>Ga0209039_10003757_pt1 | contig 11624 bp, 14 predicted proteins | sample BogFormECP12_OM1_FD_188238 | JGI IMG/M metagenome (GOLD analysis project Ga0209039, IMG submission 188238) | Bog forest soil microbial communities from Calvert Island, British Columbia, Canada - ECP12_OM1 (SPAdes) (version 2) | ecosystem: Environmental > Aquatic > Freshwater > Wetlands > Bog ...
CCCTCTCGCTCATACTTTCGGCGAGTGATTTCGGTCCACATCTTGTGCTCCGATGATTGTTTCACCACAACCATCATGCCACAACCGACTGAAATAACCCAATTCATTTTCGGTCAGCCTCTTAGTCGGAAACCGATCAAAACCGCCGGCGGAAAGCATCGAATACAGGACGGAAATCGAGCGTGATTATGACCGCATCCTGTTCTCTACCCCGGTGCGTCGCCTCGCCGATAAAACGCAGGTCTTCCCGTTGGAAAAGAACGACAGCGTGCGAAACCGGCTTACTCATTCGCACGAGGTATCAACTCTCGCCCGCAGCGTTGGCATAGCGCTCGTCTATCACACGACCGTATTTGACGGAATACGGGATGCTAATCGGAACGTGCCCGCCATGCTAGCGGCTATCGGGTTGGCCCACGATTTGGGAAATCCTCCCTTCGGCCATCAGGGGGAAAAAGCTATAGCAGGATGGTTCCGTGAACACCGGTCCGTTCTCACTGAGGGTCACTCGCTGACCGATCAGATGGAGCAAGATTTTCTGACGTTTGATGGAAATGCCCAGACTCTCCGAATAGTTTCGCGACTGCAGCTTCCAAACGACGGGCGCAGTCTCAACCTCACCCTCGGAACGCTCGGAGCCCTCATGAAGTATACAGTAGGTTCCACCAAAATCAGCGATGATTGGGCAAGCACAAAAAAATTTGGGTACTTCGTTTCTGAGGATGCTGTCGTTCGTGATATAAGGGAAGCCACTGGTTTGAGCGAAGGCGTGAGACATCCTCTGGCATTCGTTATGGAGGCGTGCGATGATATCGCCTACTCAATATTAGATGTGGAAGATGCCGTAAAGAAGGGGATCGTTTCTGCAGCAGATGTCTTGTGGTCTCTAAAAGCAGCTTCAAGAGCAGAACTTCCAAGACCACAAAGAGAAATCCTCATCAACATTCATAATAAAGCAGAAAAAGACTACAACGATTACAGGAAACAGCAACTTTCACCGGTGGAGCTTAATGATATATCAATGCAAAAACTAAGAGTTTATGCTATTGAGGCTATGGTGCACGCCATTGTGGACGAATTTGGACGCAACATCGATCCTATAATGTCGGGAATGTATCGATCCGAGCTTCTTAAAAGCTCTTGCGCTGGGGCTGTCTGCTCGGAGCTCAAGAAATTCGCGTTACAGCATGTATATAGCCATCGGAGCGTGCTTGAGATTGAGCTGCGAGGCCACAAAACTGTCCGTAAATTAATGCGGATATTTTGGAAAGCAATATTAGCCGAGCGCGAAGGCAACGAAGGGCCGTTCGAATCCTACGTAAATCGGCGCATATCTGAGAACTATCGCCGAATTGCTAAAGACGACTCCAGCCACCTGCCGCCCCGGTATAGGGATTGCCAACTACTCACCGACATGATGTCAGGTATGACTGATGGACATGCCGTCGAGCTATGCCGTGATCTGAGGATGCTCGAAGCCCCAAGTGAAAAGACCTTCTACTCCATATTGCGCTAGGCGAACGCGACCGAGAGAAGACCGCGTACAGCCTCTAACGCCACAACTTTTTGCGCCACTGAGCCGACGACATTTCGAGCGAGCTGTGGGTTCGCGCGACAGACCCCATCAGCCCTCAGCATCACGTCGCCAGGCGAGAAAGTATGCGACTGCGCGAATTCGAGGACCACTCGATCCACAACAGGCCGCATCGGCTCCATCAGGTCGAGCACCAAAGTTTGCTTGCCGCCATATTGCCCATGATAGTACCCGATATGCGGGTGGAGCCCAGCAGCCAGCACGGCAATTCGAACCTGACTCTCCAAGACCGCGTAACCTATGTTCAGCATCCCGTTTACCGGGTGGGTCGCGTCCCGGTTCGTTCCGCTCTTCGGCGAAACCCGCGGGCCAATGTAGCGCCATTCCTCGGGGATCGGCCTTCTCCCCTTCCACCTCAGCGGGATCGGCCGCTATGCCCGAAAGTACATCTGCGCTACCCGCCCCTCGATCCCGTGCAAGGCGTCCGTGGTTTGCGGCGGCTGTTCTCGCATCTCTCGAAGTGAGGCCTCCGCCTCGCGCAAGGCGATCTCGCGGGCTGGGCTGTCCAGGACGGCGGTTGTCAAAGTCTCCAAGGTACGGGCGATCTTCTCCCCGACTAGCCATTGGCAGATCGCCATTCGCCGACCTTCGTCGGTCTGAGCTTCACGCTGAGCCCGCGCGAGTTTGAAATCCGCGACATAGCCGGTTCCGCCGGCCACGGTGATCGCCTCGCCCCGCCAATTGATCTGAATGAGCGGGATTTGCTGCGTCGCGAGCCACGCGAGAACGTGGAATGTCACGGCGCCACTACCATCGACAACTACGATGCGCGAAGTCAAATCGGGATGGCCCGGAAAGAAACGCCATTCCTCGCGCTTCTGCGGATAGTGGGTGAAGCCATTCTGAACGAATAAGGAGCCGCCATCGATGCGAAGCCGCACGCCGTGACCGCCGAGAACGAGGGAGCGGACTTTCCGCTTCTCGTGCGGGCGGCGGGGCTTCCAGGTTGCCTGCCGCTGCCAATAGGCGCTGCGGTCGGCCCAAGCAGTATCGTCCTCAGACCTGACCTGATCCATGTATTCTCTACTGACGTGATTTCAGAGATTTTTGTTAGCGCTCCAGAGAGTTGTTCATTTTATTCATGGAACGAGATGATGTCGATCTGTTTCGAAGACAGTCTGCGACATGATGACGCGCCTCAGATAGGGGCTATGCCTTCTGTCCGTCGGGTCAAAATGAATTGTCTGGTCGTCAAACCCGGCGCATTCCGAAGCCCAAGCTTAAACCACATGCCCGACGACAAATATTTCCAACGTGGATTTATGACTTTACGAATACCTAAGAACTCTTTCCATAATGGGCATTATGGGATCTTCGGAAAAGGCCCCTCTGTGCCGGGGTGTGAAAAGCCCGCTGTTCCTTCAGTCGCGTCCCACGCTACGACAAGGAAGTGAAAACTAGTATTAACTCCTTGATACCAATTCCAATCAAGGCTGACATCGCCAGAGCTAGCGGGGATATGTAATCCTTCCGCCTCTATTATGAACTGCACGTGTCCGTCCGGAGAAGTGTTAACGCCGCGAACAAATAGATGTCCGTTATTTAAGCCAAGCCCGCCTATACCAACACTCGTTATAAACAGGGGGCCAAGACTTCCTACCCCGCTACCCGGTTTAGGGACGAATGTTAGTTCGAAATGACCAGGTCTATCCCGAGTGGCGGATACGAGTGTTATGAGATTTTCATTGCAAGTTACTCGAAAGGCTCCCCGGCCCACGGCATCGTCTAAATAGCCAAACGTTGCGATTTGCATGGAGGGCGTCCATCTGATTAGAGTCAAACGTGATCGACCGAAATTTAGCACGCTTACACCATAAGCTGCTACCGGCGTTTCAAACCTCAAGATTTTTGGAACAAACTCAAGCCGCTGAAAAGATTCCGCTTTTTTGTTCCTAAATTCTGTTCCAGAATTGGGGCATGATTTACGGCTATGCCCGCGTCTCGACGGAGGCGCAAGACCTCACCGGCTCGACGGCCCAACTCAAGGCAGCCGGTTGCCAGAAGATATTCCGCGAGAAGATCACCGGCACGACCGCCGACCGGCCACAGCTTAAGAAGCTGATGGCCGCCCTGGCGCACGGCGACGTGGTAATCATCCCAGCCGTTGACCGCCTGTCGCGTGATACGACCGATCTTCTCGTCATCGCCCGCGAGATGCAGCGCGCCGGGACTGGCATTCGATCACTCGCGGAGCCTTTCCTCGATACGACCTCGGACTTTGCCGAGATCGTTTTTGCGATCCTTGGCGTTGCCGCGAAGCTCGAACACCGCCGCATCAGGGAACGCACGGCACGAGGCCGCGCCGACGCGAAGGCGAAAGGCGTCAAATTCGGGCGTAAGCCGAAGCTCACCCCGCACCAGCAGCGCGAGGCGATCAAACGGCGCGACGTGGACGGCGAAACGCTGCGCTCCATAGCTCGCACCTACAATGTCAGCCCGCAGACGATTTCGAGGCTTTCATCGTGAAGTTGTGGCGTCGTGCAAGAGCTTGGATACGGAGACACTGTGGGATGACACCGGCGCAAGGATATGTCTCAAGAGAGCTAAGCCACTTCGTTGGCAACACGACGAAGGGCCAGACCGAGGGGGAACAATACGACGTTCTCGTCAACAAAATATTGAAAACCGGGTTGCTGACATATCCGCCGCATGATCCGACTAAGCCGCGCTCCGCTAGTCTGGATCTCTCGAAGCCCATCAGCACAGACGATCTGGTCAAATACCAGGTTGTTTGCTTCTGTGATATTCCAGAGCTGGACTTGGCGATACATGTTAATAAATACGGGCGGTTCGGCCTCTCTTTTAAGAAGGAGTTCCTTATAGAGCGGGGCGCGTCGCCTGTATTCTACATTGCGAAGGATTCTCCTGTGCCGGAAACGCAGATATTCCGACCAGGGGATTTCGCCGCGCGAGCCGACGAGGCTATGAGACGCGGGCCGCCGATCGATAGAGCGCTTTATTTTGACACGTCAGCTAGAGCCCTAGTGGACATTCTTGTAGCTCTTGACGCGATTATCTGTGAAGACGCGAAGAGATACTTTCTCGGCATCCACGGTGACGAGTTCAAGGAGCGGCTGGGAGTGCTGGTCGGACTAAGCAAGGCGGAGATCGCGACGGCCCAGGCTACCATCAAAGGAAATGCCGTAGCGACAGATACCGTCAGAATGTGCGCAAACTTCCTAATCAACTATGTGTTCACGAACATGAAATGTTTTGACTCCAAGACAGAGTTGCACGACGCGGACAATTTCTACATGGAGAGAGAGTGGAGGATTGGCAATAACGTGAGCTTTTCCCTAGAGGATGTCGCCAGAGTCTTTTTTCCTTCGAGCTATGCTAAGCGCTTTAGGGCAGACCTGCCCAGCTACACCGGCCAAATCAGTTTCGTGGATTAGGGAGAGACGAAACGTGCAAATCATGTCGGAAAACTCGCGAGAGCGCCATGACCAGCGACGGTCTGCGCCGGGTGCCACAAACAGTAAAAGCGCATAGGGCGCGGCATCTTGGCGCCGCAGCAGTGGTCATGGCCGTGCTTGTGGGATTCGTATGCCTCACGGTTCCGGGCTATTCGGAGCCGTCAAGTCATTTTGATCTTGTGAACGGTACATGCGACCCGTCCAGTCACACCGCCGAGGGTCCACTCGGCGCAGACCTGACTAAGCGGCAGTCGCGATTCTACTGCAATGCGGCGGTCATCACGTTTTACGACGACTACAAAGGCCATGTGATGGTGCAGTTCGCACAGAAGGAAGCCCACCACTCACCGATTCTCGGCTTCGCAGGCAGGGTCAACGACGATGGGATCATGATGCGCGTTGACCACGTTTATTTTGTGACCGGGCAGCCGACCACCGTGAGCGATGGATGGTGCAAGTTTTTTTTCAAGAATCGCCACATGTCCGGAATCTTTTGCGGTGCGTTAATTGACGAAACCGGACGGCGTACCACGGCGACTGTAGCGTTCAACCCGGAACCAGGCCAGTGATTTTCCAGAAGCCCGATATGCGACTCTCTAGGCGTGTCCCCTTCGGGGGCCGCGTGCTGGGCGCAAGAGCGCCTCCCAGCGCATCACATATCGGGGCAAGTCAGTCGACAACTTTGTACAGGCGCTCGTCGTAAAGATTACCGCGCGCCGGCATCACCGTGGCCGCTCGGAACTCCCGCGTAGGAGCGGCTGTTTCATGGGCGTCAAAGGCTTTTGCACTCGCCCACACGGCTACGACCGAAAAGTGGTTCGCATGAGGGGCGGGCTCCTGGTAGATGTCGTAGCGCAGTACGCCCTCCTCCTTCGCGCTCGCTTCGGCGAGCCCCCTGACCACGGGCTGGACGATATTGCCGAACATCGGCAAGAAGTCGATATGCTCCACCATGTAGAGCGCACCGCTGGGCGGCTCGGCCCGCGGCGCCGAACCCGTCGCAAAGGCGTGCAGCACGTGCTGATTGGGCGGGCTGTTGCGGATGGCCTTCAGCGCCTCCTGGAACTGCGCCGTAGACCTGGCCTTCTGATGGGCGTCAAAGGCCGATTGGTCTTTCCAGCCTTCGACGATGGCGAAGCGATTGAGGCGGCCCGTCTCCTGCAGGACAATGAACTCCACATTTGCCGCTTCATGGCGGCTGGATTCACGGTATTGCTTGAGCAGGTCGACGCCTCGGCCGAGCGAGCTTGCCGCAACATCGAGATAAGTCACGGCATAGACCGGCTCGCTGCCGGTTTGGCTTAGTGCAGACGAGGAGATGGCGATCACGAGACCGACGGCCATGGCCGGCGCCCAGCGCCCGATTGGAACGAATGACCTCGCAGATGACAGCTTCTGAACGACACGCATGATCCTATCCTCCGGATGGGCCATTGCCGGTGATCAGTCGATGAGCACGTAGAGGCGATCGTCGAAAGGCGAGCCGAGCAGTGGCCCCACCTTGTCGCGGAATTGCCGGGCGTAATCGGACATTTCGTAGGAATCAAACGCTTTGCGGCTTTGCCACGCGGCGAAGAGGGTCATATGGCTTAACGGCGTTTTGACTGATTGGACGACATCGTAGCGCAGATTGCCTTCGCCCTTCCGCGCGGCCTCCGCCACCTCCTTGACGGCCGCCAAGGTTGGAGCAAGTCCGGGCGGAAAGACGTCGAGATGCAGCTGCATGTAAATGGTATCGCCTCCCTCCGCTGCCCGGGCCGGCCCAACGGCGATGACGTGATAGTCGCGCCGATCGTACGGAGCGCCGGCGATGGGTTTCAGCCGGTCGCGGAACTCGGCGGTATGGACGGCCTTTTCATTTGTGTCGTAAGCCGATTGGTCATTCCAAGTCTCATAGATCACGAACCGATTGGGCCAGCCCGCCTCCTGTAGAAGAATGATGCCCGCGTTTCCTGCCTGCTTGAGCGCAGCGTCGCGGTACTGTTTGAGCAGCGCGATCGCCTGGTTTGTCGCCCCCGGCGCAACGTCGAGATTTGTCACGCCATAGATGGCGCCTTCGCCGGTCTGGGCCTGTGCGGTGGAACCGGCGGTGATCGCGAGCAGGAAGGCCAAACCCAATGCGTATTTGCGAATGGAAACCATGCGTGTTTCCTCCAGCTTGGCCCGCTTATCGGCGATCGATGACGCCGCCAGCGTCGGGAGCTCTTTACACAGCTCGTGGTCTGGGCGGATGGCGTTCAAAGCGCCCATCTTTGGGGAAGCGAGTCAAGCCGAAATCCGCAATTAATTATGCGGGCGCAATGCCCTTTATTTTACAGTATGATAGAGGACATTATCACACAAACCCGACCGCACAGGAGCCGGAGTTGCGGGGACTTGGGGAGCGGCTACGCCGGCGGTGGCAAGCCCGGTCGCCGGCGCCGCAGTGGACACTGCCAACCAGAGATCTAAAGGTTTATTGACTTACACGTTTCGACTACCTGAAGTCCGAAAGCGGCACGCCTCAACCTCTCGGATCGATAACGACAAAATTGCAGCAGAAGGCCCGTGCGCTTCCAGGAATTCCAACGGACCCAACAGCTCCAGGCTCCCGTTTCGGAGCCTGACGAGTGGAGATCTGATTGCGTGCGAAGGGTCACACAAGGGGCAATTATATCTTGGCGAAGATCTGATGCTCCTTAATAACAGTGCCGGCGGGTTGGTTGTTCAAGGACAACTCACCACTCAAATCAGAGCCGAGGGTTCTTCGCCTACGATTGCTTTCAGCCTGTATCGCCATCGGCACCTCCGTAGCGGATTTCGAGCACCTCGATCTGCTCGACGCCGGCGGGGGCGCGGAGCTCGACGGTGTCACCCTTATGCGCTTTGGTCAGAGCGCGGGCGATTGGGGACACCCAGCTGACCTGGCCGCGGGCGAAATCGGCTTCGTCGATGCCGACGATCGTTATCGTGGTTTCGGTCCCGTCCTCGGTGGCGTAGGTGACGGTTGCGCCGAAGAACACTTGGTCGAGCCTCTTTTGCTGTCTCGGGTCGACCACCTCGGCGCTTTCCAGCCGCTTCGTCAGGAAGCGGATGCGACGATCGATCTCGCGGAGGCGGCGCTTGCCGTAGATGTAGTCGCCGTTTTCCGACCGGTCGCCGTTGCCGGCCGCCCACGCCACGGTCTCCACCACTTTCGGGCGTTCCACCCGCAGCAGCTGGCGCAATTCCTCCTGCATATGGCGGTGGCTCCGCGGGGTCATGTAATTCTTGAAGCCGGCCGGAACGGCTGGCGGTTCGTCGGGTAGGTCGGCCTCATCATCCGATTCCTTGACGAATGCTTTGCTCATCAGATCACCTTCTCCTCTCACAATGGGGCAATCTCCGATCTGTCATAGCCAAAGTTCGCCAGAATCTCGTCGGTGTGTTAGGAAAGTGGGCGAGGACGGCGGTCGGTGCCGGAGGCATCTCGGACTGGATCGAACGGGGGGAACGCCAAGGGAGAATTTGTTGACAGCGCAGGTGCGGAACCTCTTCGAACAGGGGGGCGGCGCGAATGCTGAGGAACGAGCATCACGCCGACGACCGAGCGATGATGCTCGATTTCTGCGGCATTATGAATGCCGAATTGCGCGAATTGACCGCCGCCGGGTGTCCGGTGATCCAGGTCGAGGAGCGCCGCCATCACGGGCTGACCACCCGGCCCGACTGCAGCGATGCCGAGCTCGAGTTTCAGACCGAGGCGTTCAACCGGCAACTCGCCGGCGTCGACGCCGAGATCTGGGTGCATACCTGCTGGGGCAATCCCAATCAACAGCGCGTCTACTGGGAAGTGCCGACCCCGGATCAAAGTCCGGGGGTGCCTTGCCTCATCTATTGCAGCTCAATAGCGACGTCATCACCTTCGAATGCGCCTCGAGCGAGGGCCGGGACCTGCCGCTCTTTGCCCAATACAAGACCTACTAGAAGATCGGTATAGGCGTCGTCAACCATTGCATCACCACGGTCGAGCCGGCCGAGTACGTCGCCGGGCTGATCGGAAAAGTGCTCGAATATATCCCGCCCGAGCGGCCGATCATCACGACCGATTGCCGCTTTGGCCGTGAGAGCCTGTCCAATTCTAGGTTAATATTTAGCATCTCATTGTGGATCGAGCGAGGCGCTGATGGCGGACCCGACGGGTAAAGCGGGAAGGGTGCGCTGAGCTCGATTTCGACCGCCCGTCTGATGCTCGAGTTTCGTGGCAGCGTGATCACCTCCGATGGCCCGAAGCAGATGCTGCGAAACTCAAAAATTTTGCAGTGCACCCCGACGAGTGTGTCACAAATTGAGGAAGGATCCATCCGGAGAGTTGTCGATTGACCTGGACGCGTCGTGAATTCGGGATCGCCGCGGCGGCGGCGACACTTGCCACTTACGCCTTCAATGCAAGGGCGAAGAGCGCTGATGCTAAAACCTTGCGCTTCATCGCCCAGTCCGATCTGACCATTCTCGACCCGATCTGGACAACGGCCTACATCACCCGCAACCACGGCTACATGGTATTCGACACCCTGTTTGCGCTCGACTCCGCGTTCAAGCCGCAGCCGCAGATGGTCGGCGCCTACGAGATTTCACCGGACAGGCTGCGCTACAGCTTCACCCTGCGCGACGGACTGAAATTCCACGACGGAGAACCGGTCGGCGCGATCGACTGCATTGCCTCGCTGCGGCGCTGGATGGCACGCGACGCTCTCGGACAGTCGCTCGCTATCGCGGTCGACAAGATGAAGCCGGAGGATCGCGCCAGCTTCACGATCCAGCTGAAAGAGCCGTTTCCGCTCCTGATCGATGCCATCGCTAAAGTGTCGAGCCTCGCCCCGTTCATCATGCCCGAGCGGCTCGCCAAGACCGACCCGTTCCAGCAGATCACCGAGATGGTGGGCTCCGGCCCCTTCAAGTTCGTCGCCGAAGAGTTCGAGCCGGGGAACAAGGTGGTCTACGTCAAGAACGCCGATTACGTGCCGCGCGATGAGCCGCCGAGCTGGGCGTCTGGGGGCAAAGTTGTCAAGGTCGACCGCGTCGAATGGCTCAACCTGCCCGACGCCGTCACCAAGGCTGCGGCGCTCGCGAGCGGCGAGGTCGACTGGTGGGAAAACCCGCCGAGCGATGTCGTCCCGGTGCTCGCCGCCAACCCGAACATCGCGGTCGCGAAATCCGATCCGCTCGGCAGCCTGACGATGCTGCGTTTCAACCAGCTCAATCCGCCCTTTGACAATGTGAAGATGCGCCGGGCGGTTATGGCGGTGGTCGATCAGCGCGAGTTCATGAGCGCGTTGGCCGGCGACCCGAGCAACTGGAGTGTCTGCCCCTCGTTCTTCACCTGCGGGACCCCGATGGCAAACAATGCCGGCTCGGAGGCGCTCACCGGCAAACGCGATTTCGCAAAGGCAAAGAAGCTGATCGCAGAAGCCGGCTACAAGGGCGAGAAAATCGTGGTCCTCGATGCCGTTGATCTGCCGGTTTCACACGCGCAGGCGCTAGTCGTCTTTGATCTCTTGAAAAAATTGGAACTCAATGTCGAGCTCGCCCCGAGGGACTGGGGCAACGTGGTGATCCGCAGAATGTCGAAAAAGCCGATCGACGGGGGCGGCTGGAGCGTCTTCGGCACCGGCTGGGTTGGCGCCGACCTGCTCGATCCATCGGTCAATGTCATGCTGCGTGCCAATACCGCCGCCGCTTGGTTCGGCTGGCCGAGCGACGACAAACTCGAACAATTGCGGGCGGAATGGCTCGAGACGAACGACAGCGAGGCCCGTCAGGAGATCGCTGTCAGGATCCAAGAGCGCGCCTTCGAAACGATGCCCTACATACCGACGGGACAATGGTCGCCGATGACCGCCTATAGAAAAAACGTCAAGGGCATCATCACCGCGCCGGCGTTGTTCATGTGGAACGTCGAGAAGACCTGAAACCGAAAGGATAGGTCGGCGCGCCGATTTTCCAGAAAGCAGTGCCGCCGACCGGCCGCAGCTTAAAAAGCTGATGGCCGCCCTTAGCCATCATCCCGGCACCTCCTCATTGCGGTGTTCCCGAGGGCCCAACCTTAGACTCTTCGATGCCTGGAAAAGGGGGCCGTCCACCTCATCAAGAATTGCGCGCCAAGAAAAGCGTCCCCCATGCCTGCGTCAATGACCCGAGCACGACTGCCGATGATCGCAAACAGCTACACTTAGCTACTTCGTCCCGTACTGTGTAGGCGGCGCGTTCTGCGTGTCCGGTCTGGCGAACCAGCCGGTCACCCGATCCCAAGTCGCGATCAACCGCTCGTCCCAGGCGGCCGGAGCAGGACCGAAGGGGGGATCGGGTTTCTGGGTGCTGGGCGGCCCGCGATCGGCATAAGGCCACAGATTGCGCGCGTAACACCAGCGAGGGGTCGGCGTGCCCAGGTGGAATCCCTCACGCTGCGCCGGGATCAGGCAATGCGGAACAGACGCTTTGACCTTTTCGATCAGTTCCTGGGCGCTCGGAAACAGGTTCCACAGCCGTGCCGTGTTGTCCTCGGAGCCGGTCAGGACGCGCTTGCCGTCGGGCGAGAAGGCGACAGCCCAGACGCGGTCCGTGTGGCCCGCGAGCGTCGCGACAGCCTCGCCCGT
>Ga0209039_10003758_pt1 | contig 11623 bp, 12 predicted proteins | sample BogFormECP12_OM1_FD_188238 | JGI IMG/M metagenome (GOLD analysis project Ga0209039, IMG submission 188238) | Bog forest soil microbial communities from Calvert Island, British Columbia, Canada - ECP12_OM1 (SPAdes) (version 2) | ecosystem: Environmental > Aquatic > Freshwater > Wetlands > Bog ...
ACGTCCCGATGGAACAGGTCGTCATAAGCGCCAGAGGGGAGATCTTGAAAAAGGAGAAACTGGTTGCATGACGAGCCGGTTCCGAAGATATCTAACGCAGAGGTTTCTGCGAGCCCAGACTAATTCCTAAATAAGTCGGACAATTTTCAGAGCCGCCACGGACTTACAATATAGCGGCATATTGGTTGCTTGCGGTTCTTGGTGAGGGAGGTTGCTTATGGCGTATGCCGAAAGTCTTGACCTATTTCTACATCCGGAATCCAGAGCAATACGGGGCAGACCCCGGTCATAAATTGGTGGGACAGTCCCGCCGACGATAGGATTGCCTGTCTCTGGAGGACAGGCAGGACATGTGTCCCCACAGCAAGATGCGCGTCCCCAACGTGTCATCCTCGGTTTCGGATGTCGCTTTTGGCAATTGCCATAGATGCGACGGTTAACACCTTGTCTGACATATATGCTATAAGCAATTGCTTAAAATCGTCGTGGATGGCATGGATGAGAGTCCGCTCTTCGAGATTATCGCGCAATATAATGACTTAAACCGGCAGGTTGGGTAACGATATGGCCGTGCGTAAGGTGCCTCAAAACCAAGTCCTTGAGGACATCAGATCTGGAATGGACGAATCCGCAATTCGCAAGAAGTATAACCTCTCCGCCAATGGGGTGAAGAGACTCTATGAAAAATTGATCGAAGCCAAGCTTTTGGGACACGACCTCAAGCCCGCTTCCCGAAGGCTCAATCTATTGCAATTTCTCGCGGACATCCGTGCGGGGATGAGTAACCCCGACATCATGGCAAAGTACAAATTGTCGGAGGATATGCTTCGGCAGGTGAGCAAGAAACTTCTCGATGCGCGGATGACAAGATCCGTTGCCGACGGACCGGAGACCACCATCGAAGAACGTCCTGATTTTCTTGCAACTCGTGAGTTTGTCAGACATGAAGTGGATTTTGAACTGCCGGTCTATGAAGCAGGTCGGCCCGAGCTGCAAGGCCTTGTGCGAGACATCTCCGAAGAGGGCGTGGGTGTGGCGGGCATTGAAGCTAAAGTGGGAGATCTCAAGACCCTGGTCATTCTCGGCGACGAATTCGGTGAGTTCTCATCCTTTGAATTCGAGGCCTACTGTCGGTGGTGTTATGCCGATGAGGCGGACGGAACTTGTCTGAGCGGATTTGCCATCAGCAAGATATCGAAGAATGATTTGCAACAGTTGAAAATGCTCGTGCGTTTGGTCAGACTTCTTTAGTCGTTGGAAAGACTGAGGATACTTGTCAGGTCGGTGACATTGTCCACATTTGCCGATCTGGCGAATGTGTCGTCGATCAAGCCCGCAATGTCACTGTGCTCCAGGAGCTTGAACCTGACCATCTGGTCGGCTAGGAACTGCATCTCTTCTGATTTGGGGACAAACTCGTCGTATACTATTCTGTTTGGAGGGGTCTGTAGAGCGTATTCCACCAGCTCAGCGGGCTGGTTCCAATATTTGGAGGCAATTCTTGCTGCGTCCTTCGGATGGCTCCGGGCCCAGTAGCCTGATCGCGCGGCGCCTTGAACCAACGTTTTGACCCGTTCCGGATATTTTTTCACGTAACCCTCTCTTACCAGGAGGAGATTACAGATGAATTTCGGCCAGACCTGTTCAACATAATACAGCACCTTCGATTCACCTGCACGTATTGTTTTGGCCGCAAAAGGTTCACCCACGAAATACGCGTCCAACGAACCGGTTGCTAGTGCCGACGGCATGTCCGGAGGATTCATTTCCACGATGTTGAGATTTTGCCCTGTAACTCCATATTTTTCTGCTAACAATCGTGTACACACGTTGTGACCCGAATACCGCTGCGGGACTGCAATGCTTTTGCCAGCCAGATCCGCAAAGGAACTGACCTTCAGGTCTTTCCTGTAAACAAGCGTACTTTCGTGGCGGTTGCCGATGTATATTAGCTTGACGCCGGCGCCCTGCTGGTGAAGCACTATGGACAGCGGCGCAATAATGAACGCGGCCTGTATATGATCGTTACGGAGAGCTTCTCCCATGTCGGCAAAGGACGAAAATTTTAGCGCCTCGAATCGAAGTCCCTTTCGGCCCTCGCTTACATAGTCGAGAAGCGGAGCTGCCAGATTAGTGATAACAGGCATATAGCCCATTCGGATCACGTGCCCAGTGTCGCGGTCAAAATTCAAAGCGTAGTGCAACCAGGTGAGCAGTACCAGCCACCCAACCGCGATGAGGCCAATCTTCCAGCCGGTAGATAGGCCAAGCATGCGACCTGGTCTAAAGCGCATAATGAACTCCCAGTTCCTGGTAAACTTCTCGCCGCAGGTCTTCTAACTGAGAATCACAAACAAAGTCACGCGGGTGAGGGGATTCCAACTTAGTATCGAGTTTCACTCTTGCGGGACGGTCGGTCAAAAGGACCACGCGATCAGCCATCATGAGTGCTTCCTCTATGTCGTGGGTAATGAAAATTATCGTCTTGCCGATCAGTTGGTGCATATTAATTACTTCTTCCCTCATCTTGAGCCGAGTGAGGAAATCCAGGCCGGCAAAAGGCTCGTCCATAAACAGGACTTCGGGGTTGACCACGAGCGCCCGGGCCAGTTCCGCGCGTCGCTGCATGCCTCCGGACAATTGGTGCGGGTAGTGATGCTCGAAGCCCGTCAGATTTACCACGTCTACATATTCCTGAACCAATTCGGCCATCTTAACCTTGTCATTCATGTGTCGTAGACCCAGGCTCACGTTTTCTTGCACAGTCATCCAGGGGAAAAGACTATTGTGCTGGAAGACGAAAATATTATCAGAACTGGGCCCAGCAACTTCTTTGCCGTCAATCAGCACCGCTCCTGAAGACCACCTTTCAAAACCCGCCATGATGTTGGCCAGTGTAGATTTACCACAACCGGAAGGGCCCAGCACGCAGACCAATTCCCCGTCCTGAAATTCCAGGTTGATGCGGTCGAGCACTTCCAATCGTTCGCCTAGGTGCGTGTCGGGCTCTGAATTCAGAACCCGTCTTGCTCTCCGACGCTCTATGAAGTCCTTGCAGAGATCCTTGACGATTACATGCCCCATTTTATATCGAGCCCCACGAAACGGACTTAATCCTCTTCAGTTGGTTGATGATCCTATCCAGGCAAATGCCGATCACACCGATAGCGATCATGGCGTCCATAACATAATCCATGCGGAGAGCATTGCGCGAATCTAGAATCAAATAGCCTAAACCCGATTTCACTGCGATCATCTCCGCGGCCACCACGACGAGCCAAGCAATGCCCAGGCTTATGCGAAGCGCGGGCAGGATACCGGGAAGGATGGCAGGAAAGATAAGTCTTGTCCCCATTTCGAGCTTTGTAAAATTGAAGTTTGCCGCGACCCGAAAGTAAAGCGAGTTAATACGATTAACCGCGGTTATTGTAGATACGAGCAACGGGAAGAAGCTCGCTAGAAAAATAAGAAATATTGCAGGCTTGTCGCCAATCCCAAACCAGAGCATTGCGAGCGGGATCCACGCCAGTGGTGAGATTGGCCTCAGAAACTGAATCATGGAATTGAAGAGAACTTGTCCAGTCTTCCACCAACCCAGAATTATGCCCAGGGGGATGCCGACAATGATTGCTAGATAGAAACCGACTGTTACGCGGAATAGGCTTGCTACGGAGTGTTTGAGGAGGGTTCCGTTCAGGATCAGTTCCCACATTCCCCTTGCGGTCTCACGAGGTCCTGGGAAAACCGAAGCACTCCAACCACTATATCGCGCCAGCCCCTCCCAGCAGGCCCCTGCCGCGAGGAAAACCAAAAGGGGGAGGAGCAGCCGCCTGAGTCGATCGTAATCCATAGTCGATCCTCAAGATGTCAGTGTAGCCCGGTTCTCCACACCTGAACACAACGATTGGTCGGGGGCTAACGTTCCGTTGCGGTATATTCTAATCATAGCCGATTGAAAGTGATCAAGAGTAGTTTTTAGGTCTGTGGTACCCGAACTTTATTTAATAGCAGTTTCTCCTCGAATCGGGAATCTAAAATATTTGTATTTGTGTTCTGGCGCTGCAATATGGGTTCCCCTTCGCTCTGTTGCAGGCACCTAGCCTATGTGCATCCGCCTCTATTGAAGACTCAACTTGAACTTTTTGCTTGACGTAAGGTTCAAGCGTTGCTACGGAACCCGCAACCGAAACATGCAGTTCACGGATGAATCCCCTGAACCTATTTCGGAAATCAGTCATGTCTAAGGCAATTCTTCCGACGACTCCGGGGATGCCGAAACCCTGGAGAGGAGGAGAGCGTAAGTGAAAAAAACCTTGATCGCCGCCATATTACTCGTGCCGGCTTTGACACTGATTGCTACGGCTTCTGAAAACGTTGCCGGAATCGACGATCAGGTGATCGTTGACCGGTCCACACGCAGCAAGGTCCTCAACGACTACACACTTCTTACACGGGATACCATTCAACGCGCGTGGACGACTCCAACAGCGCTAAACACCCCTGGGGCGCTCAAAGGGCGGATCAGCATCAACTACATTGTAACCAGGAGCGGCGCCCTGGAGGCGTTGGAATTGGTTAAGGGTTCGGGCAACCCGGACATGGATAGCACGCTTCTGCAAGCCATCCAGTCGGCAGCTCCATTCCCGCCTTTTCCAGACGAAATTGCAGCGCGCAGACTCTTGATACGCGCCAACTTCATCGTAGCCGATCTACCGACAATTCCAGTGACAACAGTCGAACATTCGATTCAAGACGGCAAATCCTCTCCGCCCGCCACCACTGACCAAAACTCCAAGAAATTCATTTGGGGCGCCCCCGCGGGAACAGCCGGCCAAAAGATACCGCCAACGGAAAATGAGACTCCTCCCGATCCGCTCCAGAAAAAATATCATTGGGGTGTAGATCCTCAGCCGCCGAGTCGATAAACGCTTTTCAAGGGGGGCGGGGGGAAACTTTTTGCGGAAAGTTTCCCCTCGCAATTCATCGTCATCTCTTTCCGATCAAAGATTCTCGCCACTACTCGTTTCTCGTCAGTCCCATCAGCCATGTGAAGAGCAAGCGCTTTCCTTCCCGTATGCATTTGGTCGTGCTGGGGTAGAGGTTGTCATTGCGAGCGCAGCGAAGCAGTCTCCGTTTTCCCCTTCGGGAGATTGCTTTCCCTCGGAACGCGGGATTTCACTCCTCGCAATGACAGCGAGGCGCCACACCCCGCATCATCGAATGCCTGCTCCTTCCACTCATTTGGGGTTGCGCTTGCCGCCCCCTCGTTATATAGAACGGGGAGTTCAGCGGTCCATTAGGAGTCATTTTGTTCATTGCGGAGGTAGTCTCCGCTGCACGTGCTGCCTCGTTGGGCTCGAAAACCGTAAATCAACCGACCCGCACCATGCTTGCGAGGTGAACCATGGCTGTAAATCAAAAGTTGTTGGAAATTCTAGTATGCCCCAAGTGCAAAGGGGACCTGGTTCTCACTGAGGCCGGCGATGGGCTCATCTGCAATGCCTGCCGCCTGAAGTATGAGATCAAGGATGACATACCGATAATGCTTATTGACGAGGCCGTTCCTCTGGACCGAGGGGAGGAACTACCGAAATAGACAGGATGAGAAGGCTTCCATCGGCATGGATATTTCCAGCCAAGGCTGTATCGGAGGGCAGGATGGCTGCGGGAACGGAGAAAAATGGCGGCTCCAATGTAAATGTGTTTGTGGAGTATCTTGTATACCTGGTGTTTCGCCTGGCGGAAGAAGCTATTTGCCTGATCCGCGAAGATGGACACGCTCTGGCGGTGGGACGCTTCTTTGGCCGCCTCATGTTTATGCTGGGCGGGGACCGCAGGCAGGCTGCGCTGGAAAACCTCACTATTGCATTCGGAAAGGAGCGCGGCCCACGGGAGATACGGCTCATTGCTCTCAAGAATTTTGAGCATCTCGGGATGCTGGGGGTGGAGTTTTTTAGGATCAGGCGTTGGTCCCAGAAAAAGTTGGCTGAAAAACTGATGCTTCGAGGTAAGCATAACTTTGATTTGGCTTGGTTGCCCAGTGAGAAAGGTATCTTGTACATCACCGCTCACTTCGGCAGTTTTGAAGTTCTCGCTACGATGAGCAGGTTCATGGGCATCAAGGGCAATCTTGTGGTGACCCCTGCCCCCAACAGATTCGTCAATGAGCGCATGTTCTTCCGCCGCGGCGGGGATGAGAGCGGGTTGAATATCCTGCCCCATCGCGGTATTGTTCACCATGTCGTGCGTTGTCTACGTGAGGGCCAAATGGTGGTCGTGCTGGCAGACCAAAGAGGTGATGATGCCCGGCCGGTTTGGGTCGATTACTTTGGAACGAAGGTCTTGGCCAACGGTGTCTTTGCACGATTCGCTGCGGAGGGTGGGGCCTATGTGTTCCCAATTGTTGCCCTTCGTACGCAAGATGGCAGGTATCGCTGCGTTTATGGGGATGAGATACCTATTCAAAGGACGCATGACAAGGATAACGATCTGATGGTTAATTGCCAGCGCTTCCATCAGGTGTTCGAGACGTGGCTGCGGGAATATCCTGAACAGGGTTTTTGGATGCATCGGAAATTCAAGAGGAAGAGCGGGCAGCGCAAGAAAAAAGAAGCTCCTGCCGCGGTTCCCGCCCATCGAATGCAATATGACGTCTAAAGTAAGCCCTCCGGCACCTCCTTCCCGAATCGTCGTCAGAGGAACAAACTGGGTGGGCGACACTGTGATGAGTGTCCCCGCGATCAAAGAGTTGAGACGAATTTTCCCCTCGACCAGGATCACTCTGTGGGTGCCTTCCGGACTGGCGCCTTTAGTGAGCGCCACAGGAGTTCCTGATGACGTGATTGGCTTCGACGGGAATTCGGGAGGTCCAATGCAAAGGGCCTTCCGGATGAGGGGGAAACTCAACTCAGGCAACTTCGATATGGCGGTGCTCCTGCAGAATGCCTTCGAGAGCGCATTCAGCTCTTGGCTGGCAGGGATACCTCTCAGAGCCGGCTATCCTACTGACCTCCGCGGTCCTCTTCTCAACATTAGAATCCCCCTAACCAGGCAGATCAGAGGCAAACATCAGGTATTTTACTATCTTGCTATAACGAAGTTCCTGGAAGTGTACTTCCGAGACCGGGAGAATTCCCCGAAGGGGCCCCCCGATTGTTCCATTCCCATCAAGGAGGAGAATTACATCAGGGCCCGAGACCTCATTGCGTCAGGTGGAGTAGAGCTTCATCGGCCCATCTTTTGTCTTTGCCCAGGGTCTGTCAATTCTGAAGCAAAACGCTGGCCAAGCGAAAGTTTTGCCCGGCTGGCGGATCTTCTCATCGACCGTATTGGAGCTCAGGTGGTATTTCTTGGTGCGCCCCAGGAAAAAGGTCTTGTTGAAGGAATCATGTCTATGATGCGGAATTCAGGCGTTCTTAATATTGTGGGAGCTGACATGATGACTTCAATGGCTGTTATGAACCTTTCCGCGCTGGTGATTTCCAACGACACCGGGAGCGCCCACCTGGCCGTGGCATCGTCCGCACGCGTCCTCACTATCTTTGGACCGACCAATCCCGGCGCTACTGCTCCATACGGAGCTAATACCCACGTCATTCAAGGCTATGCCCCATGCGCTCCTTGCCGCCATTTCCGCTGCCCTTTGCCGGAACATCCTTGCATGAGCAGCGTTGAACCTGAAGCAGTGCTTCGGAAGGCTGAGGAAATCCTATCTGGATTCCCGCGTGCGCGGGAATGACGCTGCGACACGAATATGGAACTTGAAACGCAGCCTTTTATAAGCGTGATAATTCCCACCTTCAATCGACTCGATCTCTTGAAGGAAACGGTTGAGTCCGTAAGAAGCCAGACTTTCAATAATTTCGAGATAGTCGTGGTGAATGACGGGTCCACGGATGGCACTGGAGAGTGGCTGCGGGCTCAAGAGGATGTGCGTGCGCTGGAACAAGAAAACAGCGGGATTGCAACGTCGAGGAACAACGGCGCTGCTGTCGCGCGAGGCGCCTGGCTTGCTTTCTTGGATCACGACGACCTCTGGGCACGCGAAAAGCTTAGAATACAGGCGGACTACCTGAGAGAGAATTCTGATGTCGCGTTGGTGGCAGCACGTCACGTCAGGATAGGCAAAAAGTACCGCAAACCACGTCAGCCGACTTGGATCAAGGGAGACCTCCTGGTCAAGGAGTTCAGCGAGAGCTTTATCCACACTTCTTCCGTTATGATACGCAAAGACGTTTTCAATGAAATCAAGGGGTTCCCCCCGCGCTATCGTTTTGCTGACGAATTCGACGTGTGGTTGAAAATAGCGGCAGCCTATCCTATAGCTTACCTGGACGAGCCGTTGGTGTTCATACGGTTTCACGAGGCGAATACTAGCCACAACCGCCTGGGCGTCCGTTCCGACACCTATGAAATACTACTAAAACAGTATAATCCCGCTCGCATCCCGGTGCCGATTTTTCTGAGAACGCTCTCGGATCACGACATCTCCTTTGGCAGGGCACATCTGAAAGCGGGCAATATGGCTGAAGCCGTGAAATGGTTTCGCCGCTCAGTCCAAAGAACGCCTTTCCGCTTGAGAAGCTGGCGATATTACGTGCGGTATTCCATAGCTCATGCTCTTCATGCAAAGGCTAGTGGATGAGGCTGCACACGGCGCATTCGGCACAATGGGCGCTTTTCGGCCGACGCGGACACGGATAGAGTGTTGAACGTCTCTTTTGAAATCCATCTTGAAGCCTCAACGTACCTGAATCGCAGCGAACAGGACTTGGCCGACTTCGTGCGGAAGGCTATTGAGGAACACACTCGCCTCCTTCGCTCGGAGAGCGAAGCAATCCGGAAGGACGCTGCTGAGAGCGCTGTGACCCTAGTCGATCTGCCGGGATTCCCCGGGGTTTGCGTAAAGGAGTTCCGCTGGAGAGGGTGGCTTCATGCCCTGAAAGGGTTTTTTCGGCCTACACAAGGGCTACGGACGTACCGAAACGGGCGCCGATTGTCCGAAATGGGCATCAGTTGCGCATGCCCTCTGGTACTGGTTAGAAAGAGCACCTTCGGAATTGTACGCTTAGAATGGGTAATCATGGAAGTAATCCCGGGCGCCTTGGAACTGGACCGTTACATCGTGAAACGAATAGCGCTCGGGTGGACACCGGATGAGAGGAGGGGACTAGCTAGGCTCCTGGGGCGTTTCATCGGATCGATTCATTCCCGGGGGGTCTTTCATTCAGATCTGAAGACCTGCAATATAGTGGCGTCCAGGCCCGGCTCGTCACCGAAGGCAGACCCGGATCCATCGACATCTGATGGGGGCCCTTTAGCTTCCTCATCGAGCACCGTTCATTTCTCATTGCTGGATTATGATGATGTCACCTTTGCACGTGAAGTCACCGACAAAAAACGCATAAAAAACTTGGTCCAGATATTTCTGTCTACTCCTATGGCCGTGAAAGCCTCTCAACGTTTGCTGTTCCTCGATGAATACGCTTTGCATGCAGGACTGAGTCGCAGTCGGAAGCGTGAGATCGCCCGGGAAGTCATCAAGGCGGCCCAAGGAAAGGACGTTCTCTACGTGGGATTCGACGGGGATGTTAGTGAGAGATGGTACTGAATTGATTCGGCTTTTGGCGCAATAGATTGCGATCCCTCAAAATTGGTTACCCGACAATGATGAGGGGTTTCGGCTCTCCCGTGACAAGCTTGTCCCCCACCGAAGTGCCACATCTGGCGCACAGGTATTCGTACTTTTCTCCCTCTGGAAGTACCAGGAGGAGGCGTTCCCGCACAGGCATAGATCTGCGGCAATTTGGGCAATACAACTCCGTGGCCCTAAATCCCTCAAATTGCTTTTGCTTTGGTACACCGGCACGCTGGGGCACGCCCAATTTTCGTGGGCCAAATCTCTGCATGGTACCTCCTAAATTAGATCCGGGAGTTCCCTCCGGGCTCGTCAAAACCGAACCTCGAAATTAAACAAAAGTTAGCAACGAATGTTCACAACGTCAATCCATGGTGGAGTGACAGGACGGAAGATTTAACTGTTTTGTAAATGCTATTATTGACATAATCGCCACTTCTCTGCTATAATATTAACAAAATTAGATCAGGCTGTAATGACTTGGGCCGTGCGGTCTCGGCCTCACTCGTAGGAGGGATGTAATGAAACGAATATTCCTGGTCCTAGTTCTCTTGATGGTGGCCTCCACGCCGGCGTTTTCATTCTCAATCGCCCCCGCGCAGTTTACATTCGGTCTTAACCGTGACGCAGCGTGCTTGAACCAATGCGTGAACGCGCCGTGCGATTTTCCTCCAGTGCTCAATCCTTGCGCTGTCCCGTGCCGGCCTCCCGGGATTCAAGGCCAGGCGGTCCCATGCGCCTTTGATACGGCCTGCCCAGCCGGCCGACTCCCCTGCCACGGTGTGTCCTACGGCGCCAATCCTTATCCCTTGTTCCGAGTCCGGTAGTCTGCTACAGTGTTCATGATGGACGGTGCGGCCGCGTTAAGGAGGGTCAGGCGACTCCCTCCTGGCGTGAACTAGCCCTGCTTTCATTTGTGTGGACCACGTAGAAGTTTCGTGTGTTCAGTCTCGAGTTTCAATCGCTTGCGTGTAAGAATTTTGCCTTGACGGCCAGCCGGTTTATGTCTTAATTGAATACACAGGCTTGCATTGGCCGAAATTGGCTGAATGTCGGCTGCTTATTTGTTTTGTCGAGAGGTTATGGAAATCATGTCGGTTTTGTGTCGCGTGGGAGTGTTGTTCGGAGTAGTAGGTGTCGTGGCCTGTACTCTCTGGGGTTGGCCTTCCCCAGCCTGTGCCAAGGATTCATTTGTCAAAGACCTCCTCCTAAGTCTCGCTTATCCGCCGGAAGTTCAGCAGCCTGAGCCAAAAGCTTACGCAGATATCGAGAAACTCCTTTCGGAACCTCTGGAAGGTGTCGAAGACCGCAGCAATGTTTCTTCTCCCGACGCGTGGAAGTTTCCGTTCAGAGAAGACCATCTTCGCAAACAAAAAGAGAGCGTCGAGAAGGATTCCAAAGCATTTTTTCCGGGCATAGGCTCGTTAGGCCTCCTGCCTGAACGCTGGACCCGCCTTGCGTCCCTTCATCCGATTGTCCCAGCCGCGAGAAGACTCGGAGCGGCGATACTGGATTCCGGAGAAAGTTTTTCATCCGCGGGCCGTCTCGTTGGGGACCCAGTGTCACTCTTTTCCCGCTTTGAAGTTCAGGTGGACAAATCCAAGTACACCTTGAAATTCTACGGAACGAAGAATGGTGGGGACAGGATTGTGCTCTTTGAGTGCAGGACAGGGCTTGGATCACCCGAGTATCCGACCCCTCGCGGCTCCTATTACCTGGTGCGGATCTTTGACGACAAGCCGATATGGATTCCGCCCCCCAGCGATTGGGCCTACGGGCAAGCTCCCAGCCGCTCTGCTTATGGCGGCCACATGATTCCGCTGTTCAAGAAGGTCCCTGCCAAGGAAGGCGGTAAGGGAGACGAAGTGGTGGACGTGCTGGACAGTATGGCGCCTCAGGTGAAGGTGATTGATACGGGCGGCTATCGGGTACACGGGACCGATTCCCCCTGGAGCATAGGTTCCAGCCAGTCTCATGGATGCGTTC
>Ga0209039_10003759_pt1 | contig 11622 bp, 15 predicted proteins | sample BogFormECP12_OM1_FD_188238 | JGI IMG/M metagenome (GOLD analysis project Ga0209039, IMG submission 188238) | Bog forest soil microbial communities from Calvert Island, British Columbia, Canada - ECP12_OM1 (SPAdes) (version 2) | ecosystem: Environmental > Aquatic > Freshwater > Wetlands > Bog ...
TGGTGTTCTTGTCGAGGTATTCGATAGCGGCGGCGCAGAGGTCTGAATAAGTCTGGTGGGTTTCAATCATGTTGGCCTTTACATCCTTGAGATTGGCGAGGACAGGAGCGGTTTCGATCTTGAATTTTTTCCCGACCAAGAGGGAGATCTTCTTCATCGTAACCAGCAGGCTCAGCTGGTTCGCAATGACAACGAGATCCCCGTTCATCTTCTCCCAGATCGAGAGATGATCGGCCGTATTCTTTAGGCTGTCCATGACACCATCCCAGGAAATGAGGGGCTTTGCCAATGCTTGAAGAGCGCTCTGCACTAGATCCAGTGAGGGCGCAATCGCATCCAACGGCGCGTCCATTTTAGAAACCTTCCGGGATGGTCCCCTTGGGTTCGGTCGGGGGCACATTTTCCAAATACTGCATGGCGGCCCGGAGCTCGTTGCGCTCCTCTTCGCCATCTTTCACAGCCTGCTGGATGCGAGTGTAGAGCGCCATTTGCTCCTCGATGGTCAGCTGGTTGATGTTCACTTTTTTCAGGTGGAGGTACATCGCGACCATAGGGTTTCGCCCCTCGGGACAATTTTGGAGGGCGGCCTGGCCGCCCTCCTTTCCATTGCGCTGCGCGCGGACGAGCACATCTCCGCGACCCTTGGCTCCGAGCATCAGCTCGACATCGATGAACATCACGCCGTTCTCGTCGGGTTTTTCCGCCCGGCGGAAGATGGCGTTGCCGGCACCCGGAATATCGGCCAGCAGTGCCGTGCGGAGGATGTCGTCGTTGACAGCCAGCTCCGCGGGGACGCGGCGCGCGCTGCCCTCCCAGCGAACGATGTAGGTAATTGGATTCTGATCAGGCATTTTGGGACCTCCTTATAGATCGCCGAACAGGGCTGTCTGGGCGCTGGCCGGCTTGACCTGCACTTTGGGTGCGGGCTTTTCCGCGGTGGCGGGCTTGGCGCCCTTCTTGTTTGCGCCCCTCTTGGCCTTGCGCTCTTCCTCCTGCTTGAGCCGCTCAGCCTCTTTCTTCCTGGCTTCCTCGAATGCCTCGCCGATCTTCGTCCGGACTTGGTCGAGGACGCCCACGATCTGCGGGGGGAGAGGCTGGAGCTGATTCAGCCGTGCGGGCACAGCGCCCAGGCTATCGCCGGGGCGGGCGAGGGCCGTGATGCTCACCAGCGGGCCTTCGCTGTTTCCGTCATCGGGCATGATCGCGATCACCAATTTCTTCGCGACCAAAGCGGACACTTGTATTCCCAGGATCGTCTCCAATGCCGCGAGTTGATCACGCATGAGCCCAGGCAGGACCAGGTCTTTCAGGTGAACCGATTTGAGGATCGGCGGTTTCTTGTGGCTGGAGCCTTCGATGACCACCAGCTGATCGGGACCAGGGAGGAAGGTCAAGGCGAGCAGCTTGGTCGCCTTGTCGTATTCCAGAGGTTCATCCACCAGGAATTTCTTGGGCGGCACATACCCACCGGATTTGGCCGTTGCATTGGCGGCCTTAGGGGCGGTGGTGCTGGCGGGTTCCGGGGCACCTTCCCCCTCCTCATCACCATCTTCTTCCCCTTCGCCTTCCTCGCCTGCCTCGGCGTTCAGGTCGACCTCCATTGCACCTTCGGTGGGGGCCTCGGCTGCATTCTCGGGAACCTGCGATGCCGCCGGCGCGCTCGCGATCACCTTTCCTTCGCCGCCTTCTTCCTTGGGGCCGAAGTCGAACAGATCATCATCTTGTTGAGACATCTCGAAAATCCTTTCTCTGCCTGTCAGGCAGACACTTCAGCCGGCAGGCTGACGGTCGCAGCCTGATCTTCTGCGTTGTCGAAGGCCGGCCGCTTGAAACCCGGCGGGACCACGAGCGGAGCCGTGATGACCAGCGTGCCGCCTTCCACCAGGACCACCTGCATGTTGTTCACAGGCATGATCATCTTGGGGTGGCGCAAATCGGCCAGCGCACCTTCCAGGACACGGACACCGAACAGGCGGAAGGCGTCCTTCGAGCCTTCGAGCACCTTGGCACTTCCGATCTCCCCATGACATTCCCCGGCCACCGTCTTCTGACCAGCGAAGCGCATCCTGGCGCCGGTCACATCCAGGTACAGGTTGGGAATTTCTGTGTCGGTGGCGTAAAACCCGACCGACTTGATCGCGGACAGGACCTCGGCCGCATCGAACTCCACGGTGGCTTTATTCTCCTGCCCGCGGATATCCTTGAGCAGGCCGTCGAATTTCTGGGCGTCGAACTTGACGCCGGCTTCCGGCGTCGCCAGCACGGCGCCCACGCCGCCGACCTTGAAGGATATGTGATACTTCCCATCTCCCACCCGGCCGAAGGCGACCAGGGTTTCGCCGAGGTTTCCCCCCGCGGTCAGGACCTTGCTGGCCAGTGAAAGTGTCGACGCGGTCAGGGCGAAGGACTGGCCCTCCTTGCCGCTCGTGCCGAAGCTCTTCAGGATCACGCCGTTGTACCCGCTGTAAGCACGGGCGTCGACGATCAGGGGGTAGTCGGTCCGGTTGCTCTTCTGGGTCGTGACGACCACGGACGTGACAGCCGGCGCGGCCGTCGCCTCGATACTGTTCGGGCTGGCGGCGTAATTGGCCGCCATCATCAAGCGCTTGGCCTCCGCCCCCGGCATGGCGAAGAGCTCGACGGGATCATTCCCATACACAACCGGGAAGTCCACATCCGCCAGGAGCTGGAGGGTATGCTTGTTCTGGCTTTTGGACTCGACCTTCAATTCCTGACCGGCGATCTTGATCGTGACAGGCCCATCCGGCATGGTATCCACCGCGCCCTTGAACGTGGCGGCCAGGACGTGGACGACGATGTCCGCGCCCACGTCCGCCTTGATGGTGCCCTCGATGGCGGTCGCAGCAGCCGAGTCAAAGCCCGTGACGATCAGGCGCTTGTTTTCCTTCTGACCCTCGATGCGGGCGGCCTTCTTGTCCTTGGCGCCGAGATTGACGATCGCGAGGATCCTCGCCAGATCTGCCTTGGGGACCCGGATGGTTGCCTTCTTGCCAATCTTCGGCTTCGCGGTCTTCGGCGACGGATCGACCATCTCGCCCAAGTCGAGCGGCAGGGCGACTTCGGTTGCCTGCTGTGCCGGCACATTGGCAGGGCCCGGCTGGGGAGCTTCTTCCACGGCGACGTCGACCTCGGCCGTTTTCTGGGCGGCGGGCTCGGGAGCGGCTTCCGGTTCCTCCGGGACGTTTTCGTCTGTAGGATCCGGCTCGGCCATCAGCTCGTCGACGTTCTTGACGGGCTCGGCTGCCGCCTGCTCGGTCGGCAGGGTGAGCAGGGCAGCCAGCTTGGCGCGCAGGCCGGCCTTGTTTAGCGGGCATTCGCCCTTGACGACCCGCAGCTCGGTCCAGGACTGGCCAGCGGGGGTCTTCTGCATGGAGCCGCCGGCGTCGAAGGTGAGTTCGTATTTGGGGGTTTCGACCACCATCAGACCCATGCCGGCATGCTTGACTTCGACCGGAAACTTCTGGTGGATGGTGGGGATCCCAAGGTTCGGGTCGGCCACCAGGACGAACTTGCCATCATCGACCTGCTGGATAAGGAAGAGCACATCTTCCCGGGTCCAGGGTTTGGGTAGGAACTTGAGCGTGTTAGCCATTTGATTTACCTCCTTGATTAACAGACTAGAGTGACGTTCTCTGATCAACGGACTAGAGTGACGTTCTCTGTCCCCTCAAGGGGACAGCTTCTCAAGACACGCTCGCCCCAGTGGGCCACGTTATGTCTTGACCGCCTCGTCCAGGCGGGTTTTGGAGAGCCAAGTCCAAAATATTCCGGGCCGCATTCACGTCCCGGTCGAGTCCCGGGCCACAATCCGGGCACTCATCGGCGAAAGGAGGACGCCTTTCGGCAGCAGTCCCCACCACATTAATTTCTATGGTGGAAATGATGCGCTGTATTCAGTTGTTCGAGGGACGGGGGATCTGCGAACTCGGCTTTTTCTACCAAATTCGCGCTTTCTTGGGAGAGACCCTTCTGCAACGGTGACGCTGTCGGTGCCGTTGCGTTAGGATTGAAATAGGAGCATGTCGCCGTCGTCGTCGCCACGCAAACGCGGGGGAAGACCTGTGGGGCTTTTATTGCAGGCTGTTTGATCTACGGGGGGTCGTGTGCCCGCTAGCCCCGAGCACTGGCCTTCCTGTTGGCTTTTCGGGATTTCGTCTCCGAGCGCCCGACGGCTCTTGCTTGTACGTCGATGCAGGCTCATCTTGCCTCACAGATAAGGCTCGATGTTGTGCGCCCGCAAGCGCGCGCTGAGCGCATCGATGCTCCTGATGGAGACGCGCCCTGCCGGCCGGCGAACCTTCCTCAGCCCTGCGTTCCTGGCCTGCAGGGTCAGGATGCGGGCGAGAGCTGTCAGTTGAAGATTGGATGCGCGCCCACGAGCGTACGCCCGGGCGGCCCGGTCCAGGGAGGGGAATTTGCCGCGGTACTGACGCCAGTCCTCGATCTTGATGTTCCGGTAGTCGCCGACGTAATGGACGATCGTTTCGGCGCTCCTTTCGACCAGCCGGCCGATGCGCTCCGCGCTGAGGCCGACGCGAGCCGCAAGGCGGATGAAGTTCAGCATGTCCGCGGACGGTTCCGGAAGAGCGTGCCCCCGGGGCTTGATGGCCGGCATGGCCAGGACCTCGGACTTCAGGACGAACCAGTACGCCCAGCGGGGCGTTTCGTTGACGTGCTTGCGCCCATCCCGGTTATGTGACTGTACACCGTGCAGCCGGCTGAGCTTGATGCACCGGGTGACGTCCCGGGTGGTAAGGCCGAGCAGGTCTGCAGCCTGGCGCGTGGTCAGCCATTCATCCTTGAAGCGTTTTTCGCCCAGGTGAATGAGCCGGCGCAGTTCCGGGTCTTGAACCTTGTCTTTGTTGAAATGAACCCAGTTCTTTGGATCGGCCACAAAACTCCTGAGTCCGTTGAGCGGCAGGATCCAACGTCGTTGCTCGGTGAGGCCAACCTGCTTGCCGGCGATCAGGCCTTTCCGTATCCAGCCGATCACGGGCCGGGTGTCGTTCATCCCGAGCAGGTCCCTGGCCTTGTTGGCCGTAAGCCAGCCGGGCACCTTGGACACGACTTGCAGGTACATCCGCTGACGCTTGATCTTCACCCCCACGGGGGATCGTCCCAGGGCCTCGCCGATCTGTACGTCGGTCCAGACCAAATGAGTTTGGAGGAAGTTTTTTTCCGACTGGGTCCAGCGTGGACTCCTGGCCGCCGGCATTGATTGGACTTCAGCCATGGTCAGTTCGATCAAGCGGTCGAAGGGTTGATTATTCATAGGTCTTCTCCAGCAGCTTTTTCAGCATGACCACCAGAGGGCATGGACCACAGTTCTCGGAGCTGGCGATATCCCGCAAGGAGCAGGTATCGCAGGCGTGTTGTGCGCCGGCGACCACTTTTCCCCAGGGAGGGACCAGACCAATTTCCTGCAGGGCATCCCAGTTGGACGGCGTTGCATCTTCCGGCTCGTCCTTGCGACCATTCAGTTTCGCCAATGCCAGTGAAGGCGTTACGGCATCCAGCTTTGCCCCATTCAGTTTTTCAGCCAGCTTTTGAGCGATCAGGATGGCCTCGGCCAGCGACTTGTGTTTGTCGACGATTTTCTTGACCAGCTTTGGACGATGCTGCAGGTCGATTTTCAGAAGAGCCCGGATCAACCGGGGATCACGAGAGAGATCACCGCTGGAGACAAACCCTTTCGTCGCCTCATCCAGGTGGGTCAGAAGGAGCAGGTTATCCACATACGCTCGCTGTTTGCCGATGGTCTTCGCAACCGCATTTACGGTCATGCCGAAGTCATCGATGAGAATTTGGTACGACTCGGCCTCGTCCACTGGTGATATGTTCTCGCGTTGGACGTTTTCGGTGATGGCCTCGATCAGCTGCTCGCGAGCTTCTTTCTTCGGCGCGACGACCGCCGGGATCTGTTTCAATCCGGCAGCCCTGGCGGCCAGCAGGCGTCGTTGGCCGGCGATCAATTCGTACCGGCCTTCCCTGGCTTCGACCCGGATCGGCACGAGCACGCCGTGTTCCCGGACAGATGCGGTCAGCTCATCTTGGGCAGCCTGGTCGATATTGGTTCGTGGCTGCCTTGGGTTGGGATCGATCTGATCGAGATCGATCATGATAGTCGTTGTAGTAGGCGGTGAGTGGTCCATCGTAAATCCTTTCTGTATCTGAAAGGCCAGGCAGGCCTTCACCTGCCTGGTCGATGAAGGGGATCAGGAAATGCCAGGGGACGGCTGAGCCGCCTCTGGCCAGTGAACTCCCATTAATTGTTTTCCGCATGGATACTCCTAACTTTCGTTATGGGGAGGAAATGTGGCTCCTTTCTGTTGGTATGAATAGCCATCCCGCAGAGCCAGCTTCCGGCAGTGTTTATAGCTGGTCCCCTGCACCGTACCGCTGGCCGTGGTGATGTCGAACCACCCGCTGGCGCGTATCGCAACCCTGCCGGTATGAACACCTGCATATTTCCCTGCGGGTACAACCGCCTTGACCATATCGCCCGTGCGAAAACCAAATGCCGGTTTGGCGGTTTTGGCATATGTGCGCGGAAAGCCGTACTTATCCATCCGGCACATTTGCCTGCTCCCGTGGCCGGTCGCCTTGATCGACAACGCATCCAGATGACTGGGCACAAATATCCCTACGCCTGACTCTCCAACGCAGGCTGCATCCAGCCAATGTGTTTTCGGCAAGCCTTGAGAAACGCGGTTGTATTTTGTGCGCCCGCCTGTTCCACATTCGACCGGCAGACCCCAAGCGTTCAACCTGCGCCACAATTCCCAGCGAGTCGCATTGACCGCCGCAGCATCTTTGAGCGGGAGCTGGGCTTTGGTCTGGATCTCCGGATGACCGAATTCGGCCGCGGTCCGGTTGCCCTTCACTTGATTGCAGCCGCGGCAGGCCAGGGTCAAATTGCTTACGCGGCTGCTGCCACCCCTGGAACGTGGAACGATATGCTCAACTTCCAGGTGCACATTTTCTGCCCCGCAGTAAGCGCATTTGCGGACCCACTTCTCAAGCAGGTATTCCCGGATCTCGTAACCCATCAGCTCTCCCTGCTGGTACTCAACCCCGGATATTTCCGGGTTTTCCAGCGCCTGAGTATCAAACTTGACCAGTTCCAAGGAGAAGGCCGTTACCGGTGCAGACCCGATCAGGCGTCGGCACCATGTTTGGATATTGGCAAGGCGGCTTTCCAGACTCGGCGGCAGCCAACCTTCCCGCCTGCGGCGGTTATCAAACCTGGCGGGGCGGTAGCGGGTATGGCGCGCCCTACGACTGCGGCGAATTGCCCTTCTTGACGCAAGGGCATCTACAATCGCCTGCCCTCTATGCTGGATTTCCCCGGCCCATAACACCTTATGGTCACCTTCGCGCACCAGTGTGATTCCGGTGGTCTTACTCCCTGGATCGAGCTTGATCCGGTGTTCGTGGACGACTAATTCTTCCTGAACCCGGTCTTTCAGAATGATAGTAAATGGATAGCGGCGAAATACAGCCGCATCACCCGAGGCCAACAACTTACGTGCCCGGGCCGGGTGGCAGGGATCCAGCTGTTTTTTATACTGATCAAGGACGAAAACCGATTGCATATTTCCTCACTCCTTTCGCCTTACGGCGGTTCTCCCATTCTCGAAGGTACACTTCGTGTCTGGGGTAAAGTTTGCCTCGCCAATGTTATCGGTCAGTATTTCGGGTAAGCACTTCTTTAGACCCTCAAGATGTTTAACTTACCCGTTACAGGGTTTGGGGCTGGCACGCACCCCAAAGTGTGTTCTTGAACTCTCCCGATAACGTAGCCCCGTCAGTCCTTCCCGGAGGGGCCGGGACTTTCGGTCGACTGGTGGCTGAGGCTGGTCAACTCGGCTTGTGGTTCTCACAAGCCCCCGCATTTATGCGTGGGGTCGTTGACCCACCGGCGACATGTTCTCACGTTGGACGTTTTCGGTGATGGCCTCGATCAGCCGCTCGCGTGCTTCATTCTCCGGTGCGACGACCGCCGGGATCTGTTTCAATCCGGCAGCCTTGGCGGCCAGCAGGCGTCGTTGACCGGCGATCAATTCGTACCGGCTGTCCTCGGCTTCGACCCGGATCGGCACCAGCACGCCGTGTTCCCGGACAGATGCGGTCAGCTCATCTTGGGCAGCCTGATCGATATTGGTTCGTGGTTGCCTTGGGTTGGGATCGATTTGATCGAGATCGATCATGATAGCCGTTGTAATAGGCGGTGAGTGGTCCATCTTAAATCCTTTCTATATCTGAAAAGCCAGGCAGGTGAAGGCCTGTCTGGCCAATGCAGGGAATCGGGAAATGCCAGGGAGCGGTTGAGCCGCCTCTGGCTTGTGATCTCTCATGCGTTGCGTCGATCGTTTAGGGCGTCGGTGCGAAGGATGAGGACTTGCTGTCCACGTGGAAGAAAACGCCGGCTGGCTGAGTGAAGCGAGGATAGACGGCGAACACGAGCGCGACATCCTGGATCAAGAGAAGTCGCTTATCGAACTCCAGCTTGTTCGGATTGCGAGGCCCGAGAAATGCGTGTAGCCGTTGAGACATTGCCACCATACAACGGAACCCCAGGGTTCGTCCTGCAGTGGTGACGTTCACAAAGCCATCAGGCAAAGGCGCGATGGTTACGGTTGGAGTTGTCGGCGCAACCAGCACAGATGCCAGCAGGGGCATTTGCGTGGCTGTTGCGGTCATTGCCGGGCGAGGTAGCGATCCACCCGGGGAATGCTCCGGCGGCGTTCCTTCCAGATAGCGATGGCGGCCGGGACGGCGCAGACGATCAGGATGCCCAGGAGGATCACGGCGAAGACGGTGGCGATCAGGTTTGCGTTCATAAAACTCTCCTTAGTCTCTTGGTCTAGTTGGTGAAAATAAAATTGCCTCCACGGGAGACAGTTCGCCCATGGAGGCATGATCACTCGTCCTCTGCCCCAGATCCGGGCAGAGGGGTGGGGGGGATGTTGATTATTCGATCGGGATGGTTAGTTGGTCAGTCCCAGAAAGCGGAGCTGGATATTGGTTCTCGGCTTGGTTCGTTCAGGGGTGATGCGGTTGCTTGTCGGAACCGTATTCCAAAGTTGTTTCCCTTCCGGGGAGCTCATGATAGCGCCGCCCGGCAAAAAACAATCGGGAGCGCGGCTCCCGATTGTCTAGTGTGGGGACATCTTTCCTCCGGTTAAACGCCAGGCCACCACCCATCCAGGAAAGCCTCGTCCGGGTCTTTCCCATTGGGTGGGTTGACTACGTATATGCGTTTCTCGTCTTCGATGGCTTCTTTCAGATGCTGAAGCCAGCCCTTGATGAATTTGCCATTCGCATCTTCACCGCCGAGCCCGGCCGGATCCTGATCGGGCAGGAGCACATATTCGTATTCCTTATGCTCCCGGAACCATTTCAACACGGGGCCGGCGATCATCGACCCGTTGGTGTAAACGCAGACCACATCCGTATCAAGACCGCGTTCGGCGATGGTCTGTGCTCCGACCAGCATGTCGAACATGCCTTCCACGACAATGACGACCCTGGTCTGTCCGGTGATCCTCCAGGATCCGAGAGGGACAACCCGGTCGCCCCAGGTGTGATGGTTTGCGTGAATTTCGAACCACCGCTCATTGGGCGGCAGCATCTCCTCCGGGATATACCGGCAGTTGATGACGGTTGGCTCCGTAAGAGGGTCGGCGTAGAAGACCGACCCGGCCCACTGCCAGGTTTCGCTCTTCCCCAGGATCATGCGGGACTCTTTTGCGAATTCCCACGTTGCCTTTGACACCGGGGGAGCCGGCTGCCCATACCCGAGCCCATACAACGTCGCTGTGAATGGCCTTAGGCCACGCACTCGGGTGACGTACTCGAAAGCCGGCGAAGTCAAGAACGCATTTCTTCCAGCTGCAAGAGCTTCGGTGATGTAGTTCACCTTCGTGGGTTCCTTGACCCTCGGGGTGAATTTCGCATCCTTCCAGTTTTCGGGCGGCTCCCAATTGCTCCCCAGCCGGTGAGCCAGGGAAAAGAGCGTTCGCCCGCCTTCTCCGCACCTGAAGCAGTTCCACTCACCGGTGTCCAGGTTTATGGAGAAGTTTGGCTTACCGGAATGACCGGATCTTGCCGCATCATTGTGGAAGGGGCACCACCAGACGGCCTCTCGCCCGCCGGTGTTGAAATTGACCGGCTGAGATCTCAAGATGGCGGTCGCCTGCTCGAGCATTTCCGCCCTGGTAGGCTTGATGTCCATGGACTACACCTCGTCTTCCGACTTTTCGTTCTGCCGGCGAGACCGGCGCTCCTGCGCAGCCTTGGCGTGCCGGCGCTGGCGCTCGAACGACTTATGCAGCCGACCCAAGCCAGTGGGGTCGTAGGTCACGATTTCCTCGATCTCACTGACGATAACGTCGGCGAGCTTGGGAGAAGTAGTGTTGATAGTCAGGGTAACCATAGTGTCCTCGTTATCTTAGGAACGCCTTCGCGGCATTGAGCAGGGCACCGATCTTAGTGGCCGGCTGTGACGCAGCGAGGGCAAGAAGGATCAGCATCCACGCTAGCGTTCTCATGTGCGCTCCTTTCGGTAAAAAGTTCGACTTTTCACCCATGGAACGACATGATCACGCATCCGGTGCGCCCAATCCTGCCGGGCGCTGGCCTTTGATATACCTGCTGCATGTGAAGGTTCTGATCCTAGACCTCTCTCCGATTTAGGAGGACACTTGCAGTAATTCTAGCATGGACGCCGCATAGGTTGTGTTCAAAAGCGATATAATGGGAAGCGTCGTCGATAGACACTTCCTTAATCCCAGTTCGTGCGACCCGCTGTGTTTCAGCACGGCGGGTTTCGCATTTAATACGGCCGGCTTGCGAAGCGAATGGTATGTTCATTGTTCCTCCTGAACAATGTGAGAGACCGAAGGGTTGCTGCCCTCCGATCCTCGCTAGAAAGGCTTCCTGGAAGGCTCCAGGCGGCGAAAATTGGTGATTGTTGATCCAATATGCGGTGTTGGCACATCTGTCTTCTTATCAAAGTCTCTAAAATTACCATGGTTGGGTTCCACAGATTGCTACGATCTCGTCAGTTTCCCGATGGACCAGTGCATATCCGGAGGTTCCTACTGGAAGCCAGCGGTAACGCTGATGGGTTGTCTCAGCACCCCGGCTTCCAATTTTCGCCATGTGTTCGTGCCCATGCCGCTTGAAAGTTTCCTGACCGCCTTTCCTGCCTGCGGCCGCCTTGAAGGGGTTTTTATTTGGGGGATCTTTCATAAATTGTTCCTTATTGTGCTATAATATGCACATACAATGTATGTACATATTGGATTGGAGGTGAAATGTCAAGCATTCGAAAAAACTATCGTCTCCCCAAACAGACTTCAGCTCGTATCGTCTGGTTGAGCGAATTTCTCCACTTGGATAACGAAACCAGGGTTCTCGAGCGGGCTGTAGACGACTTGTTTGCTGCATCGCGGAAGAAGCTGCGTGCAGTCCTTATCCCTCACGACGGGGATCACTACAGTTTTGTTGTAAGTGGATTGACCTTGATGGATATCCCAAAATCCTCGCTTTCGAAACTGGAGGGTTACCTGACCGAACTGTTGTCGCCCGAAGGTG
>Ga0209039_10003760_pt1 | contig 11621 bp, 11 predicted proteins | sample BogFormECP12_OM1_FD_188238 | JGI IMG/M metagenome (GOLD analysis project Ga0209039, IMG submission 188238) | Bog forest soil microbial communities from Calvert Island, British Columbia, Canada - ECP12_OM1 (SPAdes) (version 2) | ecosystem: Environmental > Aquatic > Freshwater > Wetlands > Bog ...
CTGGATTATAAGGTACGCATTCTGGATGGAAATAATGGCACAAATGCCGTCACGCGTGTGCTGATTGATACCCAGAATGGGACAAAACAATGGAGCACGGTTGGCGCCAGCGCAAATATCATCGAAGCCAGTTGGCGCGCTCTGGCGGATTCGGTTGAATACGGTTTGATGGTGGTTTCTTGATTAATCTGTATCTGACACAGTGCAGCAGACATTGAAGAAGAAGGAATCTCATGGAAGCACACATCGTATTATTACCCGGTGATGGCATCGGCCCCGAAGTAGTGACAGAGGCGGTACGCGTTCTGGAAACCGTCGCCCAGAACTATGGTCACCGATTTAATTTCACTCGCTACTTAATGGGCGGCTGCTCAATTGATGAATATGGCACGGCCTTAACCGACGAAACCCTGGCAGCTTGCAAAGCTGCCGACGCGGTTCTGTTAGGGGCAGTCGGTGGACCAAAATGGGATGACCCGCAGGCAAAAGTGCGTCCCGAACAGGGCCTGTTGGGCTTGCGCAAAGGCCTGGGTGTGTTTGCAAATCTCCGCCCGGTCAGGGTATATCCAGATCTGGTAAGCGCTTCGCCTTTGAAACCCGAAAAACTGAAAGGCGTAGATATCATTGTGGTGCGCGAATTGACAGGGGGTTTGTATTTTGGCCAGCCCAAAGGTCGCGAGATGATTAATGGTCACGAACGCGCCGTGGATACCCTGGAATATTACGATTATGAAATACATCGGGTGGTTGATCTGGCATTTAAGCTGGCGATCCCGCGCCGCAAAAAAATAACCTCGGTAGATAAAGCCAATATCCTCGAATCGTCTCGCCTTTGGAGAAAAATTGTGGCAGAGGTCAGTGCTGAATACCCACAAGTCAGCGTAGAAAATATGCTGGTGGACACTGCTGCAATGCGCTTGATTACCAATCCAGCTGGTTTCGATGTGCTGGTTACCGAAAATATGTTTGGAGACATATTGACTGATGAAGCGTCCGTGTTAACCGGATCGATGGGCATGCTGCCCTCAGCTTCTTTAGGGATGGATGGGCCTGGTCTATATGAGCCGATCCATGGTTCGGCTCCGGACATTGCCGGACGAGGAATTGCCAACCCGCTCGGTACGATCTTAAGCAGTGCTCTGCTGATGCGCTACAGCCTCAAACTGGAGTTGGAAGCGGCCACCGTTGAAATGGCCGTCAATCAGGCCATCAGCAATGGCTGTCGTACAGTCGATCTGGGAGGCGGTCTCTCATCTCGCCAGATGACCGACGAAGTCATCAGGCGGCTGGATTAATCAAGATTTGCCAATCAAAAACAGGATTCATTTTCACCTGCAATGACCTTCAAAAAAAGTAATCATCTAATGATAAGGAGAAAAATAGAATGGGATTGGAATCGAAATACATCTGGATGAATGGGGAGTTGGTCGAATTTGAGAAAGCGACGGTACACTTTCTTACCGCGGGGTTGCAGTATGGGGCCGGTGTTTTTGAAGGTATCCGCTGTTACAACACCGATAATGGTCCGGCGGTCTTCAGGCTGAAGGAACACGTCGACCGGTTGGTTGACTCTGCCAAGATACTGGGTTGGCGTGAACTGCCTTATTCAGCGGAGCAATTGTCAGAGGCCATCAAGCTGACAATATCTGCTAATGGCTTTTTAGAATGCTATATTCGTCCTTTGATTTATCACAATACGCCTACTTTGAATTTGTGCATAGATCCAGGAAAAGCGGATGTCGGGATTGCAGTTTGGGAATGGAACCAGTATCTCGGTGAAGAGGCCCTGGAAAATGGTATCCGGGCAAATATCTCTTCCTATACTCGTCACCATCCCAATGTGATGATGACCAAGGCCAAAATTAGCGGTAATTACGCCAACAGTTATCTGGCGAAAACCGAATCGGTGCGCCTGGGCTTTGACGAGGCCATCATGCTTGACCCGCAAGGCTTTGTGGCTGAATGCACCGGTGAGAATCTGTTCCTGGTGCGCAAAGGAAAACTTTACACACCACCCACTGCCTCAGTATTGGAAGGCATCACCCGCGATGCTCTAATTACGGTCGCTCATGATCTGGGATATCAGGTCATCGAACAGCAAATTTCACGAGACCAGCTATATATTGCTGATGAAGTCTTTGTCAGCGGTACAGCCGCAGAGCTAATTGCGGTTCGTGAGCTGGATTTCAGAACGATCGGGGCTGGTAAGATGGGACCTGTGACACGTTCGATTCAGCAGGCATTTCATGCCGTGCTGCATGGTCATGGCAGTCGTTCGGCGAAGTGGCTGGACTATGTGAATTCACCCGCCTCGCTAAATTCTAAGACGATGGTGATGTCGCAATGATTTATTCGATCGCCTGACTAAGACGATCCGAAAAAGATTCAACCACAGAGCCTATGGCTGAGGACATAGGGGTATTTAACGGATTTTCTCCGTGATCTCCGTGGTAAGAGTTTGCTTTCACAAGAAATGCCTATGAGAGTATCCTATCAAGGTGAACCGGGTGCTTTTTCTGAAGCAGCGGTAATGGAATATTTCGGTTTGGACGTACTTCCCCAACCGCAAAAAAGTTTTCAAGAGGTTTTTACGGCGGTCGAAAAGGATGATTGTAAGGCCGGCTTGATCCCTATTGAAAATTCTTTGGCAGGCAGCATCCACGAAAATTATGACCGTCTTGTCCAACACAGCCTTTCAGTGGTAGGGGAGCATTTTTTGCGTGTCCGCCACTGCCTGATTTCTTTGCCCGGCGTACACATGGCTGAAATCCGGCGCGTGATCAGCCATCTGCAGGCGCTGGCTCAGTGCAGTGATTTTCTAGCAACCTTGGAAAATGTAACCGTTGAACCGGTTTATGACACTGCCGGCAGTGTTAAGATCGTAAAGGAACAGGCTGACCGTTCAGTCGCTGCCATTGCCTCCCGGCGGGCGGCTGATCTCTATCAGATGCAGGTATTAAAAGAGGACATAGAAGACAACCCGGCGAATTACACACGCTTTTTGGTTATTTCACAACAGCCAGCCCCGCCAGGCCAGAATTATAAAACCTCGATTGTGTTTTCATTGCGCAACCAACCAGGCTCGTTGTTTAAAGCATTAAGCGTGTTTGCCTTGCGAGATATCGATCTGACCAAAATCGAATCGCGACCATTGGTCGGCACACCCTGGGATTATTTGTTTTACATCGATTTTGCCGGTTGTTCGGCCGATGAGAACATTTCCCGCGCCTTGAATCACCTGAGTGAATATGCCACCATGCTGCGTATTCTGGGTTCATATCCCAGGCAAACAGTCTGAGGGCGGTCAAGGGTTCAATGGCCGGTGGATTTTGTCTGGCGGAGCGCATTTTGCAGATCGGAAAAAGAAGTCATCCAGGAGATGCGGTTGAGAAAATCGGCCAGCGAAGCACTTTGTTGTCGCAAGGAGCGAACGGCTGGCCCAACCGGATCACTTCCTGCTGCCCCACCTGGAACGTCCGCATAAGCTCCATAAAACGCAAAGTAGGCCTGGTTTAATTTACGAATCTGGTAACCGTGCTGCCATAAAAACACACGGCGCGCTTCCATATAGGTTTCTGCTTCGTTGATTTTGCCTTCTGCAAGCAGTTGGTCTACTTTGAGACGTGTGGTGTGCATCTCTGCGTTGAAATTAAAAGGCGGCGGTCCGGCCGATAGTTGGCTTAGTCCAGTTTGCGCGTTTGGCGCAGAGGCCGGCGCAGGTGGCGGCACCAGATCAGGATAATACCGATCCAACATGGCGGTACCAATTTCAGTTCCGGATATGTCTGCGGTGGTCTCGTTCATGGTCCGCAGCTCGGGCGAATTATCGTAGCTCAACCCGAGTGGCCGCAGCGTCAGGAAATTGTGGGTCCACTCATGCGCAACCGTTTGTAACAGCCAGGGTAGATCGGTAGTGCTTTCAACCATGGTGGGATAAACACCCACCCCTCCAACCGGCACCACCAGAGCGGATACATCGAGCGCTTTCTCGATCTGGTTTTCCAGTTGTACCTGTTGATCGATGGATAGATCCGGCAGCAATGATATATTCTCGTCCTGGCGTATGACACTGCGCGGTGAAATGATCAGGGCTAAAGGAAGCAGTGTGATATGATACAACACCGGCGGGACGGGTTGGCCGCCTAATGAAAGCCCCTTGCTAGAGATGATCGTGCTAATTTGCTCCTGGATAATCGTTTCGGCTGATGGGCCTAACTTTTGCTGCAGGCCCTGTAATTTTTCAAGCTGCTGGCGCTGGGAATAAGAATCCGCTGCCGGGTTATTGATCGCTGGGTCGGAATAAATTTGCGTGATTTGACCTTGTAAATTATCGATTTGACCAACCAGCGCCAGATATTGTTCGACAGTCTGGTGCTGTTGTTGTTCGTTTAGATAAAGCGATTCGTCTAAAGCTGCCTGGGATGCTTTCACGTACAAAGCGTTTAAGGTCCAGTTGACATAATCAAACTCGATGCTGCGTGTGTAAGCACGCAGCCGTTCAACTTTATCGGCCGGCGGTGTGCTACTTGTTGTTAGAATGATTAAACTCAGGCAGATTATGAACAAATTGTAAAAAATAGTGGATATTTTCATGAAATCTATATTGCAAACAAGATTGGGCAATTATACATTTTTTCTGGGAAAAGATCCTTTACTTTAGACCAGTTCTGATCTGGCTCGAAAAATTGCCAAAGAAAGTACCTGATAATGGCCTTGCAACAAATAAATTCTGTATATATTTCCCTAACTTATCTCTAAACTATTGTTAATCTATCTTGTACAATATCTATTTAAAATGCTAAGATAAGGTGATCTATATTTTTATTGAAAAGTGTGAAACTTTTCCCTTTTAAATCCGTGTAAATGATGTGGAACAAAATGCTCCCGTTTGAAAAAGAACAAGAACTGGTGAGACTTGCTCAGTCCGGTGACGAACAGGCATTTGAACAATTAATCCTAGCCTGTACACCAGCTTTATATCAGGTTATCCATCGCATGATCGAGGACAGTTCAGAAGTCGAATTGATTTTACAGGAAACTTTTTGGAGGGCCTGGCGGTCTTTGGATCGCTATAAAGCGGACCGGCCGATATTGCCTTATTTGATGACCATTGCCATAAATCTAATTCGAGACCGCTGGCGCAGTCAACGTTGGTTGGTAGATGGAAATCTGGATGATTTAGGCGAGTTGTTGCATGACTCATTACCCTCACCTGAAACTCAATCCATTGTAAATGAGGAGTTAAGTTCGTTAAAAATGGCAATTGCCAATCTTCCAGAAACCTACCGAAGAGTGATTACTTTGAGATATGGTTTGGATCTCGAGTATCAAGAAATTGCCAATTTGCTTAAGATGCCAATCAACACGGTCCGCACCCATCTACACCGTGCCAGAGGATTGTTACGATCTCTGTTGGAGGAAAATTATGGATAAGTTGGATTGGCAATCCAATGATAGCATGCCGCCAGAGTTTCCAGAAAGAATTCGCCTCAATTTTCATCAGCGCTATTACAAACGAAAGCATTACCACCTGGCAATCTACACGATGATGATGGTTTTTGGATTATGGCTGGTCTTTCCGGTTTTTATCAATCTATTTGAACAATTGGCTCCACCTGCCGTTGGATATATCTTGATCAATAATTTATCATCTGCCCTGCTGGATATGACAAATCTTTTCTCACTGGTTTGGGATGACGCAGTAAATTTTCGAAGTATTTTAATGGGTACATTATCCATATCTGTGTTAATCGGTATGATTTGCCTGGGCGCAGGCGCAATTGGAGGAATAGTTTATTTTATTCCTCCAAATACAGCACAGTATGGCGATTAGATTGGAAAAAAAATGGGAATGAAGGCCTGGCGATTGGTAGTTGTTTGCTTGATTTTGATTGCAATTGGATTGATTGCTGTGACCGTTTTTTTAAATTTGGGAATGTGGGATTATGTGCGTAGTTTTCATCTCGCATCTCATCCTGGAGCAATCCCTGGAACTGTTCTGCTTTCAAGAGGAATTACCTCTCATGCGCTAGACGTCTTTGGCGGGTTGATCGGCATTTGTTTCAGCTCGGTAATTGTGCTATTTTTATTCCCCTCTCAAATAAATATAGTGGGTAGGGCCCTGGCTCAGAAGTCGATTGGATTGGCTCGTTTATTTGCGATTGGGTTTTTAAGCATAATCGTGTTGGCGATGGTTGTTGCAATTTCAGCGTTGGCTGTTGGAACCTTTCCACTGGCATTATTCATTGGCGGTGTCTTTTTTATTGGGATTTTCCTGGGCGGTATTGCCCTGGCTTATCGGATGGGACGTTTTTTACTGGTCCGAGCAGGTTGGAGTAACATTTCTCCGCTCTACCCCTTATTCTTAGGGTTGTTACTTTTATATTCGTTAATCAATCTCTCGTTTGTAGGCATTATTTGCCTTATTTTAATTGCCAGCCTGGGTTTAGGCGCCGTAATGTACACTCATTTCGGCACCGGTCAACCCTGGAGTCTTAAATCCCTATCAGAGGAATGAAGAGAATGAAGAGAAGGACGATCATTGTCATTGTTATTGTAATTGTTTTGGCCGTTGGGGGATATTTTGTTTATCAAAACTTCCTTCGACCGCGCCAATCAGCCGCAGCCAATTATCAGACTATTCCAGTGACGCGCGGCAACCTGACTGTGACGCTCGGTGAAACCGGTTCTGTTTATGCAAAGCAGAGCGCCATCATTAACTGGGGTACCAGCGGTACGGTTGAAAAGATCAACGTAAATGTCGGCGATAAAGTTACCACGGATGAGGTGCTGGCTACGTTGAAGCGAAGCAGCCTGCCTCAAAGCGTAATCACGGCTAATTCCACTCTGGCGACAGCCCAGCAGAACCTACAAAATTTGCTGGATTCGAATACCAATACTGCAAGTGCTCTGTTGACTTTGGCTCAGGCCCAGGCGGCTTTGAAAACGGCTACGGATAACCGTACTTATCTGGATTACCAGCGCGCCAGTCAGGCCACCCTCGATGCGGCCCAGGCCACTTATCAATTGGATGAAATTAACGTCCAAAATGCCGAGAGTAATTTTTCGGGTTTTGCAGGTTTTCCTGAAAACAGTTCGGCGCGCGCTGTGGCAATGCAAACCCTGGCGAATGCCCGCATTGCCCGAGATAAGGCTCTGGCAAATTTGAATTACCTGTTGAGTTTACCTAATGCAAACGATATCGCCCAGGCGGATGCCAACGTACAGGTCGCCAAGGCCAAGCTGGATGATGCTCAACGTGCCTACAATCGAGTGGTCAATGGTGCTAGCGCGGTTGATATCTTAGCTGCCCAGGCGCAGGTAGCAGCTGCCCAGGCAATCATTGATCTGGCAAATATCAAAGCCCCCTTTACCGGCACGGTAACGGTACTGAACCCATCCGTTGGTGACCTGGTTTCTACCGGTCAACCAGCAATCCAAATCGACGACTTGGATCATTTGCTTGTCGACGTTTCGGTGCCTGAGGTGGACATTAATTCGATCCAGGTCGGACAGCCGGTTACATTCAACTTAGATGCGGTGCCGAATAAAGTTTACAATGGAAAAGTAACCGTGGTCGGACAGGCTGGAACAACCACATCGGGCGTGGTTAATTTTACGGTTACGGCTCAAATAACCGATGCTGACCAACTGGTCAAACCCGATATGACGGCCTCGGTTAATATCATCACTTATTCAGCTAATAATGTCGTTCTAATTCCCAACCGGGCCATCCGCACGATCAATGGCCAGCAAGTGGTTTACGTTCTCAGAAATGGTAAGGCCATATCGACTCCTGTCACAATTAGCCAACAAGGGGACACGAACAGCCAATTAGCGGTCGGCAATGTCCGGGAAGGGGATTTGCTGGTGACCAATCCGCCCAATGTGTCGCTAACACCAACCCCATCTAGTGGTGGGTTCTTTCTAGGCGGGGGCGGTGGTGGAGGCCGTCAGGGCGGCGGTGGCGGAGGAATACCTGGTGGTGGCGGGAGAGGGGGATAGGCCGTGGCTGATCCAGTCATTCGGGTCATTGATCTCTGTAAGATCTATAAAATGGGTGAAGTTGAAGTTGCTGCCTTGTGCGGCGTCTCTTTTACGATAGAGCGCGGTGAAGTGGTTGCGATCATGGGGCCTTCAGGGTCCGGCAAGTCTACTTTGATGAACCTGTTGGGCTGCCTGGACCGGCCTACCAGTGGTGAGTACTATCTGGATAATGAGAAGGTTTCCGATTTGAAGGATGACGAATTATCGGTTATCCGGAATAAGAAGGTCGGGTTTGTGTTCCAGAGTTTCAATTTATTAAATCGCACGACTGCTCTCGGCAATGTTGAGCTACCCATGCGCTATGCCGGCGTCACCAAGGGACGAAAGGAGCGCGCCCGCCAGGCCCTGGAAAAGGTTGGGCTTGGAGATCGCATCGATCACCGCCCGACTGAATTATCCGGAGGGCAACAGCAGCGTGTGGCAGTTGCCCGGGCCCTGATCAATGATCCGGCGATCTTGATGGCGGATGAGCCGACCGGAAACCTCGACTCAAAATCCGGGAAAGAGATTATGGAGCTCATCCTCTCGCTTAATCGGGAGCAGGGAACCACCATTATCCTGGTGACCCATGACCCTTCGATTGGGGCGCAGGCGCAGAGGGTGCTCCGTATCCGGGATGGGGCTTTGGAGAGTGAAACATGAACATCGGCCAGGCCATATTAGAAGCCTTAGAAAGCCTGAGCGCCAATAAACTGCGTTCAGGATTGACGATTTTGGGTATTGTGATCGGGGTGGCGGCCGTGATCGCCATGCTGGGTATCGGGGCGGGGGCGCAAGCCTCCATTACAAGTACAATTAATGGAATTGGCTCGAATTTACTATTTATTGCTTCTGGAAACCAGAATGTAACTTTAACAAATATCAAACCCCTCACGGTTGAGGATGCAACGGCCCTGGCAGACCAGTCCCTGGCGCCGGATATTGCGCTGGTAGCGCCCAGTGTGAGTATCTTTGCGTCAACAGTTACCTATGGCAAGCAGAATGCTTCACCAACCATCACAGGAGTAACTCCCGCTTATGCAACTGCCCGTAATTTAACCTTAACGGAAGGGAGTTTTATCACTACCCAGCAAGAGCAGGGTAGGGCTGCTGTGGCCGTGGTCGGTTCAGCGGTTGGGGACCGGTTGTTTGGTTACCACGTAGGAATCACTGGCCTGACCCTCCGAATCGAGAATCAGCCGTTCAAGATCATCGGCGTCCTGACCACCCAGGGAGGCAGCTCGTTTGGCAATGCCGATAACGTGATGTATATTCCGATGAGTACTGCCCAGACGCGCCTGGCGAACCGTGGGCAAGACCGGCTTAGCAGTATCATTGTATCTGCTACCAGCTCAGATACGGTAAACGCGGCCATGCAAGAAATAACCTCGATTTTGGAAACACGTCACAAAACCCAGCCAGGCTTGGATGATTTCACTATCATCACTCAAGCGCAAATTTTGAGTACGGTCAATTCTGTCACCGGAGTGATCACCCTGTTCCTGGGCGGCGTGGCCGGCATTTCGCTCCTGGTCGGCGGCATCGGCATTATGAACATCATGTTGGTCTCTGTGACCGAGCGCACTCGTGAGATTGGGCTGCGGAAAGCCATCGGGGCCCGTAAGCGGGATATCCTCATCCAATTTTTAACCGAGTCAGCCTTATTAAGCCTGCTTGGAGGAATTATTGGGATTGGATTGGGGTACCTGATCGGTTTTGTGGTAGGAAAAATTGCAGCTGCCAGCGGTTCTACGATAAACCCGGTTATCAGTTTCGACTCGATCCTGTTGGCGACGCTATTCTCCACTGCAATCGGTTTATTCTTCGGAATTTATCCGGCCAACCGGGCCGCCAGCTTACAGCCGGTAGAAGCTCTGAGGTATGAATAAGTTATTCCTTTGTCTCCTCTTCGGGGGCCGCGGCAGTTAGGCTGCCCCCGGCGGAGGAACGAAGTTGTTTATAGGCGTTATCGCCGAGTAGATAACGTAGTTCGGGTTCAAATGTTTCAGCAAGCGGGATGGGTGCATGGGCCGTGCGTAAGCAGCTGGCCGGTTCGTTTAATAAAAGGTCTGTTTCATCCAGGGTTATCTGTCCGTGATTGTCCAGATCGAGCGGGTGTACAATGCAATAGAATGGTTTGAAGCGCCAGGGGTCAAAACCGCATGCTTCACCCGCCACCTGGAGCGCACATTTAAAATCAGGGCGTAAAAAAACACAGGCCGTGCCGCCGTAATGGTTTGCATCTTCTAATACTGAGCTGTGCACAACCTGTCCACAGAGGCTGTGATCGTCAGCTTCCTGGCGGTCATCGAACCAGCCATCAGGATTTTGGTTTTCTGCTGGAAGGTGCGGTTGGATCAGGCCCGCATTGTTTAGGATTTCCTGGGCCTCAGCACGATCAATCCACACCCCGTACAGGCAACAGGCCGCTCGGCACTCTTCAAGTTTGCAGCGCTGCATCGGTTCAGATTTGTAAAGACGTGAAGATATTTTCTTTAACATAGCTTGATTTTATCACCAGCCACTCTTGATTTGCTTGTGGCAAAATAAAGCAGCGCTGGTATTTTAACTCACTAGTGGGAGGGAGAAACATGGCATACACCGCTCAGCCACGAAAAATATTTCACAAACTAATGGTTTCATTTATTGTTGTCTTGTTAGTAACTGGGATTGTAAAACCTTCGGGAAATGCTGTCATGGCCGCCTCCCCACAAGACGACCAGTTGCTCCAACCTGAAATGGTGGCTGACTTTTTTATTGATAAAACAAGCTCCAACCCGGCGAATCTGTTTGCTATCGGCTCGACCCTTTTCTTTAGCGCAGCCGGCAAAGGTACCGGCGTTGAGCTTTGGAAAACTGTGCCTCCTTATGATCAGACCAGCACTACATTGGTGGATGACATCAATCCCGGTATCAGCAGTTCATTCCCATCCGGCCTGGCTGCCAATGGCACCACCTTGTTTTTTAGCGCTTTTGATGTTGTCCATGGTCGAGAGCTGTGGAAGAGTGAACCCCCATATGATGCTTCCAGCACCTCGATTGTGCAAGATATTAATCCCGGTACGGATAATTCCAATCCACAATACATGACTGCACTTGGCACGGCAATTTTCTTTGCGGCCGATGATGGCAGCAGCGGGAATGAATTGTGGATGACGCAGTCTCCTTTTACTTCTGCTCACCGGGTGGTCGATCTCAATTCGGGCGGAGGTAGCTCTACTCCTAATAACCTGGTAACGATCGGCTGGACCTTATTCTTTGTGGCAGACGACAGTACCGGACGGGAAATTTGGAAAGTCGATCCGCCCTACAACAGTTCTAGCACACAAAAAGCCACCCAGATCCATCCTCTCAATCCGTATGGAGATGCCAATCCAAGTGATTTATATGTGCTCAACGACCAGTTGTTTTACAAGGCAGACGATGGTTTTGGCGGAAAAGAATTGTGGATGAGCGTGGCGCCATTTTTACCCGGCACAGCTTCCAGAGTAACCGATTTGATCGACCTACCGACTTCCACCGATCCAAAAAATCTTTATGCCATCGGCGATACACTTTTCTTCAATGGGGATTTCCCATTTAATCCACCCTCGCCT
>Ga0209039_10003761_pt1 | contig 11621 bp, 14 predicted proteins | sample BogFormECP12_OM1_FD_188238 | JGI IMG/M metagenome (GOLD analysis project Ga0209039, IMG submission 188238) | Bog forest soil microbial communities from Calvert Island, British Columbia, Canada - ECP12_OM1 (SPAdes) (version 2) | ecosystem: Environmental > Aquatic > Freshwater > Wetlands > Bog ...
GGTTTTCTTCCAACTGAGAGATAAGCTCGGCTTGCGCCTGCTTGACTTGCTCTTCCATAAAAGGCTCCTAAAGTGTTGTTATTGTTGTCGCTTGTTCCGCTCGGCCTGAACCTGCTGTTCAAGCTGAGACATGACCTGTTCGTGTTTGTCGGTGCCATCGAGGTAGCCCTTAAGCTCTCTCATGTCGTCCGCAATCGTCGTGTTTTCGAGGGTATGACCCCACCCATCGTCCTGCGTGACCGTGCATCTGCTGGTTGGCATAGCTGCCTCCTAATCAACTGACCCACAGGCGGAAACCTGCAAATCGCTGTTTATCTGTATTTTCGAAGCTTAGACACATTAGTTTCAAAGGTTTCCCGCTTCTCGCGTTCCTCATGCCGCACCTTGGCCGGAGGGACTTTTCCCTTCTTCATGGCTGCCATGCGAGCCTGCATCTCCTCTTCAGTGAAATACTCAACTCGTTCGTCAACCACACCAGCCATACCCGTCATATTCTTGGATTTGCGAGTTTCGGCCAGCTTCTTCTGCCGCTCCACTTCTTCGTTTTCCATCTGCTTCTCCCAGACATCCATCAGCCGCTCGTGCTTGTCGCCCTTAATCATGGCGTCCATCTCCCGCTTCAACTCCTCAACCGAAGAGCCGCCGCCGTGTGCCCACCCATCATCGACTCGAACCTCCTCGTTCTTCACAATACGAGACCACGGCTCGATGGAATCGGTCTGCAAGGAACGGGCGACGGAACGAAGCTCGGCGGTGATTGGGTCGGCACTCTTGCCCGCCATCGGGCGGACTATCAGTAGGGCGTTCCAGTTCTCATCCAGTCGCACCTTCGCTTGCTCGCGGTAGGTGCAAAGGCTCGCCCAAAGCCGCACATGGTCAGGTGGTGAGGCGATCCTGACTTTCTTACCGTCAGGCATCTCGATGACGCGATTCTCATAGCTCGTGAGTCTCGTCCCTTTGCTAAACCACAGATTCTCCGACATCTGGGTCGATGTGAAGGCCGACAAGTACGGGAACAAAGTCATATCGTGTTCAGTCATCTTACGGATGGCTTCAACCAGACCGTAGACCTCAGGGGAGGTCATCTGCTCGATTTCTTCGGGCGTATAGGAGGTTCCCAGTAGGAGCATGTTGAAGATGAAATCGTCAGGGTCTTTCAGCCAGCGGCGTAACTGCTTTCGCTCAGAACCGTGCACCCCTCGAATCCAGCCAACCTGCTTTTTACCGTTCATCAGCGGGCGGATGCGGGCTCCCATCTCCAAAAGCTCCTCGCAGTTCTCCGCGACCGACCGCCGTACGCTGGCGACGTATTCCGTGGGGGCTGCCACAACCTGCCCCTCTTGAATTCGATCCAGCAGTTCCCTACCCGTGGGGAGCGGGCGACGGATGGGCGACGTAGGAATAGCCTTGCGTTTTGGATCACGCTCGAATTGACCACCAAACACCGCTCGGTTGGTTCTAACCTTAGGGTCGGATTGGGCCATTGAATTCCTCATCGGAAGAGTCTTTGGTGGGGCGACTCGCTCCGCGTAGTTTCGATCCCTTCAGGATTGCTCGTTCAAGGTCGCGGGTCTCTTTAAGCTCCTGCGGACTGTACTTGGACTCCAGCAACTCTTCGGCTTTGTTGAAAGTGTCGGTCTCTTTCTCTCGAATCTCCTTCTCCACGCGACGGGAGAATTTGATCGGCTCTGGAGCTTTATACAAGCCCATAGTCGTAAAGATACGAGGAGCGGGCTGACTGCCTTTGTAGATCGTAAAAACGCGGTCGATGATCGAGATCGGAATCGCGGCAAACACGCGGGCGGCGTCGTTTATGTTATTGACTTTCAACCCAGATACTTCCACCAACGCCCGAGCGAGAACCTGCCGCCTGCGGTCCACTTTTGGGTCGGCCTTGATGCTGAAATCCTCCCGCCAGTAGATCGGACGGAACCGGAATTTGTACTTGAGAACTTTGACCTCGACGGTATTATCCATACACCTTTCAAACGGGAAGCGGGAACGAGTGAAATCACAGTCAGTGTTTAATACGCACTGAACCGCCCGAAAACTTGGTATTAGAGAGTACATGCGTCTCGGTCTGGTTTCCAGATCGAGTTTCGTGGGGGTGGTTACCGTCCCTTTCCACCCCCACACTAGCGAAGGGACGGTGTTCTCGCTAAAAAACGACGTGTAGTCAAATTCAGGCAACAGGGACGTGTACGTGAAAGAAGAAGTTTTTATTGATGTGTTGGTGTATCGCCTCCTAAGCGGCGATCAAGACCTGTTCAAACCCCTCCTCAAGAGCATCCAGCCTCTCAAAACAATCATTGAATGGACAAAACAGGACGACAGCGAATACTACAAAGTTCTCGGCATCGTCATCGAGTACGCTGAAAAATTTAAGCAGCTACCTCCTAACAAACGAGCACTCGTCGATTTTGCGAATACCTCCGAACGCCATGAAATCCGGGTGGGGTGGGCCGACATTTTGGTCGCCGCCCTCAAAGCTCTGAACGATATCGACGAAAGTAGGCTGAAAGCGATCACTGACTTCAATGTCCTGATCGACAACGTCATCAAGAAGGCTGAGCAGGAGCACTACCTTGAAGTCCTCGATTCCGCTGCGTACATTGTCAAAGCGGGGCCGACGAAACAAGAGGGAAAAAAGAAAGACCTGAGCGGTACGGCGGACGCGAAAGCGTACCTGCTGAAAGCCCTCATGAGCGATGTGTATTCCCAGACTGAGATTGCTTCGGGCTGGTTGGATGAGCACATCGACTTAGTCGCTGAATCACTGGATAAACGGCTCACCGTCGAATCCGCCGACAATCGCCTGAAAACTTTGATGCCCCACATCGACCAATGTGTTGTGGTTGGCCCACAACACCTTTCGTTCATCGGCATCGCTGGTATGAGCGGCGACGGCAAGACAACCCTCGAAAACACATGGGTCTACAATTGGCTGTCCCAAGGCTACAACGGCCTGTATGTCACTTTCGAACACACGCCCCTAGAGATTTGGGAATTCATGGCGTTTTTACACGCCACACATGAAGATTACGTTGATTTGGACATCAAGTTGCCCTCGCTGGCTGATTGGGATTTAGCGACCGATGAAGACTCGGGTGTTTTCATCTCGGATGAAGTACGGGCACACGTGGCGGAAATCCTACGGGACATGAAATCCCATCGCAACTTCCCGGGTCGGCTCGACGTGAAGACTGGTGGTGAAATCCCCTCCTTTGCCCACCTTATCAGCTATTTGGAGGCTTTTGGCAAAGAGGCGGATTACAAGTTCGTCGTCGTCGATTACCTTGCCCGCATGACCACTGGCGATCCTCGCTATGCGGATCAGGAAATCAAGAACAACATCCACCTTGCTCAAAAATTAACCCGCAACCATCTGAACGGGCGGGGGATCGTTTTTGTGACGCCGATGCAGGTCAATCGCGAAGCCAATAAAGCCGCACGGAAGGCAGCCGATAAAGAAGAAACCGCAGGGCAAGAGAACAGCACTTTTTACGACATCAACGCCATCGCCAACTTTTCTGAGTATCAACACGATATGGACCTAATTTTTTCCGTGTATTCTGACGAAAAAATGAAGGGCCGTAACGAACTGATCTTACAGAATTTGAAAAAGCGGAAAGGCAAGCGTCCCCCAATGGCACTCATGGAAATCTCGGCTGGCTCTGGCAAGGTAGTAGAGAAGCTGGCTGGGGCACCCACAACAGTAACGAAAGAGAAGTTTTTGACGGATGATGAAATCCCTGCCGGAACTGAACCCGCAGACAACATCATCGACGAGGCTCTGATCTAGTATGCCGAAACGAATCATCGACGGCGATAAGCTCTACACGTCGGACAAGATCACGAGAGTCAGTAAGGAATACCGTGCGGAATACGCATGGCTGATCGGCATGGGGCTCGCTAACGGAGTATGCGAGGCTAGTCCAAAGCTGGTTCACCACATCGCCTACAGCTACAACAGGGAAGACATCACCGTTGAGGATGTGGTCAAGATGCTCGACGAGTTTGAAACCGCCGAAATGATCGTCCGCTTTGAGTTTGAAGGCAAAGCGTGGATGTACTTTGTCGGTTGCGAGTCCTGCCTACCTCCTCCATCTGTCGCAGCTAAGATGAAGAAGGGGCCTACACCGCCTCCAGAGCTTATCAAGAGGCACTCTACACAACCTCTAGATAATGGTAAGACCTTGTGCAAGACGGGTTTGGGGTTGGGGTTGGGTTTGGGAACTGGATGTATGGATGAATTTGCGAAGACCGAAGGACCCACCGAGGAAGTTCAATCATTCCAAGTTGAGGAAATTCGCTAATGATCGACACAACTAGCCCGGAGTTTTTCGCTGCCCAGAGATTCTGGAACCTGATCGGTCATCCTGATGAGTACCTGAACGAAGTCGCTGGCTGGTCTAAAAGTATGCGTGATTGCATCGGAGAGTCTGAGTTTGACCATGCAACCTTCCTTGATTTTTTGCGGTGGGCCACAAAAGTGAACTCGTACTCCGCTGAGTATTTGCGGTTAGCCAACGACCCAATGGCTTCGCTTAAGAAGAACCTCCCGAAGTTGCTCAAGAGGTACAAAGCATTTCAAGCTGCTGTAGAGGCTAAGGCTGAGCGAGATGCTGCGTTCAGCAAGAAGAAGCCTGATCCTAAATGCAAGTGCGGGCGTCCAAAGCCCTGCGAAATCCACGACTATAAGGCAGAACAAGATGAATCACGTGCGTAATTTTCCGACACCGATGAACGCAGACGACTATCTCGCTGGCCGACTGGCTGAGATTCCGCCACACTTCCAGTTTGTTCGCTGGAACACCGTTGGCCCGTCCACGAAATCCCGGATGCCAATGCCGTTGCAGGAAAAGCTGTGGGCTGATGTTAAGGCCAGCCCTGAGAGTGGGCACGCCCTTTTCGGTCCTTCCGCATGGGGTAAGACTGTGATTGAGATCGCTCTGTACCGTTACATTCTCAACAAGCACAAGGATTTGATCTCCATCAGTCAGTTGAATCCGAACGCTGTGGGTAAGGCCGCATATATCAGCGGCACCGCCATCGTCCGCACCACGGCCAAGCGGTTGATGGAAGCGTATCGTGCGTGGGAAATGGGCGATGAGGGTGCTCCACTCATTACACCCGCGTCAATCAAGGCTTTTCACGCGGTCGGCATTCGTTCGTACTTGTTTCTCGGGGAGTTTGAGAAGATGCGTAGCTCCGAGTTCAAGCGTGAAATTATTTTTGATGTTCTCGACGCTCTCCGCGATTACGATGGTTACCTCGTCGTCACGGGCAACCTGAGCTATGACGATCTGGAAGACGAAGAGAAATATCCCGCAGGAGCGAAAGCTCGCGTTGACCATCTCTGCCGCATCCACGATCTTTGGAAAATGTAATTTCCCAACACCACTGCGAAAACCAAAATTCGCCCCAACGAAAACCTCAACGCTATAGGCAAAATGAAAAATCGAATGTGAATCGTCTGTGAACGTGTCCACCCAATCTCAAAAGCAATATTGTCGAGTCACCGCAACTCTTACCCGATAGACGCACCACCCTGACCTCATAAGGATCGTTAGAATGGCTACCAAGCTGTCCCCGTACCAACAGTACATCCATAAATCGCGTTACGCCCGCTGGATACCCGAACTCAACCGCAGAGAAGACTGGAACGACACCGTTACCCGCTACACTACCTTCTTTGCTCCACGCATTCCCAAAGCAGATCGTGAAGCAACCGTCGCGGAGCTAGAGGAAGCCATTCTCAGCATGGAAGTTATGCCGTCCATGCGTGCCCTCATGACCGCAGGTGAGGCACTCAGGCAAGACAACTGTGCCGGGTACAACTGCTCCTATATCGCCGTCGATGACCCGAAGGCTTTTGACGAGGCGATGTACATCAGCATGTGCGGAACGGGCGTCGGTTTCTCCGTCGAACGTCAGTATGTGAATAAGCTTCCAGAGATCGCGGAAGCATTCTACCCCTGTGACACCGTCATCAAAGTGAAGGACTCCAAGATTGGGTGGGCGACTTCCTTTCGTCAACTCATTAGCTTGCTTTACGGCGGCTTGATCCCGACATGGGACATGTCCGCCGTTCGGCCCGCAGGAAGCGTCCTGAAGACCTTTGGCGGGCGTGCCAGCGGCCCCGAGCCCCTCGACCGCCTTTTCAAGTTCACCGTAGCCCTCTTTCAGAACGCCGCCGGGCGTAAGCTCAACTCGTTGGAGTGCCACGACTTGATGTGTATGGTCGCCGATGTGGTGGTTTGTGGCGGCGTCCGCCGCAGTGCCATGATCTCCCTGAGCAATCTGAGCGATGATCGTATGCGGAACGCCAAGAATGGTCGCTGGTACGAGAAAGACGCTCAACCGTGGCGGATGCTGGCAAACAATTCCGTTGCCTATACGGAGAAGCCAGATGTTGAGATTTTCATGAAGGAATTCCTGACCTTGATCGAGTCCAAGGCGGGTGAACGGGGCATCTTCAACCGCGAGGGAGCCCGCAAGCATGTCGCAAAGAATGGTCGTCGTAAGGTGAAGCAACTGGTCGGCGATAAGGAAGTTTTCATTGACTTCGGCACCAACCCATGTGGTGAAATCCTGCTGCGTCCCTGTGGCTTCTGCAACCTGACTGAGGTCGTCATTCGCCCCGAGGACACCAAAGCTTCACTCAAGAAAAAGATTCGCCGTGCGGTCATCCTTGGCTGCCTGCAATCCACTCTGACGGACTTCCGCTATCTCCGCAAGGTCTGGCAGAAAAACGCTGAGGAGGAGCGGCTCCTCGGTGTGAGTTTGACAGGCATCATGGACAACCAGATGATGAGCACAAACGGACCCGAGCTAGTGGCTCTGCTCGACGAACTCCGCGAGTACACCATCGAAGTTGCCACGGAATGGGCTGGCAAACTCGGTATTAACGTACCAGCAGCTATTACGTGTGTGAAGCCCTCGGGCACTGTCAGCCAGCTTGTGAACTGCTCGCCGGGTATTCACACTCGCTATTCGCATTACATCTGGCGTTCAATCCGCGAGGACAAGAAGAATCCCGTGGGTGCGTTTTTGAAATCAATCGGAGTCCACAATGAGCCTGACATTTCCAAACCAAACGATGTGGATATCTTCTACTTCCCGCTGGAATCACCCCGTTCAAGCCGCTGCCGCAATGACCTCAATGCTATCGAGCAGCTTGAAATTTACCTCGCATACAAGCAGCACTGGACGGAACACAACCCTTCCTGTACAATCTACGTGCGACAGTCCGAATGGATTGACGTGTGTGCATGGGTCTACAAGCATTTTGACGTTATGGGTGGGGTAAGTTTCCTTCCGCATTCCGATCACATTTATCCGCAGGCCCCGAACACGGAAATCACCGAAGTTGAGTATCAGAAACGTAAGGGAACAATGCCCGTCATCGACTGGTCGTTGCTCCCAGCTTTCGAAAAAGAAGACATGACCACAAGCACGAAGGAGCTTGCGTGTGCCGCAGGCGTTTGTGAATTTGGCAATTAAGATTGAAGGGGTTTTATGGAAATCAAATTGAAGTTCAAGATCACCTGTGTCAATGAGGACGAAACCGAACAGGAAATCTCCACTCCAGTCCCGAACGATGTTCCACTCGAACAAGCCCGTATGGTCGTGATGATGAAGATGTTGAATCAGTATGCTCAGGTGGGTATGCTGCGTCAGCCGTCGCCCGACCACTACATCCTGATGTGCCCGAGCCAGATCGCGTTCGTCGAATGCATTCTGCCGAGCGTCATCCTCGCCAGCCCGCTTGACGTACCGAAGACGACAGGCGGCGGGATCATCGCCGGGTAATTACTTGAGGTCCTGCGGCTTCGCGACCCAATCGGCGATCATTTTCTGCTGACCCTTGATGTCGCTTTTCAGGTAGTCAATCTGCTGCTCGGCGGCGGCTACCCGACGTTCCAGTTCCCTGTCAAACGCAATCTTCTCCTCAGGCACGTTGATGTGCAGTGTCTTGGGGACATCTTTGCGGGTAAAGCCCTCGCGGACACTCACCATGATGTGCAGTTCGACAATCGTGCCCGACTTCAATTCAACCAAGTGCCCCTGCGTCCGCTTCAATTCAGCCTGCAAGTAAACCAAGAATTTCTTGTTGGCCTCGCAAGAAAGCTCGTAGGGCTGGTAGTTGACGCCGAAGCAATGCCCCACGCGGCTGCCGTAGTAGTGGACGCCGTTCGAGATCGTGAAGCCGTGGTCAACCATCGCCTGACCCTTGGTGAGTTTCTGGCGGTGGAAGCAAATCGCACACGTGCCAGTGTTGGTCTCATCAGGCGGGATGTAGTTCGGATTTGGCTTGCGGCCTTTCTTGATGAGGGGTTTCAATTTCTTGCAGAGTTGGAGAAGCTGATCGGCCTCTTCGAGAGCGGGGATCAGAGCGGCAACGCGGGGCTCGCTCTTGAATTTCTGGAGCTTTTTCGCAGCGGAGCCAGCGTTGGCAAAGCTCGGGTGGTACACGCTGTACCAGCGGGGGTCGTTCTGTTCCCACTGATTTCGCTCGCCACGGAAGGGGGCCGTCGCCAGATCGAAAGCTTCCTCGGCGGCACGACTCATGGAGCCGTAGCCGTCCTTGTACTCGGTGTTGAAAATCACACCAGCGGCGAGGGCCTGTTCCATGCCTTTGATCGACTCGTGAAGATATTTCACGAGGCGGGCATTACCACGATCAGGCGTGGTGAAGTGGCTCGAACCTTCGGCGTTTCCAGAGAGCAGCTTGTCGATGACTGGAGTATCCATACACCTATTCTACCAAAAGTCGGTTGAATTTCGCTAGGTTTTTGGTATTATCTGGTATGGAAGAAACCAAGGTAATCTCTACCCCAGCAGCCTCACCATCAGCCGAAACCCGAGCAAAGTTCAAGGCCGACGCCGAAGCCCTCGAAAATCAGGTGTATGCGGTCGTCAAAGAGGTAATCGACCGTAACGACCCCGAAACGTTACTAAAGTGTGGCTGCCCCAGCGATGAGTATGATCCGATCTCCCGCCGCATTGCTCAGGGCTGGATCATGAGCGGCGGACGCCGCGTGCCCCCAACAGGGTTGGCCCACATCATCGCCTTCCAGTGGCACTATTCGTTTGGTGACTGGACGGAGCCCGTCCGGTTCTTCTCGATCTACTTCAAAATGGCCGATGAGTTGTTCCCTAAAATGATCTGGCCTGAGCCCCGAAAAATATTTTCGAATTCCTAGCGATTCCACTCCCCGATTTGGTAGAATGTGAGTGTTGAAGGAAAGGGTCAACGTAGCAGGTGGGTGCTGTACCCCCTGTGAAGCATCCAGAAAGCCAGTCGTGGCGGATACTCTCTGCCCGTAACGGTTTAGTACGGATGCAGCCCGAATCGACAGCAGCGTAACCATCTGAGGGGTGGACACAATGCGAAACTAACTGCGTTGCCTAATTGAAACCTTTGAACCCGGATTGAGATTATCGCCCATAGGCTACGGCCTCGGAAATCGCATTCACGGGCGGCGAGAGCCGCCCACAGCCCCTCCCCCGTTTTGAAAAGCACGCAGCCGCCGTTAACAGCCAGACGTGGTGTACTGGTCGAAGAAGTTGCGGTCATCTGCGTGTTTCTCAAAATGACTATCGGTGAACGGCGAGAAGAACTAACTCGGTTGCCCCTCCCCAAGCTCCGCAAGCTGTTCAAGCGGGTGCGGCGGGAATACGGTGGAAACACTGATTGGGCCGATGGCCGCAAGCGAGCCGACATGGTTCAAGCTGTCATCAATTACGAGATCGGAATCGGCGGGAGGATGGGATGAACGACGGACTTACTGTCGGAGAACTGATCGTGCTGGTGGAGGCACTCAAGGACCGCGTCGAACGCGGTGAGGTCTCCGCAGACACGCCCGTCGCCCGCTCGGATGCCGAGTGGGGACCGCGAGCGGTACAGGACATCCGCCTGACGAAGGTTCGCAACAACAGCCCCGATGACACTCATTGGGAATATGCAAGTTTCAACGACGCCGACGAGCCCGGAGAGAATCAGTGGCTCGATGTCGTCCTGATTGGGAACGAGAAATAACGGTCGGCGGGGACTCGCGACACGTCTCGAAAGAGCGTGCCCCAAAGTTTGGAGGCTCGGTGACGATAAAGATCATTGCCGTTTGGTTCACCATTCTTGCCGTGTACCTGACGTTTCGGTGCTGGCAGGGCGGCATGTTCGACACGGGGCTGGAACGGCTGTTTGGGTGGACGCCTGCCCAGACGGATGACACATGGCTGCTGGATGAGTTGGAACGAGACTCTCGCGGCTGATGAGGTTGGGCGGGACTAGCTTGGGAACGATCCCATACCACGGAGACGTGGGTTGTTTTGGAAGATTGTGCAATCAGGTTGGGGTGCACCCGCCCACATTTTCAAGCACGGTGCTGCCGTGCCAATCATGGTCTTGATGAGCAATGCACGAGTGTTAGGGATGCCGCTCGGCCCCGCCGAGTTTGCCCCTGAAACCCCTCAGTGCTAGGTTGAGACCATGATCGAGACGGCAGCAATTTCCTTGACGAAAGTTGCGGAACTACGGTATTGTCTTAATGTGAGCCTACGAAACACCGCTGCTCGACCGAAAGGGAATAGGCGTGACAGCCTTTAGAGCATGTGTCGTAGCCCCCGGCCGCAACTCTGTCACGGGTTGAATGGCTCGCACGAGGGGGAGCCCGCAAGGGTTGGGCCTGTAGCTCAGTTGGGAGAGCATTGCCTTTGCAAGGCAGGGGTCGCGAGTTCGAGCCTCGCTAGGTCCACCAAAGTTTGAGCGGTCGCCGGGATCATACTGCCTCGCAAGAGGGTGTCCCTGATACGGCCAAACCGCAAGTGCCAGCGGCAGCTTATGCTGCCTCTTCGGAGGGTGCCCCTGAGGGCCGCTGGTGCGACGATCTTCGGTTGCACACTGTGCACGGCTGGTTGGAGCCAAAACCCACTGTCACGGGAGTCATGACCCGCATAACCCAGAACCCCACAGGGGTGATGGTGACAACGTCGAAAGTCCGACTGGTACGCAAACGTTGCAGGGTTACTGTAGCCGATTTGAATTTCAGACCCCGCTTACATGGTGGGGAGCCTGAGTCGGGGTGGTTGGCTTAGAAGCAGCCATCCTCAATGAGTGTCTCGCGGTTGACCCTCGGGTTGGAGTCCGATTGCCGAGCAGGTGCCGTCGATTGTGATAGGGAACGCTCCCGGCGAAAGCCGAGTACCTGTCTATCGCGGAAGGCCGATGGGGTCACACTAGCTACCGAGTAAGAAGCGGCTGGCCGACATTTGGTTGTGGTCAGGACTTAAGCGTAACAGCACGCCCCGACAAAATTTTTTCGAGTAAGGTGGGGCAACCCGCCGCGTGGGATGGCAGCCTGTCAGTAGGGTCGCCCGCAAGGGCGGTGGGAGCAGTACCGAACGCAGGGTGGTCACTATCCTCTCGAAACCGCTGGCCTCATCGGATTCGTCCCGAAGTACAAGGGATGATTGGGAGCAAGACCTGTGAGTCACTGGCGGCAAGAGTTTTGAAAAATAGTTGTTGACAGTTTTCTGAATTCCAGTATTATACGTAGAGACGCTTATGAAGAAGAATCTCCAAAACGCAGGTGTTATCGTGACGGCCACTGTCTGTG
>Ga0209039_10003762_pt1 | contig 11619 bp, 11 predicted proteins | sample BogFormECP12_OM1_FD_188238 | JGI IMG/M metagenome (GOLD analysis project Ga0209039, IMG submission 188238) | Bog forest soil microbial communities from Calvert Island, British Columbia, Canada - ECP12_OM1 (SPAdes) (version 2) | ecosystem: Environmental > Aquatic > Freshwater > Wetlands > Bog ...
CCTATATCCCTGACACGGGACCGCTCCCGCCGGCCACCTTGGAGGCGATCAGAGGCGTCGAAACGCTCATACTCGGGGCCTCTTTCTGGGGAAGGAACAGGCTGCCCGAAGACCACCTCTCAGTAGAAGAGGCGCTCATCATTGCGAGGGATATCAGGCCCGAGCACTTCTACCTGACGCACCTGTCCATGCACTATGACTCGCCTGTTACGAACCATGAGCTCGAATCATACCTCGCCCCTTTTGGCGAATCCTTCCGTATCGCGCGCGACGGCCTTTCTATACGTATTTGACCGGAGGCAAATGTTGAGCAGCAAAGAGGACTTAAAACGAGAGGCTTCGGCAGTAAGGAAATCCTGTTGTTTCTTCTGCCATCAGAATTGCGGAGTCCTGGCCTACGTAAAGGACGGCAAGGTACTCGCCATCGAGGGTGACCCTGAACACCCGGTGAGCCGGGGGGGATTGTGCACCAGGGGCAACATCGCCCTTCAACATCTCAATCATCCGGCGAGGATTAACGTGCCGTTGAAAAGGGTTGGCGCACGGGGTTCCGGGCAGTGGGAACGAGTCTCCTGGGACCAGGCCCTGGATGAGATTGCAGCGCGGCTCGTCTCTTTGAAGGAGGAGTACGGCGCGGAAACGGTGGCAACGGCAGGAGGCACACAGCGCGCGAACGACTGGGCGCGTCGGCGGTTCATGAACCTCTTCGGCAGCCCGAACGGGTTCCATAACGCTCATCTCTGCTGGATCCCCACGTTCATGATCGAGACAGCGATCTATGGATGGTGCCCCTTCGAAATAGACCTGGCAAACAGCCGCCTGATTGTCCTCTGGGGGCATAACCCCGGCGCTTCGGGAATGCCGGAGATGCGGGGTATCTTCGACTTGAAGCAGAATGGGCTCAAAGTGATCGTCATCGATCCGCGCTATACGGAATCGGCCTCGAAGGCCGACCTGTGGCTGCCGTTGCGGCCCGGCTCTGACGTGGCGTTAGCGCTCGCCTGGCTCAACGTCATCATCTGGGAAGGCCTCTACGACCAGACCTTTATCGAAAATTGCTGCATCGGCTTCGAGGAATTGGCCGAGCACGTAAGGCAGTATACGCCCGAATGGGCGGCCCCCCTCACCTGGCTCGATCCCGAGCTTATCCGCAAGGGTGCCCGCATGTACGCGGCTAACAAGCCCGGCAATATTCAGTGGGGCGTCTCCATCGACCAGTCCGGGAGATCAGCCGGGGCCGGCATTCATGCCAGGGCCCTTTTGCGCGCCGTCACCGGCAACCTTGACGCACCCGGCAGCGACCTGTTGTGCGGCCCGAGCCCTGATTTCATCACTGACGAGGAGATGGAGGCCAACGAGTGGCTGCCCGAGGAGCAGAAGGCAAAACAGATCGGGTCTGACCGCTACAAGCTGACCACGTGGCCCGGCTATGGTCGCATAGCGGCGATTACGAAAGAAGTCTGGGGGAAGGCGCCTACCGCCGAATGGATGTGCGAGGCCCATCCGCCGTCCGTATTCAGGGCCATTTTGACGGAGAAGCCCTATCCTGTGAAGGCGCTCATCGTGCTTGCGACGAACCCGATCAATTCTTATGGCCGTACGGACCTCGTGCTCGAAGCCCTGCGCAAGGTGGACTTCCTCGTCACCATGGAATACTGGATGACGCCAACGGCGATGCTTTCCGACTACATTTTCCCTGCGGCGTCTCCTCTGGAGAGACCCACCATTACGACCACCTATGGATGCTCCGACACGCTAATCGCCTCGGAGAGGGCCATACAACCCATGTTCGAGCGGAGGACCGACTACGAGCTCTGGCGCGGCCTGGGCTTGAGGATGGGCCAGGAGGAGATGTGGCCGTGGGAAAACCTGGAAGAGGCAAACTATTACCGCATCTATCCACTTGGCTACGACGACGTGGGCAGTTACGACGAGTTCGTTGAGAAGCACCGTTTTCATTTCCCTGAGCGTGAGTACTACAAGTATGGCCGGGTCGGTTTCGCCACACCCTCCCGCAGAATCGAGCTCGTCTCAAGCACATTGCGGGAGCTCGGCTACCCTGCGATGCCGACCTACGCGGCGCCTGTCGAGAACGAAATCGACGATCCCGACCTCGCGCGGAAGTTCCCCCTCGTGCTCACCTCCGGAAGCGGCTTTATGCCCTTCCATCATTCCGAGCACTTCCAGATCAAGGAACTGCGCTTTCTCAAGCATGAGCCGTATGTGGACATCAACCCGGAAACGGCGAAAGACCTCGGCATCTCCATGGGCGACTGGGTATGGATCGAGACGAGAAGGGGCCGGATCAAACAGAAGGCGAACCTTACGCAGGCAGTCCATCCAAAGGTGGTCGTGACGCAGCGCGGCTGGTGGTATCCGGAGCGCGAGGCCGCCGAGCCCGAGCTTGGGGGCTGCACAGAGTCGAACACGAACGTGCTGACGGACGTCTCGGATGAGGCGTGCGATCCCCTAGGAGGGAGCTGGGCCAACCGCGGGCTTCTCTGCCGCGTTTACAGGGTCGAGCAATCGGAAGCGGACGGAAGGTGAGTGGTATGGCGCGATTTGTAATGATAATGGATACGAGGCGGTGCATCGGATGCCATTCCTGCACGGTTGCGTGTAAGGTGAATAATGAGCTGCCCGTCGATATGATTTATAACCCTGTCTTTACTCACGGGCCGAACGGTGTTTTCCCGCATGTCAGCATGACCTACTATCCGCTCATATGCATGCACTGCGAGAACCCGCCCTGCGTCGGCTGTTGTCCCTCCGGGGCATCCCAACAGGAGGCCGACGGTATCGTCTGGGTCGACCAGAACACGTGCATCGGCTGCAAAGCCTGTATTCAAGCCTGTCCGTACCGCGCGCGCCACGAGAACCCTAAAACCGGTACGGTCCAGAAATGCGATTTCTGCAAGGAGCGGGTGCGGGAGGGGCTTGAGCCCTTCTGTGTTGAAACATGCCATCAGCGGGCGCGGATCTTCGGCGATCTGGACGATCCCGAAAGCGAGGTCTCGCAAATGGTGAACAGCATGCACACGTTGCAGCTTCTGCCTGAGATCGGCACAGATCCTCAAGTTTATTATATCGTTACTCCAGGGGGTCAGGGATGAAGGAAAAACATAACTGGGGCTGGCCCATCGCTTCCTATCTCTTTCTCGGAGGTCTCGGGGGCGGAATGATCGTCGTGGCCGGGCTTGCCGACCTTGCCTTCGGTGAAGGAGAGCTTTTCAGCCTGGGTAACCTCATCGCCGGGATAGCGATCGCCATAGGCAGCGCCCTTCTCATCTTCGAACTGGGCCGTCCTTTTCAGTTCTGGAGGGTCTTGTCACGCCAGAAGGCGATCATGACCGCGGGCGCCTGGATGCTCTCTCTTACGATTGTCACGAGCTTTGCGTATTTCTCCTTCTGGCCGGACTTTTCTCCCTGGCACCAGCTTATCGGTCTGCGGCACCTTGTCGCTGGAATAAACATCGTGCTTGGCGTGGGCGTCTGCATCTACACAGGCATCCTCTTGGGGAGCCTGAGAGCCCGTGTGTTCTGGAACACGCCTCTCCTGCCGGTGCTCTTTCTCGTGTCAGGGATTTCGACAGGGGTGGCTGCCCAATCACTCCTTGCCGGCTCATGGCCTTGCCATGTAGCTGCCGGCGAGCTTGGTGCGCTGCACGCTGCCTTGAGGTCCTGTGACCTCGCGCTTCTCGTCTTCGAACTCATACTCGTCTTCGTCTATGTCGGCATGATGCGTTTTTCCGCCGGTCCGGTTACGGCCCGCATTGCCGCCCAGTGGCTGACCGGCCCTAAGAGGTGGTTGTTCTGGGGCGGTCTCGTCGGCCTGGGCCTCGCTTTGCCTACTATACTCTATGTCCTGTCCCCTGCGGCGGGAGGCGAGACGGCGGCGCTTCTGGTCCTCATCGGCGGCGTGGTCTTACGCTTTCTCGTAGTCTACTCAGACGAGCGCATCCCACTGCCGGGCGAGTCCGAATACTATTCCAGATTACCGGGGCCGGACGCGCCGTTCCTTAAAGCCTGGGAGTGATGGAACAGCTCCATTCCATCGAAAGCCTCTGTCCGACCTGCCTCAAGAATGTCGGAGGGTCGATTGTCTCGGACGGAAGGGCCGTCTATCTTCTGAAGAGCTGTTCAGAGCACGGCAGCGTGAAGCTGAAGATATGGCCTGACGTCGATCATTATCAATGGATGAGGTCTTTTGATTTTCCCCGCGTGGCACCCCGCCTCAGGAAAGACGCGGCGGGCCGCTGCCTCACGTCCTGCGGGCTGTGTGGCCGTCATCTGAGAAAACCGACCCTTATGGAGATCGAGGTGACGAGACGCTGCAACCTGCGCTGTCCCGTCTGTTTTATGGGCGCGGGAGAAGCGGCCGATCCGGGTCTCACGGAGCTTCAATCTTTGTACACTTCAATCCTGGAGGAGGCGGGGCCCGATATTGCTATTCAGCTTACGGGCGGGGAGCCGACAGTGCGGGAAGATTTAGCGGAGGTCGTCCGCCTCGGCCACGGACTGGGGTTTTCCGCTATCGAGATCAACACGAACGGCCTGGCCATCGCAGTCCAGCCAGACCTTCTCCCCAGGCTTAAAGAGTCGGGTGCGACCGGGATCTATTTACAGTTCGACGGCATGTCCCCGGAAGTCTATGCGCGGATAAGAGGGGCCGACCTCATGGCGCAAAAGCTCTCGGCCGTCGAGCGCTGCCGGGAGGCAGGTACCCAGGTCGTCCTGGCGATGACCGTCATCAAGGGCATCAACGACGCAGAGATCGGCAAGGTCCTCGAATTCGCCCTGCGGAATAGTGACGTGGTTGCGGGACTCGCGCTCCAGCCCGCCTTCTTCTCCGGCCGGTTCGAGGTGGAGATGCCGGATCGCCTCTCTATGGGAGACGTCATTTTTCTCCTCGCCGAGCAGAGCGGCGGTTTGATAGGACCCTATGACCTGTGGCCCCTCGGCTGCTCCCATCCCTTATGCTCCGCAGGCGTCTACCTCGTCGAACGCGAAGGTAAAGGTTTCCTCCCCTCCACCCGCCTCTTTTCTCGTGAGGAGTACGTAAGGGAGTTCGACCCCGACAGCCCCCAGGGCTCTGTCTTCGCAGACCTTTTGGCGAAAAGAGAGGCATATACAGGCAAAGGGCTTTCCGTGGTAATCATGAATTATATGGATGCGTGGAGCCTCGATTTCGAACGCCTGCAGGAATGCAGCATGACGGTCAAAACAGCTGACCTGCGAACGGTCCCCTTCTGCGCGTACCACCTGACGAATGCGAAGGGCTGAATGCGAATCCCGGTCTCTTTCAAGCGGTCAACGCTTCGGCCAGCTCGCATATCACCTCCCATCTCCCTCTCGATGATCGCAAAACCTGCCAAAGGAAAATATCCGTTCTATCTGTCATTGCAACTATAAACCAGTTGCAAATGGCGAGAACAATGGCTATACTTATAAAGACACGATGACTAAAGCACATAAGCTGCTTGACCGGTTCCTCTCCCGTCCAAAAGACTTCACATTCGGTGAATTGAGGAGGCTACTTGCGGACATGGGCTACGTAGAGGTAAAACCTGGGAAGACCTCGGGGTCAAGGGTGGCATTCTATAACCAAAAGATCAACGACTTGATACGACTCCACAAGCCGCATCCTTCTCCAGTCGTGAGGCAATGCTACCTTGACGACATACTATTACATCTAAAAGACAGGGGACTACTGCCATGAAAGATACGATGACTTACAAGACTTTTATTGGGTCGGTGCATTACAGCGAAGATGATGGAATCTTTTACGGGAAGCTAGAGGCAATCAATGACCTTGTTACGTTTGAAGGCAAAAGTGTCGCGGAATTGAAGAACGCTTTTAGGGAGGCGGTGGATGACTACATCCGGACGTGTCGAGAGTTGGGTCGCGAGCCGCAAAAACCGTTTAAAGGGACGTTTAATGTGCGGGTGCCTGCCGAAGTCCACCGGAAGGCGGCACTGGAGGCGGTGAAGGAGGGTATATCCTTGAACGAGTTCGTACAAAAGGCCATCGTAAGGGAATTATCGGGTGGTTAGCTTCCGTGTGCGACACCAAGAAATCGCTAATTCGACCCGGAGATACTCGGCGCGTACTTTCGAAAGGTCATTTGTAACATCTCGGCCAAAAACCCCCGTCAGCATGAGATAAAGCCACCTAAAGCGAACACCTGGCACAGTGCCGTAAGTTATCTTTTTCAAGGCGCTAAGCGCCTTGGTCCTGCGGAGAAGTGCTTCCTGCAATGGTTAGCGTGCCTCCCTTCCTACCCCTCATGCCTTTGAGGTGGTAATCGAGGATTCCTGATCTCACAGGATCCGATCTCCAGAATCATACGGATACCGCACGTAGTCAAATCTCGTACAGCTAAACGCCAGTGAGATCTGCAGATGCTTGATTTTATGGCGAACCGTCCCTATATATTCATAGGATCGTGCAAAAAGTTAGGAGCTTTAGGCAAGGATTTTCCCGGGTGGTTGTTATAATAGATACGTTCCCGGCGATGTCCGCAGTTAAGTTGCGATATGGCATCGCTGAAGAATTCATAACATTAGGCGCTGCATGCAAAGGAGAATTAAGATGAAACTGCTTGCCGCAACGGTCATGTCGTTTGTTCTTTTTGCTTCGGCGTTTACCTACGCGAACCACGCAGGAGCCGCGTCGGGCCCTGCTGCTCCCATGGGCCCATCGAGCGAGGATTTGCCGAAAATAGGCATCATGCGAAGCGGTTCACAGGCTTCCACCAAAGGGGCAGTCCAGTATTTCACCGGCACTGTACACATTGATCCTCTGTTCAACGCGAACGATCCATTGCGTGCCTCTGGCGCACGCGTCACGTTCGAGCCCGGTGCACGTACTGCATGGCACGCCCACCCGTTCGGTCAGATACTGATCGTGACAGCCGGCTCCGGTTGGGTTCAGCAATGGGGCGGTCCAATCGAAGAAATCCGGGAAGGTGATGTTGTCCGGATCCCGCCTGGTGTGAAGCACTGGCATGGAGCCACAGCAACGACAGGTATGACGCATATCGCCATTCAGGAGCCACTTGACGGTAAATCCGCCGACTGGATGGAAAAGGTCAGCGATGAACAGTACCGCAGGTGATCGTACATCCTTAGAGCTGAGTACACTCATGGAAAATGGCACCGGCGCGGGATGTCGCTCTCCGGCCAGACAAGACGTGAAGAAGCATTGCAGTAAAGACGGACGGACAACAGTACATATTCTGGAAATAGCCACACCAAAGGAGCCGTAGCGATGAACAGAGAACCTTCAGCAGCAGAGAAGATGATCGGCGATTTCGCGCCCAAGCTCGTTGAACTTACCGACCGCGTACTTTTTGGCGATGTCTGGGAACGTCCGGAGTTATCAAAGCGTGATCGTAGCCTCGTGACCGTGGCTGCGCTGATTGCGTTGAATCGTCCCGAGCAGCTGCGGTTTCACCTTGAGAAGGCGCTAGACAACGGTCTCAAAAAGGAAGAATTGATCGAGGTAATCACCCATCTGGCGTTCTATTCGGGCTGGCCCAACGCAATGAACGCCATCATGGTCGCAAAAGAACTATTCTCGAAAAAGGATTCTTCCGGGTAGTGAAACACCTGTGTAGAGTGGCGCGAAAAGGATGCGTCCATAACCAAGTGGTTCGATCATAAAGAAGGGCAGGAGAAAAGGAGGAGACAATGCAAAAACGCACCTTGGGGAAAAGCGGTCTTGAAGTTTCTGCCACGGGCCTCGGATGCATGGCAATGAACTTTGGCTACGGTCCGGCTACAGACAAGCAACAGACAATCTCACTGATCCGGTCGGCCGTCGAACGCGGGATAACCTTCTTCGACACCGCCGAAATCTACGGCCCGTTCACGAACGAAGAGGTCGTGGGCGAGGCTCTGGCTCCCTTCCGTAAGCAGGTGGTGATTGCCTCAAAGTTCGGGTTCGACCTTACCGCCACCGTTGTCGGCTCTCCCGGTCTCAATAGCAAACCGGAGCACATAAAACAAGTCGCCGAGGCCTCTCTCAAGCGGCTCAAGACCGATGTCATCGACCTGTTCTATCAGCATCGGGTTGACCCGGCCGTGCCAATCGAAGACGTCGCTGGAGCGGTGAAGGAGCTGATACAACAAGGCAAGGTGAGGCACTTCGGCCTTTCCGAAGCGGGAGCGCGGACGATCCGTCGCGCACACGTCGTCCAGCCGATCACCGCGGTCCAGAGCGAATACTCGCTGTGGACGAGAGATCCTGAAGCGGAAGTGCTGCCCACGTGCGAGGAACTCGGGATCGGCTTTGTCCCGTGGAGCCCTCTGGGTCAGGGATTCCTCACAGGCAACATGGATGCTACCGTGACCTTCGACAGCAGTTCCGACCTCCGGGCCGTTTTCCCTCGCTTCACTCCGGAGGCCAGGAAGGCCAATCAGCCAGTGGTCGATCTGCTTCGCACCATCGCACAACGTAAGAAGGCGACACCCGTTCAGATAGCGCTCGCCTGGCTTCTCGCCCAGAAGCCGTGGATCGTTCCGATCCCGGGCACGACGAAGCTTGAGCACCTAGACGAGAATCTCGGAGCGCTTAACGTCAAACTTACTCCCGACGACCTCCGTGAGATCGATAGCGCCTTCTCAAAGATCACGGTCGAAGGGACTCGACTCCCGGAAGAACATATGCAACTGATCGACCGCTAAGGGGCAACAAATGCTTTTTTCCTGCGTCATCACCGTGGAGTGGCCGGGGCCATTAAGTATTGCAAAAGAACCTATGGCAGGGAAGCATGGCACTCAATAAACAAGGAGGATGAGCGATGCAGAAGCGCACATTGGGGAAGAGTGGCCTAGAAGTTTCCGCTCTCGGATTGGGTTGCATGGGGATGAGCCACGGCTACGGCCCTCCGGCAGACAAGAAGGAGATGGTTGCTCTCATACATAAAGCCGTCGAACGCGGCATAACATTCTTCGACACCGCCGAAATCTACGGCCCGTTCACGAACGAAGAGCTCGTGGGCGAAGCCTTGGCTCCTTTCCACGGGCAAGTCGTGATCGCCACCAAGTTCGGGATCAAGCTCGATACCGGCGGGAAGCAGGTCCAGGACAGTCGGCCCGAGCGCATCAGGCAGAGCGTCGAGGGCTCGCTCAAGCGGCTTAAGGTCGATGCCATAGATCTCTACTATCAGCACCGCGTTGACACGAACGTGCCGATCGAGGACGTGGCAGGGACCATGAAGGACCTGATCCAGGAAGGTAAGGTGAAGTACTTCGGCTTGTCCGAAGCGGGCGTGCAAACGATCCGTCGCGCACACGCAGTCCAGCCGGTCACCGCGGTCCAGAGCGAATACTCGCTGTGGTGGAGACGCCCCGAAGAGGAATTGCTGCCGACGCTCGAGGAACTGGGAATAGGGCTCGTTCCATTCAGTCCTCTCGGTAAAGGCTTCCTCACTGGAAAGATTGATGAGAACACGACCTTCGACAGTTCGGACTTCCGCAACATCGTTCCCCGCTTTACGCCGGAGGCCCGGAAGGCGAATCTGGCCCTGGTTGATCTGCTTGGGAAGATCGCGGAACGGAAGAAGGCGACAGCTGCTCAGATCGCGCTCGTTTGGCTCCTTGCCCAGAAGCCATGGATCGTTCCCATCCCGGGCACCACGAAGCCCGCGCGTCTGGACGAGAACATCGGGGCAGCTACGGTCGAACTGACGCCAAACGATCTGCGCGAGATCGGTAGCGCGGCCTCGAAGATCACGATCCAGGGGGCGCGGTACCCTGAAGAGCTGGAGAAAAGGACCGGTCTCTAAAGAGCGAACAATGTGTATTCAGGTTATATTCCATAGCTCAGGCAGCAGGGTAATGGATAGGGTCAGTGATCAACGAACCCGGCGAATTCTCTGTGCGAAGGAGGTCGATCGATCATGACAGTACTCGACGGATGGAAAAACTTTTACGTGATCGTCGGTTCGCCTGCCGGCGCCCTGATCGGGTTGCAGTTCGTCGTCATTACGCTCATTGCCGCAAGGCCGATAGCACAAGCTGACGCGCAAACCGGCAGCGCCTTTGCAACCCCAACCGTCGTTCATTTCGGAGTCGTGCTGTTGCTGTCGGCGATTGCAAACGTTCCATGGAACGGGGTCATAACTGTCGCAGTTCTTTGGGGATTAGTGGGTCTCTGCGGGGCGGTATACGTCGTCGCCGTGGCTCGCCGTATGCGCGTGCAAAGGGCCTACCAGCCGGTGTTCGAAGATTGGTTGTTTCATGTTCTGCTTCCATGTGCGGCCTACATAGCTCTGGCTCTATCGGGGTACCTGGCTCTTTCCCATACCCGCCCAGCATTGTTCCTCCTGGGCGCGGCAGCGCTGCTTTTACTCTTCATTGGCATTCACAATGCTTGGGACGCTGTCATGTATTACGTCTTTGTCAGATCAAGGCAGGAGGAATAGCATGCGAGCTGATATTCAGGGTTCGGAGTTGATGGGCGGCAAAAAGATTCTGGTGGCTTATTTTTCCCACAGCGGCAACACTCGTGTAATTGCCAATCACATTCATAAGAACGCGGGCGGCGATAGTTTTGAAATTCAGGCTGTGGAGCCGTATCCGGATGATTACGACGCCTGTGTACGACAAGCGAAGGAAGAATTGAATTCAGGCCACAAACCAGCATTGAAAACAAAAATTGAGAACATCGCGTCGTATGATGTGGTTTTCGTAGGGTACCCTATTTGGTGGGGGACCATTCCCGCTCCGGTCAGAACTTTATTGTCAGAATACGATTTCTCGGGAAAAACCATAGCGCCGTTTTGCACGCACGAGGGAACCGGTCTGGGGCGAAGCGTTACGGATATCGCAAAGCTCTGCCCGAAATCGGCCCTGCTCGATGGTGTTGCCATTCGGGGAGGGGATGCGAAAACCGCGCTAGACAAGGTTGCTGAGTGGTTGCAAAAAATTAAAATCGCGCAATAATATTGTCTGGAGGGAGTCTGGCATGAGATCTAGCAAAAGAAACTTGCATCTACTGCAATCAGAGAATGTCGTGAGGCCTACCAACCCAGACCTCGTCAAATTGGCCGGTTTGATCCGAGCCCATACCCCTCACGACGGTACCTTTGCGCTGCGCATCCCCGGCGTGCACGTTACCCGTGCCTCCCGAACGAATGCGGAATTAATACATGTCGTTCAAAAACCAGGCTATTGCATCGCCGCGCAAGGTGGGAAGAGCGTGATGCTGGGGCAGGAGATCTATACGTGCGACGCATCGCAAATGATCATTTACTCTGTCGATATACCACTCGCAGCCCAGGTCACGCGAGCCAGCCACCCAGAGCCTTACCTCTCTTTCAGGTTGGATCTCGATCCGCAGCAGATCGCCGAGTTGGTGTTGAAGGTGTATCCCCACGGTGTGCCCCGGGTTCATGAGAGCCGCGCCGTCTGCGTCGCTCAGGCCGACGCGAGCCTCTTCAATGCGGCAACGAGGTTGATCGAATTGATGGCGAAGCCCGGGGATGCTGAACTAATTGCCCCACTGGTGATTGACGAGATCCTGATCCGTGTGCTACGCAGTCCCATTGGTGTCAGGGTGGCCCAGATCGGGCTTGCGGATTCCGGTGTACACGGAGTGGCGAAAGCAGTGTC
>Ga0209039_10003763_pt1 | contig 11619 bp, 14 predicted proteins | sample BogFormECP12_OM1_FD_188238 | JGI IMG/M metagenome (GOLD analysis project Ga0209039, IMG submission 188238) | Bog forest soil microbial communities from Calvert Island, British Columbia, Canada - ECP12_OM1 (SPAdes) (version 2) | ecosystem: Environmental > Aquatic > Freshwater > Wetlands > Bog ...
CTCGGAGGTCTTCCTCTCCTGCTTCCGACCCGTGGACGAGGTGGTCAGGACTCCGTATTACCTCGACGACTTCACGATGGTGCAGCCAGGCTACCACGACGGTGGTCCGGGCAAGCGGATCTTGTACGTCGGCCCCCAGCCCGAGATTAGCGACGGCATGGCGACCATCACGGCGTTCCTCGACGTGATGGAGTTTGAGAGCGATGCCGACCGAACCAACGCCGTCGCCGCCGCCCTCACGACCCTGCTGCGTCACCACTGGCCTGGTGAGAAGCCGCTGTACCAGATCACGGCGACCCGGAGCCAAGCCGGAAAAGGGACGATCACGGACTTCGCCCGAGGTTCGGTCGGCAAGGCCGACATCCTCTACGAGTCGATTGACTGGCCGATGAAGGCACAGTTTCAGCGGCAGGTCAAGCTCGACCCCGACCTCGGCGTGATCAACTTCGACAACGTGAGGCTCGACAGCGCAGGAGGTCGGGGGAAATTCATCCGCTCCGCATTCGTCGAGAGCTTCGTGACGAACCCCGAGGTAACGCTTGCCTCACCGGGAGCGGGTGAGGCGATCACGCTGCCCAACAAGTACATCGTGGTGATCAACACGAATGATGGGTCGCTCAGCCAAGACATCCTGAACCGGGCCTTGCCCATCCACCTTGCCCCCAAGGGAAACGTCCTCGACCGGCAGTCCCCCATCGGCAACCCCAAGCTGGAATTCCTGCCCAAGAACCGCCATCGGATCGAGGCGGAACTCCGGGGAATGATCGAGCGATGGCGACAGGCTGGCTGCCCCTTGGACGAGACGGTCAAGCACTCCATGACGCCTTGGGCGAAGACGGTTGGGGGAATCCTGATTCACAATGGCTTCACCGGTTTCCTCGAGAATCAGCAAACCCGGAAGGCGGTTGACGACCCGCTGCGACGGGCGATCGGCATCCTCGGGTCGGCGAAGCCAGGCAAGGCACTCCGACCCGCAGAGTGGGCTCAGACCGCCGTCCAGCAGGGCTTGGTCAAGACCCTGATCCCAGCGAACGAACGGGACACCGACAAGAGTCGGGAGCGGGCGATTGGCGTCCTGCTGAGCCCCTTGGTCGGGGTGACGTTCGAGGCTGCAACGGACACGAAGCGGTACACGCTCAAGCTCGAAGGCGGACTTCGACGCTGGGTGCAGGGGAAGAACCCCCACGTCAGGTATCGCTTCGTTGTGCAGGCAGAAGAGGAACTACCAGTGGAGGATCAACAATGAAAAACACGACAGAGGCAACCATGGGGTCCACGACTAACCTCATGCCAGACCTGGCTCCCTGGGATTACGAACTTCTCAAGGCGAGTATCGTCCGAGTCGGGGTGCTTGTGCCGGTCTTGAAGGATGAGTACGGCAACACGATTGACGGCTACCAGCGGGAGCGGTCGTGTCGGGAGCTTGGTATCACCGACTATCGGATCGAGACCGTCGCCGGGCTCACCGACGAGGAGAAGCGGGATAGGGCGTTCACGATGAACCTCGTTCGACGCCGCTTGAACCAGCAGCAGATGCGTGACCTGATCGGTGCTGAATTGAAGCGGACGCCTGACCTGTCCGACAACTGGCTCGCCCAGATACTCGGGACCAAGGACAAGACCGTTGCTGCGATGCGTCAGGAATTGATAGCAACTTCGGAGATTCCGAAGTTGGATGCACTGCGAGGTAAGGATGGCAAGTATCGCCGTGTGACCCGGATCGTGACCAACACCGCCAAGGAGTCGGAACGGGCTCAGCAAGCCCTCCAGATCCTTGGGGACGACGCCCCGTGTCGGGATCTGGATCTACGGCAGGTGCAAAGCCGAGCGAAGCGGAAGAAGAAGGATGCACTGACGAGAGGTCGGCAGGTCGAGCCTACGGGCGACGGCGGCTCACCCTCGAACACTGAGGTGCTGCTATTCATTCTTCGGCGGCTCGAAATGCTGGAACGGGACATCCAGGGCACCGACTTGGGCAAAGAGGACCGCAACTTGATCGACCGGGCGATCGAGGTGCTCCGAAGGCTCCAAGACGTGGCCGGCAGGAGGGAAGTGGTGGCATGATTCCGGCCCGACACCAAGATTTCGTCAACATGCTCTTCAGTGACGATCATGCCGCAAGGATGCTGCATGACGACCCGGAGGGGTATCGGAGGCGACTGGACGAATATCTGGGTATCGGGAGAATGCACGTCGGCAAACGATCCGCCCAGAAGGGAGCGAGGGGGCACCCCGTCTCGCCGCTTCTGAACACCGTTGTCTGCGGCGACTGTCGAGACGTACTCGATCGTTTGCCTGAGCGGTCTGTAGATCTGGTCTTCACGTCGCCGCCCTACTTCAATGCCCGGCCTGAACTCGGAAGTTTTGAGGACTACGAGGAGTACCTTGTGTTCCTCAAGTCGGTCATAGAGAAGGTCGGTCGGGTCTTGGTGCCCGGTAGGTTCTTCGTTCTCAACATCGCCCCCGTGATTGTGCCCAGGGAAAGGCGCAGCGATGAGTCAAAGAGGCTCGCCCTGCCCTTCGATGCGCACCGTCTCTTCGTCGAGAGCCGTTACACGTTCGTCGAGGACATCCTCTGGGTGAAGCCTGAAGGGGCTGGGTGGGTGAGCGGCCGGGGCCGCCGCTTTGCAGCCGATCGCAACGCCCTGGCCTACAAGCCCGCCCCGGTCACGGAGTACGTCCTGGTCTACCGCAAGCAATCCGATCGACTGATCGACTGGTTCCTGCGCAATCACCCTGACCGAGCCCTGGTGGAGAGATCGAAGATCATAGGCGACTACGAGCCGACAAACGTCTGGAGGATCAACCCGGCGTACAGCAGGTTCCACCCCGCCGTCTTCCCGCTGGAGTTGGCCGAGAAGGTAATCAGCTACTACTCGTTCGAGAATGACGTTGTCCTGGACCCTTTCGCCGGGATCGGAACGGTCGGGACCGCCGCCATGAATCTCAGTCGCCGCTTCTACCTGATCGAGCGGGAGAAGAAGTACATCGATCGTTTCCTGGAGGTCGAGAGAGCACGCTTCGAGAAATCGTGGCTTACCGGGGTGATCCAGGGGCAGGACCGGCCAGTCGGGAAGACGCCAGGGATGGTTGGTTGATAACGCTCAGGCATATCCCGGTGATTGATAAGTGCTTCGCTGAGAGTTCTGTTGCGGGTTCGATAGTGTGTGATTACCGCCGTTCCACGAAACCCGCAGCCGTTGATAACGAATGGTATTACCATGTGGCGTAACAGACCTAGACTTACAAGCCAAAGCCTGCCGTTGGCGTGGAGACCCCTCAATCCGCAAAGAAGGAGGCTCAACTATTGACCTCTCTCGGAAGTGGAGCACCCGATGGTGGCATGTTTATGCGGCGGCTCGGCAGGACAGTGTACGGCCGGTCGGTCGAGATCCAGACGCCGCCTTTCGGACAGCCCTGGACGATCACGTCCGACCAGGCGGTCCACCCGTGCGAAGCCGTGATCACCGATCCGCCCTTCGGAGGCACCGCTGAAGAGTAGGACCGGAACATAGAGCGGACAACGAGGGCCTGGGCCTCGGCCTGGAACGAATGCGAGGCCCATTTCATCTGCACGTTCTACTCGTAGCGCCATCTGTTCGAGGGACGACGCTGGCTCGACGAGTCGCTGACGAACTACAAGTTTGTGCAACTCCTGTCCGCTTCGTACCCCAACTACAACCTGCGGTTTGCGACCCCCAGCCAGGTCCAGCGCAATTGGGACGTGCTGCTGCTGTTCCGCCGGAAGAACAGCAAGCGCCGGGTCAACCCTTCGGGTGCACGCTGGACGAATGGCTTTGCCGAGTTGGCGGCGATGACTTTCACCTTCCCGCAGAGTAGTTTCAACGGCCCCGATAAGAAGGTCCACCCGTTTCAGAAGTCCCTCGGCTGCATGAGGTGACTGGTCCAGAACCTCACCGAGCCTGGCGATCTCGTGGCCGATCCGTTCGCTGGCAGCGGGACGACCGGTATCGCAGCCGTGCAACTGGGCCGCCGGGCGCACCTGATCGAGATCGACGCCAAGTACCGGGACTTGGCCGAGCAGAGGCTCGCCGCCAAGAAGGAGCGGGGCAACAACCGCTATGCCGTTCCTTTCTCTTGACCGATGACGCCATCTCCACCAACCTTCAAATCTAACCGCTTGAGCCTCTTCTTGACTACTCACCCGCCATCCTGATCAGGCTCGCTGACACACCGCCCAGGACCACCGTGGCGATCGGCGTCCCCTCCAAGTGGCTCCGTAGGGCCGTCTCTCAGGGCTTGGTGCATCCAACTCTGATACATCATCATACTCAATAAACTCGCAGGCTCTCGTTACGAGTCGGCGGTGGGTGGCACATATCCTTCGGACGAAGATCCGTGCCGCCCCCAGACCCCCACCTGGATCACAAATCCCAGCGACCGGAACCGGATCACACGATTTTATTCCGTTCATGGTAGTGGTCCCATGCCGCTTGTTCTGCTTCATGTAGCGTATGGTAATACACAATAATCCTGTCGTTCAGACACAACGCATAATCGTGCAAGTGTGGTGATTCCTGCCAGGGACCATTGACACTATACCGTGGTAGCAGAGGGTGTGTGTTCTCCATCGTCCGAGCGTTTCCAATCGTCTTTCTCATTCATTCCCTGTATTTCCCGAAAGAACTCCTCTTCTTCGGTTAACGGTGGTTCCTTTTCTTCGGGGGTTAACGGTGGGGGTGCCACATCAACATCCACACAGTAGACACCCTCAGTTTCTCGGACTGTCCATTCCACTTTTTGTTCTTCAAGTAATTGAGCAAGAGTATATTGCTCCAATTCCTCCACGATCTCTGATATTGCCGCCTTGACATCATCGGCCGTTACCTTGACAATAGCAGTCCGCACTTGTGCTGGCACATGTTCGGTTAGCAAAATCGAAAACTCTGGCATCGTCTTTCCCCTTTCCAGTTTTGAGACACAAAATCAGTAAGACCGTGTTACCCTAACGGACCATTTCGAGCGCGTCAACCCTCGAACCGAACTCGCGCAGGGTTCTGCACTATGTTCCTACTTTGGACCCTAAAACCAAAGTGACTTTTGTGACTTTGTACACTAGATTACAAATGTTGGATTCTAGTGTCAAAACCCATAATGGGACCACGATACTTTATGTCTTCTTCCCATTAAGACCTTATCATCTTGCCATATAGCTTGCTGATATGGTTGTTCATTCATCAAGTTTAATACTTGACTTGGTGGTAAACACAATTCATGGAGAAGATAATAACAACGGTAGAATACATTGTGAGCATATCCGCACTTATGTCAGTGTTTTTTAGTTCTTTGGGTAAGTAATTCTTCACGAAATACAGGGAAAGGAGTATCCCATTTGAGATACTTGTCAGGAATACTCTGCAGCATGTCATAGATGATAAACCCAATTTTTATGATTGTATTCTCATCGCCATCGTCAGGACTGGTGGGACCTAACAACCCATAGATTAGCAATTCAGCTTTAAGCATTAGTATGTTCCTAGCTTTCCAAGTTCATTCTCGGTTCATACTAGGTTATCGCAGAATAAACCGCCTAACTTGAATCGAAATTAGTTGGGAAAATAATCCAGATGTATGGTGACATTGTAATAGCGATATGATATATTAAATGAAATTATGATGCGGCGTGATAAGGAGAGATGATCCATTTATGACAGTAGGGGAGATATTATCTGCAGACAACATAAGCCTAGACCACTTATGACATCGGGACCCAAGGTGTGCTCTTTCTCGTCCCCACCACAAGACATGTGCTTATCCTGTGAAATTGTGGTAGATAAGCGTCAGGGGGAGTTAAGCGGGTCCATCGGGAACAGTTCGGAAGATACAACGTTGTATCAAGAAATATCCCTGAAATAAGACAGCTAAGTGCATAAACGCAATTACTTGAATTACGTATTTAGTTCCTTGTCTTTTTTCTCTTTTTTTCTAATAGACAGCATAAGACAAATTGGGGGGCGTATGCGCTTATATAGATGTGTGTAACGGATCGCCTCGGCCTCCGCCCCCTCTCGTCCCTCGACCTTCCGCTCGATCGGACGGATACCGCGAACTTTCTTTTTCAATTGACCCTTGGCGTGGCGGTCGGCCTCGTAGACCGGCAGCGCCGCCTCGCGCAGGTAGTGGAAATGGCAAAGTTGGTGGGGCACACCCTTGAGCGCCTTGGCGGCCGCCTTGCGGATTGACGTCTGGCCATCCGACACCACACCGGCGATTGGCACCTCGAGCGCCTCTTTCACCTCGCCCAACAGCTTGGCCAGGTCGTCCTGACACGACGACAGTAAGCTCCTGCCCCTCTGCCGATGGACCCGGCGTCCCAGAGCATGAAAGACCTGCTCGATCGCCTTTCGATCCGAGATCTTCGCCGTCTTGCTGTCCAGGGTGAAGCCGCCCAGAAGCTGCTCGACATCCTTGAGAAAGCCAGCGTGGATGGCATCCCCCAGACGCAGGGAGCCATCCCGTTGCCGTTCGCTCTCAAGACCGTCTACGCTCTTGAGTCCGGTCAGGGGATTCCAGGCCACGTGATCAGTGATGTGATGAGCAACGGTTACCCGGCGACCCTCGCCCCGGAGTTCCTGCAACAATATGTCAAGAGCTTAGATCGGAGGATCGGGATCGAGTCAGTCTCGAAGGACAAGACCGTCAAGGGACAGGTGGACGCCTGGGTTCGTAACCAGCATTCTAGGCACGTGGCGGGTAAGATCTCGGCGGGCCGGTATGACGCCTACCAGCGTAACGTGGATGTCTTCGTCGAGTGGATTCGTCCGGGCACCGACATCTCGGGGATCACTGCACAGAAGCTCCGGGACTACTACGACTGGCTCTGCCAACAGATCGGCTCAGGTCGGTTCTCCCCGGCGTATTCAAGGTCGCTCTTCAATGCCGCCAAGAACTTCATAAGCCGAGTCGCCGAACTCGGCTTGATGCCCCTCCCCGGCAACATCCGGTCCAAGGACTTCACGTTCGACGAATCGCCGCAGGAGATCGCCTACTTCTCAAGGGTGGAGATTCGGTTTCTCCTCTCCGAGTGCGATCAGACTTCCGCTAGGACCAAGCTGTTTCTGCTCCTGATGCTAAACTGCGGGATGTATCAGTCCGACATCGCCGACCTGAAACCCTCAGAGGTCGATCTCGGTCGAGGGGTCATCACCCGCCGCAGGAGCAAACGGAAGAGGCACGGACTCAAGGTCACGTACAAGTTGTGGCCGGAAACGATCGAACTGCTCCGCAGGTTCGGCTCTTTCGACGGTGACCTCGTGCTAACCTCCGAAGACGGGAACCGGCTCGTCTCCTACCGAGTCCCGAAAGGCGAGTTCAAACGATATGACTTGATCGGGCAGGCATACAACAAGGTGCGAAAGCGTGCTGGGGTCACCAAGCCCATCAAGGTCTTCCGCAAGACCTCGGCGAACACGCTCGATCAGCATCGGGTCTATCGGACCTTCTGCCCCTATTTCCTGGCACACGCACCGAGGACCGTCACCGAGGTTTCCTACGTCGGGAGCCCACCGGAGGAACTGTTCTTCGAGGCGATCGACTGGCTGAGGGAGGAGTTGCTCGTGAAGCCCTGAGCCATGTCCAACATGACACCCGGTCGATGCCTGGCTCAAAATCCTCGATCGCCTCCTAGCCCTGAAGGACTCGGCCGCAAAGAAGCTCGAGTGTCGTCTCGGCGATGAACAACGGCTCTCAATCTTTCCTTTGGCTCTTGGCAATCATCAGGGATAGCCTTCGATGCTCCAGGTACGTTCATATACTCTTAATAGTATTACCTATATATCCGCATGTAACAGCTAGCCGCAATCCGACCGATTGTCAACCTTTAATCGCTCAACGGAACGATGTGCGAGTCCCGCCACAGGAACTCCCGAATCGCTGATAAGGCAACGACATCAATGATTGCGCAATCGCCAGTGATTCATGCTTCATGACCGCTATCCTAGATTGTCTGATCGAGGATGATAAGGGCAGATTGGACTGCGGGCGTGCTCAGTGGGATTCCCCTTCAGATCGGGGCAGGACGATCTGATCGAGGACGGTCCAGTAAGAGTGAGACATTGAGACTAATAAGACCGCTAATATTGTAATAACCGGTCAAGATCGTTACTATTGTTCATCCCATCTTTCGGTCGGCCTTCAGCGACTCGAAGACCTCCACGAGGCTATGGTCAAGCACGTACTTGCGTGACGCCGATTTCGATCGGTAGCCGCCATCATGGATGACCGGCATCTTGTAGATGCCACCCCGCCTGGCGTCGTGTGACCCGCAACGGGGTGCGGTGCGGGTCGAACCAGGGGTGGGCTTGGCGGTATTTGTGGTGCTGCGGGTTGATCGGCGTCAGCCACGCCAGGGTGACCGTGAGCCTTCTCCAATCAGTCCGGCCGCTGAGACTCGGCGGGAGGGGGATGGAGTACTCGTGCCCCTCGTCCTCCCGAATGCTGTCACACCCGATCAGAGTGGCCCGTTGCTTGGTACATTCAAGAGCACGGTCCAAGTCAGCGATCCCGTAGCCGAGAAAGCTGGCGATCCTCGTCTTGACCTTCGGATCGTTGGACCCCTTCCTCAGTGCGGCTTCCAGGATCGCCGATCCCTGCCCCCAACCTGCGCCGTGGACGAGCAGGGCCTTCAGCAGCACGGCAATCTGCTCATCCCTGAGAGTGTCGCCTCCAGGGTCGGATCTCAGCGACAACAGTCGGTCGTAGAGCCCGATCGTCCCCCTCGTCGCCAGGGCGGCTGAGTTGCTCGAACCGCAGGCATAGCCCGTGGCCGCTCGACCTGCCAGAGGTGCCCCAGGGATTGCGACCCGGATTCCAGGCGGCTGGGTTGAGATGACGGGCTTGAGGCAGACCTTTCCGTCTCTCCGGTCGGGCTGCTCTCAATACAACACAACTGCCTGCCGCCCGGCATGAGGATCTCAGGCTTCACGAAGCGCCGTCAAAAGAATCGACCTCCTCTCAGAGGACGAGGACCAGTTCCTCCGTGTCATCTTCGCCCAGGCCAAGTCGCTGACGGCCAAGGTCCGCAACGATCTGGTGCGTGTCCTGGGCAAGAACAATCAGGACCTCGCTGACAGTATCATCTGCTTGTAGGCCGAGCCGAGCGTGGTGTTCCAGCTAGAAGGCCACTCACAGTCCCGCTTGCTTGGGTCCTTGGCCCGAAACCTGGCGGGTGATGGAGAACTCCGGTCGGGGTCATCCCCCAACCGGGCGTTCCCTCGACTGTCATTATCTCGGCGGCCCGTCGAATGGGCACCCAGATTCTCCTTTTACACTCGCTGGATCACTCTTTGGGCGTCCCACCCTCCTCGGCAATCAGCGACTTTGGCTTCTCTTGATCCCGATCGTAGATCACTTTCTTGGGACGCCCCGTAGGTTTGGGTGCAAATCTGTTGCTGGGTGGCGTAAGCATACACCCGAGGGCGTCCAGGATTTTCCCAACCGACTCCACGGTTAATCCTCTCTCCCCTTTCATGAATTTTGAGATCATTGCCGGGTGAACGGCACTTTCTTTGCCTAATTGCTTATATGAAATTCCACTGAACTCGATGGCGTTCTTGACCTGCACCTCGAATCTTGTCAAAGTCTCCTCCTTTCGACTCACTTGATCTATCTGGATTCTAGCGAGCAGAAAGGACTGGGGAAATAATAACCGTCCAATTTTTGTACTTCCTCAGGTTATTACCCAATCGCATGCTAGCAAGCATCCAACGTTAAGTTTCGTAAAGGGGTTGCCATACAGGTCTTTTCATCGTAGCATGATTCTAGACCGTGCCCCATGCGCCTGAGCCACCGGATTCACTGCGTTTTCGCTTCTCACTTTCTCACGGCTGCGTTGTTGAGAAAGTGATAACCGAGAGAAATCAACGATGGATGCACTCGATTATTACGACGACCTGATGCGGCAGACGAAGGTCGTGAAGGACCGCATTCGTGGGGTCGTCCACGGGCAGCACAACGGGATGTACCTCCACGGCAGACCCGGTACGTCCAAGACTTACATTGTCCGCACGACGCTCGACACGCTCGGAGCCAACTACGCCTACAGTAACGGGCACCTGACGCCGATCGGTCTCTTCGATCTCCTCGTCGAGAACCGGGACCGAGTGATCGTCATGGATGACGTGACCTCGTTGTTCAACCAACCCATCGCCCTGCAACTCCTGCTCGCCGCCCTCGGGAACCCACACGACGGGTCAAAGGCTCGCCAGGTGCGTTACAAAACAGCCAAGGGAGATGTCGTCGTCCCGTTTTCGGGCGGCGTGGTCGGCATCTCCAACCTACCCTTGGCGGGGCATCACTCGGAGGTGCTGAGCGCCCTCCGAGACAGAATCCACGTGATCAACTACGAGCCTTCCGACGAGCACATTATCGCCCTGATCAACAAGATCGCCATTGATGGAGTTGGAGGCGTTCCGCCCGAGAAGTGCCGGATGGTGGCAATCTTCCTGCTCCAAGAGTGCAAGCTGCGGGAAATTCGCCCGTCCGTCCGACTGTTCGTGGACAAGGCGATCAAGGACTACGCCTTGTACGAAGCGGGTAAGACTGAGACGCACTGGCGGGATCTCGTGGTCAGCACCCTGGAACACCAACTCGTCGAGTTGCAGCACCCACAGCGAGACCTGAGCCGTACGGAGCAGGTCGAAGCGGAGCGACGGATCGCCCTCGACATCCACCTGAGCTTCGAGACGAGGCAAGAGCGGATCGAGCAGTGGGAAGTGAGGACCGGCAAGAGCCAAGCCTCTTTCTACCGTCGAGTCAAGGAACTGGACTTGGAAGGTCGCCTTCAGATCTCGGTGAATTGACTGCGGAAAGAGGAAACCCGCCATCGGTCCGAGCAGGGCCGGTCCCTTCACTTTCTTCACACTCTGAAGATTTGGGTGAGGGCGGAAGACCGAGTTGCTGATCTCCAACACCGCATGATCTTCAAATAGCGGCGTGTGAGGAATCCGCCTCGAAGTGCTCAAGTCCGACGATGAGCATCAACAACAGCGTAAGAACGCCCAAAGATGGAGACAGGAGGTCTCATGTCTACGAAAAGAAGGCAGAAGCAACTGGCGGCGATAAATGCACGCCGGGCCAAGAAGAACTCACCTGCGGGCAGTGTGAAGAGGCTTGACGATCCCCTGGTTCGTGACCGTATCGCCGAGGCGGGCAGTTACAGGGTCATCACCCGTTGCGAATCGCACTCATAAGTAATTGCACGACGCTCGTGCCACTACTAACGCATCATTATCCTTATTACTCTCTCATACAGGTCATTAGCCAAAGGCCACCAGTCTAGGATGAATTAGGTGTTGAGTGATTGCACTCTATGACAGTTACAATTTTAGGAGCCAAAAGGTGTAATTGAAGTGTAATTCTTACACTCGGAGTGTAATTTGAGTCTGAAACTTCAACAGCAGAAACCATCCATGCAAATATGAAATCTATCTAGCCGGTCTGACCAGAGACGAAGAGGATTACCTGACCCCCGTACCCATGCCCATAGAAGAGGCGTCAGCAGATGCACCAGAAGAGGTATGGCTGTGGTGGCAAGAATACAAGCAAGCCCAGCAAACTAACCGCCAGAGGGCCGTGGACGCCTCTGAAGACGACGTAGGC
>Ga0209039_10003764_pt1 | contig 11619 bp, 13 predicted proteins | sample BogFormECP12_OM1_FD_188238 | JGI IMG/M metagenome (GOLD analysis project Ga0209039, IMG submission 188238) | Bog forest soil microbial communities from Calvert Island, British Columbia, Canada - ECP12_OM1 (SPAdes) (version 2) | ecosystem: Environmental > Aquatic > Freshwater > Wetlands > Bog ...
CTGGCCGGGAGTTGCAACTCAGATCGAGCCTGCAATAGCTGCATGAGCTGGGAACGGGAGAGGACCCCTTGCAAAGTGCCATTCGCGACCACCGGGAGCTGGTTGACATCATTGCCGGCCATGAGTTTCAGCGCGTCCAGAACCTGCGTGTCAGGAGAGATGATGTGCAACTTCTGCAGCGGGCGCATGGCTTCGCGCACGGTAGTGTTGTCCCAGCGCTCGCGCGGGATGGCGCCAACATCGCGTGGGGTAATGAGGCCCACCAGGCGGCCTTGGTCCTCCACGGCATAGCAGCGCTGGCCGGTCTTGAGCAGGTAGGTGTCAACAAATTCCTGCAAACTCATGCCGCGGTTCACCGTGATGCAATCGCGCGACATCACCTCGGAGACTCGCAGGCCCTGAAACGCAGCCGTCATCTCCACCTGGGCGTAGCTGGCTTTGGCCGCATCCATCAGAAACCATCCGATGAATGCAATCCACAGGCCACCAAAGCCGGCGCCGCTAAAAAATTCCCATATCCCATCGAGAATGAAGAGAAAGGCCACGATCTGGCCGATGCGCGCGGCGATGCGAGTGGACCTATCTGCGTTCTTGGTAATCGCCCACACAATCGAGCGCAGCACCCGGCCACCATCGAGCGGAAAGCCAGGAATCATGTTGAAGACCGCGAGAACAACGTTGATATATCCCAGCCAGACCAGGACCGCGGTCACCGCAGTCCGCGGTTCGGCCGGACGCCGCCAGCCAAGCCCGACCGCGATGGCGAGGCAACCAAACCCGATAATCAGGCTGGCGATCGGCCCGGCGATCGCAACCCAGAATTCTGTCTTCGCGTCGGTGGCATCGCCCTCGATTTGAGAAACACCGCCGAGCGCAAACAGGGTGATCGCCTTGACTTTCAACCCGCGGGCCTGGGCCACTAATGAATGGGAGAGTTCGTGTAACAGCAAGCTGACGAAAAACAGGACAGCGGTGACCAGCGCCGTGATCCAAATCTGACTTGTGCTCCAGTTCCGGTATACCTGACGGAAGTGTTCGCCAAGCGAGAACACGATCAGGGCAGCAATGATGAACCAGCTATAATGAAGCCCGATCTCAATTTCATGAATTTTACCCAGTTTGATATTGGATTGCATGCGCGACCTTCCTCTCCCCCGCCTTTACAAAGCTTTCCGAACTCCTCCGCCCAGCCGCTCGGCTTGTGCGGGCAGAGGCCGCTTTGGAGTACGGCAGTATGCTCCCGCGCGAGCTTGCTCGCGGGAATCTGAACTCGAGCACTTTCCGGCTGGTGATAAAGTAGCAGCAAGCTGCCGCACTCCAAAGCTTCGCTCGCCGTGTGCCAGGGTCATTCAGGGCCTTTCATTAAGCGGCCTTCAGCGACTCGTTGACGGCTTCCGTAAGGTCTTTGTCAAAGGCGTCGACGTCAGTGCTCAGTTCCTTCTCAAACTGCCTCACGGCATGCTTCGTAGCGCCCGCCAGAGCCTCTTGCAACCTCGACCGACCGATGACAATCAGGGTTGCCGTGTTCGCCTGAAGCGCGTCTCCGATCTCCATCAGGTCAGAACGCGACAGTCCTTTCCAAAAGTGCCCAATCAGGGCTCCCGCACTTGCGCCGACCGCGAGTTCCCATACCAGATAGGGCGGGAAGAAGATGCCGACCAACGCCCCCACGGCCAAGCCACCCCATGCCCCGTACTGCGTCGGCATCTCGGTCTTGTGAATCTTCACCTGACCGGTCGCGTCTTTACTGATAACGGCCGAATCATATACGCCGATTACGCCGTCAAAATAAAGCTGTTTCACTGCTTTATAGTCTGCGTTTGCGTCGTCGACATTCGCGTAAGTCGCGCCGTAAACAAAAACCGTCTTGTCCATCTTGTCTGCCATGAGTCCTCCTTTGGACTAACTGCCAATTGATTTAATCGTGAGTCTTCATCACTCTTGTGATTTTCCTCCTCGATCTCTCCCTAGGGTTGGGCAATACGGAGGCCAAACCTAAGCTTTTGAAAACACGTCGAAATGCGAATCTTAAAATCGCAATCTCTTCGCGAATTCGCGAACCTCGCAAAAAATGGGGAGGAGTGAATGTCAGCTAGGAGTTCCAGGAGCAGGTTGATTGATCTGTCTCCCGGGAATCAACACGAGCAATCCGACACTACCCACTACGGCAAAGGCAGCGCCGTAATAAAACACTGCCGCATGACCGATCCGGTCCCAAAGCAGCCCCGCCACAATGTTTGCCACCAATCCCAGTAAACCGACGGTCGCGCTGTACCACCCAACTCCACTGGCACGCAGGTGCTCCGGGACTAAATCCGCGGCAAATGCCTTGCCAACGGAGCGGGATATTCCCTGAAATAATCCATAAAAAACAAATAGGGTCGCGATGAGAACAATGCTTTTCGCGTGCGCAAAACCGAGATAGGAGATGAAGAAGATGACGAATGACATGAGAAGGACACTTCTTCTGCTCCATGTGTCGGAAAGCGATCCCGCCGGATAGGAAATCAGCGCGGCCACCAAGTTAAAGCCCGCATAAATCAAGATGGTCAGCTCGAGAGAAGCGCCCAGGCCCTTTGTTTGCAGGATCAGAAACGAGTTACTCGAATTGCCGACCCCGAACAATGCTGTGACCAACAAATATTTCCAATAGGCTTTTGGAAATTGCCGTAGATTGACATCGATCTTGGTTCCTGCGGCCACCGGCACGGGCTGTTCCTGGACCAGCAGGATCATGAATACCGAGAGCAGACCAGGAACGATGGCCAGATAAAAAATCCACCGGATGCCGAGATGGAACGACATCAAAAGAACAACGGCGAGCAACGGCCCCAAAAAAGCGCCTAAATTATCGCCAATACCTTCAAGGCCAAAAGCTCGCCCCCGGTTTTCCTCAGCCACCGAAGATGCGATGAGCGCGTCGCGTGGAGCGGCCCGGAATCCGGCGCCAAGCCGGTCCAGAAACCGGCCGCCCATCACGCCCTGCCACGTCTGGGCAAGACCGATCAGCGGTTTGGCTATCGCCGACAGGAAATATCCGGCCAGCGCAAGGGATTTCCTTTTTCGAAGCTTATCCGAGAGCCAACCTGAGACGCCCTGCACGATATTCTGTGTTGCCTGCGCAATGCCCTCGACCAGGCCGACGACGCTGCCGCTTGCATGCAGCGTTTGGGTAAGGAAGACGGGCAAAACCGGATAAAGCATCTCCGACGAGATATCGGAAAACAAACTTGTGAATGCCAGAAGAACGGTATTCTTTGTAAGTCCAGCGAAGTAGCGTGTTCGCGTTGCCGATTCGCTCATAATCACCCATTCTCGACGCGGTCACGGTATCGCCACCCACAACGGTACGCTTAGGGCAAGCTGCGAATGGCGGCGCCGAAAGCCACCAGGGCTCCGCCGTCAAAGATGAGGTCGACGCCCACCGCGATTCCAACAAAGTAAGCGGTCGCTGCCGGCCAAGTCGCCAACAGGAACACGCCGAGGCCGACGGCGACGACTCCCGACACAACCGTCCACCCCCAATAGGGGAACTGAATAACCCCCGCCCCGACCATGCGGAACAGCCCGCCGACGATGAATAATACCGCGAGCAGCCCGGTCACGCCTGCCGCCCCCGCGTCGGGGTGACGGATCAGGAGGTATGCCACCACGCCGCGAAGGATCGCGTTCAACAGGTACATGAAAAATATGGACCAGCCGGCGGCTTGAAACGAAACGACGAGCCAGAACACCGCGCTGATCGCCAGGACCCAGCCCAACACCAGGATCGAGAAATGGGTTGCAGTCTGCGCCTTGCCGATACACAGGACGCCAAGAATCATCAATAAGACTCCCAGCACCACGAACCATCCCCAGGATTTTCTGACTTCATGTATTCCAGCCATAAACGTATCAGCGATTCCCGCCATTTTCCTTCTCCCTTCTCATATTGAATGTTTTCCTTATCGCTACGGGCGGCTCGACCCGTGGGGTAGCGCCTTGCCCGCCTTAGTGCAAGAACACCTCCGCGGAATCCTTGGGGACCGAAAGCGGTTTTGCCGAGTTCCGATTCGAGCTGAACTTTCCAAAGACCGCCGGGTTTTCGCGGAAATGCTTCTCGAGTGCATCGACGCGATTCTGATTGCCGGGATGGTCCGATAGAAGCTGAGGTACTTCATTGGGATCGGCGTTCTCGAAATCCTGGAACAGCCACACCAATCCCCAGGGGTTGTACCCCGCCTGGGCGCAAACGTCGGATCCGGTCAAGTCCGCCCGCGATTCCACGTCGCGCGAGTAGCCGAGGGAACGGAGCTTTCCCAGCAGGGCAATCGCCAGGATGCCGGCGGCATCGGCGCCCAGAAGCACGGCCGCTCCGAGCCCCCGCTCGGCGATTTTCTCCCGCTTCTCCATCAAGGTCACGGTGTCGTGATGAATGGTGTGGGAGACCTCGTGACACAGCGTTCCGGCGAGCTCGTCAGTATTCTTTACGAAATACATGAGCGAATCGACGACGTACACGTTGCCGCCCGGCACGGAGAACGCGTTCGGTTGCTTTTCATGAATCAGATAAAACTTGAACGGATGGTTGTAGCGAGGCTGCGCCGCTCGAGTGATGGCATCGGCAATCGGCTGCAACTGGTCGTACAGTGGAGAAGATTCCACAATTTCGCCGGTGCTCTTCAGTTCCTCGAAGACCTCCTGGCCCATCTGCAGTTCTTCGTCCTGATTTTGATTTTGCTCTTGCGCCGCCAAGGGGGCTCTTGCCCCCGCGACACACAACGCCACCACGGCGGCATAGAGCAGCGCCCTTCGCCGCAATTCCGATGCCTTCATAAGTATCTCCCTCGAGCAGCCTCGGCACCGACTCCGTACTTCCCATCAAGCCTGCCTTCAGGCCAGCGCGCAGGGCGGATGCCCACAGGCACATTGGATCTCGATTTCTTTAATCTCCGTTGTGCCCTCGCAATAGTCACTGCAAAACTTCTCTGTGGATGAAACCTCACACTTGCACATGTCGTGAGCGCATTTGTGAACGCTCCCCGGATCAATGATCTCGTCGCTCATAGCCTGCCTCCTCATTCAAAGTTTACCGTCCCACCGCACGCATCAGCCCGGTTCATCGCCGGGCTGGCGGTTAGGCGCTTCGTTCCGGAACTACTTCCACGCCATGGGCACGCCCGCCATTTCGTCCTTCCAAGCCCCACGTGGGCCGGCGATTGCCCAACCGTTCCCCGGGCTCTTGACCGGCGAATACTTCTCTAACAGGCGGCCGATCTCCCACACCGTCAAGGGCTCGACCAGATAATCCAGCGCCCCCAACTCCATCGCTTCCAGGTAGCAGTCCATGTCCAGGCAACGCGCCACCACCAAGACCGGCAAGCGGGGGTTCACCTCGATCGCACGCATCAGCACCCAGCTCCCTTCGAAGTTGGGGGTCCCCTGACTCACAATCACACAGTCGAAGAATTCATCGCTCAGGCAGCGGACTCCCTCGTAGTAAGAACTGCATCGTCGGACCCGATACCCATACGCGTCGAGGACGGTGGAATAAAAGTGCAGGTCTTCAGGGCATTCGTTCACCAGGAGCGCTTTCCCTCGAGAAACACCGCGCGGTCGTGCGCTCGCTTCTTGGTCATCGCCTCTCAGCCCCATCATTCACCCCCTCGGTAGCGGCGATCCGTGTTCTGCCTTCGACGCGTCTCGATCTCGCAGTCATATCCCCTTGCGGCAGACACGGAATCCTCCCGCCTCACATGCTGGATAAGTTGGAACGCCATCCCCTTCAGCCACCCCGGCTAAAGCACGAAATCGAGGTGCATCGGCGTCGTTTATAATTTGTAATCGTGCGTTTCTATCGCCTTGGCCTTCAACGCCGCGGCCTTAGCCTTCAGGATCTCGACCTTGGCCTTTGCCTGGACCTCCGAGGCCTGGCGCCGCTGCTTGGATTTTTCGAGCTGCGCTTGGATCTTGGAGTCGAGCTGGTTGATCTTTTCCTGGAGCTTGGCCTTCCGCTCGGCGTGCGCCTTGGCATGCTCGGCCTTCATTTGCGCCATGTCGGCGTTCATCGCCGCGGTGTCCTCTTCGTTAAGCGTATGCTTCACTTCTGACAGCGCGCGCCGGAAGACTGTTCCGCCGATTGCTTCCATGCGGGTGTCCACCGGAGTCGTCCAGTCTTCTTGAATCTCCGCCACCACGGCGAACTTGCCGGGTACCAGATGGTGTTTCACGTCATCCACGAAGTCTTCACCAACCCGGGCATTGTTCAGGTCCACCGTACCGCCTGCAACTAATCCCACGACGGCGCCCACCGCGGCGCCAATCGGCCCGCCCAGCAGACCGATGAGGGCTCCCAAGGGGGTTCCCACCAAAGTCCCGAGCGGTCCCGTATCGTCACTTTGTTTCACCGTTGTGGTGCCATCGGCATTCTTGCCGACCACGGCGTAGGCGTAAACTACAATGCTGCCCTCGCTTTCCAATTGATGCAGCGCCTTTTTGCCTTCGTACGCTTTGGGTTCCGTATCAAAAACAACCACCAGCATTCTGTCCATGGTTTTGCTCCTTTTCGTACTGCCCTCTCTTCCTAGCAGTGCTTCGGTCTCATTAGTGCAATGCAATCGCCAATTGGTAAGCCCTTCAAAACGCTCGGATTCGCGCACCACGGAGTCGCAATCTTTTCGCGAATTCGCGAAGCTCGTGAAAACCCGAGTGGGATTCTTGAGGGGAAAATGCTCCAGCCAGGAAGCCTTGCAGCGATACGGCGCGAGGTTCTGCCCTTTGTCCGCGCCCAGTTCAGCCGAGGAAGTTCTTTACGCCCGTGTAGCGCGCCACCGCCTCCAAATCGACCTCGACGCCCAATCCCGGTCGCGAGGGTATCGGCAGGGTGCCGTCGGCATTCAACTTCCACCCTCCGGCAGCGATGTTATCGATAAATGGCGACCCGGTTAGATATTCGATCAGGTCAACCTCCGGGAACGCCGAGGCGAGTTGCAGGTCGGCGGCGAGTCCCAAGGCGGTGTTCCAGCCGTGGGGAATCATGCGTACACCGTTCTCCCGAGCCATCCAGCCGATGCGGCGCGACTCACTAAGTCCGCCCACTTTCGTTGCGTCCGGCTGGACAATGTCGAACGCGCCCGCCTGGAGCCAAGGCTGGAACGATTGGCGTCGAGTCAGGACTTCGCCGCCCGCGATCGGCACCGGCGACTGCCGCCGCAAGGCCACATAATCTTGCAGGCTGTCCGGCAACAATGCTTCCTCAAACCAGGCGACATCGTAGTTGGCCAGCATGTGAGAGGTGTTCAAAGCCCACTTGAACCCTTGCGGCCAGAAGGCGTCACTGGCGCCGGCATCAACCATCAGCCGGCAATCGGTCCCGATCGCCTCCCGCGCGGCGCGGACAATGGCTTCGTCGGTGGCTTTATCGCGGCGCCCAAACGGGCCCCAGCCAATTTTAAAGGCCCGGAAGCCTTGCGCTTTGAGCGGAAGAAGTCGATCCGCCATCTTCGCCGGCTCCTCCATGAGCAGCGAGGCATAGGGCATGACGCGTTCCCGGTAACGCCCTCCCAGTAACCGGCCCACGGGCTGGCCAGTGGCTTGCCCGAGCAGGTCCCACAAAGCGATGTCGATTCCACTGATGGTATGCGTGATGGCGCCTCCGCGTCCCATCCAGAAAGTGTTCTGGTGCAGGACCTCGCTGACCCGCTCCGGCTCCAGTGCGTTTTCGCCGATGCACAACGGACGAAGGACGGTAAGCGCGCCACGCACCAGCTCGTCGTTGGTAAAGGCGCTTCCCCACCCCACCAAGCCTTCATCCGTCAGCACGGCAAGGATGGTATGGATGCAGTCTTCCGGCTTCGGCTCATGGGCCCAACCCCCTAAGGGCGTTTCTCCCCGCAAGCCCGCTGCACGGATTTCTCGAATCTTCATCTCCAGCCCCCTTTTCATTGCCCGGGAAGAAACATCGATTGGCCACGACCCCGATTACGGGGCTATAATCCTAACCCAATCCGGGTGGGTTTTCATGCCGATTAACTTTGAGGATTATTCAGACGGTTCATCAACAGAATAAGAGGACACATCCATGAATCGACATGAGTTTCTCATGACCATGGCGGGAACGCTGGCATCCGCCCTCGTTCCACGCTGGTCCCGGGGTGAATCGCCGGCGGAACCCAAGACGTTCACTTATAAAACTGCAGGGGGTTGTGAGATCAAGCTTGACGTGTATGGTTCAGAGGCCACCGTCAGGAAGCCCGCCTTGATATGGATTCATGGGGGGGCCTTGATCATGGGTTCCAGGAAGAATCCGCCGGATTGGCTGGACCCGAAGGGAAATCAGGTGGTGATCTCGATCGATTACCGCCTGGCGCCGGAGACGAAATTGCCCGCGATTATCGAGGATGTGCAGGACGCTTTCCGCTGGGTTCATCAACAAGGCCCGCGCCTCCTGAACATCGATGCCGGGAAGCTGGTGGTCGCGGGTGGGTCGGCCGGAGGCTACTTAACCTTGATGACGGGGTTTTGCGTAAAGCCCCGCCCCCGGGCGCTCATCTCGGTATCGGGGTATGGCGGCATCGTGGGCCCTTGGTATAGCCGGCCGAGCCCCTTCTACCTGACTCAGCCGCATATCGCCAAAGACGTAGCTTACGCGTCCGTAGGGACCGATTGCGTGTCCGAGCCCCCGGATGACGCCCAGCGCGGAAGGTTTTATCTTTACTGCCGTCAAAATGGGATTTGGCCGAAAGAAGTAACCGGTCACGACCCTGACGCCGAGCCCCAATGGTTTGACCGTTACTGCCCGGTCCGCAACGTCTCCGCCCAATATCCGCCCACGGTCTTAATTCACGGAACGGCCGATACCGACGTCCCCTATGAAGAGTCTGACCAGATGGACAAGGCGCTAACCCGGTTCAAGGTGGAACATGAATTTATAACCGTCCCCGGGGGTGGGCATGTCCTCAGGGGAGTCCCCGAAAACCAAAAGGCTCGGATCTATGACCAGGCGCTGGGTTTTGTGAAGAAGCACACGAGTTAACAGCCAAGCCCCTCGGGGGTAAAGTCGGATTGTGTTAAGCTGTTGGATTCAGGGGGCCCCATGATCCGCAACCTCCACGTCCGGAACTTCAAGCGGGTAGCGGGCACGATACCCACGCCACAGCGGGCGAGACGCCTGCGCTACGAAAGCGGTCGTCCTCGATGGGCAACGAAAAGTCGCGGCCCTCTAAAAAAGGTCAGCGCTACACTCTCGGATGGAAACTCCGTGCAACGCGATCAGGCGAGCGCAGCATGGGCTAATTGCCGAAGCCGGCGGGCGCGCCCTGCCGGTGTTACAGACAAGCACGCTTTACGTGCGCAGGACCCGGGGGTTCCCCCACCGAGGGCCGGTCGATTTCAAAAGGTACTGGGATCACCCCGGCATAGCTACACCGGCCACTCTGACGTTGCGCGGACCTGTTTCACTTTAGGCGAGTCACGCCGACCGCATCATCCGTTCCCTCGACCTTCGCCTTATACCCGGCGCCTGACTTGAAGATCAGAATGCTCGGCATGAAGGCGTAGTGATACTCGTAGTGATATTCCGTCTGCCGCCAGATTTGGCCGTTCGTCAACCGGATAATCGTTTCCCCTTCCCAGCCCTCAAACTCACCGTCAATCCGAGATTCGATCACGGAGGGGGAAGCCGTTGCGTTCTCGTTACTCCCGGAAGTAGCTTCCGCAAGTTGTAGAGGAACGAATCCGGTCGCGGAAGGCTCAGTCAAAGCCACGGGAATCACATCACCTCTGCTCCACGTGTTCCCTATACTGAAGCCTTGTGCTGGTTCAAAGCCAGCAATGCCGGGTTTAACTAAGAGGACGGGTTTAACTTCTTGTCTTGACCATGTGTTCCCAATAGGACTTCCATCTGTTGGCTGGAATCCACCAATGCCGGGCTTCACTAACACAACTGGGATTACTTCGGATTTGCCCCAACTAATTCCGATGGCCGCACCCGCGGCAAAACTGGACGCAACAACCGACAAGACCGCCAGCACTCCCAGGACGCACCAAAACTGTTTTCGGTTCATAATGGCCTTTCTGAACTGGCACTCCTGAGACTCACGATGAAATGCGCAAGCCGGATTATAGCTGATCAGGGGTGATTGCAGCATGGGGATAGAGAAGCACACGCCAAGGATTCCGGTGCCGAGACTCCCCTTGTGCGTGGCCCGCCTTCGAGCAAGGGACCGCGCTCACTCCTCTGCAACCAAAGCCACGGTTAACCGCCCCCCCCCGATCTCGCCTCGAAAATAAACTCAAAAATTGGCTACCGCTACCCTTACACTCGCGGTATGATTAAGGAGCATTGATTGGTGCTTGCACCTTCCGATTCAATTCGGGAATCAATGCCGTCGCTGATTTGCGACGAATCCTTGATTGTCAGTTAAGGAGATGACCGCATGGCCATAAAGCGAGGGGCGGAGCCCCCACCCACCGAAAGAGTCCAAACCGCTTACAAACAGCTTTCTCTTGCAGCAAACGGCTTAAACACCGCCTCTGATGAATTGGGAAAGGCGATATCTGTTCTGGACGCCGCGCTCCAGAAGCTCAACTTAGGTGTATCTGCATGGGCACCACTGGCCGGCAACGAAGATCCCCCTTACACTTGGTGGACCCGAAGTGTCGGCTACTCAAAAATTGGAGATAAATGGGGCATCGCCCTTCGCAAAGCAAGTGGCAACTACAATTACCCCGAGCAAGATTCGGAGGAGTTGTGGCTCTTCAACGACGCTCCTCGCTGGATGCGAATCGAAGCCGTAGGAAAAATCCCTGATCTGCTGGAGGCGTTGCTAAAAGAGGCCGAGGAAACAACCAAGAAGATTAGGAATAAGACGACGCAAGTGTACGAACTCGCCGCAGCCATGAGCAAGGTTGGTCAGGAGGCTCAGGACGCAGAGGGGGAACACCATGAACACCCTTCTAAATGAGCTTCCCGAAATAATAAACCGTATCTTCGACATCCTCGATTTGATTGTTGTGCGCTTGACGCTTTTGGGGCTGGCTGCTCTGGGCGCGTACACGATTCTCCGCGGACGGCCCATGCATTGACACCCATTCGCACCGTGAGACCCCGAGGCTCCACATAGGACGTGCCGATGTACAGAGGCCAGAACCACCAGCAACTCTCATCAGGAGAGACCTCATCGCGGCGTGTGAAAGTGAAGCCTTTTGAAAAACACCACGCCCACGCGAAGCTGTGGAAATGACGTGCCGTGGAAAGCGCGGAAAACTCCAAAGACGAGTTTCCCGCCCTTTCGCACCGCGCTTGGAAATCTCACACACAACGCGAGATTCCCACATTCCCACAGCACGGCGGCGGTTTCAGAAAAAAATTCAATTGACAAAGTGTCCATGTCGTTATTATGCTCTCGGACGCTGGTCGAAACCGCAAGTCTTGCGAAGGCTCTAAGCGACTTGGAGGGAGACACGGTTCATGGCACGCATCATATATGTGTTCCCCCTCACCTTCTGCTAAGAAGGAGACTTGCTTGGATCCATACCTCCCTAGAAATCCGTCCGGGAACCAGGGGCTTTCAACCGACGGTTCGCGTGGCGTGATTCGGGTGGTGGTGTGCGCACTCCACCCGCTACGCCCAAGCTGGC
>Ga0209039_10003765_pt1 | contig 11619 bp, 8 predicted proteins | sample BogFormECP12_OM1_FD_188238 | JGI IMG/M metagenome (GOLD analysis project Ga0209039, IMG submission 188238) | Bog forest soil microbial communities from Calvert Island, British Columbia, Canada - ECP12_OM1 (SPAdes) (version 2) | ecosystem: Environmental > Aquatic > Freshwater > Wetlands > Bog ...
GCAATGGCCAGGCTAAGGACCGCTGCCAATAACCAAACCCTATGACGATTCATTCGATATTCCTCCTTAATAGAGACGGAAAAGCTTCCGTCCACATAAAAGCAAAACAATGGCCCGGTCTTTTTGAAGACCCCTTCAAGCAGGGCCTCAAACAGACTCGAACAGCATTTAACCACAAAGATTGAGAGTTAGACGGTATCGTACGTATTGTGCCTCTGAATGTCAAGTTAAAAATGCGCTAGATCCACGGGGAAAAACTTACAATAATGTTAACTCTGGCGCAGAGCATTATCCAAGGTATCATTGTTTTTTTAGCATTTTGTGATAAGTGATGAACGGACATCGTCAAGTGCCGATTTGTCTTGACTAAGCCCCGTATGAAAACCGGTGTGGCACCGATGCGCGATCACAATAAATTGCGGGGTGGGTCTGTAATGTCATTGCGAGGGCTTAAGCCCGAAGCAATCCCTATCTTTGGTGGGACAGGCATCTTGCCTTTCCCACCAGGAATCCAGACTGGACCCCGGATCGGAGTCCCAGGTGACGAATGACCGACAATCCTGTGTTCCGCGCGGGACGGTCCCACCGATGAGATTGCTTCGTCATTTCATTCCTCGCACTGACAAGATAATTGTCCCTCCTGAGTTACCCGATTGAAAGCACATTCGTGTGAGAGACCTGCAATGGAAATTACAATCCTGGGAAGCGGGACCGCCACTCCGAACCTCGAACGCAATGCCTCAGGCCTGGCTGTCCGCACGGAAAATTTATTGATCCTCGTGGATATCGGTCCGGGCGTTCTTAGGAGGCTGTGCGAAGCCCGAATCGACTCAAAATCAATCGACGTTATTCTTATCACCCATTTCCATCCGGACCACGTTTCAGACCTGGCGCCTTTCCTGTTCGCTTCCAACTACCAGTACGGACCGGTTCGCCAGGAAGCCTTTCATGTAGCGGCGCCCAGGGGATTGAAGCAATTCTACGATGCTCTGGTAGGTTGTTATGGTAATTGGATAGTACCGACGGGAGATCGGCTGATCGTGAGGGAGGTCGATCCCCAAGGCCCTGACACGTTTTCCCTGGGGGAAATTATAATTCGCTCGGCTCCTTCAGCTCATTCCTTCCCGAGTGTGTCTTACCGGATAGAGGGGAACGGGGTCTCGGTCACTGTGTCCGGAGACACGGACGTGTCCGAAGAGCTGGTGAAACTAGCCAAGGGCACTGACGTTCTCGTGTGCGAATGCTCTTTCCCTGATGAGATGAAGATCGCAGGGCACCTTATTCCTTCGGAAGCGGGGAGAACAGCCACACGGGCAGGTGCAAAAAAGCTTGTGCTTACGCATTTTTATCCGCCGTGCGACGAAGTGAACATAGTTACCCAGGCCGCAGCGGTTTTCTCAGGAGAGATCGTCAAGGCTAAGGATTTAATGGTGATTCAGGTGTGAACAAGTACCGGAGATATCTGTGCGACAAGAAAGGATTTTGAAAGTTGGTGGCTTTCCCCGGCTCGAGGGCTAGGGATACGAAGCCGTCATTCCCGCGCAGGCGGGAATCCAGAAAGGGTTGCAGTGGCTAAACAGTTTTACGTTTACATCTTGGCAAGTCAGCGCAACGGCACACTGTATACTGGAGTTACGTCCAACCTGATACAGAGGATTTGGCGGCATAAACAGCGCCTTGTAGATGGCTTTACCAAGAAATACCGTGTAAAGAGCCTCATCCATTATGAAGTTCATGATACCGCTGAAAGCGCGATCACAAGAGAAAAGCAGATCAAGAAGTGGAAAAGAGAATGGAAGTTGAGGCTGATAGAAGAAAATAACCCGGACTGGAAAGATCTGTATGAGCTTATTAGTTCCTAAACTGGATTCCCGCCTTCGCGGGAATGACGGGTGCATGACACTGCCGGATAGGTTTGCAGCTCTAAGTCAGCGGAATATCCTCCCAGCCCCCCTTTACAGGGGGGGTAACGCATGCTTATTTTAACGCCCATATAAGCCGAGCGCCACTCGCCCCTACCGGTGTAAAGACATTTCTGATTCACTACATTATAATGGGCTACGGAGAATGAACCGCAAAGGATCGCAGTCAGGTTAATCATGATCGGCAAAGGGCTTGTTAGTAGATTACTATTCACGATATTTTTTCTCATTCCTCTAGTAGTGGTTCTTGAAATCCCTGTCTTTCTGGCTGGCTCTGCTCTCGGCACTTATATCGTGTTCTCACGTAACCTTCCGGAAATTCCGGAATTGGCCTCATACCAGCCGAAGACCGTATCCACATTCTATGCTGACGACGGGACGGTAATCGGAATTTTTTATAAGCAGAAGAGGTTTGTCGTCGACCTTGCTCAGATACCACCTCATGTTATCAATGCATTTCTTGCGTCAGAAGATGGCAGGTTTTTTGAACATTCCGGTGTTGATTGGGCCGGCTTGGTTCGGGCCATGATCCGTAACGTCACGGCCGGGAGGATCGTGCAGGGCGGGAGTACCATCACCATGCAAGTTACCCGGAACTTCCTTCTGAGCCGGGAAAGAACGTTCTCACGAAAAATCAAGGAGATTATTCTTGCTCTACAACTGGAGAAGGTCTGGGGAAAACAAAAGATCCTCCACGTTTACCTCAACGAAATTTATCTGGGCGAAAGCTCTTATGGGGTAGAGGCCGCAGCCCGATGTTACTTTGACAAGCCGGTGGAGCACCTTAGTGTCGCAGAGGCCGCTCTAATTGCCGGTCTAGTGGCAGGTCCGGCCCGTTTCAATCCATTTAAGAACGAGGAAGTCGCCCGCCAAAAGCAGGCAACAGTGCTGGCACGTATGCTGAGAGCCGGGTTTATTAACGACGAAGAGTACCAGAAGGCTAAAACTGAGCAGCTCCATATCAAAAGGGAGATGTCCCGACCGTTTGATCTAGTCCCGGACTTTGCAGAAGCCGTTAGGCGCTACATCATAAGCAAGTATGGCGAGGATAAACTCCTTAACGAAGGTCTAAAGGTGTTCACCACCTGCAGGGTCGATTATCAGCGCAAGGCCCTGGAAGCTATGGAGAAGGGGTTGGCGGAGGTAAGAGGCCGTCAGAAGCATCTGGCGATTCTCAGGACAGTGCCCCAGGAGGAAATTTCTGACCTGCTTCAAAAGCGAAGCACCCCCGAGTTGCAGGAAGGCAAAATCTATCAGGGTGTTGTTGTAAAGGTTATAGTGCGGAAGAACAAAGAAATCGAGCTTCAGGTTGCGCTTAGCAAACGTCTGAGAGGAATTGTGCGCGTCAATGAGCCCAATCCGATTTACAAGGTCGGCCATGTGCTGGCGCTCAGATTCGGAGGGTTCGTGGATGAAACGCCCCTCTTTGTTCCGGACAATGACCCGAAGCTCCAGGGGGCTCTGGTTGCAATAGAAAATCGAACCGGTTACGTCCGTGCCCTCGTGGGGGGCGCATCCGGAGAGCACTTCCAGTTTAACAGAGCAACCCAGGGAAAGCGTCAACCGGGAAGCTCATTCAAACCGATCATCTATTCCGTAGCTTTCGAAGAGAAGAGCTACAGTCCGGCCACAATCATTGTGGACGAGCCGATAGATGTGGCACTCGACGAAAGAGAGGAGGAGATATGGGAACCGAGGAACGCCGGAGGTAACTTCCTGGGGCCGCTGAGCTTGCGCCGCGCTTTGGAGCTTTCTCGCAACATTTGCACGATAAAGATCCTGATGGACGTGGGTATTGACCCTGTCATCGAAATGGCTCGGCGTATGGGAATCACATCGCATCTGGGGCAAAACATCTCCCTTAGCCTGGGGACATCAGAAGTAAGCCTCTTTCAGTTAACGTCGGCCTACACAGTCTTCCCGAATAGCGGGATTCATGTCGAGCCCATTCTCGTCAAACGAATAGAAGATCGGTACGGAAATGTCCTGGAAGATAACACTGAAATCCCGTTGCTGGACGATTCCGAGATTCCGCGTCCGGTCCCCCGGGACGAGTTCAGGACTGCTGAAGATGGCTCGATGCCGACGGGTGAGCCGGCCAACCCTCAGACGCGGCAACGGAATGACGGACCCAAACAAAAAGCCTCTCAGGCACTTGCCTCTGATGAAGGGACCTCAACTCAGCCTTCAAAGAGGGTGAGCGCAGCAATGTCTCCGCAAACTGCGTACATTATGACTTCACTTCTTCAGGGAGGAGTGAGGCAAGGAACCGGCGCTCGAATGGTGCAATATGTGAAACGCAGAGACCTGGCGGGCAAAACCGGCACCACCAACAATGCTGAAGATACCTGGTTTATCGGGTTCAGCCCTGATTTCACTGCCGGGGTTTGGGTAGGGTTCGACGAAAAGAGACCCCTGGGAAGCCGGGAGGAAGGGGCTCGAGCCGCTCTCCCCGTCTGGGGGTACTTCATGGGGGAGGTTCTGAAGAATAGGCCGGAGAAGGAGTTTCCCGTTCCGCCGGATATAACTTTCAAAGAAATGCTCACATTCGCTGGGAGCCCCACGGAGGGATTCTCCCCGAAACCGGTGCGAGAGCCCGTGTACACACCTTTCGCGGGCAAGACACTTGTCCTGTGCCCGATCGATACACCGGAAACCCTCGCAGCGTACAGATTGCCCTTTCCGGGCCTTCCTGCCGACCCGACCCCATACGGCTATCAACAGACCGGTCAGCCTCAGCCTGGGCCGTATCCGGCGTACCCGGGAACCACAGCGCCGATACATCCCATGGACGGCAGAAACCTCTTTCCAGAACAAGGGCCTCCCCTGCAAGGAGTGCCGCAAGGACGGCCTGAGGGGCCGCGAGGGCCTAGCGGTGACCTAAACGAGGGTCCTACTGCCCAAACCGGATACCTTTCAGACTCTGAAGCTCCGGTCCGCCCATCAATGGGCAATCCCCAGCCGCCCCGCCGCGGTTTGAATCAGCCACATCAGCAGAACCTCAACCCGCGGGAAGATCCTCGGTCTTTTCAGCAGCCCAATCCGAACCCATATTCTTATCAAGCCCCCGCGACCCGAGCACCTCAATGATAGGTAGATGAGTGTGTCGGAGGGAGATACGAAAGATTTCGGCGAGCAAGCGTCATCCTCAATACTGTTGACTTAGAGAGAATCCCTTCGGTCATGTCACGGGCGTGATCGTCACCCCGGCGAATGCCGGGGTCGAGAAGTCCCGCGCAGAACGTAGTATTGAAAAGACTGGATTTCGGCTTTGGCCGGAATGACCACGCCAAAGGCGTGGCATCAGGGGCACGCGGCTTATAGCAATTGCCCAAATTTTTGTCCGATTTACGGGAATGACGGAGAAAACGGCCGTCACGGTGGGCCTTCCGGATCTTCCATCTCAGAGGCCAAATGGACATTATTTTTGGCAACAGCTTAAGTCAACAGCATCAAGCATTACGCCATCCCCTGGCATGCCCAAAGGAGACTCATATATGCGAGTGGCTGTAGCCATGAGCGGCGGAACGGATAGCACGGCCGCAGCCCTACTTCTGAAGAAGGAGGGCCATGACGTGACAGGTCTCCACATGCGCCTGCACTCGCAATCCGAAGCTACCTGGATATCCGCTCAAAGAGCCGCGCACGAGATCGGCATTCGCATTCATCTGGTGGATCTGTCCCGGGAGTTCTCCGAACTTGTCGTAAGACCCTTTCTGCAAAGCTATTCTCAGGGTCTTACCCCGTCGCCGTGCCCGATTTGCAATCGATTCATCAAGCTGGGCTTCTTGCTCGACCACGCGCTCGCTTTAGGTTCCGAAAAGATAGCGACGGGACACTACGCGCGAGTCGCGGGAACATGTGAGGAACCCGTGCTACTTGTCGGGAAGGACAGGGGTAAAGATCAGTCATATTTTCTATTCATGCTGACGAGGGATATGCTCAATGAGGTTCTCTTTCCACTGGGAGATCTCACGAAGAACCAGGTGAGAGAATTCCTAAAAAGCGCAGGCGTGTCAGTTTGGGAATCCGGGGAGTCGCAAGATCTCTGCTTCATACCCAACGGTGATTATCGAGGTTTTCTCTCGTCTCACGGCATAGAGCCTTGTTCGGGTAACATAGTGGATCTGCAAGGAAATATCCTGGGGCAGCATAAGGGAATAACAGGTCATACCGTTGGACAACGAAGGGGCCTGGGGATTTGCGGACCGAGGCCGCATTTCGTGATTCGGATAGATTCTGGCACGCAGACAATTGTGGTGGGGACAAAAAACGAGACATTTGTGCCGAGGGTGCGACTGGGAGCGATGAATCTGTTAATGTCTTCCGGTCTGTCCGTAGGTGAACGGTTCCACGTGAAGGTACGTTCGACGGCAAAAGCTGTGCCCGCGACCGTGGTCAATTTTTTTACGGATAATGCGGAACTTGAGTTTGAAGAGCCCCAATCGGGAATCGCTGCTGGTCAGGCCGCGGTCTTCTATTCGGGTGACAGAGTCATCGGAGGGGGATGGATAAAATAGGTTCGATGATTTGTCCGAAGGGGCCTAAGGATTGGGCCCGGCGAGGATGGTGACGAATGAAAGCTCAGCAAAAGTCTTTTGTTGCTCAGAAGGAGCAGCGGCTCCGAGAAATCATCCGCGAAACGTTAGCCAAGGCAGGTGGCGGACGAGTGTTTATTGGATTTTCCGGTGGAGTGGATTCAAGTCTGCTCCTTTGGGAGACTGTCCAGACCCTTGGACTGGAGAAAATCACGGCCGTAACCGCGACGTCTCCTACTTCTATTCCAGAAGAAGAGGAATCAACGCGGAGATTTGCGGCAGATTTACGCGTAAGGCATCTAGTTGTGCCTACGAATGAATGTGACGATTCCGAGTTCATGAGCAATCCCTGGGATCGCTGCTACCGCTGCAAACGTATCCGCTTCGCTCTTATGAAAGAGTTGTCGGACCAGGAACCAGGTTCCGTCATCTTCGACGGTACTCAAATCGATGATGTGCCCGAGGATCGCCCGGGGATGCGCGCTTTGGCGGAACTGGGCATCTCAAGCCCGCTGGCAGAGGCCGGCATCGGCAAAGAGGACGTGCGGGTATTCCTGAGAAAAGCCGGCTTTTCAGACTTGGCAGAAAAAAGTGCCCAGCCTTGCCTCGCTACCCGTATTCCCGTTGGGCAGTCGATCACTTTGGAAGCCCTTGAGGTGGTTCGTCGGGGCGAATCGTTTCTGAAAGACTGCGGTCTGACTACAGTTCGATTGCGCCATCACCAGACTTTAGCGCGAATCGTCACTGACAGCTCCGGCCTCTCCCTAATCCTCATGGGAGACGATCTTAGACAAAAAATACTAGCGAAGCTTAAAGAACTGGGATATCAACATGTGACCCTCGATTTGGAAGAGTACGGCAAGAACCAGGTGCGTTTCGGCGCTCGATAAGTTTTCTCCAATTGGTTGAAACAACCATCCGGCCAACATATCTACGCTTGCTCTGAACTGTGTAAGGGCGTTACAATGAAAGTTGGCTGGAGGGGCAAGGAAAAATGTTCGACAACGCCCAGTCATGGTCGGGAGTAGATTGGCATAAGATCCCCCAACTGAAAGCCCCTATCATGGTGGCGGGATTCCGAGGGTGGTCAGACGCTGGAGGTGTCTCCAGCGGTACGCTTCAGTTTTTGATCGAAACGCTGCAGCCGAAAACAGGCGCAAATATTAGCGACGAGGCTTTTGTTCATTACACGGCCGAGCGGCCTGTGGCTCAGATCGAGGACGGGATCATTCATGAACTGGAGCCGATGATTATCGAACTGACTTACTGGAGCAATATCGAAGGGGACCATGATTTGGTTTTTCTGTTAGCACGAGAGCCCGATTTCAACTGGCGGGGTTATGCGAATGGACTTCTAGACGTCATGCGCAAACTAAACATCCAAAGATTTTACACCATCGGAGGAGTCCAGGATACGATTTCGCATTCCGGTCCGGTTCTCATTTCAGTCGTCGGTTCCACTCCCACGGTCGTAGCAGGGACCATTGAACTCGAACATGGCATTCGCGCCGCCGAATACCAGGGTCCTGTGAGCATCCATTCCTATCTGATACGAGCATGTTCAGAAGCCTCAGTAGAAGCGGTGAGCCTGTGGGGACACGTGCCTGCCTATCTCCAGAAGAGCCCCAGAGTCGTGGCGAAGCTGGTTTCCATCCTAAATAAGGCTGTCGGAATGCACTGTTCAGTAAAGCCCTTAAACCAGAAATCCATTGAACTAGACCGGAAGATAAATGAAGCCCTCGCCAGAGACCCGGATCTAAAACATCTGGTAGAGACCATAGAAGGCAAAGACAACCCTAAAACCTCCGTCCCCGGGGACGATAAGGTAATCCGTATGAACGATTTCTTGCGTAGGGACCCTAGGAAGGATCCTGATCCGCAGGGGGCGTGATAGTTCCGAGACCACTATAAGGGCCCATGAAGTCGAGCAGTTATGCCATACAGATCATTCCCGATCTGACCATAGACGACAAGTATGCCGCGATTATTGAACAGGCCCTGAGCCGCCTCGATTCATTCACCACTAATGCGCTCCGGGGCAATCGCCTGCGCGAATTATTCCTGTTGGAAAAGAGCCGTATAGACGACTCGGTCGCCGCGAAGGTTCTAAGCGAGAAGGGGCGTCTAATGGTAGGGTTCCAGTTTGAAGTCCGCGCGGACGCCCCAGAAGACATCTTCCGTATCTACGCGAAAAAGTTGACGAATAATGGCAAGACGGTCAAATTCTACCTTACTCCTACAGTGCAGCAGATTATGCTGCAATTGGTGTCACTGGAAGATCGCCGAACTGTCGCCGTCTTTTCGATGCTTAATAGCTCGATGGATGTTGGTTATCGCATTCTCTCGACACTTTACGGCAATCAACTCCGGAGATTTGTTGAGCGATCCCCTGCTTTTATGAGACAGACCGTACAGCGAAAACTGGATAAGCTTGCTGTTGCCAAATCCAGCGGCGATTCGGAATTGTGGAAAGACTCTGAAGACCGCTCCGAGGGCGTATCCGGCGGCCCGAAAGGAAAACGGCCGGGATCTCAGGACAACATACTTCAGGTACTGGCTGATGACGGCACCTTTGATGAAATAAATCAGTACGTTTCACATATTCTATCGAAGAGTGACCATATACGGGAAAAGTGGTTAATGCTGCAAGAAAATCCCGATATGCCCAGAGAAGAAATCTACGAGCAGATGGTGCGCGAAGACCTGGATCATCTCGAGAACTGCTATGCACGAATACATGTCTATCTGAAGGCCTTTTATAAGAATAAAGATCGAAGGATGCCGGGACAAAACAGAGTGCTGAGACAATTTTTTGCCAATCAAATTGAAAGGATCACCTGCGAAACAGGGCTCCTGGAAGATTTGCTTACATTAAATCAGGATGAATACTTCAAAAACATAGCCCGCCACAAGGAGTTGTAGTTGGCTCGTTGGACCGATCCTCAAAAGTATTGACCTATTGGTCCCGAGATCGGCAACACGAAAGGCCAAGAATGTCATTGCGAGAGTGCAAGCTCGAAGCAATCTCCATTGATGGGATAGCCCTGCCGATGGCGGGCGGGATCGCCTGTCCAGGAATGACGGGCAAGATGCCCGCCCCACCGAAGAAAGGATTGTTTAGTCGTTTCACTCCTCTCGATGACCCGGCGTTCCGCGCGGGGCTGAAACATGGCAATCGTCAAAAACGAAATTTTTGGCTTCAGACCTGTACAAGCACACCAGACAAAACTTTTGAGAATCCTTATAGCACTGCGGCAACGTGTACCCGTGGTCTCTACCCCTACTTCAGCAGATTCCATTCTTCGGAGAATCTGCCAGCACCCCCTTGTCGAGATACAGTATCCTTCTTGACTTTTTCGCTGCACGGGGATCGTGGGTTACCATGACGATGGTTTTGTGGAAGACCTCATTGAGCTGTCCCAGCAGGTTAAGCACGTCCGAGGCGGATTTCTCGTCCAGATCGCCGGTGGGCTCGTCGGCCACAAGGATGAGGGGATCCGTGACAAGCGCCCGGGCGATGGCCACTCTCTGTTGTTGTCCACCCGACAATTGCGAAGGGTAGTGGTCAACTCTGTCGGAAAGACCCACCGCCTCCAGCGCAGCCATAGCGTGGTTTTTGCGGTCCTTACGGCTTAGAGAGGTCAACAGAAGCGGAAGCTGTACGTTTTCAAACGCACTGAGAACCGGAATAAGATTGTAAAACTGGAATATAAAGCCTACGTGAGAAGCTCTCCAGGCGCTTAACGCTGATTCCCCCAGTTCAGATATATCCACGCCTGCGATCCTCAGGGTCCCTTGATCAGGTCTGTCTATGCCCGCGATCAGGTTCAGCAGTGTTGTCTTTCCAGATCCTGAAGGGCCCATAAGGGCAAGAAATTCTCCAGGTTCCACCCTTAGAGACATGTTTCTCAGCACCGGGATTTCCTGGTCTCCCCGTATGTAAGACTTGCTCAGACCCTCAATGAGAACCAACGGCGCTGGATCTGACTTTTGCCCGTTCATTCCTTCACGTTGACCCGCCGGCCGCTTTCCAAACGCTCATCAGGACTGAGAACAACCGTGTCTCCTTCATCTAGACCTGAAAGGATTTCTACGGTATCGTCCCAACTTCTACCCGCCTTCACTGATACCGAATACGCAATGGCATGGTTGATTTTGAACACGATATCCTGTTTGCCGGCTTTTTTGAGTGCCGACAGCGGAATGCCGAGGAACGGTCTCTCTTCGTCATCTTTCAACGGTCTCGACAGGAACGCTGCTTTAGCACTCATTTCCGGTAGGACCCTTGGGTCGAGTTGATTGAACTTCACTTTGGTCAGAACTGTTGCTTTGGAGCGGTCTGCGGTAGGTACAATCATGTAGACCGTACCGGGGAAACGATCGTTGGGAAAAGCATCAAGGCGAATTTCAGCCTCACCTCCCACCTTAACTTTTTCCAGACTGGATTCGGCCACGTCCGCCTCCACCATGAGCGATCTCAGGTCGGCCATAGTGGCTACCGCGGCTTTAGCATTTGTGGCGGCTCCAAAAGGCGCTACTATTTCGCCCTCATCGGCATTCTTGGTGAGGATCACGCCGTCAAAAGGAGCGCGAATCAGAGAGTATTCGAGATTTACTTCAGCCACCTCCACGGAAGCTTTTGTGCGGTCGACTCCAAAGCGCGCAGAAGTTATCCCGGCGATGGCCTTTCTGTACCGGGCCTCCGCTGCATCGAACGATTGGACCGACACCGATCCCGATTCCCGCAGAGCCTTTTGGCGGTTGTAATTGAGCGTCGCGTCCTGCAACTCTGCTTCGGCATTGTCTAGGGCAGCTTGTGCCACCTTAACGTTGGCGCGAGCTTCATCAAGTGTTGCTTTGAGATCCTGATTTTCCAGAGTTGCGACAATGTCTCCTTGTTTGACAACCTTTCCCTCTTCCACGTAGAGATGCTCCAGACGCCCCGTGGCCTTTGAGGAAACAGCCGCTTTGCGCTGGGCCACAACGTAGCCACTGGCGTTAAGAGTTGTCAGAGCACGTGATGCAAACATCCGCGCGACCTTTGCTGTCTTCACGTCAACAGCCGGCGTAAGCCGGCCGGACCATGCGAGGTAAGCGAGAGTGAGGGCGGCAAGGACCGCGGGAATGACCCACCATCCCGGAAGCCTCGATTTTCTCTT
>Ga0209039_10003766_pt1 | contig 11618 bp, 14 predicted proteins | sample BogFormECP12_OM1_FD_188238 | JGI IMG/M metagenome (GOLD analysis project Ga0209039, IMG submission 188238) | Bog forest soil microbial communities from Calvert Island, British Columbia, Canada - ECP12_OM1 (SPAdes) (version 2) | ecosystem: Environmental > Aquatic > Freshwater > Wetlands > Bog ...
TCCTCGAAAGCGATTCGAACGTAAAGACTTTGTTTGCAGAGAATTACGGAATTAGATGCCCTCGGCAGAACCACTTTCGCAGTAAACTACCGCTAGAGAGGGTTGCGGCGTGAGCCTGAAAGCGCCCAGAGCAACTTTTGTGCAGGGGACAGTCCCCAACGGGATTTGACCCCGTGTAACCGCTGTGAAAGTACGACGGTCGATCGTAACTTATAGAAAAATCAGGCACGGATGGCTACTTTCGGCGTGGTAAGACATTGATCGGAACCCTTGCTAAGCTCTTATCGAACCCTTATCGAACCCTCGGATAGACCGTAGCCCGTAGTTCAGATTTCCTTCAATAGGAGCCCAGCAACACCAGCGGGGTGAGGAGTCTTAGCGTGGCCGGTGGAGTCGTCGACCCATCAACTGGCCTACCCCTTGAGCTGGAACGTGGTGTGGGAGGGCGTTTTTCGTTCCGAATCCGGCTTAAGGTCGGTTGGGCTGTACCCGCCTGGTGTGCCTTAACTACGTTCACCCAGAGATCGACTTCGGTGCTCGGAAAATTAGGACATAACGAGCCTCCCACTGACTTCAGTCGTCCACTTGGGCGTACCATTAACATCGATCGGCTGAAGTCGTCAGCGTATTGCCCCCGCCTTTGGGCGCCTTCCCGAAGCGCAAGAAGTCCGCGGACAATGCCCAACCCCCCACAAGCGTCCAACCCCGCGACAGGACCGCAGAGGGCAGACGTACCAACTCAACGCGTATCCCTGCTCCCATTGTGTGGCGCGGTGAATCGAAGCCGCTTGTCCAACCACTGCGCCTCGTCCTCAAACCCCTCCCGCCGGTGGAAGTTCAGAAGGCGTTGGTAGCGCTCCACCACATCAAGCCCGATGCTCCATTGAAGTTTGCGGAGATCCACCGGGCAGAGGTGCAGCGGCCTGCTGTCAGATTCGGCGAGGTGGTTCGACCCGTTCATCAGACAGCGAAACCAGACGCAGTGTTCGATGCCGAACATATGACACGTCTCGTGCGCCAGAACTTTGCAACTGCGCCGGAGCATCAGCTTGCGCGAGTCCGCAGTGGGAGCCTGACCATAGAAGCTCGGATCGTAACGGGCGAAGCTGTAGACGCCCATACGATCCCGAAGTGATGCCTGGCCGAAGACGAAATTCCAACTCGGCTCCGGATAGAGATCCGTCATCGTTATGCCCAACAGTGCGAAAGCGTCTTTGGGTAACCGAGCCTCGAGCGCGTTTAGGATGTCGCCTGTGAGTAGCTGCGCCTGGCCGGTCCAAGGATTCCGCCGACTGGTGATGTGGTTCTGGGCCCAGTCCGAGGGTGGCACGACAACCACCTCCATCATGAAGAAGGCCGCAGCGAACCGCCGCAATTGGTCGAGCGCCGGCCCATCGCTTTCATTGAATCTGCCCAGCGGCTGGAGGTAGAGTTTACTCCGGTGATTATCCGGCCGGCTCGGCAAGGAGCGAGTAAACTGGTCAAACGTCTGTCCGACCTCAGTGTGGTTTCGAAGCCAGTCGCTGGGTTCGGGCTCAGGGATGGGCAGAAAATCATCTCGAGGCTCCAGTGCCCGCTGAAGTGGCTGGGGTAGCCCCATCGTCAGGCCGATTGCAGCAAGCTGCTGCGCGCGAGTGGGAGGCGTAAATCGCGAGGCCATGGCCGATAGCAGCAGAATAGTCCCGGGTGGGATCAACATCAGCAAGGCCCTCGGGACAATTCGCATTACCCCAAGCATAACCCCGATTGGCCTTAACTCGCCTTGACAGATACGCTTGTACGGCAGTGGCGAGGCAGTCGGATCTGAAAACGGGCGCGGAGAATCCCGGCTTTCCATTCTGAGCGAAAAGATGAGCGTAAAGCGCACACACATTACCGAAGATCTAGGCATCCGACTGTCCTCGAAAAAGGAGGAAGAGCTATTCAAATGGTTCCTGGCTTGCCTGCTCTTCGGGAAGCCGATTCAGCAGCAGGTTGCGGAGCGGGCTTTTCTAACGCTGGCGGCGGCTCGACTCCTAAGTCCCGATGCGATTCTCCGCGCCGGGTGGGACGAACTGGTGCGGCTGTTAGATGAAGCCCACTACGTTCGCTTTGATTTCTCAACCGCGACCAAACTCCTTCATGTCTCGAAGGAGCTAAAGGAACGCTATGGCTCGCTCACCAATCTTCTTGCAGAGTCGAAAACTCCCGCGGAGCTGTCCAAAAGGCTGCAGGAGTTCAAATATATTGGTCCAACCACTGCGCAGATCTTTCTGCGGGAAGTGCGTCCTATTTGGTATCCGTCTGGCGCGGACGCGACAGGAAAGTAGCCTGCTTCATCACGATTCGTGGCGAGTTACAGCGCCTTGTGGGCGCGCTTCGCTGGGAAGAATCACAATCCGTTCCGCGGCCCAGCGCTGGACAGGTTGGCAGTCGGCGTAGAATCACCATATGAACAAAGCCCGCACAGCTCGCGAGTTGGAAACCGAGGCAGCAGCGGCCCGACCGCCGCGGCCACAGGGAACACTCCTTCCCTGTGGGGAAGCGATGGCCATGCTGGCTCGCCGGGGCTTACGTCCGAGCAAGTCGCGATCCGATTTGCCGTTCCCCGAGGATCTCGAAGAGGAGAAAGCCACACGGCTCTCGGAACTGCTCGACCATTATGCTTTCCGCCTTTTTCTACGCGGGGCTATCCAGAAAGGTCAAGGATTTGCCCCGGAGGAAACGACGCAATACCTGAAGCGGGCTCAGTCGCGGGAGTGTGCGGAGTCACTGGTCAGACTGGGTCTCGCTGAACGGACCTCTCGGGGCCGCTACCGAATGCTCTGGGCGGCAAAGAGCTTCGGGGGAACACTGGAATGGTACGTAGCGCGTGAGCTCAGTCGGAGGTTTGGCGTCGATGTGGCGGCGGGTGTCAGGTTCCACGCTCGAGGTGTGGGTGGCGACCTTGATGTAGTCGCCGCCGCGGAAGGCAAACTGACCTATCTTGAGCTGAAGTCGTCTCCGCCTAAAAACCTCGAGATCCACGAGGTGGTCGCCTTCTTCGACCGCGTGTACCTGCTCCGGCCTGATGTCACCCTTTTTGTGGTGGACACCGCGCTGCGCCTTAGCGACAAGGTTCTGCCCATGCTCGTGACGGAACTGGAACATCGCCGGCCTGGAACCCAGGTCATCCCGCGCCGCATCGAGCGGGAGCTTTGGGCGCTGACACCCCATCTCTACGCCGTGAATGGGAAACTGGATCTCATGGCCAACATCGGGCGTGCCCTGGCGGAAGGTCTGTTCGCCCTCTCTCCGCTGATCTGACCACACAGGATCTGCTGTTTCGAAGGGCTGCCACAAGCCATGTGTGCCTCGTTCGGCGATATACTAGGGCAAGCAAAAAGCCCTGGTGCGGACTAAAGGAGTTGGAACCTTGCCGAAACCGCGTGCAGCGCGTGCCTGGTCAGGAGAAGTCGAGAGCATTTTCGTTCGTGGGGCACTGCTGCAAGAAGCAATAGATGGCAAAGTCCGCTGCAATGCGTGCGAGCGACGGTGCACGCTCATTCCGGGCGGTTTTGGTTGGTGCCGAACGCGTCAGAACCGCGATGGAAAATTAGTCACCCTGATCTACGGCTCGGTCTCCTCGCTCGCGGCGAACCCGATTGAGAAAAAGCCTTTCTACCACTTTCACCCGGGCACCAAAGCGCTAACCGCCGGTAGTTGGTCATGCAACTTCGGTTGCCCGTGGTGCCAGAATTGGGACATCAGCAAGTCGCCCCCGCCCGCAAAAGGCGATTATGTTTCTCCGCAGCGCTTCATCGACTTGGTGCAGAAAAACGGCTGCCAGGGGACGTCCATTTCGTTTAATGAGCCTACCCTCTCCCTGGAATGGTCGATCGACGTTTTTCGACTGGCCAGGCAGCGCGGTTTCTACAACACGTATGTGACCAACGGCTATCTGACGCCCGAGGCGCTCGCCCTGTCGATTGAATCGGGCCTGGAGGCGATGAACGTCGATATCAAAGGCGATGCCACGTCCGTGAAGAAGTTTTGCAAGATGGTCGACGTCGATCAGGTGTGGGCTGCTGCGAAGCTAGCACGCTCGCGGGGCGTGCATATCGAAATCACCACGCTGGTGATTCCCACCGTGAACGATTCCGATTCAGTCCTCCGCGGGATCGCACAGCGGATTGCAGGAGATTTGAGCCGCGAGGTGCCCTGGCACGTTACCAGGTACTACCCAGCGTACCAATTCACTGCCCCGCCGACGCCGATTCCAACTCTGGAGCGCGCCTGGGAAATCGGCAAAGAGGAGGGCCTGGAATTCGTTTACACGGGTAACGAGCCCAGCCATCGGTGTAACAATACCTACTGCCCGGCGTGCGGCACGTTGCTGATTCGCCGATTGGGCTTCGATGTCGTGGAGTACAGGTTGGACGCCGGGAAGTGTCCTCAATGTGGGCGGCTCGTCCCCGGCGTATGGGACAAGGTGCCGAATTGTTCCGAGGGATAGGGATTCCACCCGAGGGACATTCATGGCCGGGCTGAACCTGCTCATAAAGAAGGAGGTCACTCGAGCCATGAATTGAGCCTTTTCGTTTCCCTCTTCGCTTTCTCGGTTGGTCTCGCGACGTTCTCAGCTATGGGGGCCGTTATGATCCAATCCAAATCCAGTTTTGCAAGTATCCTGCGACTTCCCGCGCCGGAGCAAAAGGGGAAGATGTCGCTCGAAGAAGCGCTGGCGCGCCGACGGTCGGTCCGAGAATTCACGCGGGAGGTCCTGACCGAACGAGAACTCTCACAACTGCTTTGGGCCGCCCAGGGCATAACCCATGCGGAGGGCCTGCGGACGGCTCCTTCTGCAGGAGCGCTTTATCCCCTTGAGATTTACGTCGCCTCGGCCGGCGGGTTCTATCATTACGAAGCACGCCCCCATCAACTTGCCCGGCTTTCCGACCGCGACCTGCGCGCGGCCATGCGCCGCGCCGCGTTGGACCAGGAGGCTATCACCCAAGCCCCTGCGGTGTTCGTGATTGCCGCGGTTTATGAGCGGATATCCCGCAAGTACGGCGCCGCGCGGACCCCTCGTTATGTCCACATGCAAGTGGGACACGCCGCGCAGAACCTGTTTCTGGAAGCCGTGGCACTTGGGTTGGGTGGGGTGCCGATAGGAGCTTTCGAGGACGAGGCCCTTCAGAAGGCTCTGGCGCTGCCTGTGGATCAACGTCCGCTTTACTTGGTTCCCGTAGGACACCCGCGCTAATCCGACGCCCTTCTGTTCGGAGACGGGCCGCCCTATTCCGTTGGCTCATAAGCAGTAGACCCGTCTCAGCAGCCGATGAGAGCCAGCACCTGAGCAAACGCGCCTGAGACGATTGTGCCGATTTCGACAGGTCGGACATACTCCCATACTCCGGAACCATAGGGCGAATGCCGCCAAGATCGGTGCGGGTGACGAAGTTGATTTGAGTGTGGAAGGGCGTTTTTCGGGCACAATCCCGCTTGGGTGATGTGGAAGGCTGATTTCGCCGTCTACAAAAACAAAATTTGCCTCTTGCCCTTGGTTCTTCGTAGCACGCGAGAAGCGGCAGTCAGAACCACGGCTGAATCCCGAGCGGCAGAATCAGAACTCCCTTGCGGGTGCGCTGTCATGAACAAACCCGCACGGCTGCGGGTTACTTCATTGCTGAACGACCACTGATTTATTTGCCATTAAAGGCCGCATGAGCGGGACGACCGCAAAACACAGCCCTTCGGGATTCCAGCTACTGATCGCTACCTGGCTAACCCAGTGCACGTTGGCGCTGGCCGCCCTAACGTTTTATCACAATTCATTGGAACCATGAATGGAAACAAACCAGGGTGGCGTCCCTCGGGCTCCTCGCTTGGCTACCCCCCCCTCTATCCCAACGGCGCATACAAGGGACGGCGAAAGCTGGACTTGTTCAGCGCCCCCGGTGTCTCGCATCGATTGCAGGGCAGTTTTGGGGAGCATGGAAAGGTATCGAGGGGATTCCACACGAATGGATAATTCGCTTGGACGTTCTCGTTCCGTTACTTCACCTGGGGCGGCGAGCGAGGATAGTCCGGGCAGCTCAAACCCCATGCGCGTACCGGTAGGTGTTACAATGCCCGGAACTCGCCAGAGTAACTCCCGTCGTCCCGAGGTGCGCATGGCGCAACGAACGGTCGTGATCAGCCTAATTCTCATAACGATAATGATTCTGAAGCTGCCCGCAAGAGCGCAGCAGAAGACCTTTACACAAGATCAAGTGCAAGGCATGCTGCGGTTCGGGCTCGGGGATGGTCAAGCGCACGATGGCCACCAAGAAGCTCTAGTCCGTGCCATGAGCATAAAGCACCAGCATCGGCACCATGCCGAGCAAACGCAACTTCTGAGTACTATTGGGCAGAAAGTCCCTGTCTGGAGGCGCAGTTCGACGACTGCCCTCCCCAGATGCTGAGGGGGCAGCCATGGTGGGACAATTAGGCAATCGGGTCTTGTTAGTAGACGACGAACCTCTTATCCGAAAACTCATCTCGGGATGCTTGGTCGCTGCGGGGTATGTCGTTCAGACGGCAGTTGACGGTCTGGATGCACTCGGAAAACTCCGTGCGGGACTCCCGGACTTGATTATTTCCGACCTCAACATGCCCCGCATGTCAGGGCTTGAGCTTCTTGCGGTAGTGCGCAAACGCTTCCCTCAAATACCCGTCATTGTCATCAGCTCCGTGGCCGCTAATGAAATGCCACAAGAAGTGGCCGCCGACGCTTACTACCACAAGAGCGGATTCGGATTTCAGCAACTCCTCGAAACCATCTCAGACCTGACCAGAAAACCTTCTCTACGAACTGCTCCCCCGCTGATTGACAACGAACCAGTCCAAGCAAGATGGGATGAGAACGGCCACGACATTATCGGTTGCGAAGACTGCTTGCGTGAATTCAGTGTCCCCCGTGTCTTTCACATGGGCCGAGATGAAAGGTGGACCATCTGTGTGCACTGCGGGAAATTCGTTCAGTTCCTCGTTGCTGAGCACTCCGAGGCTAAATAATCCGAGGCTGCCCATCCGGTCATAGGGCCGCTATCCCTCCGCCGCAAAACCCAAGATGGCTAAGTCACGAGACGCCACGGCCGACGGAAGGGTGGTGGTGCAGTTTGAATTTTTCGTCCCTTGCGCCCGGCCCGTACCCAACGAACAAATCCCATGGTTGCTGACCCATTCATAAGAGAGTAGCATGTGCTCCATCCTGACCCTTTTCGACGGGAGTCGAACGAGTTCCATGATTCGGTCCCAGACAGTGGTGATTATCAGAGGAGGCGACATGGCCCTTTGGAAAGTCGAGGCAGGGAAGCGCGGCGAGCAAGAGTCACAGATATTGGAACAGAACGTAGTCGCAATCGGATGGAATGACTTGGGCGACCTTTCGAACGTGAAAAGCCGCGAAGAGCTAAAGAAGCTCTTCATGGAGACCTACCCCGAAAAGAAACCGAAAACAGTTGCTAATCAAGCCGGTCAGATTTGGGCTTTCAAGGCGCGAATCCAACCCAATGATTGGGTTGCGGTTCCCCTAATGAGCCGCTCGGCAATCGCGGTCGGTGTGGTGCAATCCGACTACGAGTACCGGAGAGACTTGGGCGAGATTGTTCACCACACGCGACGAGTCAAATGGGTCAGGACGGATATCCCCCGTACAAACTTCGACCAAGATTTGCTCTATTCCCTCGGGCCCTTTATGGCCGTGTACCAGATTACTCGGAATGATGCCGAGAATCGGGTTCACAAAATTGTCGAAGGGAAACGTCCCCAGCTATAATGTCCCCCCTCAAAACTGGACAGTCAGGGTCTGGTTTCTTAGGTCACCTCTGAACACCAGAATGGCCTCCCGGAGGACACCGTTTTCCACCGAATCAAAGGGGCCCGCTGCCAGCTTAGTAGGCATTCCTACACAGAAGAAACGCACATGTACCCAGACCCCCTGGGCCACGGCCAGCTTGAACTCCTTGGTGAACTGCCGTCGAGACAAACCAGGGATTCCATACTCCCTTCAATGGCATTTTCATGCCATTCGCTGATTTTTGAGCCTTAACCGTTTGGCTGAAAAAGGGGGGACAAGTCCAGCAAAGCGCTCAGCGGGCCATTCTAGGGAGCTGCCAGAGGCGAAGTCGGGCTTGATTCTCTTCCCTCGAAGGCCTAATCTCGGTGCATCCGGGTAATGAAACTCGGGGCTGAGAAGCTACCGATGGAATCCACTCGGTTCGTTGACCATCGTCGGTCACTTCGAGTACGCGAAGCGATCTCCATTGGTATCGCCATTGCTTCTGAAGACTACCGGGTCGAGCACGAAGCTTTCACGATGAACCAGTCGCTCCAAGGCGTGAGGATTCGAACTGTTATCCCACTCCTCCTCGAAGAGATGGTTGTGGTATTCCCCCCGGGGGACTCACGGCACGCCACCCCCGCTCGCGTGGTGTGGGTGCGGAGACCAATATCCAGCGCCGAGTACATCGCGGGACTCGAATTCCTGAGCCTCTCGGCAGCATAGATGACGCACCCAACTGCCTCGCACAACCCTGCCACCCAGTGCCCGAAGTGGGTGGCCATCGACGCGGACTATAAAGATGCGGTCACGGACCTTCTCAAGCTCAGCTTCTACCTCAGGCAGGATGGGGTGCCCGCTGTGCCTGCCGCGATTGTGAGCGGACGCCGAACGAATTCTCCCGTCAGGTCGCGGCTAGCCGCGACTTGGCAGGCCCCGAAGAAGTCGAAAACTCACACTGAAAGTGCTACAGAAACCCCAGAACACTCAGTTGACATGGCCTTCGTCTTTATCGATGGTACAAAAGCCCCCGTAACGTCAGCAGGAGACGCATTCTTCCCAGCGAGCAACTACGAAATGTGGGAACCCGTAACTTATACAGCCGCCGCCAGATCCTGCTCCGCAAGGCCTACCGGTTCGAGGCACTGCCTGAGTCCTAAGGCGAAGTCCATCAAGTTGCTACGAGCCTTAACTTTATTTGGTAAACTGTTGAAAGAAGCCAGATTTAACTTGACAAAGAAAGTTAATTAACCTAATCTGGTAAAGGAGATGAGACCCTCTACTCCCACCTTCCAGGTCATCTGAACCAAGTCAGGTAATCTGCAATCGCACCTCTTAGGCGAGATCCAAGGAGGTCCCCATATTTGCTCGGAGCGTTTCCCTACATCTAAAGCCCAATCGTGTCGAGGAATTCACGCGCATTATTGAGAACGAAGTCATTCCTATGATGCGAACGCTGAAAGGTTTCCAGGACAAGATCGTCTTGGTTGCTTCAGGTGGGTTGGAAGCGATTAGCCTCAGCATCTGGGATCTGAAAGAGGATGCGGAAGCCTACGGTCGCGGAACATATCGAGAAGTCGTAAATGCCCTGGCGAAGGTCGTTGAGAGTCGAGCGGAGCGGCAGTGTCAGTAGGGCTAACCATGGTCAGCGCTCGCAGGACCAAGAAATGAGGCTAGCATGTACATCCAGTATCTCGGTTTCAATGTTGCAGCCAGTTCTCGAATCTATAACTTTGACGTGATCGACAAAGCCGAGGAGGCACGCGAATTCACCGTCAAAGTTCAATCCGAGACGTTTCGCTCGGCCCATTTGAAATTCCAGGATGGTCCAGGCATCTGTTTTGGGCGGTTGGAGCAGGAGCTGGAAAGAGAAACACAAGAGTCGCGCGCTGAGGCCCACCTGAGTATCGGGAAACGGGACATCCAGGAGTACTTAGAAGGGCACTACCCGCGCAAGCCGCTGGCAAAGAAAATGACATCGTTTGTCGAGCCGAATCACTGGTGCCAGACCCATTATTCGATGCTGAACTAAACGTGAGAGGAGACTCAAGATGAACTTTAGACCGCTGCATGATCGAATTCTGATAAAGCGAATTGAAGAGAAGGAGACGGCGAAGGGCGGAATTATCATTCCTGACACAGCCAAAGAGAAACCACAAGAAGGCGAAGTGGTCGCCGTCGGAAACGGGAAGAAGAACGAAGACGGGAAGATCGTTCCCCTGGACGTGAAGGCGGGCGATCGGATCCTGTTCGGCAAGTACTCCGGCTCCGAAATCAAGATGGACGACGAAGAGTATCTGATCTTGAAGGAGGAAGAAGTGCTGGGTGTCGTGGAAGGCAAGGCTGCTGCCGCGAGCAGGAAGAAGTAGGCCGGTAGCCGGTTCTAAGCAGCCCGGTGGGTATAACGCCGCGGAGAGCTGCCGCAACGGAGCAGCGACAAAAGAAGACATCGAAATCTTGGAGGAATTGACTATGGCAAACGCAAAGCAAATTGTACATGGCGAAGAAAGCCGTCATGCGATTCTCCGCGGAGTGAACCAACTGGCGGACGTCGTGAAGATTACGTTGGGTCCCAGAGGCCGCAACGTGGTCTTGGACAAGAAGTTCGGCTCCCCCACCATCACCAAGGATGGGGTGACGGTGGCAAAAGAAATTGAGCTCCAGGACCCGCTCGAAAACATGGGCGCCCAGATGGTGCGCGAGGTCGCTTCCAAGACCTCCGATGTGGCCGGCGACGGGACCACCACAGCAACCGTGCTGGCCCAGGCGATCTTCCGCGAGGGCGCGAAGACGGTTGCTGCGGGCGCTAACCCGATGGCCGTGAAGCGCGGCATTGAAAGCGCGGTTCGCGCCATTTGTGGTTACGACGAGACCGGCAAGGACGGCAACAAGAAGCACGTCAAGGGCGAGATCGACAAGATCTCGAAGCCGGTCGAGGGGGCGATGATCGCCCAAGTGGGCGCGGTTTCCGCCAACAACGATCACACCATCGGCAATATCATCGCCGAGGCGATGAAAAAGGTGGGTAAGGATGGCGTTATCACGGTGGAGGAATCCAAGACCATGGAGACGACACTCGAAGTGGTCGAGGGCATGCGGTTTGATCGCGGTTATCTCTCTCCTTACTTCGTCACCGACCCCGAGCGCATGGAGTGCGTGATGGAGAATGCACTGGTCCTGATCCACGAGAAGAAGCTTAGCTCGATGAAGGACCTGCTTCCGCTGCTCGAGCAGACTGCCAAGTCCGGCAAGCCGCTGCTCATCATTGCGGAAGATGTTGAAGGTGAGGCCCTGGCGACCCTGGTGGTGAACAAGCTGCGCGGAACCTTGCAGTGCTGCGCGGTGAAGGCGCCGGGCTTTGGCGATCGCCGCAAGGCCATGCTGGAAGACATCGCCATCCTGACAGCCGGCAAGGCCATTTCCGAGGACCTGGGCATCAAGCTTGAGAACGTGAAGCTGGAGGACCTCGGCGAGGCCAAAAAGATCACGATCGACAAGGACAACACTACCGTCGTCGAGGGTGCCGGCAAGAGTGCTGACATCGAGGGCCGCGTCAAGCAGCTTCGTACTCAGGTCGAGGAGACCACGTCCGAATATGACCGCGAGAAGCTGCAGGAGCGCCTTGCCAAGCTCGTGGGCGGCGTCGCTCAAATCAAAGTGGGTGCAGCGACCGAAACCGAGATGAAGGAAAAGAAGGCTCGCGTCGAGGATGCCATGCACGCCACCAAGGCGGCTGTGGAGGAAGGCATCGTGCCTGGCGGTGGCGTGGCACTGGTGCGCTGCATCCCTGCCCTCCACAAGCTGAAGGGCGACGGGGACGAGCAGATCGGCATCA
>Ga0209039_10003767_pt1 | contig 11617 bp, 5 predicted proteins | sample BogFormECP12_OM1_FD_188238 | JGI IMG/M metagenome (GOLD analysis project Ga0209039, IMG submission 188238) | Bog forest soil microbial communities from Calvert Island, British Columbia, Canada - ECP12_OM1 (SPAdes) (version 2) | ecosystem: Environmental > Aquatic > Freshwater > Wetlands > Bog ...
GATGTTTATGGCACTAATCATGTAAAAATAGGCTTGATCATTCGAGACGTTCCTGTCCGTGTAGGACGTAACATTACCGATGATCACCAAAAGAGTTTCTTTCCCGAGATCGTGCCGCGATAAATCGAATAATTGATGATCGGGCAACCACCATTGCAGGCGGGACTTTGCCACGAAAGCATAACTTGCCTATTAGCGACCGTTGCTCGCAAGTTTAACGGCATGCCCGGCGTCGTGAACATCGTGGTGTTCGTGGTGTTGGATTCCATGATTGGCACCGAGCGTATTTCAATTGAATTCATGCCAATACCCATCGCGTTCCATGCGGCGATCTTGAAATAATAAACTTGGCCATTTGTCAAGCCTGTCGCCGTGTAGGTCAACACGACACCCGGCGTCGCGAGCCAAGTTTCGTTGTTTGATGTAGTGCCGAGGTATATTTGATAATCGGTAATCGGTGAGCCGCCATTGCTCGCTGGTGCTGCCCAGTTCAACACGACTTGTTTGTTTCCCGGCATCGCCGTAAAACCAATTGGTGTACCCGGCACGGTACTCGGCATTGCACTTGTTTCCGACGAATTTGCACCGGTACCAATGCTATTAACTGCCGCAATTTTGAAGTAGAAAACCTGCCCATTCGTGAGGCTCGTGATCGTGTAATTCGTCATGTTCCCGATCGAAACTTGCAGGATCTCGACTCCCGATGATGTGCCTTGATAGATCCGATACCCCGTGATATTCGTAGTGTAACTACTCTCCGGCGCTGCCCAGTTCAGCACGATCTGACCATTGCCCGCAACCGCCGTGAAATTCTGTGGCGCAAATGGCACCGCTATCGGCGTCGTGTTTACTTCCGTGGAATTCGCACCCGAGCCTATCGAATTTACAGCCGAAATCTTGAAATAATAGGTCAAGCCATTCGACAAGCCCATGACCGTGTAGCTCGTAACATTCCCGATTGTTGCGAGGAACACTTCCCCATTCGATTTATTCCCTTGATAGATCCAGTAATTCGTGATCGCCGAGCCACCATTGCTTAGCGGTTTGATCCACGTCAACGTGACCTGGTTGTTACACGGCGTCGCTGTTAATGCCTGCGGAGCAGTTGGTATTGTTGCTGGCATCGCGCACGCTTCCGTCGAGTTGGTGCCCATTCCATTGTCATTCTCGGCTTGAACCTTGAAGTAATACACTTGCCCGTTTGTCAAACCTATCGCGGTGTAGTTTAACACGTTCCCGATCGTTGCATCCGATTTTGTTCCGCGGAAGATGCAGATAGTCTTAGTCCGATTTGCCGATGAATGTATGTAAATGTTCGAATGTTCAATTATTCAAATTCGAGACCTGCACGAGGTCTTTATGCACTCACAATCAATTGAGATTGCAAGTTTTCACCGCAATTCGGGCAAAAACGCGCCTTCCACTCAAGTTTTATTTGTAAACCGCAGCCACCGCAAAATCTTTTATCGCTCAAATGTGATGGCACGTTTTTGCCATTGCGATTCGTGCTTCGTGATGAAGATTGTTGGCCGTTGTCCGAACCGATAGAATCTATACCTTTACTTGCTTTAAAACGAATTCTTCGTGTTATTACCACTATCACGCCGACCAGCATTATTAGCGAATATAAGCTCACTATACATAGAATGATAAACTCGTCGCTTATCGGGTTACTACTGTATTTAACGATTGCAGCTGGCGTTGCGCTTACTTCTGTCGAATTGACGCCCGTTCCTTGTGTATTCACTGCCGCTATCTTGAAATAATAAACTTGTCCGTTTGTCAGGTCATTGCTCGTGTAGATTTGAACGGCACCAACCGTCGCAATCAAGGTCTCGCCGTTCGGCGTGGTGCCACGGAATACACGATAACCAAGGATCGTCGAACCACCATTGCTCTCAGGCGCGGTCCACGTTAACATGACATGGCCATTACTCGCCATAGCAGACAATCCTCGTGGCCTGGTTGGCAACGTCGCAGGTGTCGCGGTTGTTTCCGTCGAGTTCGCGCCCTCGCCCATCGGGTTCACCGCCGCCACCTTGAAGTAATAGACCTGCCCATACGTCAGGCCCGTGGCAGTATAGGTCGTCATGTTCCCTCTCGTCGCGATTAATATTTCCCCATTCGATTCATTCCCCTGATAAATCCAGTAATTCGTGATTACCGAGCCACCATTACTCGCCGGCGCAGCCCAGCTCAGCAAGACTTGGTCATTACCCGCCGTTGACATGAAAAATCGCGGTGCAGTTGGCACCGTTGCTGGCGTTGCACTCGCTTCCGTTGAATTCGCACCCGTGCCCATGGCATTCACCGCCGCGACCGTGAAGTAGTAGATCTGGCCGCTCGTCAAGCCTGTGCTCGTGTAGGTCAGCATCATACCCAGAGTCGCTAGCAGTGTTTCGCCACCAGACCTAATGCCTCGATACACATTGTAACCCGTGATGGCCAAGCCACCATTGCTCGCAGGCGCTGACCATGCTAGTATAACTTGCGTGTTTTCTGCCGTTGCCGAAGTGATCGACGGCGAACCCGGCACCGTCCTTGGCATTGCGTTTGCTTCTGTTGATCGAGCACCCTCGCCAGCCGCGTTCAATGCAGAGACTTGATAGTAGTAGACCTGGCCGTTCGTCAGTCCCGTGTCCGTGTAGGCCAACACAACACCCAGCCTCGTCAGTAGCGCTTCGCCACCCGATGTCGTGCCGCGATACACGTCATAGCCCGAGATCGCCGAACCACCATTGCTCGCCGGCGTCGCCCAGTTCAAAATCACTTGCCCGTTCCCCGGCGTTGCCGTCAATGTTTGCGGATTTGCTGGCGGACCAACCGGCATCGTGCTCACTTCTGTCGCATTCACGCCCGTGCCTACGGCGTTTATTGCCGCGACTTTGAAATAATAAACTTGCCCGTTCGCTAGTTCAGTGCTCGTGTAAGCTGTCATATTCCCTGTAGTCGTAAGCAGCCTCTCGACGTTCGATGTTATCCCGCTATAAACATTGTATCCCGTGATTGCCGAACTGCCACTGCTTGCCGGCACTGCCCAGCTCAGCATGACTTGCATGTTTCCTGGCACTGCCGTGAATGCTTGCGGCGCGGTTGGCAATGTTGTTGGCGTCGCGCATGCTTCTGTCGAATTCGCACCCGTGCCGATTGCATTGATCGCCGCAACTTTGAAGTAATAGATCTGGCCGTTTGTCAAGCCCGTGCTCGTGAAAGTTGTAACGTTTCCGATCGTCACGAGCAAGAACTCGCCATTCGGCGTCGTTCCGCGAAAGATGCAGTAATTTGTTTCCGGTAACCCGCCATTGTTGGCCGGCGCGGTCCACGCGAGCATGACATTGCCATAACCTGCCATGGCTGATATTGCCTGCGGCGAGGTTGGCACCGTCGCTGGCGTTGCGTTCGCCTCGGTCGAACGCGGGCCCTCGCCAATATCATTCACTGCCGAGACCTGGAAAAAGTATACCTGGCCGTTCGTCAAGCCCGTGCTCGTGTAGATAAGCACGGCGCCGATCGTCGCGAGCAAGGTCTCGCCATTCGACGTTGTTCCGCGATAGATGCGATAACCGATGATGGCTGAATAGCCATTGCTCGCCGGCGCGGTCCACGTTAACATAACCTGGCCATTACATACAATGGCAGACAACGCCTGCGGCACGGTGGGCACAGTCGCCGGCATCGCGTTCGTTTCTGTCGAATTCACGCCCGAGCCCATCGCGTTAACCGCCGCGACCTTAAAATAATAAATCTGGTCATTCGTCAAGCCCGTGGCAGTATACGTTGTTACGTTCCCAATTGTTGCGAGTAATATTTCCCCGTCCGATTCATTCCCTTGATAAATCCGGTAATTCGTAATCGCCGAGCCACCATTGCTCGACGGTTCAATCCACGTCAGCATGCTCTGCGTGTTCAACGGCGCCGCCGTTAATGACAGCGGAGCAGTTGGCATGGTCGCCGGCGTCGCGCTTGCTTCCGTCGAGTTAACACCCATTCCAACGTCGTTCACGGCCTGGACTTTGAAGTAATAGACTTGTCCATTTGTCAAACCTGTCACGGTGTAGTTGAACACGTTTCCGATCGTCGCGAATAGCGTCTCGCTGCCCGACGTCGTTCCGCGGAAGATACGATATCCCATGATCGGCAAGCTACCATTACTCGCTGGCACAGACCAGTTCAGTACAACCTGGCCATTACCTCGAGTTAGCGATAATGATTGTGGCGCGGATGGCACGACCCCTTGCGCCCAGCTCGCACCTATGTTGTCCACGTAGGCAGCGCACGTTGCCGCTGCACCGGTATACATGCACAGCTCCTTGACCGGTCCCGTCCAGTTATTGACATTTGGGAATGCTTGCGTCCACGTGTTGCCACCATCGATCGAAAATCGTGACATTGATGCCGAGAGGCATTGCATCACGAGCGTGTATTTCGTGTTCAACGACCACGTCAACCCCGTGCCGATCCAGTTCGACGGGGTGCATACCGTGATGCTGCCATTTGCAGCAAAACTTACTACCACGGTTGCTGACGAGCCAGGATACCCAAGCACTTGGCTCATGCAAATTTGTCCGAGAGAATTAGCAGTAATCTCGACATCGATTGCCTGCCAATACTGGTTTGTCGAACTCGGCGTTTGCGGGCTGGGCGTGTCGTACTCCGCGCAGGCATACACCCAATCCGAAGAGCTTGCGTCGTAGATTCGTCCCGAATTTCCCGAGGAGATGACCATGCTCGAGCCCTGAAACGTGCTATCGCCATAACACGAAGCCGTTACCCAATGCACGTGCTCGCAGCTTGTTTCACCCGCTATTGATTGTCCATTCGCCCAATTGTTGAAATCCTCGACATTACTTGATCTCGCTTCGTTGGATAAGGCTCCCTCTCCAGCACCGTTGACCGCGCTTACTTTATAGTGGTATGGTTGCGCGTTCAAAACGCTCGTGTCCGTGTATGAAGTTAAATTGCCGATAATCATGTATAATGTTTCGTTTCCCATGGACGTGCCTCGATAAATCTTGTAATTGACGATGGGGGCTCTACCATTGCAAGGTGGGGCTTGCCAAGTGAGCATCACAAGCCCGCTCCCGTTTGATGCTCGTAAATTTAACGGAGCAGGGGGGACTGCAGAAGGGATGGCTTGCACCTCGTTTGATCGTAATCCTTCTCCATTAGCGTTCACGGCGCTAATCGTGTAATAATATGCCAGTCCATTCGTCACGTTCGTGTCCATGTAGAAGAGAACGTTGTTAACGGACGTAAGAAATGATTCACTGGCCGTGGACGTGCCACGATAGATTTTGTAGCTAGTAATTGGCGATCCTCCATTAGTCACCGGTACTTGCCATGTAAGTGTTACTTGGGCATTACGACCAGAGGCCCGGAGATTCTGCGGCGCGGATGGCGGAAAATTCATCGGCAAGCAATACACCTTGCCATCCTCGCTTCCCACGTAGACACGCCCGTAAGCGATCGCAGGAGAAGAATCCACGCTTGATCCGGTTACGAATGTTCCCAGGCAACAACCCGTGGTCGCGTTCAAGCAATATAACTTGCCGTCATTGCTTCCCACGTACACACGCCCGCCAGCGATGGCTGGAGAAGAACTGATTGCAGAACCCGTGCCATACTGCCAAATTAATTTGCCCGTGGTCGCGTTCAAGCAATATAAGTTGTCATTATTGTTTCCCATGTAAATACGCCCTCCCGCTATGGCTGAAGAAGAGTCAGCGTCATTGTACATGTTATATGACCAAACAAACGCTCCCGTGGTCGCGTTCAAGCAATAAAAAGAGCTGAAAGGAACCTGATACCCGTAAGCAAATGGACTATTAGAATATGGATTATAATTTTCATTTCCCACGTAGACAAGCCCATTTGCAACAGCAGGAGATGAATGTATATCTCCATACTCCATATGCTCACTACCCCAACCGCCATAAAACATCCCATATATTTGATACTTCCACAGCAACACGCCGGTCGTAACATTAAAGCAGCTTAAACATCCACCCGTGTCTCCCACATAAACGCGCCCGCCAGCGATTGCTGGTGAAGAATAAATGTTCGCGTTCGTGTACTTGCACCACAAATAAGCACCCGTCGTGGCATTTATGCAAGCCAATACACCATTGTAACATCCAACATAAACATAACCCCCGATTATAGCTGGAGAGGAAAAACCATCACCAATATCAACACGCCAAATCAGGTTACCCGTCGTGGCGTTCAGGCAATAAAAATAACCATATTCATCTCCAACAAATACCCGCCCCTCAATTACGGCGGGAGATGAATCCACGGTGGCGCTTGTGGTATATGACCACAATAACGCACCCATGGTGGCGTTCAAGCAATATATCTTGTGATCATTGCTTCCCACGTACACTCTCCCGTCAACAACAGACGGAGATGATTTTACACCACCACCCGTCATGAAGGTCCATGATGAAATGTTGCCTTGTGCTGGCGATGTAACGAATGTTCCCGTGTGGTTGAGAGATCCACGGAACATGGGCCAATTATCACCAACTTGATCGCTACCATACAGAAGCACATATACTTCCTTGGAAATGAAACCCTCTCCTGCACCATTCTGCGCACTTACCTTGTAATAATATTTTTGCCCGTCAGTCACGTTTGTATCATAGAATGTTGTCATGTTTCCGATCTTGGTTTGAAATTGTTCGGTTCCAGGTGATACGCCTTTGTATATTTTATAATTCGTGATCGCAGCCCTTCCATTGCTTGGTGGGAATTGCCAGGACAGCAACACTTTCCCACAATTCACTATTGCTTGTACATTATAAGGCGCATGAGGAACTGCCGAGGGAAAGGCAGACACCTCCAATGCGCGAGGGCCTTCGCCATTTGCAGTAACGGCGCTGATTTCATAATAATAAGTCTGGTTATTCGTCACGTTCATATCTATAAAAGAAGTCACATTACTGATGGTATCGTAATATGCTTCATTATTTGATGACGTGCCACGATAAATTATATAATTAGTGATTGCGGATCCGCCATTACCTCCTGGCACGTTCCACGATAACATGACCTTCGTGTTGCCGTCCAAGGCTTGAAAATTCTGTGGACTTGAAGAGGGCATTGAGAGTGGCAAGCAATAAATCCGGTAATCATCGCTTCCGAAATAGATTCTTCCATATGCAATAGCAGCTGACGAATGTATGCTAGAATCGGGCGCGAATGTCTCTATACAAGCACCTGTCGTGGCGTTTAAACAATAGAATTTATAGTTACAACCACCTACACATAATAGGCTTCCGAGAATTGCGGGAGACGACTCTATCCCATGGCCCGTGTCATAATTCCAAATTAATCTTCCTGTGGTGGAATTCAAGCAATAAATATTGCCATCAAGGTTACACGCAAATAAACAACCATTTGAAACTGCGGGCGATGAATATATAGACGTACTTGTTGCATAAGACCAAATAATTGAACCTGTTGTAGCATTTTGGCAATATAAAATGCCATCAGAACCATCAGAATAAACAAGACCGGCATTGACGGCAGGAGAACAATCAGAATCCATACCAACGCAATGGGCCCATAATTTTAAGCCCGTCGTAGCATTTAAGCAAAATAAATTTGCGCACCAATCGTAATTATTAATTCCAATAACATATACAAGCCCACTAGCAATTGCGGGGGATGAACTAACGCAATCATCTATATGGGAACACCAAATGGAAATTCCTGTTGTTGCATTCAAGCAATATATATGACCATTATTATTTCCCACATACACGAGTCCATCCGTAACGGCTGGAGATGATTTCACTCCATCGCCAGTACTATATATCCAGATAAGGCTACCTGTTGAAGCATTCAGACAGTAGATGTTGTGATCATCGCTTCCTACAAAGACCCGACCGCCCGTGATAGCAGGAGAAGAATCAACCCAACCGTTTGTATTGTACGACCAAATTAGAGATCCAGAGGTGGCATTAAAGCAATATATCTTTTGGTCCTCGCTCCCTACGTAAACACGTCCACCAGCAATAGCAGGAGATGATGTTACACGAAAACCTGTCATGTAAACCCACATTTGTTTTGTAACCTGTCCTGATAGAGACTCAATTACTCCAGTGCGATTAAGTGATCTGTGAAACATGGGCCACTCGTCGCCCGTCGGATCGCTGCTTCCCGGCACGGTGGCGATGCGGGGTGCAGGCGTTGTAAATGCAATGCTTGGCATATTCTTCGCTGGCATAGCGCTCATGAAGAAATTACACGCGACCCCGATGCAAGTCGCCATGATGGCGACCACGGCTGCAAATTGCAAAACAGCAAATCGACGCATTGTCGAACCCACTTCGGTATCAAGGTATACTAGGTAAAAACTGATTCTTGAAGGCGTCCTCACCAAATCTGGTCAATTAGGATCGCAACTTACATTCCTTCTCATATATGAAAGCTTTCGAAAATGAGATCGTTGAAAGCGGCGGGATGATTAACAAGTAAAAGATTGGATGTCGCAAATCCAGCCACGCTATCAATTTGCTTTTTATAGAACGCGCTTGCGATGGGGAACATGAAACAAGGTAGATAGCATGTTGAATGCATTGGGCTCTGGTGGCGAGCGGCTGCTGGTTGCATCCTGGCCAGTTCACCGCATCGGTTTCTCAGGATGGACCAGGCATGTCCGGAGAAACCATGGTGTTTCGAATTCTTGTTGCCAACAAGAACCTGTTTCATGGCCTTGATGTTGAAAAAACCTTGAAATAGCATCCCTCGTGGTGGTATTGGACGCTCGATCCCCGGATGCCCGTTCTGCGAAATCACGCGTACCGAGTCGGACGGGTAAGATGGGTTGAATTCCCCCGGCAAAACACGGAACGGAAAGATTTTTAAGGAATGCCGCGGGAGAACGGGGAACGGGGGCGTCGTGCGGACGAATTTGCGGGTGATCGGGATAACCTTAAATTCACGATCTGCTTCATGATCTTGCTCTCGTGCAATTCAACAAGGCACGGGAACTTCATGGCAACTAATGACTCGGGCTTGATCGCTTCGGGCGATACCACCGACGCCTGCATTCGTGCAACGGGTGCCTCGTCAGGCAATACCTGAAAACGGATTTAACGTTGCGGCCGAAGCGAATGGAAATCTTTTCCTAGCGATGACGGCTTATCACGTGTCCGGCCGTTTTTACAGCACGAATTCGACGCCGGTTGAAGCGATGGCGGCTTGTTGTTGTTATTGCCCGTGACCCAATGGATCAACCACGAGTTCCTTGCGTGGAATGGAAGTGCCCGCTGTGGACGGGTTGAGCATGGTCGCGGTGGTAGGTGTTGGCGACGCCACGCGCGACGATGCCCTTCCAACAAGCCTGGGTGACGAGACGGCACGAGCACGCGATGCCCGCCATGGCATGACCACGACGGGAAGTATATCGATGCACAAGAACGCCGACAACCAACGATAGATGTATATTATTTTGTCGTGGCGCTTTCACCGCTCGCCGGGATTGAGTTGGCGAGCGCGTGGAGGCATGCCATGGATAGCGGAATTGAACCTTGTTTTGAAATTGAAACGGTTCTTGACTGTCGATCCACGAACACTTGAATTCGACCCGAACCGGCTCGCTCGCGTTGGCGATGCGAACTTGATGAACGGGTGTACAGCGTGGCTTGATGCCGCGCACCAGGTGCTTGGATGGATTCTTAGAGATGTTGGTACGAGATTCAAGATTTTTACTTGCAGCAATACCCGTGTTTTTTTATACTACCTGATTTGTTCTTGTTTTCACGAGACGATCGAAATGCACGACAATTGCGATTTGCACGACCAAGATGCTATTGACAGCTACAATCACTCCGACATGATGCAAACCCCCACGACAAAGTTTCAGTTGGATCCAAGATCATGATACATGACAAGGATAGCGAGAACGTACGAAGGAAAATGCAAGCGAGCGACACGCACGACGTGGCACGCGCCGATGACGAAACGAACCTTTGCCAACTGCGACACGTTCGCGGGCTTGGCGATGGCGACGGCACCGATGGCGATGGATGCGCACGATGACGATGCGTTGTTGTACTCCATATTTGCACGGGATGGGAATCCAAACAAAATACTTGCCTAGAAGATTCCTGGGGACGACGTGATGAGCCCGATACTCTGTTGATACCACCAGCGATTGCTGGTTGGAATGCGACACGACTCGGGCACCGGCTCGACGACGATGGTCGTTGATGCGGGGGCGCAAGGCGCGAGGATCATGGCTACGTCCTTCAACGTTAACAATTCTAGTTGATCCTGCTAGACTTGAATGCTATTCGATTGGTCTTAAGCCATGCAAGTTAAAGGATAGCAATATCCTGGCACACGGCTCCGTAACACGTAGTGAATCCACCCCGTGGATGCCAATAACCCCGGGAAACTGGGGACAATGGGCAATATTTGGGCTGCCCTGGAATCGGGCGCCCGTACAAAGGTCCGCCGCCACGGGACGACACTGCGGCCGATTACGCTTGTTGGTGAGGTCACGGCCCACCAAGGCTTTGATCGGTAGCCGGCTTGAGAGAGCGAGCGGCGAGAATTGGACTGAGACACGGCCAATAGCCTTACGAGGTGCAGCAGGCGAGAGAACTCCACAATGCGCGACAGCGTGATGGGGCCAGTCGAAGTGCTGAGACTAATAGTTCCAGCTGTTGCCAGATGCACATAGTCTGGCGAGAAAGGCGAGGGCAAGGCTGGTGCCAGCAGCCGCGGTAAAACCAGCTCGTCAAGTGTTCAAGGCTTATATTGAGCTTAAAGCACTCGTAGCGGGCCTTGCAAGTCCCTGGTCAAATCCAAGCGCTTAACGTTTGGCTTGCTAGGGATACTACGAGGCTTGGGAGCGGGAGACGCAAACTGTATACTCGGGGTACCGGTGAAATGGGATAATCCCGAGCAGACAACCGGTGGCGAAGGCGGTTTGCGAGAACGCGTCCGACCGTGATGGGTGAAAGCCTGGGGAGCAAACCGGATTAGATACCCGGGTAGTCCAGGCCGTAAACGATGTCCTTTAGGTGTGACGGCTGCTACGAGCCGCCGTTGTGCCGAAGCGAAAGCGTTAAAAGGACCGCTTGGGGAGTACGGTCGCAAGACTGAAACTTAAAGGAATTGACGGGGGAATACCACAAGGGGTGAAGCCTGCGGTTTAATTGGACTCAACGCCGGGAAACTTACCAGGGGCGATAGCTGTATGAGGGACAGGCTGACGACCTTTCCTGACTGGCTAAGAGGTGGTGCATGGCCGTCGCCAGTTCGTGCCGTGAGGTGTCTTGTTAAGTCAAGTAACGAACGAAACCCGCGTTGCTAATTGCAACCGAAAACGTTGTGACGTTCCGGGCACATTAGCGAGAAACGAGCAGGAATACTGCTCGTTCGTGAAACCGCCGCTGCTAAAGCGTAGGAAGGTGCGGGCCACGGCAGGTCAGTATGCCCCAAATCCACCTGGGCCACACGCGGGCTGCAAAGGCAGGGACAATGCGTCGCCACACCGAGAGGTGGAGCTAATCGCCAAACCCTGTCTCAGTTGGAATTGCGGGCTGTAACCCGCCCGCATGAACTTGGAATCCCTAGTATCCGTGTGTCAACATCGCACGGA
>Ga0209039_10003768_pt1 | contig 11617 bp, 8 predicted proteins | sample BogFormECP12_OM1_FD_188238 | JGI IMG/M metagenome (GOLD analysis project Ga0209039, IMG submission 188238) | Bog forest soil microbial communities from Calvert Island, British Columbia, Canada - ECP12_OM1 (SPAdes) (version 2) | ecosystem: Environmental > Aquatic > Freshwater > Wetlands > Bog ...
CCATCCTCTTGTGGCCGTTCCCCGAGATGGTGATTGCGGTCTCCTTCGCGGCGGCCTCGAGGAGGCTGGGCCGTGCCGGGATTCCCTCAGTGGCCGGGGTGCTGGTGGTGATGATGGTTTCCGGGGCACTGGTAACGAATGAGTACTACACCCTGATGCTGCGAAACGGCGGCACGCAGAACTGGACGGACGCCATTTTCAAACTCTCCGACTACATGAAAGGGGTCCCATCCAAGGGCATATACTGTGCGGATTGGGGCATTATGGATAGCCTGCGCCTGCTCAACCGGGGCAAACTGCCGCTCAACGTCGGCACCGACCCCATCCGCAAACCCGAGCTGAGCCCGGACGACCGCGACTACCTCAAGCGCATGATCGCGGAGCCGGACCACGTCTTCATTGCGCACACCAAGGATTACGAATTCTTCGAAGGTGTGAACGCCAAGCTACTGAAGTACGCGGCGGACGCGGGTTACGCGCGCGAGACCATGGCCGTCATTCCCGACGGCTGGGGCCGGCCGGTGTACGAGGTGTACCGCTTCGTGCGGGCCGGGGCGGTGAAGTGAGGGAACTATGAGGCTCAACCATCCACGGATTCTGGTTCTGTGCTTCTCGATGGCATCGGCGGGGCTCGTGCCGGCCCAAACACCGGCAGCCAACTCTCGGCCGGCGGGCAAGCTGGCGCCGCGGCCTCTCTACCGCGATCCGCCGTTCGATGCGCCCACAGATCCGGTCCTCTGTTTCAACGCCGAATCGCAGAAATGGTTCATGTACTACACCGCCCGCCGGGGCACCGCCGCCGACGCTCCGGGGGTGACCTGGGTTCACGGCTCGAACATCGGCATGGCGGAATCGGCCGACGGCGGCGCCACCTGGACCTACCGCGGCGCCGCCGACATCGCGTACGGCAAAGACACGCACCCCAACGATTACACCTATTGGGCGCCGGAGGTCATTTGGTTCGAGGGCACGTATCACATGTACCTCAGCTACGTGCCGGGCATCTTCGCCGATTGGAACCACCCGCGCGAGATTGTCCACCTCACCAGCAAGGACGGCATTAAATGGACCACGGTGGCCAAGGTGGACCTCCGCTCCGATAGAACCATCGACCCCTGCGTCATCCAGCTTCCGAATGGCGCCTGGCGCATGTGGTACAAGGACGAAGAAAAGCCCAAGCCGTTGTCCTACGCCGACAGTCCGGACCTCTACCACTGGGAAACCAAGGGCGCCGCGGTTACGGATTTCAGCGGCGAAGGCCCCAAGGTGATCCACTGGAAGGGCAGCTACTGGTTGATCGCCGACTGCTGGCAGAATGGCATGCGGGTGTGGAAATCGGACGATTGCCTCAATTGGAAGCTACAGCAGGAAGCGCTGTTCGGATCGCACGGCGACGTAGTGATCAGCGGTGATCGCGCCTGGTGGTTCTATTTCGGCGGCCCGCGGCCGGCGGGATCGGGCGCGGCGCAGCCACGCGGACGCACCACCGCCATCAATGTGGTGGAGCTTTCCGTCACCGGAGGCAAACTGATTCCAGGCGATCCCAACCAGCCGACCTACATCGATCTCAAGCCGGTTCGCGAGGAAGAGAGGTAAGCCGGCGCGGGCGAGGCCCCGCTCACTTCGGCTCGATGCCGGCGGTGAGCACCACCACGCCGAGCTCGCGCAGGTCGGCGCCGCTGGGCGGCATGGATTTATCGAGTTGGAAATCCACGCGCACGGAATCACCCGCGAGAAGCGCCGGCGGCACGTCGCGCGTGTACGTGTAGTCTCCAGCCTGGGTGTAGGTTTCGGGCGGAAGCGCGGCGCCGGCGACGGTGGCGGAGAGCGTAATGGCTTTCAGCTTCTCGGCGATTACGGGCGGCACCGTCAGCCGCAATTGCAGCGTACCGCCTTTCTGGCTGGCGCCGAACGGCGGGTGCAGCACCAGGCTGAAGCGCCTCCCGGTCCACCGCCAGGCGTTGTCCTCGATTCCATAAAAACCGATGATGAGTTGATTCGCGGTCTGGGGGTCTCCCATGTGAACGGTCGAGGCCATGACCGGCGGCCCGCCGGCCGGCTGGACTGAGGCCTGCTTGCGCTTGCAGCCCAGCGGCGCAAACGCCATCGTCAGCAACAGCGCGGAGCAGCACCAGCGCAGCGCGAGGCGGCGCTCCCGAGGAAGTGCGTTAGTCATGTGGGGCTCCCTCTCATCTTAGCGGAAAAGGATGGGTTGCCGGCATGCACACGGCGGACAACCCCACCGGCGGCAAAGACCGCCGGCGCTACCTAAAACGGAAAGAAGCCCGGCGCCAGTCCGAGACTGCGCACATCGAACCAGTCGCCCTGGCGGCAGTGGTTGATCCCCAGGGAATAGTGCTGCGGGTTTTCGTCCGGGCTGAACACGAAGTCCACGCTCACGTCGCTCCAGTCGCCGGCGGGAACGGATTTCTCCACACTATGGACGCGGCCGACCGCCGCCAAGACACACCCCTTGGGACAACGCACCACGGCGCGAATGGTCACCGGAACATGGTCGGGAAGGGACGCCGGATACTGCCCGATATAAGCCAGAAAAGCCGCGCCGTTGTCAGCCGACAGCCGTAGGAACGGATCGCGTCCTTTGTGCCAGTCTTCCCGGTAGCGGCCCTCGGCAATGGCCGGCCGGAACGAGCGTTCGGGTCCGGGCATCGGGTCAAAGAAGCTCGCATCCTGAAGGAGCCATTTGCCGGATTTCCACTGGTAAACCGCGCCCTTGGGCTTCCCTCCGGAATCGAGAGGACCGCAATTCAGCAGCCGAATGCGCAAGCCATCCGTCCGTCCCAGCGGTGCGCGGCCTTGCGGCACGAATCGGACCAAGTCTCCCGAGGATAAGGCAACCACATCAAAGGGCTGAAGAACGTGGCCGCCGGGGACTATCTGGCCAGTCATGGCGGCAACGCCCTGGGGTACGAACCAGGCGTCCAGAAGGGCGCCGGGGTCGGGCGGGAAGGTCAGGATTTCACGCTCGAAAACCGCTCCGTTCCGCCCTTCAACCAGCGGCACATAGCCCCAGCGCTCCAGTTCAGTCTTATGACGCAGCCTCCAGCCTCCGGCGACCGGACCGGGCGTAATCAACAATGCGAGATAGCGGGGACGCACGATATCCGAAATCGCGTCTATCTCTTCGGCCGACAAGGCCAGCACCGCGGACTGGACCGGATTGCCGGCCGCCACCACGTGGCCCGTGAAGTAGCCTCCCTCCGGATCCTCCAATTCCACAAGGTCCGGGCCGCGAACCAGCGCCAGAGCAGGCTTCAAGTCGTCCCAATAGGCGGTCCATTGCTTTCGATTCCGCTCCACAACGAACGGCCCAAACATCATCAGACACGCCACCGCCGCGAGCGCGGCCGGCAAACCCCAGCGCTTTGTGCCGAGCCGTCCAAGGCCGGCGAAAACCAGAAACGCCAGTACCGCCGCGGCAACCACCATCCCCGCCGGAAACAACTCGAGCGGCACCTTGGCATAGAGCATGAGCAGCCGGCTCGCCAGGTTGACCGCCACCAAGGCCGGCGCCGGCCAGCCGAAGGGCGCCAGTAGGGCCACCAGCCAGAGCTCACTCAGAGCCAGCACCCCATCCACGTAGCGAATGGTGCTCAGGTTGTTCAGAAGATAGCCCAGGTCTCCGGGCGATGCACTGGCGCTGTACATCGAACGGCCATAGAGAAGCCACCCGCAGAGGATGGCGAAGGCCGTCCAGTCCAGCGCCGTGGGGGCCGTGCGATGCCGCAGCCATCCGGCGCCGGCGCGGATCAATCGCCATGGCGCTGCCAGCAGGGTTGCCCCCAACACGATGGGGAATAGCAGGCCCGCGGGTGAAAGGCCGGAAGCGGGCAGAAACAGCACGCGCCACAGCCGCGGGTCGCGCAGGCTAAAAAAAATGGAGGTACTGGAGAGATCGGCGGCGCCCGGCAGATGCAGGAAACCAAGGTTGATCTGGTAGGGGTAGAATGGGTTGCCATGCTCGATCAGCGTGCGGAGATAGTAGTGCCCGGTGGTGAGCAGGACGAATACTGAGATCGCCGACGCCACAACCGCGGCATGCCGCGGATTCCGGCGCAGCGCGCGCCGCTGGCCAAACACGACCGCTCCCAGGGCCGGCACAACCAGAAAAACACCGGGGTACTTCACCGTGGCGAAGGCCACCCCGAAGGCCAATAGCACCAGGTCGGCGGACGCCAGCGGGCGGCGCACGGCGCGCAGCGCCACCAGCGTCAGAAGCAGGAAGCCGGCACCGTGCAAGGCGTCGTTCTTGAGAGTCGGAACTCCGGAATAGTCGTACCAGAAGTGGCGCAGGAGAATGCTTCCGAAGACCGTCCAAAGGAGCAATCTTCGCCGAAGCCCGAGTTCGCGGCCAGCCAGCCATGCGGCCAAGGCCAGCAGCACCACGGCTTTCAACGCCAGCAACGGGAAGAACAAGTCCACGCCGGTGATCGTCCAGGATGGCAGAAACGAGAGTTCCCAGAATGCCGGATAACCGAGGGTGAACAGGTAAGGAGTGGCGCGGTTGGCCATCCACTCGATCAGGAAATGCAGGTAGTTGATGGAATCGATTTCCTCCACCGGATGGAAGGAGAGCAGCACAAGCGGCGTCGCGAGCGCGGCCATAAGCGCGGCGCTCTTGGGGTACTGGAAAACCTCCAGCCGCCGAACGGCCGCGGCGGCCCGCGAAAATGCGTCCCTGGCGCCGGGCACGGCTACCGCGGCCAGCGCGCAGACGCCGCCGGCAATCCAGTACACGGCAACGGAGTTCACGCGGGTGAAGGAAACCAGCGCGGCGAGGGAGGATTCCAGCGTGACCTGGATGGCTAGCACCAGCAGCCACTGCTCTTCCGCGTGGCGGCCGCGCCGGCCCGTGGCGCGCGCCAGCCGGATACTAGCCGCGAAAAGCGCAGCTTGCCAGACAGCGAATTTCAGAATGGAGGAGAAGATAATGGCCGCGTCCATGGTCAGTGGTTCAAGGTCAGGATCGCCATCACCGCGGCCAGGTAAAGGACCGAATCGACTTGCAGCCTGCGGTCTCGCAGAAAGACCTCTTCGGGGCTGGACCCCGCACCGCGCTCATAGACCAGGTAAAGATAACGAAAAATGCCATATAGGAACAGGGGCAGCGTCATCACCAGCGCGTCACTATGTTCCGACTGGAAGGTGTAAAGCGTATAGCAGATGACGCCGGCGCCGGTCACGATGGCGACCAGTTGGTCCAGGAACGGCAGGCTGTAGCCCCCCAGCGCGGGGCGGTAGCTGATCGCCGACTCCAGGGTTGCGAGTTCCGCGCGCCGCTTGAGCAAGGCGAGCGAAAGCGAGAGCAGCAGAAACACCACGATGAGCCATGGGGATACCCGCACCGGGATGGCATAGGCGCCGGCCAGCGGGCGCATGACGAACCCGGAGGAGACCAGCAGAACATCCAGCGCCGGCTCCTTGCGCAATCCGGCGGAGTAGGCGATCTGAAGCACCGCGTAGAGCCCCAGCACCAGCGCCACCTTCCAGCCCAGCGCGCTTCCGAGCGCCATCCCCGCGGCTGCGAACAGCAGGCCGGCGGCGCCTGCGAAGCCCACCGGGAGAGCGCCCGAGGCGATGGGCCGCAGTCTCTTGGAGGGATGCGCGCGGTCGTACTCGCGGTCCGCGATATCGTTCAGCAGGTAAACCGCGCAGGCCATCAGAAGGAACGCCACCGCCGCCAGCGCGCTGCGCTCGATGGCTTCGGGATCCCGGAAACTGACGGAGGAGATCAGGGGAACGAATACCAGCAGATTCTTGATCCATTGCCGGGGACGGCACGCCGCCAGAAGCGAGCGCGCGCCGGATGTCCATTTGAACAGCGCCTCCCGCGCGAGGTCGGGAGCGGGGCGTACGGTTAAGTGGTCCGTAATTGCCATTTTGGATTCCCGGGTCTTGGTCAGTATACACCCGGTCACCTCCGAGGCGCATTTTGTCGACAATTCGTCAACTATTCGGCGGCGTCCCGATTCTCTCCACTTGAACCAGGCAACTGTAAAAGGTAGGGCCGCCGCCGGCGTCGGTGAGCCGCCCGGAGGTGAGCGCGTTCACGTTGCGCTTTCCGGGCGAGCGCTTCGCCCAGCGGACGGAGGGCGCGCAAACCACGCCCGGGCGGACGGTATGGTCAACGCGCGCCGGCAGCACGCAAGAACCGCGGTCGTTGAACACACGCACCTGGTCGGAGGCGCGGATGCCCAGGCGCGCGGCATCGGCGGCGTTGAGGTGCAGCGCGGCGGTCTGAAGGTCCACCGCGTCGCGATGGCCAAAGGTGGAATTCATGCTGTCGTCGTTCTTTGGCGAAATCAGCTCGAACGGGTATTTCCGCCGCAGGGCTGGGTCGCCATGCCGCGATTCCAGGGGCGGGGTGTAGTCGAGCGTCTCGGCGTGGAAGTGGCATTTTCCGCCGGGCATCCCGAAGCCGCCGGAGGCGAAGGGCAGAAACGGTTCCGGGATGCGCAGCCGGACGAAGCGCTGGCGGTCGAGCTCTTCGAGTGTGATGCCGCGCACAAACGGATGCGGCGAATCGAGGAGCGTACGGATCATATCGTCTTCCGTATCGCGGAAGCAGGGGTCGTCGAACCCCATGCGCTGGGCCAGCAGGCGGAAGATCTCGACGTTCGGCTTGGCTTCGCCGGGCGCGGGAAGCGCCGGGCGCGCGACCTGCAGGTAATAGTGGCCGTATGCCAGGTAGAGGTCCGTGTGCTCCAGGAAAGTGGTCGCCGGCAGCAGGTAGTCGGCGTAGTCCGCGGTGTCGTTCTGGAACTGTTCCAGCACCACCGTAAACAGATCGGCGCGTCGCAATCCGACGAGCACGGCGTTCTGGTCGGGAGCGATGGCGGCCGGATTCGAATTGTAGACCACCAGCGCTTCGACCGGCGGATTGCCGGCTGTGGTGAGCGCGCGGCCCAGCTCCGTCATGTTCACCATGCGCGCTTCGCGGCCGAGTGCCTGCTGCTGGAGGTCCGCGCGATGCAATCCGCTGCGGTTCAGATGGAACGCCTGGGAGGTGGAAAGCTGCATGCCCCCGCCAAGCTCTTTCCACGACCCGATGAGCACCGGCAGCAGCGCCACCGTCCGCACGGCCATGGCCCCGCGCTCGCTACGCTGTATGCCGTAGTTGAGCCGGATGGCGGCCGGCCGCGTGGTGGCGTATTCCCGCGCCAGCCCGGCAATCTCTTCCACCGCCAGCCCGGTGAGCTCCGCCGCCCGCTGGGGGGTCCATTCCCGGAGGCGCTGGCGCAATTCCTCGAAGCCCTCGGTATGGCGCGCCACGTAATCGGCATCGTGCAGGTTCTCGCCTACGATCACGTGCATCATGGCCAGGGCCAGGGCCGCGTCGCTGCCGGGGTTGATGAAGAAGTGCTTGTCGGCGGCGGCGCCGGTGCGGTTGCGCCGCGGATCGATGGTGTAAAGCTTAGCCCCCTGGCGGCGCGCCTCCATCACGAACGGCCACAGGTGCACGTTGGTCCCGAGGATATTGGCGCCCCAGGCGACGATCAGGCGGGAATGGCGGAACTGCTCGGGCTCCGTGCCGTAGCGCAGGCCCAGGGCTTCGGTCAGTCCAGCGGTGCCCGCCGACGAGCAGATGGTGCGGTCGAGCCGCGACGCGCCCAACCGGTGAAAGAACCGCCGGTCCATGCCTTCGCCGTTGAGCAGGCCCATGGTTCCGCAGTAGCTGTACGGCAGAATGGCTTCCGGGCCGAACTCCGCGGCGACGGCCTTGAGGCGGAAAGCGATGGCATCCAGCGCTTCATCCCAGGAAATCCGTTTGAAACGGCCTTCGCCTTTGGCGCCCACGCGGCGTTGCGGAAAAAGCAAACGCCCGGGTGAATACTCGTGTTGCAGGTACTGCGCCACCTTGCCGCACAGAAAACCGCGCGTTACGGGATGCGCCGGGTCGCCTCGGAGCTTGACGCCGCGTCCGTTTTCGACTGTGACCAGGAGAGAACAGCAGTCCGGGCAGTCAAGGGCACACACGGAGTGGCGGGTGTTTGGCATGCCATCGATTATATCGTGGGGGCGGGCTGCGGCTACCCGGCGGCCGCCTGCTCCGCCATGGCGGCGATCTCCGCGCCGATGGCCAGCGACGCGGTGGCCGCGGGGCTGGGCGCGTTGAGCACATGGAGCGCGTTGGGCCGCGCGATGAAGCGGAAGTCCTGCACCAGTTCGCCTCCGGGCGCGATGGCCTGCGCGCGCACGCCGGAGCCGCCGGTATCGAGGTCGGCGGGCTGGATCTCTGGCACCAGACGCTGCAAGGAACGGCAGAACAACTGGCGGCTGAAGGAGCGCCGCAGCTCGAACCAGCACATCGAGGGGTAATGGCGCAGGAAGCGCCAGAAGCCGGGATAAGTCAGCGCGTCGGCCAGGTCGCGGGCGTTGAAATCGGTCTTGCGGTAGCCTTCGCGGGCGAATGCCAGCACGGCGTTCGGGCCGGCTTCGACGCCGCCGTGGATCAGCCGCGTGAAATGCACGCCGAGGAAGGGAAACCGCGGGTCGGGCACCGGGTAGATGAGGTTGCGTACCAGGTGCTGGCGCTCCGGACGCAGCTTGTAATACTCGCCGCGGAAGGGCACGATGCGCATGTCGCGCCGCTCGCCCGCCAGTTGGGCCACGCGGTCGCAGTGCAGGCCGGCGCAATTGATCAGGAAATCGGCTTGGAACTCGCCGGCGGTGGTTTCCGCGACCCATGTCGCGCCTTGCCGGTGCAAGCGCTTGACGAGGGCGCCGGTGACGACGCGCGCGCCGCGCTCCCGGAGCTTGGCGGCCACAGCGTCGCAGACCGCGGTGTAATCCACGATGCCTTCCTGGGGCACGCGCAAAGCCGCTACGCCGCCCACATGCGGCTCGATTTCGCGCATCTCATCGCGCGCGAGCCAGCGCAGCCCCTGGAGGCCGTTGGCGGCGCCGCGCTGCTCCAGGTCGCGCAGCCGCGGCACTTCGGAGTCGTCGGCCGCCACCACCAGCTTGCCGCAGATATCGTGGGCGACGCCGTTTTCGCGGCAGAACTCCGCCATCTGGCGGATGCCCGCAACCGCGAGCCGCGCTCTGAGCGATCCCGGTTTGTAGTAGAGGCCGCTGTGGAGCACGCCGCTGTTGTGTCCGGTCTGATGCTGGCCGACGGCGCTTTCCTTTTCGAGCACGCAAATCCGGGCGCCGGGAAAGCGCTCGCCCAGCCGGTAGGCGGTGGCCAATCCAACGATGCCGCCGCCGATGAGGACAACCCTTTTCGAGTTCACGAGGATACTCCGAGTGTATGTCGAATCGCCGGCCCGCCGCGCCTGCTCTGCTATGATAGGAATCTTCCGTCATGATCGTCGAGGCCAATACTGTCCGGTTCGATTCGATTTCGCTGGATAGCGGCGCCACCCTCGCGCCTGTGGACGTGGCCTACGAAACCTACGGCCGGCTGAACGCTTCCAAGACAAACGCCATCCTGATTCTGCACGCATTCTCGGGCGACGCCCACGCCGCAGGCATCAGTCCCGAGAAGGGCAAGCCGGGCTGGTGGGACAACATGATCGGGCCGGGCAAGGCGTTCGACACCAACAAGTATTTCATGATCTGCTCCAACGTCCTCGGCGGATGCCGGGGCACCACCGGGCCGGCGTCGGTGAATCCGGCCACCGGCCGCGCCTATGCCATGTCGTTCCCGGTGATCACCATCGGGGACATGGTGCGCGTCCAACGGATGCTCATCGATTGGTTCGGCATTCCGCGGCTGCTTTCGGTGACGGGCGGGTCCATGGGCGGGATGCAGGCCCTCGAATGGGCGGTCTCTTATCCCGATCGCGTGGTTTCCGCCATCCCCATCGCTTGCACCACGCGGCACAGCGCGCAGCAGATCGCGTTCAACGAAGTGGGCCGGCAGGCCATCATGGCCGACCCCGACTGGAACAACGGCGACTACTATGGCGGGAAACCGCCCGCGCGCGGCCTGGCGGTGGCGCGCATGGTGGGCCACATCACCTTCATGAGCGACGACTCGATGCGCGAGAAGTTCGGCCGCCGGCTGCGCGGGAAGGAGACTTTCGGATTCGACTTCGACGTGGATTTCGAAGTCGAGAGCTACCTGCGCTACCGCGGCAGCGAGTTCGTCAACCGCTTCGACGCCAACTCGTACCTGTACATCACCAAGGCCATGGATTATTTCGATCTGACCAACGGCCACGGCTCGCTGGCGGCGGCGTTCGAGCGGACCGAGGCGCGCTTCCTGGCGATCAGCTTCAGCTCGGACTGGCTGTACCCGAGTTACCAGTCGCAGGAGATTGTGAGAGCGCTGCGGGCGCGCAATTGCGACGTGGCCTACGTGGAGCTGGAGTCCAATTACGGGCACGACGCCTTCCTGGTGGATGTCGCCGAGCAGACCGATCTCATTCGCGGCTTTCTGGCCAACACCGTGGAGAAGGCGCCATGAGCGCCGGGCCCAGAGGGCACCCCGCAAAGAAGCAGGCATTCGTCCGCGAGCTGCTGGGCCGCAGCGATTACGCCATCATCGGCGACATCGTCGAGCCTGGCACGAAGGTGCTGGACCTGGGCTGCGGCGAAGGCGAGCTGCTCGAATGGCTCGCCCAGAACAAGGGCGTAGAGGCGCGCGGCGTCGAGATCTCAGGCGCCAAAGTGCAGCGCGCCATCGCCCGTGGCGTCTCGGTTTACCAGGGCGACATCGACCAGGGCCTTGCGGATTATCCCGACCAGGCCTTCGACTACGTGATTCTGAGCCAGACGCTTCAGGAGACCCACCGCCCGCGCAAGGTGCTGGGCGAGATGCTGCGCGTGGGCCGCCGCGCGATTGTGGCGTTCCCCAACTTCGGTCACTGGCGCGTGCGCCTTTCCATGCTGGTGAGCGGCGGCGCGCCCCGAACCAAGCTGTTTCCGTATGAGTGGTACGAATCTCCCAACATCCATTTCCTGACGGTGTTCGATTTCGAAAACCTGGCCGCGCTGGAGAGACTGGTAGTGGAGCGGCGCTACTTCCTGGCCGGTCACCGCAAAGTGACCCTCGTCCCGAATCTGCTGGCGGAAGTGGCGGTGTTTCTGGTGAGCGCGGCGTTGGCAGGCCACTGAAGAACGATGGCCTGCCCCACAGAATCGCTACAAGCTGCGAAGGTTTGAGAATACTGTAATACGTTTCACTTGCCGGGCGAGAAGATGGCCACGGTTCCACCCGACGCCGCCAGCTTCAGTTGCAGCGTGTCGGACGGGCGCACGGTCTTTTCGTTTTTGACCAGGTGCTCGGCGTTCTCTCCGGCGTCGGGAGCGTCTTCCCACAGGGTGACTTTCCAATCGCCCTTGCCCAGGAACTTCAGCGGCACCGGCAATTCGCGGGCGGTGCGGTCGGTGATGGCGGCCAGATACCAGTTCTTGCCGTGGCGCCGCGCCTCCACCACGTACTGTCCCACCTCGCCGGCCAGGCCGCGGGTTTCATCCCAAACGGTCGGGAGGCCCTTGAGGAAGTCCATGCCGAGTAGGTACTTGCCATCCTTGTCTTTGTAATCGTCGGGCGAATCGCAGGCGACGGTGAACGGGCTCTCGATGAGGATGAACATGGCCAACTCGCCGGCACGGGTGGCTTGCACTTGCGTGGGCTTCATGCCGG
>Ga0209039_10003769_pt1 | contig 11614 bp, 6 predicted proteins | sample BogFormECP12_OM1_FD_188238 | JGI IMG/M metagenome (GOLD analysis project Ga0209039, IMG submission 188238) | Bog forest soil microbial communities from Calvert Island, British Columbia, Canada - ECP12_OM1 (SPAdes) (version 2) | ecosystem: Environmental > Aquatic > Freshwater > Wetlands > Bog ...
GCGCGAGCTCGGCCTGCACGTTTTCCAACACGACCGGAACTACGGCTACGGGCGCAACCAGATGACCTGCTACCGCGAGGCTTTGGCGGCGGGCGCTGACGTCGTCATCATGGTGCATCCCGATTATCAGTACACCCCGCTGCTGATCACGGCGATGGCCAGCATGGTGGCGTACGGAGTGTATGACGTCGTGCTGGGATCGCGCATCATCGGAGGCCGGTCGTTGCGCGGCGGCATGCCGCGGTACAAGTACATCGCCAACCGGCTGCTCACGGCGTTTGAGAATCTGTTGCTGCGCGTGAGGCTTTCCGAATATCACACGGGATACCGCGCCTTCAGCCGCAAAGTGCTCACGGAACTGCCCCTGCTGGAAAATTCCGACGACTTTGTTTTTGACAACCAGATGCTGGCCCAGTGCGTGCACTTCGGCTTCCTCATCGGAGAAGTGTCGTGCCCGACGAAGTATTTCGGAGAAGCTTCGTCCATTAACTTCCGCCGCAGCGTGATCTACGGCTTCGGCGTGCTGGCCACGGCCTTGCAGTTTTTCCTGCAGCGTGCCGGGCTGGCGAATCTGCCCCGCTTCAGCACGCAAGGACGCAAACTCGAAGCCGGCTACGACGGTTATTACGCGCGCGACGGCGAAACCGCGCGGCCAGCCTAGGGAGCTACACCGGTTTCCTTCGGGAATGTCAGAGCCTCCACAAAATCCGCTCAGTGCTTCGCTCGGGAAAAGCGACTGGTCCGCCCGGAATCTGGCGTTGATCGCACTGCTTACGGTGTTTGCCTTTCTGGTCATGGGCTACCATCCCGGCCTTGAGGACGATGCCTTTTATCTGGCGGCAATCAAGAAGAATCTGAACCCCGCTCTGTTTCCGCACGACTCGGATTTCTTTACGGTGCAGTTCCAGGCGACCATCTTCGATAAGCTGGTCGCGTTCTCGGTCCGCCTCAGCCACCTGCCTCTGGCGTGGGTTGCGTTGATCTGGCAGCTTGGCGCCATCTTCTTTGTGCTTCACGGTTGCTGGCGGATCAGCCGCCGCTGTTTCTCCGAGGTCCCGGCGCAGTGGGCGGCAGTAGCGTTGATCGCGGCCCTGCTCACGCTGCCGGTGTCAGGCACAGGCATCAGTCTTGCCGATCAGTATCTTCATCCGCGCACACTGGCCACAGCCGCAATTCTGGCCGCTATTGTTGCCGTCCTGGATCGCCGCCTGTGGCGCGCCGGGATCCTGCTGGCCGTCGCCTTGTCCATTCACGTCATCATGGCCGGCTTCGGAATTTCTCTCTGTGCTTTCCTGCTCTGGAGCCAGCGTGGCTTCCTGCCGCGACGCCAATCGTCCTTGGCTGCAGCCGCGGTTCTTTTCCCTCTCGGCTGGATGTTCGAGCCCGGCTCTGACGCCTGGCGCCAGGCCGCTTCAACTCGCAGCTTCTATTTCCTTGCCCGCTGGGAGTGGTATGAATGGCTGGGCGTCTTCGCCCCGTTAGTGTTGCTTTACGCTTTCCGCCGGTTTTTGCGGCGTCACACAGGGACGGAAAATGGCACGTTGCAACTGCTCGTGTCGAGTCTTCTTTACTACGGCATTTTTCAGACCTGCGCAGGACTCGTCATCATGTTTCCGTCGAGCCTCGAGCGCCTGCGCCCGTTTGAGCCGATGCGCTATATGCACCTGCTTTATCTGTTTTTCTTTTTGATGGTGGGAGGACTTCTCGGCCGTTATGTGCTCGATTGCCGTCTTTATCGTTGGGGATTGCTGTTTCTTACGCTGAGCGCGGGCATGTTTTACGCGCAGCGCAAGATGTATCCCGAGACCGAGCATCTGGAATTGCCCGGCGCGGCAACCGGCAATGCCTGGCTGCAGGCTTTCGCCTGGATTCGGCAAAATACTCCCGTGGACAGCCTGTTCGCGCTCGATCCTCATTACATCGAATTGCCGGGCGAGGATTACCACGGACTTCGCGCTCTCGCCGAACGCAGCGTGCTCGCCGATTATGTCAAAGACGGCGGCATGGCCGCTCGCGTTCCGCGCCTCGCCCCACGGTGGCTCAAAGAAGTGAACGCGCAGAACGGCTGGCGAAACTTTAAGGAGTTGGATTTTCAGCGGCTCAAGCGTGAGTTCGGTGTGACGTGGGTCATTCTCCCGAATCCCGATGTGAACCTTGCTACGCAAGGTCAAGAGGACCAGGGGATGATGTGCCCGTATTGGAACCGTCAGTTGCAAGTGTGCCGTCTATACTGAGAAAGTAGTGCCGCTACTCGTTGATGCCAATCAAATCCACGTCTCCAACGCGTCTTCAGCCCTACGTGCTTTTGGCCGCAGTCGCTCTGGCCGTCCGCCTTGCCGTCATTCCCTTCGTCTACCGCGATTGGATGGACCCTTTCGTCCTGGAGCACTGGGCCTTTGGACGAATCGCCCGCTCCATCGTTCTGGGACACGGCTTTGGCAGCCCTTTCGCGGAGACCGGACCGTCAGCCCTCCTGCCTCCGGTTTACTCCTATCTGCTCGCCGGCTTATTCAAGATTTTCGGGATTGAGACCAAAGCCTCGGTGCTGGCCGCTCTGTCGCTGAACAGCCTGCTTTCCGCCTTAACCTGCGTGCCGGTTTTCCTGATCGCCCGGCGAGGTTTCGGCCAGCGCGTCGCCAAGTGGGCAGGCTGGGGATGGGTCTTCTCCCCTTATGGCATTTACTACGGCGCAGATTGGGCCTGGTCCACCTGCCTGGTCACGCTCGAACTGGCCTGTCTGTTTCTGTTCGCCTGGCGGCTGGAAAGCTCTTCGCGCACGCGGGACTGGCTGTTCTTCGGCTTCTTCGGCGGGATCGCCGCGTTGACTGAACCGGTCGTGCTGTCGGTAATCCCTTTTCTCGGGCTTTGGACTGTCTATCGCCTCTACCGCCAGAAGCGGCCGTGGAGAGCGCCCATGGCCGCCGCAGCGCTGGCAGCGCTGGCCGTTCTCTCACCCTGGTTCGTGCGCAACTACGAAGTCTTCCACCGCTTCATTCCCGTGCGCAGCGGTTTCGGGCTGGAGTTCTACATGGGGAACAACGGTTACTCCACGCGCTGGGTGAACAGCAGCCTCCACCCGAATCACAGCGACGCCGAACTCGCCGAATATGAGCGCGTGGGCGAGGTCGCCTATATGGATCACAAGCTCGAGCAGGGCAAGGATTTCGTGCGCAGCCATCCCGGCTGGTTCGTCTGGATGACCGGCCGCCGCATGATCTACATGTGGACCGGCTACTGGAGTTTCGACCGCGCCTACTTGAAAGACGAGCCGCTTGATCCTCCCAATATTTTGATGAACACGACCTTGACCATCCTCGGATTGCTGGGCCTGCGGCGGGTATTTCGACGCGATCGGGCGCTGGGGGTGCGCTTTGCCGTCGTGCTTTTCTTCTTCCCGCTCGCGTACTACTTCACCCACTGCGAGACGTACTACTTTCGCCCGGTGGACCCGCTGATTGTGGTGCTCGGGGCAGTGTTCGTCGCTGGAGGGTCTCGGTCGCAAGCGCCCTCTCCGACGCCGGTCGAGGCGGCGCCATAAACTTCGCCGTACAGAATGTCATGCGGGTCGTGGCTCGCTGTTAAGCGGTACAACCTGGCCGCGCATTGCGGCTTTAGGGAGCGCGGTTTAACATCTAAATTGGCGATGGCGAACGCAACCTCTGCATCCCTCAGAACTCAACGAAGCCTTACGATTGGGCTCGGCGAAATCCTGAGCTTCGCTTACGATTCTTTTGCCAGCAACAAACTGCAATTCCTGCTTACGGCTCTGGCCATGGCCGTAGGCACTGCCTCGGTCATTCTGGTAGCTACCATCGGTCTTACCGGGAAGCAGTACATTCTGCGCCAGTTGCAATCTCTGGGCACGAACATGATCTACGCCGATTATCAGGCCGGTGGGCAGCGCCTGGATTCGACGCTCGATCCCATGAAGGTAGAAGACGTCCTCGCAGTGCGTCAGCAGGTTCCCAGTATCGTGGCCGCGTCGCCGACCGTTGCCTTAGGCGACCGCATCAACGTGGGGGGCGGCAAACAGCGCGACATTCTTGTTCTTGGTGTGGACCCCGACTACCTGCGCTTGCGCAATCTGGTGCTGCTGGCCGGGCGCTGGTTCGATGAAGAGGATTCCGCGGGCCGCAACAAGGTCGGCCTGATCACCGAGAAACTTGCGCAGAAACTCTACGGCGCGCCTCAGGAGTCAGTGGGGCGGATCATCAAGCTCAGCGGCGGCCTTCCCTTCACCATCGTGGGAGTCTTCAAGGAAAGCGTAGACACTTTCGGGGAGTCAGACATTCAGGAAGACACCATGCTGATCCCTTACACGGTCAGCCGCTTCTTCACCCCTACGGGAGACATCCGTCAAATCTATTTTTCCGTGGCCAGCGCGCAGGACGTCGTCCCCGCCACCGCTGCGATCAAACGCGTTCTGCAATCCCGGCATCGTCCCGAGTCTGTCTACAGCGTTGAGAACCTGACCCACCTTCTGGAAGTAGCAGCACGCATTGCCGACGCGCTGACCGTCGTGGGCGTGCTGGTGGCATTCGTTACGCTGCTGGTGAGCGGCATCGGCATCATGAACATCATGCTCGCGACCGTTACCTCGCGCATCCGGGAAATCGGGATTCGCAAAGCCGTCGGCGCCACCAACCGCGAAATCCGCTTCCAGTTCCTCGCCGAAGCGGTTTTGATCTCGCTTGCCGGAGGCCTCGTGGGCATTGTCGTCGGCCTGGCCATCCCGTGGTCGGCGCGCTTCCTCACCGACTACCGCATTCCGATCTCCGGCCTGCCGGCGATCATCGCTATCGTCGTGGCCTCGATTGTCGGCATCATCTTCGGCACTGTCCCCGCCACCCGCGCGTCGCAACTCGACCCGGTCGAGAGTCTGCGCTACGAGTGAAGGCGGTACGAATGAAGGATGTGTGTGTAAAGACGTGCCCGCGCAGAAACCCTGATGCGCTCGCCGGATTTCACTGGGCCAACAGCCCTTTCACTTGTGCCCTGAGTTGTTGATAGCCGGGATCGTCTTGCAGGATGGGGACCACAGGATCACCGGTAAGCATTCTGCCCTCGCGCCGCTCGAAGGCCATCTGTAGATAAGCGAGCGCTTCCTGCTTTTTTCCCAATGCCGCATAGGTCTCAGCCAGCTCAGAGGCGGAACCGGAGCCGCGATCCACAATATCTTTCTGCAGCGGCAACTCGCTTTCCCACAGGCCCTTTAATCCGCCGGCCGCGAAGCCTTTCTCCCGCGCATCGGCGAGGGCCAGCCCGGCTTCGTCGTGGCGCAATTCCGCCACGCGCCTCCACTCCGCGAGGGCCTTCGGGTAATCCCCTTGCTCCCAGTAGATCTGGCCCAGGTAACCGTGCGTCGAGGAAAGCGAGGGCTGGGTCGTTGCCAGCTGTTTGAGCAGGGACAATCCTTCGCTGTGGCGCCCGGCGCACCACAGGAGGAGCCCCTTGTCGGCCAGGATCGCGGTAGACGAGGGTTCGAGCCGTTGCGCCTGCTCGATCTGATCGAGAGCTTCGGGGTGGCGATGGAGCGCCAGCAGATAAGTCGCATACCAATGATGGCCGCGCACTAAATCGGGGTCCAACTCCAGGGCGCGCTTGAATTCCCGCTCCGCTGTCGCCCCTTGCCAGGACCACCAAAAAGTCGCGAAGGCGAGTGAGTTGTGCGCCTCGGCGGAAGTGTCATCGAGTTCGACCGCCCGCTGCGCCGCCGCGAGCGCGCGGGGATAAGCCTCGCTCGGCGCCATGACGCCGAACTCGCGCAGCAGGTTATAACAGTCGGCCAAACCCACGTAGGCTTCGGCGTAGCTGGGATCTTTCACGATCGCCTGCGTGAAATAATCCACAGCCTTGTTCAAGTCGTCCGGGGTGCGCCGGTCCCAGTAATACCGTCCTTTGAGGTAAAGGTCCTGAGCTTCCGGGTTGGGAGTGTGCCGGTTGGCCAACGCCTTGAAATGCAATCCGCGATTTCCGACGGAGAACGCCGCGACCAGCAGGCCGGCCAGGAGCAGTGGCGCCACCCACGCCGCTATCCGTGCCGGAGTGAAACGGGAGGCTGTTCTCCCACTCCCGGGCGTCGAGACGCCCTCCCGATCCACCACCTCACCCGGTGCGGAGTCGTCGCCGTCCAGTTCCTGGCTTCGTCCTTTCAGCCAGTCTGCCAGCTCGTCGCTATAGGCGAACACGCTGCCACGGCCGCTTCCCGGAACCCGGTGCACGGGAAGTCCTCGTTCCGTCTCCCACCGCTTGACTGTGCGCTCAGCCCGGCCGAAAAAGGCGGCAATTTCTTTCCACGAATCCAGGCGTTTGCCGGCAAGCGGGTCGCGATGGGCTGCCATAAAGAGAAATGACCTGAATTGACCTGAAGGGGCCCGTCTTGTCTCTTGCCTGGGGGTGGCAAGGCCGCCATAGTATAGCGCGATCTACAGCGATCCGCTCCCCCACCATTGGGGGTCCGCAGCGGAGAGCATGGGGACTACGCGGGCAAGTCGAAATACAGGAATCAGTTGGCGGGTTGGCGGCGAAGGTAAAGCCGGGCAGCCGAACTGGCTGGGAATTGCCAGGGACGAAAGTCGGAGAAAGTCAAACAACACGGGCCAGTCACATTTCTGGTGGAAGCAAGACTTTAGGAGGATTTCTATGAAGTTCGGACCCGTCAGACCGTTCTGCCTGCTCGTAGCATTCGTACTTACTCTAGTCGCCGCCTTCATGCCCCTGGCCTCTGCACAGGAATCCCTGGTGGTCCTCTTTACCGGCATAAATGGGAATGACCCGACAGCCAGCCTGATCCCTGACGGGAAGGGCAATTTCTACGGAACAACCTACTACGGAGGCACGGTCGGCGCCCCGAGTCTTAACGTCTATGGAACGGTTTTCGAATTGAGTCCGGCGGCAGGTGGAACCTGGACAGAGAAGGTGCTGTGGAACTTCGGAGGAACCGGAGACGGAACGAACCCCTCCGGCACCCTGGTCTTTGACGCTAAGGGCAATCTCTACGGCACGACCGCTTATGGCGGCGCAACCGGCAATGGCACGGTCTTCGAGTTGTCGCCCGCGGCGGGTGGGACCTGGACCGAGAAAATACTGTACAGTTTCGCTGCCGCTCCCGATGGAAACAGTCCCAAACGCGAAGCCCTGATCTTCGATTCCAAGGGCAATCTCTATGGGACCACCAGGTTCGGCGGCCCGAATACGGTTTCCAACGGATCAGGAATATCGACCGGCGGGACGGTCTTCGAGCTGTCGCCCGCGGCGGGCGGAACCTGGACCGAGAAAATACTCTACAGTTTCGGCGCCTATTCGACCGATGGGGCCAATCCCCTCGCCGGCCTGATTTTCGATGCCTCGGGCCATCTCTTCGGCACGACTGCTTATGGCGGAACCTATAACTCCGGAACCGTGTTCGAGTTGTCCCCGGCAGCGGGCGGGACCTGGACCGAGAAACTGCTGCATAGTTTCGACGCCAACGGCGCCGACGGGGCGCTTCCCGCCGGCACTCTGATCTTCGATTCCCAGGGCAATCTCTACGGCACAACTTACGCCGGCGGTCCGAACGCGTCCTTCGGAGGGTTGGGGAGCGTATTCGAACTGTCGCCCTCACCCGACGGTTCCTGGACCGTGCAGATCCTGCACGGCTTCACCGGTCAACCCGATGGAGACTACCCCTTTGGCCCACTCATCTTTGACGCCGCCGGTAATCTCTACGGCACGACTTCGGGTGGTGGCACCGGCCACACCCAGGGAACCGTTTTTGAATTGACGCGCTCCAGTTCGGGCTGGACGGAAAAAATCCTCTACAACTTTGGCTTCTTCCCCAACGACGGATACATCCCCTACGGTGGCCTGAGCTTCGACGCTGCAGGCAACCTTTATGGCACAACCACTGCCGGCGGCACGACTACCGTTGATGGCACCATTTTCAAGATCGCGAACGTGGTGACCGCCAGCCCGCAGTTCTCGCCCGGCGGCGGCGCCTACACGACGGGGCAGACGGTGAAGATCACCGACGCCACGGCCGGTGCAACGATCTACTACTCGATCAATGGCAGCGCCTCGTCCGCCAAATACACGGCGCCCATCTCCGTTTCACAGTCGGAGACGATTTCGGCCATCGCCGTATCCAGCGCGTTGCCGCCGTCACAGACGGCAGTCGCCAATTATCAAATTGGGACCATCGCGGCGACGCCGGAGTTCTTGCCCGCACCGGGCACGTACGCCCTCGCGCAGTTTGTGACTCTGACCGATGCGGCTCCCGGCGCAACTATCTACTACACGACGAATGGGACAACTCCCACCACTACCTCTACCAAGTACACCGGGCCCATCAGCGTAACCGTCAGCGAAACCATCAAAGCGATCGCAGCAGCCAAGGGATATACGAACAGCGCCGTAGGTTCGGCCACTTACACCATCACACCGATAGTCCCTGCAACGACGAAGGTACTGTATAGCTTCGGCGCCACGGCCACGGACGGGAATATACCCTTGACCGGCCTGATCTCCGACGGCAAAGGCAATCTCTACGGCACTACCGAGTACGGCGGCACTCACCAGTTTACGTACGCCGGAAGCACTACCTACGCAGGCACAGTTTTCGAGTTGTCACCCGGAACCGGCGGCACCTGGACCGAGAAAGGGTTGTACGACTTCGGTGCCACCAGCACGGACGGGGCGCACCCGCTCTCACCACTCGTCCTCGACTCCAAAGGCAATCTCTACGGCACAACCTACCAAGGTGGGACCTGGGGTCTTGGCACGGCATTCGAGCTGTCACCCGGAACCGGCGGCGCCTGGACGGAGAAAGTGCTGCACAGCTTCGGCGGCACCTTGACCGACGGGGAGGTTCCGGAAGCCGGCCTGATCTTCGACTCCAAAGGCAATCTCTACGGCACAACCGAGGCCGGAGGGGCGTACGACAACACCTATGCTGGTGCGTCCAACGGATGGGGCACGGTCTTTGAGCTGTCGCCCGGAACGGGCGGCGCCTGGACCGAGAAAGTGCTGTACAGCTTCAGCTACCTCAGCCAGACGGACGGTTACTATCCCATGGCCGGCCTCGTGTTCGATAGCAAAGGAAATCTCTACGGCACAACCAGCGATGGCGGCTCGGGCCAGGATCTGGAAGGAGGGGGAACGGTTTTCGAGCTGTCGCCAGTAGGCGCAGGCTGGACCGAGAAGGTGCTGTACAGCTTCGGCGGCGGCGCCACGAACGGTTACAGACCGCTCGGCGGCGTGATCGTCGATTCCGCCGGCAATCTCTACGGCACCGACACCGCCGGCGGAAATGGCTTCGGTTTGGACGGGACGCTCTTCGAGCTGTCTCCAGTGGGCGGGGGCTGGGCGTTGAACGTACTGCACAGCTTTGGTGCTTATACGACGGATGGGATCAATCCCACCTCGAACCTGATCATGGACGCCAACGGCAATCTCTACGGCACGACCAACGCTGGCGGCGCGTATGGCGCCGGGATGGTCTTCGAGCTGAAGCCCGGAACCGGCGGCGGGGGCTGGACCGAAGATGTGCTGCACAGCTTCGACCTCAACGGCACCGACGGGGCGAATCCCTATGCCGGCTTGATCTTCGACGCGCTCGGCAACCTCTACGGCACGACTGAGTTCGGCGGGACTCACGGCTCCAACAGCACGGGGGGAACCGTCTTCGAGATTGAATCCGCGCTAACCAGGGCCACAACCAAAACCACCCTGGCTTCGTCGTTGAATCCGTCGGTCTATGGGCAGTCGATAACCCTGACGGCAACGGTCAAGCCGGAGTTCGTCGGCACGCCAGCCGGAACGGTGACATTCAAGGACGGAACCACGACGCTCGGAACCGTAACCCTCGCTGGCGGAGTAGCCAAATATTCGACCTCAACCCTGGCCGTCGGCAGCCATTCGATCACCGCGGTCTATAACAGTGGCGGCTCATTCGCTGCCAGCACCTCAGCAACTCTGAAGCAAGTGGTGAACCAGGCCACGACCACAACCACTTTGGCGTCATCGCAGAACCCTTCCACCTCTGGACAATCGGTCACCTTTACGGCAACGGTCAAGCCGCAGTTTACCGGCACGCCTACGGGCAGCGTGACCTTCAAGGATGGAGCAACGACGCTGGGAGCCGTAACTCTCTCGGCCGGCGTGGGGAAGTACATAACTTCCGCGCTGACCAAGGGAACTCACAGCATTAGCGCAACGTACGATGGGGACACAAACTTCAAAACCAGCACAGTTTCGTTGACACAAACGGTTAACTAGAGCTGGTTTCACAAATGCTCTTGCGCGCGCGCGGCGAGTGCCAAGCCCTCAGGGGCTAAAGCCCGCATTGTTTGCAGTCCTGAACGGCACGGCTGAAGCCGTGCCCTACCCAAACCCATTTGTGAAAGGGCCCCTGAAAACCACAAAGCCGGGCTGGTTGGCCCGGCTCTTTTTGTGGAACTGGTTCGGTCGGTCTCGTTTGATCGCCGACCCAGAATGTCTAAAACTCAAACCCAACCAAAACCGCAGGGGACGCGGAGAAAGACTTGGGAGATTCTCTTCTCGGCGTCCTCAGCGTCCTCTGCGGTTTTCATTTCACCTCTTCCTCACATCACCATTGCGAGGTTTTCGAGTTCATACTGCAGGACGGGCAGGGCGCACCCCGCCATCTCGACGCGGCCCGCCGCATCCAGAGCTGCCGTGGGCGAAACCCCATAGCCACGGCCCATCAGAAACACTTGCAGCAGCTGCGCTGCCTCGAAGGAATCGATCATGCCCCCCTGGAGCAGGTCGCTCCTCAGCGCTGCTAGCTCGGTCATCGTGAATCTGTCTTTGTCTTTCATGGCCGTCATCACCTCCGACTCCGACCGGTTCTGTCTTTGTCGTATTAGACTCATCGGCAGCTATTCAAGTTGCATGCAATTTGGCTGCCGTAAAGCCTCTTTATTTTTCTATACGACCCCAAAACCCCTCTGGTTCCATGTAACCCCTGTGAATATCAAAAGTTGCAGGCAACCAATTCGTCATCCGCGGCTTCTCCAGTCTCCCCGGCACTCCCATTTCGGACCCAAAGGTAATCTCAAACCTGACACAATGTGTCGTTACTGTACGCTTCCTACAAAGAACGGTCAGTTACCTCGGACTTGCGTCGAGACCAAAAAGCTGGCGCGTACCTCGCGTTCTTCGTGACGGGATCGTCGCGGGAATAGTCGCGGCGGAGGTTGTGGCTGCCCCACGCTTCGCGATGTTCGAAGCGTGGGTACGATGCTGCCGAAATCGGGAGATTTTGATCTTCGGACGCCGCGCGGAGCTCTTGAGGTCTCGGAGTTCAGGAATCTTCCGATACCATCAGCACGAATGCCCAGCCTTCGAAAACCGCGAAGGCTGGGACAGCCAATGCAATGAGGGTGCGAGCAATACAATCAAAGGCGGGACAGCCCCCTGCAGGAACTTAAGGCTCGATCGTCGCCTCGTCCACCAGCATGATGGGAATATCGTCCTTCACCGCATAGACGCGGTGGCACTGGGTGCACTTCAGGGTCTCCGGGTTCTGACGGTACTCGAGCGCCTGCTTGCACGCCGGACAAACCAGAATTTCCAGCAGGTCTTTGGCAATCATGACGAAGAACATTGTACGACA
>Ga0209039_10003770_pt1 | contig 11610 bp, 10 predicted proteins | sample BogFormECP12_OM1_FD_188238 | JGI IMG/M metagenome (GOLD analysis project Ga0209039, IMG submission 188238) | Bog forest soil microbial communities from Calvert Island, British Columbia, Canada - ECP12_OM1 (SPAdes) (version 2) | ecosystem: Environmental > Aquatic > Freshwater > Wetlands > Bog ...
GGTGACGGCATGCCCCGGGTGCATGATCAATCTGATCGACAATGTCGCCCGGAGCAAGATGCCTCAGCGCGTGCACCATATCCTGGAGCTTGTTGAGTAATATCGGGCGTGACCGTTGTTCAACATCGGAGGGTGTTGCTAGGCAGCTCAGTCGTCGGGGCATCCCATTGGATAAGGGAAAAGTTACATGGCAAAGAAAGTGAAAAAAATCTCTTGACAGAGATAGATGTTATGTAATTATATCTACCAGTCAGTATATCGCTAACATATAATCGGGCGGCGGGTGTAACGGAGTCCCGTAGATCTGCCGCGAAGAGCGTCAGGTAAAGAGGAGGTACGCTCATGAAGGATTTCAGTTATTCCGCCCCGAAGACAGTCAAGGAAGCCATTTCGGTGGTGGCTAAGGTGAAGGGCGACGGGAAGATTATGCGCGGGGGCTATATTTGCGATAGTCGTAGGATCACAGCAGGAACGGGTGGGGGAAGGGTGGTCTCTCTTTCCGCATGTTATCTCCTGAGAGGAGGCGCGATAGATGGCCACTAAAGATGATTTGGCAAAAATTGTAGGAGAGAGTAACGTGAGTGATGCTTTGGAAGATCTCAGCGGCTACTCCCGTGATCTGAGCCTGCACCCGGCGGCTATGGCGGACGTTGTCGTGCGACCTGGCACGTCGGAAGAGGTATCAGGGGTAATTAAATGGGCCAACCGGAACAACGTGCCCGTCGTACCGGTTAGTTCGAGGACACATTTTCATGGATGCACGATACCGAAGCAGGGCGGTGTAGTGCTCGATATGGTCAGGATGAAGAGAATTGTGGAGATTGATGAATACAACCGTAAAGTTTGCATCGAGGCAGGAGTTACATGGAGGCAACTTACCGAGGAGTTGGACAAGCAGAATATGCGGGTGATTATGCCCCTTCTGCCCCACCCGGAACGATCAGTGCTTACCGATTGGCTGGAAAGGGAAGTTCCCACCAATACGGTCTACGATTATGGCGAACCTATGCAGAGTCTGGAGGTTGTCTGGCCCACAGGGGAAATCTTCAGAGCCGGTTCCGCAAGCGTCAACGGTTATCCGGACTCTAAGTCGAAGGGAACAAATCCTGCGGGTCCCGGGCTTGATTTCTATCGTTTTGTTCAGGGCGCCCAGGGAACCATGGGTGTCGTGACCTGGACCAATCTCAAGATTGAGTCAAAACCGAAGATAGATAATATCCTCTTTGCCGCACTGGACGACCTCGCTAGGGCGGAGGATTTTCTGTACAGGATCCTTCCGAGAAGAATAGGGCAGGAAGTATTGCTCCTCAATAATGTCGATCTTGCAACAATTCTTGCCGATAAATGGCCCGATGATTTCGAAAAACTGCGGGCCACACTACCTGCTTGGACGCTTATCATTGTTATCAGTGGTCTTCGAAGGCGTCCGGAAGAGAAGGTTGCCTACGAGATGGAGTTTATCGGTGAAGTCATACGCAATGAGTTTAAAGACATTGCCCTTACAGACAACCTGCCTGGTTTTCCAGGCATCGGAAAGAAACTGCTGTCTCTGCTGAGGAAGCCGTGGCCAAAGGAAGTATACTGGAAAAACCAGTGGAAGGGGGCCGCACACAGCCTTTTTTTTATTGCCAAGCCATCCGCCACACCTCTCTACAAGAGCATCGTCGAAGAGATTGCCATGGCGCATGGATATGCCCTTGAGAGCTTGGGTATGTACATTCAGCCCATTGAGCACAACAGGGCTTGTCATATGGAGTTCAATTTCTTTTACGATCCGGAATGTGGCTCAGAGAAGGCATTGATTAAATCATTGAGCCGCGAGGCGGCTAAAGAGCTTCTCAACAGCGGTGCTTTTTTTACCAGACCATATGGCGATCTGGCCGCAATCAACTACGAACGAGCCGGGGGCTACGCGTCGGCACTGAAACGGGTAAAAAAACTCTTTGACCCGAACAACATAATGAACCCCGGCAATTTGTGCTTTTAGGGAGGATAAGATGGCGAACGATCGCTATGATACGCCAAGAAAAAAAGCGAGTTTTGAGGTAAGGGACCTCAATAATTTTGTCTATGACATGAGCCGTTGTATCAAGTGTAAAGGCTGCTACTGGGTAGACCACACCTACATGCCCGGCGTCAAATATACCACAAGATGCCCTAGCGGCACCTGGAATGAATTCGATTCCTATCAGGCGGCGGGGAAGTTGAGAATCGGTCTCGCTGTGGCAGAGGGAAAATTCGATTGGACCCCGAAGCTTCTGGAAGTCGTTTACGCGGACCCTCTCTGCGGTGCCTGTGATGTAGGCTGCAAAAGAAATCTCGACCTTGAGATAGAGCTATCATTGGAGGCGCTGCGTATGAAGGCCGTAAAGGACGGCGCGGGTCCAATGCCGGCCCACAAGAAGATAGCCCGGAACATTGCCGACACGCACAACCAGTTCGGAGCACCTCACGATAACAGGAAGAAGTGGATTGACAAGGACATCAGCGTTGCGGAGAAGGCGGATCTGCTCTATTTCGCCGGTTGCTCGGCCTCACACACCAACAATGAGATAGCCCGGGCTACGGGAAAGATTCTGAATGCCTCCGGCAGCCCTTTTATGATCATGAAGGACGAGTGGTGTTGCGGGAACGTACTCTATTCGGTGGGCATGATCGATGAGGCTACGAAGATCGCAAAAAGGAATATCGAGGCTGTCAAGACATCGGGCGCAAAAACGCTCGTTACATCCTGTGCCGAATGCTACAGGATGTGGAAGGTGGACTACCCGAAGATGCTCGATATCGCCACGGCCGACCTTGGCTTTGAGGTGATACATCTCCTTGAGTTTGCCGATGGCGCGATAAGAAATGGCAGGCTGAAACCAACCAGAAACGTAGATCTCAGGCTTACCTACCATGACTCATGCGGTGTCAGCAGGTTATGTGACGCCTGGAGACCGTGGAAAGGCGAGCGCGGCTGGATGGGCACGATCGAACCCACCTACAAGAGGCGGCGCGGCACTGAAGGTCTCTATGGTCAGCCCCGGAATATTCTCAGTGCCATACCCGGCCTGACCGTCGTGGAGATGCCACGTATCCGTGAAAACGCCTTCTGTTGCGGCGCCGGAAGGGGCACAAGGGAAGCCTTTCCCGATCTTGCCCGGTTTTCCGCAAATCAACGCCTTGAAGAGGTACGGGAAGTAGGAGCTGAGGCCCTTGTTTCGGCCTGCCCGTTCTGCAAGAACAATTTTTTGCAGGCAATAAAAGCTCACGGTGAAGAAATTAAAGTACTGGATATCAGTGAAGTTATCCTTGCTTCGCTATAAGGGAGACATATATGGCTATAACGAAAGAAGCCTATAAGGCACTGGAATGTGTTGTCGGTTCCGAGTTTATCACGGATGACCCGATTCTCTGCGAGGGGTATCGCTCGGGTCCGGGCGGCTACGAATCGGCCACCGGCTATGAGCGGGTTATGACGACGACCCCCGGCGCCGTTATCCTGCCGAGGACGACCGATGACGTGCAGAAGATCGTCAGGATATGCAACCGTTACAAAGTGGCGTATGTACCCTATTCCACCGGATTTTATGGTCCCCGCTCCCATTGTCACGTGAAAAACGAGCTGCTCATCGATATGAAGCGCATGAGAGACTTTGAACTGGACGATAAGCACTGGTACGCCACGGTCCAGCCCGGCGTTACCTACTCGCCGCTGCAGGCGGAATGTCTCAGGCGGGGTGGCTATGTCGTCGTGGGAGGCGGTGGTGCCCAGGTATCGGTCGTTGCCAATATGATCTGTGACGGCTGGTCTCCTCTGAGCCTCAGGATCGGTTTTCCTCACCGCCGCATTCTCGGCGTGGAGTTGGTGCTCCCTGACGGTGAGATCTTAAGAACGGGCTCTCTGGCGGTCCACGACGACGCCTTCTGGGGTGAAGGTATCGGTCCCGATTTGAGGGGTATGCTCCGCGGCTACACAGGCGTGCTGGGTTGCCTCGGCATTGTCACGAAGCTGGCCCTTAAGATACTGCCCTTTCAGCCTGAAGAACTTAAACCGACCGGTATTTCACCCAATACGGGTCTTGCTCTGCCCGTGAACAGGGTAAAGTGGCTCAATTTCCAGGTACCGAGCAAGGAGGCTGAAACCCAGGTCATGTATGAGATCGGCAAAGCTGAGATCGCAGGTGCTGTCACCAAAGTGCCTCTATTCTGGCGCGCTATCGCAAAAACGGAGGGTAAGGAGGACTTCTGGGACATATGGGGTAAGGAGAGTGAGGAGACAATCAAGAACTTTCACATCGTTCGCGTTCTTCTCATCGGATTTACCTCGGAAGCGCAGATGCGCTATGACGAGGCCGTGTTAAACGATATTGTGAAAGAAGTGGGCGGTGTCCAGAGGCCAACCAAACCGATAGATCAGTCCTGGATTAAGAACGCAGATTCGGCAGGCATGTGGCTCATGTGCGGCGCTTACGTATCGGTGGACTACATCATCGAGAGTATTCCTCACGCGGATACACATGGTCCTACCTACGCGGAACTCAAGGCACGGTACACACCACCATTTATGCCCGATTACGGTGATCCAGGATGGACCATGGTTTGCGAGGCCGGTCACCAGGGATACTCGGAATATCTCGTCTACTGGGACCCCGACGAGGACACCAATCCGGTTGATCGGTTCTACGTGGAAACGTCCAAGATGAACATTCGGGAGAGATATTATACGTCTCTCTTGGGTTCGCACCAGCCCCTTTACCTCACGGGGCCGAAGTATGGTCCGAACTATCACGAGTGGCTTCTTAAGGTCAAAGGTGAATTCGATCCCCTGTGGATATGCCACCCTCCTGTTCCACTTGCCCACGACCAGTTCGTCGAACGAGCCGAATGGATGAAGTCCATGAAGGACTGGGAGTCGCCTGACGAGTTTCCCATGCCAAAATGGTAAGAGTCGGTCGCATAGAGGTTGCGTACGAGTCGGAGGTTTCCATAGTGGGGAAGGTGGCCATGTTTGGCGACAGGATCATGAAGGCAAAGGCAAAGGATACGGAAAAGGAATTTACCAAGAATTTGGCTGAGAAGCTCAGATGGCTGGCATAGCGTTTCTTGTCACGTCGACATGAAGACTATTAAATCTATCTTTAGAAGGAGGTAAGAAATGGGAAAAGCAGTTGCAGACGAACAAGAAAAAAAATCTGAAGGTCGGACTCTGCTTTCAGGGAACGAGGCCTTTGCAAGAGGGGCATACGAGGCGGGCGTAGTTCTTGCTGCCGCTTATCCCGGGACGCCCTCTTCTGAAATTATGGAAAATGTGGCCCAGTATAAGGAGATCATCGCGGATTGGGCAGCCAACGAAAAGACAGCATTTGAAATATGTATTGGAGCAGCCATGGCTGGAGCAAGAACCATGGCGTCCATGAAACAGCCCGGCGTCAGCGTATGCCTGGATGCCCTCCTGAATTGGTCGCACACCGGCACGCCCGGCGGATTTGTGCTCGTCGCCTGTGACGATCCGGGACAGCACAGTTCCCAAACAGAGGACGACACTCGCATGTATGCCAAACTGGCAAGGGTTCCGTGTCTGGATCCGAGCGACAGCATGGAAGCAAAAGAGTTTGTAGGCGAGGCGCTGGCGCTGAGCGAAAAATTTGATACCCCTGTGATTGTGAAGTCAACAACGAGGATTTCCCATTCGAAGACGATTGTCGATTTATACCCTCGCACCGACTACCCCGTTAAGGGATTTGAGAGAAATCCAAATAAGTACGTGGTGGTGCCGGGTCGGGCCATCTTGAGAGAAACCGAGGTCATCAAGAGACTGGCAGCGCTCAAAGAATATGTGGAAACATCTCCCCTCAACCGGATAGAATGGAATAAAAAAGAGGTCGGGATTATTACGTCGGGGATCGCCTATTATCACGCAAAACATGTCATGCCCGAGGCAAGCTATTTGAAGCTGGGGATCTCCTTTCCTCTTCCGGAGAAGATGATCAAGGAATTTGCGTCCAACGTTAAGAAATTGGTTGTCATCGAAGAGACTCGTCCTTTCTTCGAGGAAGAGTTAAAAATTATGGGGATAAAGAATTTCATCGGCATGGACTATTTCAGGGTTCAAGGCGAATTGAGTGCTGATGTCGTCCGAGACGGTTTGAAGAAGGCTGGAATTAAGATGGAACAACCCTTTCCGGTGGTTCCTCAGGCAGTAGATGCTCCGCCTCGTCCGCCGGTCATGTGCCCCGGATGTCCTCACAGAGGAATTTTTCTGGCATTCAAGAAGATCGACGCTAACGTTTATTCAGACATCGGTTGCTACACGCTGGCTTTTGCTCCTCCCATCAACGCTCTCCATACGGCCATCTGCATGGGAGCAAGCATCGGGAATGCTGTGGGGATGGCCAAGGTAAAAGGAAGCGATAAGCCGATTATAGCGGCCATCGGTGATGGGACTTTTGTACATTCGGGATTGACGCCATTGTACGACGCGGTGTACTCTCAGGCAAATGTGACGATTGTCATACTGGATAACCGAATCACCGCGATGACCGGAGGTCAGCCGGCTGCTGAGAGCGGCTTCAGGGCGAGCGGTTCCCCAACGGTAACGGTAGATTTGGAGAAGCTCGTGGCCGGGTTCGGCGTAAAATTTATAAAACATGTGGATCCGTACGATATTAAGGGCTGCGTAGAGGTTCTTAAAGAGGCCATTGCCTTTGAGGGGCCGGCTGTCGTGATAACGAACCGTCCATGCGCTCTCATGCCAAAGAAGATTAAAGGCAAACCCTATATGGTCGATGCGGAAAAATGCACGGGATGCGGCGTCTGCATGACCGCAGGGTGCCCGGCAGTGGGAGTGAGTGACCAGGTGGCCAAGAAGTCGAAGAAGGGAGAAAAGGCCAGGACTATTGACCCTGTCGTTTGTACCGGATGTTCAGTGTGTCAGCAGGTCTGTGCAGTTGGCGCAATCCAAGTGATGGAAAATTGATGGAAAGGGGTGCTAACATGAAAAAAGAAGAAGCGACAAATATCTTAGTGGTGGGTGTAGGGGGTCAGGGTGCGGTCATGGCAACGGAGCTTACCTGCGAAGTCGCTTTGGGCGCAGGCTATGACGTAAAAAAAGGTGAGGTTCATGGTATGTCACAGCGAGGCGGCGTCATCGCAAGTAATGCTCGCTACGGCAAGAATATTACTTCTCCTGTCATCGGAAAAGGTGAAGCCGACTATATCCTGGCGTTTGAGGCGGTTGAGGCCTTGCGGGCCATCGAGTACCTCCGGCCGGACGGCACTATCATTGTTAACGAGCAACAAATTGTGCCCCCCATTGCCCACTTTCTGAAAATACAGTATCCGGACAATGTGAAGGAGAAATTGCAGGATGGGAAACGCACAGTAGTAACCCTCAACGCGTTCGAGAAGGCGCGGGAGCTTGGGAGCGAGTTGTTGGTCAACACCCTGCTTCTGGGTGTACTTTCCAAGCGGCTTGAGCTTCCGGAAAAAACATGGAAAGAGGTTATCGTCAGACGTTTTGGAAAAAAGATGCTCGACCTCAATCTCAAAGCCTTTGAAGCTGGAAGGGCGATGAAATTTTAGAGTTCACGGGAAAGGAGGAATTACCATGACCGTATCCGAAATGATCGCTCGAAACGGTAGAATGTATCCCAATGAAACAGCACTGGTTGAAGTTGATCCTGTCCTAAAGACTAGAAGAGCGGTAACATGGAAGGAGTTCGATGCAAGGATTAATAAAGTAGCGAATGCGCTGATCGCTCGAGGCATCAAAAAAGGAGACAAGATCCACACGCTTATGTATAATTCCTTAGAGGTCCTCGAAATACAGTGGGGAGCAATGAGGGCGGGGGCATGGATCGCGCCTCTCAATTTTAGATTTACCGGCCAGGAAATTCTCTACTGCGCCGATGTGGCGGAAGCAAAGATGATGATTCTGGAAGAAGGATTCATGGACAGAATCCGCGAGGTTCAAGCTCAGTTGCCGACAGTAAAGCATTACATCTCTATCGGAAAAAATACACCCAAAGATATGGAAGATTTCGAAACGGTGATGATGCAGTCCTCATCTGAGTCCGTAGAGGTGCCGCTGGACGATAATGAAGGATGCTCACTCTATTTCACCTCCGGCACGACGGGAAAACCGAAGCCGATCCTCCTCACCAATAAGAACATTGAATGTGCGGCGATCACTAATAACACAAACTGGAATATAAAGCACAACGATAATTTTCTTCTCCTCCAGCCCTTGTACCATGCAGGTGGAGGAATGATGTGGGTAGGTGCGGTGATTGTCGGCGCTCCTGCGGTCCTCCTCAAGGGGATCATAAAACCTCTTGACGTGGTGCATGCAGTTCAGCAAGAGAACGTATCCATCTTGTTCATGGTTGTCCCATGGGCCTTGGATATCCTCGGATTTTATGACCGCAAGGAGCTCTCCGCGGAGGAGTATAACCTCAAACGCTGCCGTCTTGTCTCTCTGGGTGGTCAGCCTGTACCGCCCGTCGTGATCAAACGGTGGCTCGATCGCTTTCCCCACATGGAATATGACACCCTGTACGGCCTGGGAGAGGCAATGGGACCGGGCTGTTGTCACATGACCTCTAATGACCCGAAAAGGTGGGGCAGTATCGGCAAAGCGAGCTTCAACTGGGAGGCGCGTGTCGTGAACGAGAAAGGCGAAGACGTCCCCCGTGGAGAAGTCGGAGAATTAATTGTAAAAGGCAATGGCGTTATGAAGGAATATTACAAGAACCCGGAAAAAACGGCTGAGACCATTAGAAAGGGCTGGTGCTACACAGGCGATATGGCAAAGGTGGATAGCGAAGGGTACCTCTATCTGGTGGACAGGAAGAAGGATGTGATCATCTATGGGGGAGAAAATATTTATCCCGTTGAGATCGAGGATCTGCTTCAGACCCATCCTAAGATCCATGATGTAGGTGTTATCGGTATCCCGGACGAGAGATTGGGAGAGGTCGTGGCAGCGGTGATTCAGGTTAAGCCGGGTGAAGCATTGACGGAAGAAGAGGTGAATAAATTCTGCGGTGACCATTTGCCCAAGTATAAGAGACCCAGAAACATATTTTTTGATAACGTTCCCCGGAACCTAACGGGCAAAATAGAAAAACCTCGTCTGAGGGAGAAATATGCCGGTTTCGGAGAGATGTTCAAAGTGAAGTGATCGAAAATCCAACACTCCTTCGCGCCGTCTTGTGCCAGCGGGCGCTGAAAAGAGCATACCCAGCGAGGGGGGAAGGAGGCGAGAAGGGCAGGCGTCAGGGCAGACTGGAACAATAGAAAAGTACTTCAATGCCTCAGATGGGCAGAACAGGTTACTGGGAACGAATTAAGATGGCGGGACTCTCTAAAGGGTCGATGTGATCATGAAGACTTCTTTCCGGCAGCGCTACGCTGGAATATCGACGTTCTTAAAAAGGAGATGAGCATACAGACTTTGCCACTCAAATAAGAAGGGAGGTGTCTATGCAGCCTGAATTATCCATGTTTTCCTGGTATGTGTGGGGGTTCTTGATTATAGGGACGTTTCTTGGGACCTTAATCGGCACGTGGCTCATAGTGAGGAGGTGGGAAGAATGAATCCACAATATTTGCAGATTCCGCAACCGACGCCGGCGATGACTATTACTTCAATTATAGGGGTGATCGCTCTTCTCGTGGTCGCTGTCTTTCTCGGCATCATGGCAAGGGGAAAATGGAAATCATTCGACGAGTATCTCATCGGCAGACGAGACATAGGGCCTTGGGTCACGGGTCTCGCCCTTACAGGGTCTGCCATTTCCGGGTGGGCTTTCTGTGGAAGCACCGCTGTTGTCTATAAAGTGGGCTTTGCAGGGATGTGGTTTGCAGGCATATGGACCCTTGTCGGCAACATCCCTTGCGTGTGGCTCGCTGCCACTAAGACCAGGGAATTCGCGGCAAAACTTGGCGCTGCGACCGTTTGTGAGACGGTTGGGAGGCGATTCGAATCGAAGGCGCTTCAGACATTGGTCGCGGCGAGTATGCTCTTCTTCCTTTTCATGTATTCCGTGGGCCAGCTCAAAGCAGCCGGGGGGGTTTGGTATGCGGTTACAGGGCTTCCCCCGTTCTGGTGCCTTGGAATCTCCATTTTCATAGCATGGCTCTTCATAATACTCGGAGGGTACATGGGAACTCAGTGGTTTATTGCAGTTAAGGGGGCATTCTTAGGGTTTGTCGGTGCCCTGATCGGCGTGTGGGCCCTCATATATGCTGGTGGCTTCGGGGAAATAACAAAGGAGCTGACAGCGCAGAGCCCAAAGCTTATGAACCTTATTGACCCAACCCTTCCCAAGGTGGGTATGACACAACTCTTTTCAAGCTATGTGGGTATCCTGGCAACACCGGTCATCTTCTTTACCATGCTAGTCGGATTTCCCCACAATGTCAGTAGGTTTCTCGGAATGAAAAAGTTGTCAAAAAAGGAGTTCATATTGTTATGTTTCGTGGTATGGTTAACTGCTGGCATACCCGTCATGCTCGACTGTTCGAGCAATGGACTTGTCACAAGAGTGATTTTTGGTACAAACCTTCTTGCGAATAAGCAGTGGGGGGCGGACTTAGCCGCACCAATGCTCTCCTGGGCCATAGGAGGGTCAGGGCTGTTGGCCATGTACCTCACGGGTCTGGTTGGGGCTGCCCTGGGGACGCTCTCGGCAATGGTTTTCATCATGAGCGCCAACGTGACAAGGGACATTGTCAAACTATGGAGACCCGCGACATCTGACAAGTCTATGTTCTATCTTGGATATTTCCTCATCGCCCTTTTCCTCTTCCTGCCCTTTTTCTGGACCCTGAAGAGACCACCCGAGCTTCTTGCGGTATTCATGGGTCTTGCCGGTATGGGCCTTGGTGCCATATTCTTCTTTGTAAACGTTTTTTCCTACTACTGGAAACGTGCAACAAAGTGGGGTGCTATTTTCACAGTGGTCTTTGGGACGATTGCAACTATGTGGGGTGGCTGGGCTGTTCTCGGAAGGACTCCCCCTCTATTAGGTATGGGCACGATGGAATGGATACTGGTGGGCGGCTGTGCCTTCCTCTATTTTGTGGGCAGTCTTCTTACAAAGCCTCCGTCGGAGAAGACCATTTCCCTTCTGTTCCCGGCAAAAAAATAGAAGAAAAGCAGGAGAGAACAGAAGACAACAGAAAATGAACTTCCCGAGGCGCACCGGGCGCCTCGGGAATGGCCCAACCGGGGCGGACATCCAAACAAAGAGAGAGGCACTATAGATGGCGAATAGAGCAAATGGCAACGGACTGGCAAGGGTTGATTCTTATTACGAGGACTATGGAAGTCGGGCGAGGGCGCTCGCGAAAGAGGGGAAGAAGTCAATAGGCTATATATCCGCGGCCGTCCCTCTCGAGATCATCAGCGCTGCCGGCTTTGTCCCGGTAAGAATCAAGGGGGATCCCGGAAAGGCCGTGACAAAGGCCGACAGCAGGATGGAGACACTCGTCTGTCCTTTTCTGCGAAGTGCCTTCGACCTTACCCTGGACGGCAGGTACGATTATCTGGACGGGATTGTTATCCCTCACACGTGTGACAGTGTCAGCCGCACTTACGATGTCTGGAAACATAGTGTGCCA
>Ga0209039_10003772_pt1 | contig 11610 bp, 9 predicted proteins | sample BogFormECP12_OM1_FD_188238 | JGI IMG/M metagenome (GOLD analysis project Ga0209039, IMG submission 188238) | Bog forest soil microbial communities from Calvert Island, British Columbia, Canada - ECP12_OM1 (SPAdes) (version 2) | ecosystem: Environmental > Aquatic > Freshwater > Wetlands > Bog ...
GAAGCACGACGCCGAGGGTGCTACGCCGCGCGAAGCGCCCTTACTAACCGGCCCCGACATTAGTCACGAGCGCTTCGCGCGGCGTAGCACCCAAAACACCGAGTAGCCCGGCCATCAGGCCAGGCGTCGACCCGCCAAGAAAAAACCTGAGTATTTCTCGAACTGTCGACCCGCCAAAAACAAAACAAAGCATTGATCTATCACGAAGCTATGATTATGATACCATTTCTCATAGCACCAAACCTTTTATATAAAACACAGCTACATGTTCTTCACGCGAAAGTATTGCTCGTGAGAGAGGAGGGACGGCCGCCGCCCATATCGGGTGAGGAAAGTCCCCCCACCACCTGGACACGCAAATGCCCACAAGGGCATACGGCGAGAGTCGTGGCAATGGCACAGAAACGACACGGCCATGGGTTAAAGCGATGATCCGGCAACGGTGAGGTCGCCCAGACGCTGATGAAACGGTGAATCCTTGCGGGTGCAAGCTAGAGCGGGCCTAAAAGGGTCGTCCAGCCCATGGCCCCTGTAAAAAGCGCATAGATGAATGCCGTCGGCCTTCGGGCCAGGAACAAAAGGGGGCTTACTATCCCCACTCACGAGCAATATCACAGCGTTTGTCGGGCTTCGAATATTTTTTACCCCGGTGGAAACTATTTATTATATCAGAACCTGGTCTTTTTCTAAGGATATTTACCATAAATCGCCCATCGCATAAGGCGTGTAAGCCAGCAGGCGATGCGATAAAGCTGGTATGGCTATATATTTAGGCTGAAATAAATATATACGGCCCGGAGACATAAGTCAATATACCAATGCACAAATATCGTCTGGGAATAAAGGAGCTCGAAGCGGCCGTCGGGCACGTTCAGGGCGGTACGAGCATCCTGGTGGCCGGTCCCTCAGTGGGCGGCAAACGTGCCATCGTCCGCTCAATGCTGGCGAGCGGCCTCGAGGATGGCGAAGGCGTCATCCTGGTGCCCACGATGGAAACGGGTGAGAGCGTGCTTTCGTCGTTCAGGTCACAGAACATCAACGTAGGCTGCTTAAGGATCATCGATTGTATGTCCAGGCCCCTCGGGATGGACATAGGCGAAACGGAGAACGTTAAGCCGGTCAACGGCCCAATGGACGTGACAGGGATTGGCGTCGGGGCGGGCCGGCTGGCGGAGGAGTTTAGGGGAAAGCCGGTGCGGCTCTGCATTGATTCCCTGTCGACGCTCCTGATGTACTCATCCCTGCCGACGGTATTCCGGTTCGTGCACATGCTCAACGGCCGCATGCAGGCCGCGGGAAGCCTCAGCATAGGCGTGGTGGAGACGGGCATGCACGATGACCGGACGATGGCGGCGCTCCGGCAGCTGTACAGGGCGGCCGTCGAGGTAAAAGAAATGGAGAACTCGTGCTTCGTCAGGGCGATCGGGCTCACGCCCGCGCCGACACCGTGGCAAGAGGTATAGTGGTAGCGTATGATCAATAAGAATGTCAAGAAAACAGGCATACCGATGCTGGACGAAAGCCTTAAGGGCGGCATACCCATAGGTAAGACCCTTCTGTTCTACGGCTATCCGCTGGCGGAGAACGACGTGTTCCTCATGCAGACGGTCTACACAAACCTGGCCGAGGGCGAGGTCTGCTACTACGTCTCGAGTAATTCCAGCCCGGACGTGGTCCGGTCGGGCTTTAAGGAGTACGGCTGGGACACGTCCCGGTACTCGAAGCGCTTCGAGATCGTGGACGCTTATTCCTCGCTGGTGGGTGCCTCTTCTCCCGAGCGTTTTTCAGTGAAGGACCCGGAAAACATAAAGTCATTCGACGAGACCATATCGGCCATCATCGAGATGCTCTCGCCCGGCGACATGCTCATGTTCTCATCGCTTTCCTCGTTGTTCGACCAGTGCACATGCGACGACGAGGAAGTCCTGCGATATGCCCGGAAATGGAATAAGATGGCCGTGCTCCGGGGCGGCATAGTCGTGTACAATTTCATAGACCGGAGCTATGACCAGGAGCTGACGGAGCAAGTGAAGAATGGGCTGTGCAACGCCACGGTGCTCGTCGGTGGGCTGGGGGCGGAAATGATCTATGGCCACTATTTCCGGCTTTATTCCTGCGATTGGTCGCGCCTTCCCGACAGGCCCACGCTCTTCAAGATCACCAGGCCGGGCGGCATCACCGTGCACATCCCCAAGATCCTGATCACGGGCCCCCAGGGCTCCGGCAAGTCGACGTTCGTCCGGACGGCCGCCGCCCTCTCGGCGGGTAATTTCATCTCCGTTGACCGGATGGGCACCACCATCGTGGGCGACCACGCCCAGATCATCATCAAAGGATTTTCCGTCGACCTGTTCGGTACTCCCGGCCATAAGCGGTTCATACCGACCCTTAAGGCTTTTGCGGAGGATGCCATGGGCATTGTGGTCGTTGTGGACTCCGCGGACCCCAGGAATTTCGAGTGCGCGACCAAAATGCTAAAAAGGGCTAACATGGAGGGCGTGCCTTACGTCATCGTGGCGAATAAGCAGGACTCGAAGGGCGCGCTCGACGTGGATGGCATCCGCGAGGAGATGGGCGTGCCCGGGGACGTCCCGACCATCGGCATCTGCGCGAAAAGCAACGGCGACGTGCAGCGAGTGCTCGAAACGCTCATTGGCATGGTCGTCGAGAGCCCGAGCTCCCGCCCGGACGAGAAGCTCGGTGTCGTCATAAACGATCTGAAACGGGTTAACGGCATCAGGGCCGCAGCCATCGTTTCCACCGGAGGCATACTCAAGGCGGCCGACGTCCCCGATGGCGTCCAGGGCGAACGGCTGGCCTTCGCAGCCTCCACCATCATGAGCACGGCCGATGCCGCATCCGAAAACCTCGACCATGGAAAAATGGGCGGGCTGGTCGTCGAGATCGACGAGAACAAGCTCATGATCAAGAACGCGGGCGAGAAGAACATGCTCGTCGTGCTGGCAGATCCGGGCGAGAGGATGGGTCCGGTCTCGGTGGAAGTGGAGCGGGCGGTACAGAAGATCAAGGATATACTTGGCGAGTAATACGAGAATGCCGGACTTTTTTACGGTCGCTCAAAAGCCGCTTTAACCATTTATAGATATCAGGCCAACACTGATGCAGGATGAAGGATGACGACTTTTGGGTAGGGCTAGAGCCCGTCGAGGATGCCTCAGGGGGCGGGTACAGGACCAGACACGTCATTCTTAAGCGCCGTCACGCGTCGCTTTCCCAATCCGTCTACTCGTGCCGGCTCCACGATAAGATAGCGCCGAACAGGGATTATTCCTCGGAGGGCCTGTGTTCTTTTATAGAAGGGAAAAGCTGGAAGTTCATCGATGCCATAGCCGTAGGGCTGAAAGTCGACGGCGTTATTGAAAAGCTCAAGCCCGTGTCGGTAAATGCGTGCCTCTGGGAGCTCGAATACTCTTACGCCGCCGGGGAACGAGGCCTGAAAGTATCCTACTATCTTTTTAATGTCGGCCAGGGCGGCGCCGGCATCGTTAACGCAATGGCGGAAGGCGCCGGCCCGGAAGCTTCCATTGTTTTCGAGCCCTTCTTCGACATAAGGCCCGATAAGGCACCCTCGGACCCGGGGGGGATGACAGGCGAGTTTTCAGGCGATACGCTGGAGGTCACCTCGGGGGAAAGGGCTGCGTGCGTCCGCTGCGCAGGGGCAAAATTCCGGGAGTCCCCGAGGACCATTGATTGGAGGTACAAGCTCGGATCCGGAGAACGCGCTAATGTGGAAGGACACATAAGGCCAGTGCCCGAGGCCAGGACGATCGCCTCATATTATGAGATCGAGGCGCCGGGAAAAAAAGCGGAACTGCGCTTTTCATGCGGGAATACGAAGAAAAGCGCCCTCGAACTGCTGGATTTTCATACCTCCGGCGCCCGTGAGGACGCCCTGCTGGCGCAGTCCATGAGAAAGGCTATTTTCCCGGAGTATAGTGGCACAAGCCTGGAAAAGGGCGTTGTCTGGAGGATGCTGGGCATGGCGCGGTTCGGCATGGAATTCGAGGGCACGAGGTGCATGGAAGCAGGGGGCCTCCTGTCCCGGGAATTATTGTTCAGGGACCAGTTCGCGGGCCTGCTCAACAACTTCGAGGCTATCAAGAGTATCCATGGAGGCACGTGCATGAAAAACATCCTGCTCAAGGCATACGAACTACAGGATAAGTGGGGACTGGTCCCCTCGCGAATAGCGGTAGAAAAGAAGGACGATGGCTGTGCTGACACTACATTGATGGCCTTCGTGCTCGCGGGAAGGCTGGTGAGGAAAACTAATGACGGCGATCTGGCGGTACGCTCGGCAGGGGCCTTAAAAAAATTCCTGGACGGCGTCAGCGCCTGCTGTTTGGAGTCGGATGGCCCGCCCATGCTGAAGCCGAATGGGCTGGTAAGCGTTTCCCCACACGACGAGGGGCGCAGGAATATACTCGGCCACATGGTCACGGAGCGCATAAATGCCGCATGGGCGCAGGAGCTGATCGAGAAAGGACGTGGCGATGAGCTCAAGCTGCAAAAGTACCTGCTGCCCGAGGTCAATGCCCTGTGGATACGATGCCTGGAATCAGGGTGGCTTTTCAGTAAGTATATCCGCGATTTCAAGCTCGCCGACCGGTGCAAGATGATCTATTACAAGGCGCTGGAGGCGTATAAGCCGCTTTTCTACAACCGGGATACGGGCTTTATCAATAACCTGGTGACCACCGATGAGTCGGCGCTGGGAAGGCGGATAGACCCAGGGGTCGGTTCGCCGGGAATGGTGGCGGCCGCCATCCTTGGTTTGAGCATGTTCACCGGGCGGGAGCTGGAAAGCATTGCTGCCGCCACAAAAGAGCGGCTGCTCAGGGTAAAATGGGATATGCCTATCGGGGTGATAGGCATGGAGGTGGCGAAGTCCGCCTACCTCAATGGCACCGGGGAACGCGGGGGGACTGTCTCCCAGGGCGATACCCCGTACCTGATAGGACTGCTGAGGATGGCGGGAGATGCGGAGATGGCCGACCGAATACTGGAGACCAACCTTCGCCATCAGATGGAGGAGGGCTTCGTTTTTTACAATAGCTCGCTATTTAGCTGTGACCATGATATGTTGCCGACCGGAGAGCCGGTGTGCTGGCTGTCCCAGTGGGTCGACCCGTACCTGGACTACGGAAAGGGACGATAGAACAATAATTATATGTATTTCCTGGAACTATGCAGGTTTTGCGTAATTAACGTTGTTTTAAAAACAAAAAATGTAATAAAACGAGGCACGTATATATATCGGTAAGATATAATTGTTTGTATCACCCTATCGCTTGCTTCGGTCGAGGCAGGCCGATACAGGCTTAAAAATGGAGGACCACGATAATGAAGGCATGTATTCTCTGCGGCGGCGCCGGTACGCGGCTCAGGCCACTGACTTTCGAGCGGCCCAAGCCCAGCATACCGATCCTAAATAAGCCGTCGGTGGGGCACCTTGTCGAGCATTTGTCGAAAAACGGCTTTAACGAGATCGTCATCACTTTAGGCTATATGGGGGAAGTCATCGAGAAATACCTCGGCGATGGCTCTCTCTTCGGCGTGGACATCAAGTATGTCTACGAGAAGGAAAAGCTGGGCACAGCGGGAAGCGTGAAGAACGCCGAGAGATACCTCGACGACGGCCCGTTCATGGTGGTGGGCGGAGACCACGTGCTGAACCTGAATTTGAGGGAACTGTATGATTTCCATAATAGCACGGGCGGCCCTGTGACCATATCGGTGCTGAGCATCGACGACCCCCGGGAATTCGGCATTGTGGACCTGGATAATAACCACATAATACACCGGTTCAAGGAAAAGCCAGGCCCGGGCGAGATCTTCTCGAATTTAGCGTCCACGGGCATTTACGCCCTCAGCCCCGAAGTCCTCGACTACATTCCCCGGGAGAAGTACGACTTCGCGAAGGACCTTTTCCCGAAGCTGCTGGGCGAGGGTAAAAAGATCAGCGGATGGCTGGCCCGTGGCCAGTGGACCGACGTGGGAAACCCCCGTGCATACCGTGAAGCGCAACGCTGGATGCTCGAGAACATGCCAGGTACGTACATCCACGGCAGACTGCTCAACGAGGGCGCGAAGCTCAACGGCCCGCTCGACATCGGCAACAACGTGTCGCTTGGAAAGCATTCTGTGATCGTCGGCCCTGTCTATTTAGGAGATAATACGACCATCGGCGACAATGTGCTCATAGGCCCGTACACTTCCATCGGCAACAGCTGCAACATCGGCAACGACTGCCGCATACTCTCCTCGTATATTTACAATGGCGTCAAGATCGGCTCGGGCTGCTCGATCTCGGGCGCTATCATGGACAACGACATCACCCTGGGCAGGAGCTGCACGCTGGAGAACGGCGTCGTCATCGGCCCAAGGGCCATGATAGGCAACGACGTGACCATCCACTCGGACATACGCATATGGCCCGAAGTGGTCGTGAACGCCGGCACCAGCGTCAAGAAGGACTTCATGAACGAGCACTTTGCAACCGATATCAATGGCTCGTAAAAGAACCTACTATTTTTACTTTTTTAGGGGCAATATAAACGGCTTATGACGTCACGTTTCCATGGCCCCGTCTTTTGCAGGTTCACCGTCAGGAATACGCTATAGTCAGGGGTATCCTGGATCGCGATACCCCCTTCATCGTCTTCGGACGCGGCGACAGTAATGCGATCGCCGGGGTGCCCGCCATCAATGGCCTTTGAGAACATGGGCCCGGCCCCTGCGTGGGCTACTATCGGACCGACGGGACGGTCGTTATCATAAATGACCACAGAGGCGCCATCCACCGGAACGCCTCCCGAGTATACATCGCCCGAGACCTCCAGCGAAGGCACCTCGACATCGATGCTGTCCGAGCTCCCGGAGAGGTCCACGTGCCCGGAGGATTCGCCCAGCGTATAACCGCCTTTGTCTATTACTGCGATGTCAAGGGGTTCCCCGTCCGCGGGGGCACGGAGCACGGCTGCATATGTGGCGCCATCCACGGTCGCAGGGACGCCGTTAACGAAAACCCCCGCATGCCCGGCCCTCGACCAGGGATAACGAGCCCCGTCAGCTACAGTGTATATTGTGCCACTGACCCTGTGCTCCACCTGGCCGGGGCCGAGGTCCAGGCAAGAGTCTGCCATGCCGGAGATAATGGGGGTCGAGCCGGAAACGCAATAGCCATTATACGACGCCATGACGTCTACCGACGGGTTATCGCCCGTATCCAGGCTGGCCTGGTACGTGCCATCGCCGGCATAGTCGGCCCGGCTGCCGTTGACGAACACGGCGGGCACGCCGCTGGCCAGGGGCATGCCTCCGGAGGTGAGGTGTACCTGGACAGTTGCCGCGTCGCACGTCACAGAAAAGAATAAAAGCAGGGCTAACAAACACAGCAAGGCCATGCTCAGGCATCGTTCAAAGCACATATGAACCATATATTATATTAATGTTTGTATAAATATATGTTATGGAGCGTATATATCACTCATCAGCATTTTTATACTTATAAAAGAATATTAATTTGATCACCATGGAAAGGCTTGAGACGATCCTGGAGAACCTTGGACTGGACAGTGCCATGGTAGCAGTTTTCACCTGCCTGGCGGACAAAAAGAAGGCCACGATGGAGGAGATCTTCGAGAAGACGGCGCTATCCAGGAATGCCATATCCATGGCCCTGAAAGCCCTGGATGCAGCCGGAGCGGTAAAGCGTGAGGGCGAGTGCTTCGGGATCGAGGACGTACAAAGCTCGCTGATGGCCCTGCTGCCGTCGAGATTTGAGGAACTGAAGGCCGAGATCTATGCCTACAGGCCGTCGGGCGTGGCGAAGGAGTGCCCCATGGTGGAGGTGATGAGGAACGATGCTTCCGCAGTGCCATTGTTCGCGTCCAATAACATGGACGCCGCCCTGCAGAGCGTTGACATCATCTCCCGCTCGCTCACATGGCTGGACGACCGGTCCCTGAACGCGGCCCGGGCTGCGGTGCAAAGAGGCGTAAGGGTCCGGGTGATCACCGGCAGGCATCCCGAACTCAAGCCGGACGCGAGGGCGCTGGACGATGCCGGGGTGGAAGTGCGATGCCATGAATACTCCGGCGACGTTAGATTCATGATGGCGGATGTCGAAGTCGTAGCCTTTTCCATAGGGGAGCCGCTAAAGGTCACGGAGCCGAAGTACTTCGGATTGATCATAAGGGACCGTGACGTCTGTGAGAAGATCCTGGAACATATTTTCAATCCCGCGTGGGAAAGCGCGGAAGTTGTCGAGGAATACAGGATATAGGTTTTTTTTAAAAATAAAATAAAAAAAGGAGTTACAGATGCCTTATTTAATGGCATCCGCTGCAGTCCGGACCGCAGGTGGCGTTGGGGTTCTTGACGATGAAGCCCTCCCCATATTGAGTTTTCACATAGTCCAACTGGAATTCCTTGAGGTCATCTTCCAGGTTCTTCTCGTAGACCAGATTGATGCCATTCGAGTTAGTGACCAGGTCGTCCTCCTTCTTTTCCATATCAAGGGCCGGTGCGTACTGGGGCCCGCTGCAACTGTAGCCCGCGAAATAAATGCGAATGAGGGAGTCCTTCTTCTGTTCCTTGTCCAGGAGGGTCTTAAGCTCTTCGGCTGCCTTATCAGTTACTATCAATTTGTATCACCTTAATTAAGCAATCCTAACTTTTTAACGTCTGTACAAATACTTTTTGCCAGTTTATTCTAGTTTAAAGTATTTCGGCGCCGTCATCCATGGGCATCTTGGTCGGCTTACCGTCGAGGGCGTTGATCTCCGTGTAGCCCTTGTGGCTTCGGATCACCCAGAACGGGATATACAACAATTCCATATTAAGCTCAATGTCCTGGGGCCGCGGCTGGAACTTCTTGTGCTCCACGATCGCCGCCTCGCCCTGGGTTCCCTTGAAACGGACGGTCTTGGTGTTCTCCTCGATGATCGCCTTGACCGCCATGGCGGTGGCCTCTTCCTGGGTGACCACCGATTCTTCGACGTTGTAGGGCGCATCCGGAAGGCTGACGTTCTCTACGGCGGCTGTCGTGGGCGCCGCATCAAGAGACTTGTTAATGGCGTTGATCATCCTGGAGCCCTTGCTGTTCAGGGGTATCGTCAGGTCCTTGTACCTGGACTGGACGTCCAGCACGAAATCGTATTTCCAGTACGGGATGAACTTGAGCGAGATCTCCACGTCCTCGGACCTGCCGATGGAACCGGAGATCCGGATGGCGTCGGCGTCCTTGACCTTGATGGGCACGCTGTGCAGCGGTATGGATACCCCCTCGGGCTCTTCGTCCTTTGGCTTCGCCTTTGCCTTCTGCTTCTTTGCCGGCTCCTCTTCCTCCACCTCGATGACCTTGCCCTTATCCTCTTCCTCCACGGGCCCCGCGCTGCTCAGGTCGAGCTGCTTCGTCGGAGCCTGGGGCTTTTCCGCGCTGTGTGCGTATAGTTCATTCGTAAGCGATGAGACGTCGCTGGCCTTAGAAAGCAGGTCCCTCGAAGGTGCCGAGGAATCGCAGCCTGACAGTACGGCCTTCCCTATCTGCCGCTCCAGCTCCGCCCGGTCCCACAGCATGATCTCCTTCTGGCTGCTCAGCTTCTTTACCTCGTCGGAAAAACTGGCCATGGTAATGAAAAGGACCTTTACGTTATTGCCATTCAGCCCCCCCAGGAAAGTTTTTAAGTCGTCCGCGGAAACATCATCCACGAGCTTGATGCCTACATTATTGCCCGGCTTTTCCGCGAGGAGGTCAAAGCCCTGCAGCGATGCGCCCACTGAATAATTATAGGTGCTAAAGACCTCTTTTATGATATTTAGTAAATTATTTGACATCGTAACTCCTTTTGGACTTCATCCTAGTCCAAAAATAGATAACCTTTAGGGATAAATAAATTGTGGGTTGCCCCATGTTCGAAATACAGGAAGAAATGATGTTCACCAACGCCCGTATCGAGGAGATCATGTACGGCGTCACGTTCAATCCGAAGACCAGAGACGGGGAGATCGTGGTCAACCTCTCGGTCGTCGATAAAAAGAACCTCGCCGAGGTGCTGGATATTTTCAAGCAGGTCATGTATAGCGGCCTGTCGGTCTGCTCGTACGTTAAGCTTTTCGAGGAGGGCGAGACCCTGAACGGCTTCACTGTCGGCCGCGGCAAGACGGGCATCGCCACCGCCTGCAGCATCACCATCGACGGCGTTTTCCTGAAGCAGGGCATTCCCGTGCGCCCAAAGTTCGGCGGCATCGTCCAGGTCAAGGACCGGATACCGGTGCGCTTCACCGACATGATACGCTATGACTGTACTACGATCGACCCGCTTGAAGTGCTCATGTCCCAGGACCTGACCTCCATCCGGGAGATGACCCGGACGGGCTCCGGCAAGATCCTGGCCAATTTCCGGGAAGTCCCGATGACGGCCAAGGACGACGTTGACCATACCATTAACAGGCTTTTGACGGCGGGTTTCTACGGCATACTCGAAGTCGGGGAGCCGAATACCCCCGTGCTGGGCGTGGACGTGGACAGGGATCACATGGGCGTCATCATCACCGGCGGCACCAACCCGATGGCTGCCGTCCAGGAGGCCGGGATCCCCATAATTACCAAGGCCATTAAAGGCTTGCTCGACTTCCGTGAGATGAAAAAGCTCGTTTAATCTTTTTTTCAGCATTTAATGCTTTTTATAGCCTTATTTTATTATATTATAGCATTCCCGCCTAAAATCTGCCTGCAACACCTGTGAAAAAGGTTTATATCGGAATAATAAGTGTTATTTCACAAAGAGGATGACAAAAATAGCCCAAAGTAAATTTCTCCAGAAACCGACGATACCCGTCACTGTCGCCGATAGATCAATAGCGGAGCTGATGGATGCCATGTCATGCACCGGCTTCCAGGGCCGTAAGCTTGGCGAGTCCATCGACACATGGGCGCACATGCTCAAAGATGATGATCTCACTATATTTATGGGATTAACCGGCGCCATGTGTCCGGCCGGCATGAGAAAGATCATATCGTATTTCATCCAGCACCGTTTGATCGACTGCTTAGTCTCGACCGGCGCCAATATGTTCCATGATGTGCACGAATCGCTGGGCGGCAAACATTATGTCGGCTCCCACGTGGCTAACGACGAGGCGCTCTTCAAGGATGGCGTCGACCGGATATACGACGTTTTCGCCGTGGAGGAGCAGTTCAGGGAGACCGACCACATCATTGCCGAGTTCAGCAAGACGCTGGAGACGGACAGGCCCTACTCTTCGAGAGAGTTCGCCTACCTTCTCGGTAAATGGCTCTACGAGAAGGGTGCGGACCAGGACTCGGTGGTCGTGAGCGCCTACATACACAACGTTCCTATTTTTATTCCGGCGCTGTGCGACAGCTCCATCGGCATAGGCCTCATGGTCGCACGGCGCAGCGGCCGGAGCATCAACGTCGACCAGATGAAGGACGTCGACGACATCACCCGCATCATCGAGAACTCCAAAAAGACCGGGGTCATCTACATCGGCGGCGGGGTGCCCAAGAACTTCATCCAGCAGACCGAGGTCATCGCCTCCATCCTGGGGCTGCCCATCGAG
>Ga0209039_10003773_pt1 | contig 11607 bp, 8 predicted proteins | sample BogFormECP12_OM1_FD_188238 | JGI IMG/M metagenome (GOLD analysis project Ga0209039, IMG submission 188238) | Bog forest soil microbial communities from Calvert Island, British Columbia, Canada - ECP12_OM1 (SPAdes) (version 2) | ecosystem: Environmental > Aquatic > Freshwater > Wetlands > Bog ...
AGACACACAGGTCTGACCTACCGCGGCCTTGTGACCCTGTAGAACAAACAATCATTCTCAACTCGAGCCCCCACCGATTGTCGTCTCTGCTCCCTACATCTCATAGCGTGAAGTTGCCGGCAATTCATGCAGTCCTGACGAGTACTTAAAAAAGTTATCATGACAGATCTTCAACAGTCTTGAAGAATTTACTTGACATAATTCCGATAATGAATAATGACGTCGTCCCAGGACATTCGATCAAGGAGGGAGGGTATGGTGATAATAAAGCCCTTGAAGGTATTGGTTTGTCTTGCGATTATCTTAACGTTCGCCAGCGACCCAGCAGGGTGGGGGTACAGCAGCTCTGACGTCTCGGGCGGTATCCAAGGCGATGCCTTGTCCGCTGATCCGGCTGTACAGCCTAGCCGGCAATACCGTTCTCCAGCTAAGCCAGTCGTTCGCTCGGAGAGCACACAGCCTGCGGTCCACCGTTCTGTCCGTACACAGACGGTTCAGGCTCCACCAGGTTACTCTTCTCCTCCGTACGCAGTTGCTCCCCCCCCGCTCAACTATCCACCGCAGCCTCAATCTTGTCCGCCCGGACCCCAGGGATTTGGTCTGTTTCAACAGGGGGTGCCATTTGGGCCGACCTCCTGCGGAATCCCGCCGTACCTGCCCAGGATCGGCTGCAAACAGTTCCAAGTCGATGCGAAACTCTGGTACGCGCGGTTCAACTCGAACACGGTCATCTTCGGGACAGATCTGGCTGGCGGACCAGGGACCGAGCTTGATCTGAACCGAGATCTCGGCCTGCGGAACAATCAGTACATAGCCGAATACGAAGGCAGATGTCAGATTCGGCCGAACTGGGGCATTGAATTTTCGTTCATGCCGATTCAGTTCAGGGATAATTCTACTCCCCAGAACGGTTTCTTCTTCGGCAATGCCTTTTTCCCCGCGTTTGTGCCGCTTCTGACTCAATGGGATCGCTTTATATATCGTTGGGATGTGATCTATAGCTGGTTCCAAGCCCCTCACGCCGTATCCAGTATCTTCGCCGGTTATAGCCTGTACGACGATAAGCTGACGGTTAGTGACACAATCCAAAGCCGCAGTAGATCGAAAGGCTTCGGGCTGGCCTATGCAGGCCTGAGCATCGAGAGAGTCATCCGAGATTTTTGCGGGGGAACCGCCTCCTGCAACTGCAAGGCCTCTGTGCAGTTCCTCGATGGATACTTTGGTTGGGACGGCTATGCCGCAGGCCGTTTGGCTGTTCCCATGCAAGGAGGCCGCTTCGGTTACCTGGAGGCCGGTTGGAGATGGATCGTTCTCGAGCGCAAGTATCCGTCCGACGCGGACAAGACCAGTCTGGACGGAGCAATCGCAACAGTGGGACTGGTCTTCTGAGATGTCTCCTGAGGCGAGTCCCAAAAGGGACGCGTCTTTGGAACCACTACAAGAAAAGCGGGAAGGAGGTCGCTGCCGATTCAGGTTCCCGGCAGATTCCGGGGGAGGCACTCCTTCTGATGGTTGAATGTCCAGTAGACCGGCGGCAAACGGACACTTCCTGGAACCCATAACGCCAGCAGCGACACTCTACCAAGGCCCGGCCTCTCGCCGGGCCTTGGTTTTTCGAGTCGGAAATGTCATACGAATGCGTTTTCAAGCAGGTAACTTACGGAAGAGTCCTGCCTTGTCATTGCGAGGAGTGAAACGACGAAGCAATCTCATCGGTGGTACCGGCAGCTTGCCGGTCACTCGCCACCCCGGACTCCGATCCGGGGTCCAGTCTGGATTCCCGCGTACGCGGGAATGACGACGAGCGGGACGTCCATCCCACCAGGGATTGCCTCGGCATGCCACCCGTAACCGACTGCTTGCATTCTGGAGCGGCATTTCGCTTGACAGCTTCGAGCGCCGATGGTAAAAAAAATAGTTTACATGTGTGAAGAGGTGTCCCATGAAAACCTGGACCCCGAAAAAAGGGGAAGTAGAAAGAAAATGGTTCGTCATCGACGCCAAGGATAAAGTCCTGGGAAGGATTGCCGCGGAGACCGCTAGTATCCTGAGAGGCAAGCACAAGCCTCAATTCGCGCCTCACATGGACAGCGGCGATTTTGTGATCATCATAAATGCGTCCAAAGTGCGGCTCACCGGAAAGAAGCTCCAGCAGAAGACTTACTACCGGCACAGTGGGTATCCCGGGGGACTGAGGTCCACCAGTGCTGAAAAGCTGCTCAAGGAAAAACCCGAACGGATGTTTAGGCTTGCTGTGAGGGGCATGCTTCCAAAGAATACACTGGGGCGAGCCCAACTGACCAAATTGAAGGTTTATCCAGACGAGACACACCCGCATTCCGCTCAAAAGCCCGCACCTTATCAGTTTTAGTCCCGGAGGAGGAATATGAGTGACGATCGCCACTATGCGACAGGAAAAAGAAAAAATGCGATAGCCAGGGTCTGGCTCACAGCCGGTTCAGGCAAAATCGTGGTAAACGAGCGCCCTTTGGACGAGTATTTCGGCCGTCAGACCTCCAGAATGGTCCTTATGCAGCCATTCGAGCTGACCCAGACCCTCGGACGCTTCGATATAGTGACCAATGTTCACGGTGGCGGCCTTTCAGGTCAAGCTGGCGCGATCAAACACGGCATCAGCAAAGCCCTCCTCAGCGTGGACCCCGCGTTCCGTTCGATTTTGAAGGGTGCAGGATTTCTCACGAGAGATTCCCGCATAAAGGAGCGTAAGAAATACGGGAAACGCGGAGCGAGAGCAAGTTTCCAGTTCTCGAAACGCTGATACCTTCAAAAGTTTTTTTGTATGTTGTGGTGGCTGTTACGGGGCCTCCGGTTATGCCGGGGCCCTTTCCCTCGCCACTTCAGACAGTCTCAATGGGCTGCCCTCCTCCGCATAGCTTCCGCGTCTTTCAATTTCTGCCTGCACTTGATCCCGCGAGTGATTACTGCACCGCGTCGCCTGAGACGGCACGGAACTCCGCCATAATTGCATCCATAACCGGCCCCGCGTTGCCCCTGATTATAATGTCCATGAACTGATCGTACGGCGTGTCGGAAAGATTCACCAGGATCAGGCGCGCGCCACCTCGCTTAGCCTCGAGGGGCAAAGAAGCCGCGGGTTGGACCACCAGGGAAGACCCAATTGTCAGGAAGAGATCACAGTTGCGAGCGTAAGAGAATGACTTCTCCAGAACTTCCGGCGGCAGGGATTGCCCAAACGCGATAGTGGCACACTTGAGAGGGCCGCCGCAGTACTTGCAATAAGCTACTTCGATCCCTTCCCGATCCATTTCGTCGGTGATTTCTTCCCGTGGCCATCTAGTGTGACAGTCCAGGCACGTAATCTCTCTCACAGTTCCGTGAAGCTCATAGAACTTCTCGCGTGAGCTGCCTGCTTTCTGGTGGAGGCCGTCTATGTTCTGGGTAATGAGGGCCGAAAGGCGGCCGCTCTTCTCAATATTCACCACGGCCTTATGCGCGGAATTCGGGACTGCATCCCTCATGGCGGGATATCTGGCTCGGTCGTACGCCCAGTAAATCTTTCGATATTTTTCATCCGCGCGGAACTTCTGGTATGTCAAATCGTCTGGATTGTATTGTGACCAGATTCCCCCTGGGGAGCGGAAATCGGGAACGCCGGATTCTGTTGATATGCCCGCGCCAGTGAAAACAACGATCCTCTGCGCTTCATATATCAAGCGTGCGGCAGCTATGATTCCATCATCGCGCATAGATAGTCCTCTTTAAGGGCTCACGGAGGCTTGGCGCTTAGCGCCGCGGCCTCATATCGACTCCCACAGATAGAGAGCTACAACGAAGTATGAAAATGCCTCCCCCTGGTTGGTGCCACGGACGTGTCCGACGTCTCTAGGGACTCGTCCGTGCACGGATGAGCTTTGCACATCCGTGGCACCATCAAAAAAGCTACTCCTCCTTTGAGAGCCTGCATTTTCATAGCAATGTGCTTTCAACTGAGGAATACTTGATCAAAGAAGTTGGCGTGAATCCAGCCGTTGCAAAGCGAAAAAAACTATCGCTTCCCCTGGACCTTCTTCCGCGGCGGAACTTTACAGTCGGCTTTTCTCATCTCGGTCTCGAGTGTCACAATCTTATCCAAGATCTCCACAAGCCCATCGAAGGTTATCCCACCTGATTTGGCAGAAAGACTGTTTGCATAGGTTTGGTATTCGAGTCTTAGTTCGGCCAATTCTTTAGTGAATTGGGGGCAACTCTTCGCAGCCGCCGCGCAGGGGAGGAGAAGACAGAGGAGCACCACTGCCGCCGTAGTCTTCATCACCATCTCTTCGGATCTCGCATGTAGGCAGACCTGCCGTGAATCTCATGGTAAATTTTAAAAGCGCAAAGCACAAAGTCTTTTCACGGTCATCGCCGGGCAATCACATGCGCAGCAGTTTCTTCCATGCGGACGGGGTTTTGACGCGCATCTCTCCGGAATCTACTCTGTTGGAAGTCGGATTATACCTTACTTTCCAATTTCCCATCAGGATAAAAGGCCCCCAATAAAAAGGATGGCTCGTACTGGGGTTGTTCAGGAGGGTAAGCTTGGCTTGGCGAAGTGCTTCAGCCTTGGAACCGTTTTTCAGGTTGCCGTACATTTCTATGAAAAGCCTTGCCGTGCTTTCATCGTTGACCTGCCACGTGCTGAGGATTACCGAATCAGTCCCGGCAAAAAGAAACGCCCGGCAAAGGCTCACCAGTCCGTTGGCCTCACCGGGATTCCATTTTCCCGGAGAGAGGCAGGAGGAAACCACCACCAGATCAGAATTAAGTTTAAGCCCGAAAACTTCTCCCAATTGGAGAAAACCGTCATTTTCGCGATCACCGAAAAGCGAGAAAATTATTGCCGGCTGCTGTTGCAGCTTTCCTGACCCACTGAGGAGCAAGCCGTGGGTAGCTAGGTGGATGTATTTGTAGCGGCTTAGGTCCGCCTTTTTGAAGAGCGTTTCAGTGGCCTCTTCGCCGAGGTACGTCTGCGTGGGGCCTCCCATGATTTTGACGATTTCGGATATTTCCTTGCGAGCTCCCGGCAACGGCTTTAGCTCCGGTCCTCTCGACCCCGGAGAGTTGCCGGACAGCGAACTCATTAGCCTGTCAGCTCCCGGGTTGGGTTCCCTCTTCTTTTCTTCGTCTTGATAAACCGCGTCTCCAAATGCGACCATGGTCCAGCCAGGGTCGCGGTCGCTCTTCCTCGCTCGGAGGTTGGCGAGCACTGAGAAGGACGGGGCATAACTGAACGCGTACTTTTCCAGCAAATAAGTAGGGCGATCTGTTGCCGACCAGAATCGTTTTTCCGCGTGAGCCTTTGAATCAACAAGAGCCTCAAATGGAAGCGCCGAAAGAGGCCCGTGTGGAATCACCACCACGGTTTTTTTCGCGGCCAAGAAAGACTGTATTGGCTTGATTACGCGGGAATAGAGGCGGTAAGCGACCGACGGGTCCCAGTTCGCTTGTGTATCTGCACGATGCAGAGGTCTTGTCAGGAGATCGACATCCCTCTCCAGGTCCTTGCTGGAATATTCGACGGAATAGGTGTGGAACCGCTGCTTGTCCAGGGCAAAGATGTACGTTCGGCTCCTGGTCACCATGTACTCCAAGACTGCCTCGTCGGCATCAATGACTTCCTTTTGGAGTTGGTGAACGGTGAGTGGCCTCGGATACCGCAGATCCGCATAGGAGGGATACTCCTTGACCAGGCGCTCTTTCAGGTTAACGAACATTTTCTCTTTTGCACGACGCTCGTCGAGCAGCTTTTGGATCTGCGGCTGCTCTGAGCTCCCCTTGGAAGACTCCTCCGCCAAGCGGGAGCTAATTCTTCTCAAGCTGAGTTTCAGGCTTTTCTCTTTTACCAGCAGGTCTTGGGGCAAATTTGAAAAGCTGTCTACGTTGATGCGGGACAAGGTGTTCTCGAATTCCGCGGCCTTTAGTTTTTCCACGATTCTCAAAGCCTGATTGTCGTAGGCACCAGCAGGATCTTTCTTGGCGAGCGTCATCAGTACGCGCAGAGTGGTCTCAAATAGAGCCGTTTTGCCGCCAAATATGAAGTTGTCCTCGTCCGACTCCTCAGTGATGTCAGCTTCCATGGCTTCGAGAATCGTGATAGCTTTCCTGTAGGCTTCAAGCGCTTCTCCATAGCTTTTCTTGCTTTCCAGAGCTCGGCCCATAATAAAGTAAGCCTTCCAGAGCATGCTGCGATCTTCAGAAGCATGGGCTATCTCGAAGGCCTGCTTCAATTCCCCGATAGCCTCCTCAAAATCCCCTAAAATGGAAGTGACCAGCGCTATCTGGAGAAGATTCTCATTAACCCCGCGGCGGTCGCCCAGTTTCGTTCGCTTCTCCTGAGCGCTGTTGTAGTGATCGAGCGCCACGCGCGGCCGGCCTAGGATCTGGTACAAAGTTCCCATCCGGGTCATCACGCGCGCTTCTACGCGTTCATCATTGGTTTCTCGGGCGAGGTTCAGGGCCTTAGTCTGATACTTGAGAGCGCCTTCCGCGTCCCCGAGTTTACTCAGGATGTCGCCCAAACGGATCAGCTCACCCTTTTGCATTGCGACATTGTTGGTCTCAGTGTGAACCCTGAGCGCATCCTCAACAAACTCCTTCGCCTTGGAGTATTCTTCCATTTGGCAGTAAATGTTGCCGATGCGATCATAGATACGGCCCAGCGCATTGTCGTTTCCAGGACTCTGGGACATGGACAAAGCCCGGTGGTAATAGTCCAATGCCCGCTCCAAATCGCGAAAGCCTTCGTAGATCTCCCCCAGGTAGAATTCGAGGTCGCGAGACTGGGAAGGTGGGACCGCGAGCTCCGACCGGAGATTCAGCGCTTCGTGGAGGCTGTTCAGGGCATTTTCGTAATCTTCGGTTTTGACTTGGATCACGCCGATGCCGCCCAAGGCCCAAAGTTCACCCTTTCGATCCCCTTGCTGCTTCATGGTGGCCAGGGTCTCGCGAAGCAGGGCCAGCGCCTTCGTATACTCCCCAGAATCCTCAAGGACGGTCGCCATCTTCAAGTGAATGGAGGAAACTGACTGAGCGTCATCCATTTGCCGGGCCATATCCAAAGCGTGCTTCAACGAGGACAGAGCCCGTGGGAAATTCCCTTTTGCCCGCTGCAGCATAGCGAGCTCTCCCAGAATCGCCACATCGCCGCGGGGGTTTCGGATCCGCTTGTTAACTTTTTCAGCTTCTTCCAGCGTCTCGGTGGCGTTTTGCAGATCTCCTCTGGCAAGGTATAATTTTCCTATGCTGGCCAAATCAGTGGCCACGCCGCGACTGTCTTGGATCTCGCGGTGCAACTTGAGCGCACTGGAAAACTTCTCCAGGGCCGCGGTTTGAGAGCCTCTTGCGGCATCTACATTTCCCAGATTGGTCAGGATGTCTGCTTCACCCTTTTTGTCGGACATCTCCCGATATACACCAAGGGCCTGTTCCAGGCTCTGCAGGGCCTCACTCACTTGATTGCGGTGCCTGAGAAGGTTCCCCATATTGGCAAGAGTCGCCGCGTAGCCCCGGCGGTCCCCCATTCCTTTACGCAGGTCAAGGGCAGTCCTGAAATACTCCAGAGCCTTTTCGTGGTCCCCCAAACCTTTGAAGTGGACCCCGAGGGCCGTCAGATCCCGCCCTTCGCCAAAGCGGTCCCACATTGCTCGGTGCTCGGCCAGTGCTTGCTGTAGCAGGTCGAGGGATTTTTCTCGCTCTCCTCGCAGTTCATGAACCAGCCCCATGAGGTGATCGCAATCCGCTGCCCCTCGGCGATCATTTATCTCTCCAAATTCCTTGCGGGCTTCGGTCGCGTCCTGTAAAGCCTTTTCGGAGGCTTCCCTGGAAAAACGGAACCTGGCGATCGCCAGGCGCAAGCGGCTTTTGGAACGGCGATTTATACCGGCCTTGGCATCTTCCAAGGCATCCTTGAGCTGCTTTGACGCAGCTTCTGCGTCACCCATCCCTATGTAGATTTCTGCCAGAAGAATCCTCGATAGAGCGCTCTGATTTCTGTCATTTATCTTCTTGGCTGCCGTAAGGGCATCCTGGCCATACTCCAGAGCCTTCTGAACAAAACCCTGCCGATAATAGACCTCACCGATGAGATGCAGGGCCGCGGCTTCTCCGCCGGTCGCGGATAATTGCCGAAACTGCTCGAGAGCTTTGCCGCCCAGTTCAAGGGCTGACTCAAATCGGGAACGATCCAGTTCGAGGTTCGCGAGCATGAGCCGCACACGCTCGGCCATAATGCGGTCCCCCGCACCTTCGTAACTGTTCAGAGCCGCGGTAAGACTCTTCACCGCTTGAATGAGCTTGCCTTCATTGTAAGCATCCATCCCCTTTACGACTGAGGGGAGCGCACTGGCGGCCGCATCGCCGTCCGGGTCCATGAGAGCTTGGCCTTCTTCCACGGCCTTCCGAGCGGCGCTAAAGTCGCCATTGGTTTGATCCAGGTAAGCTATCCTAAACAGGGTCTCCCCCAGATCCTTCCGTCTTGTAAGGTCCCGGTAAATACTCTCTGCCTTTTTGAAATTGGCCCTGGCCGCTCGATAGTCGGACCGCGAGACCTGGATCTCTCCCATAAGCACGTTGATTCGTGCCAAGGCTTCATTGTTCCCCGTTTTTGCATATATCGACAGGAGACGATTGTATGAGCTGAGGGCGTCAGGATATCGGTGAAGCCTCAGGTGAGAGACTGCCATGTCCTCAAGGAGCTGCGGCATTTCACCAGCCTCGGAAGTCGGGATGATCTTGAGGGCTTCCTCAAATGATTTCAAGGCCTGTGCATAATCGGATTGCGCCATAAGGATTCGGCCGGCAAGAAGATAATCGAGACTTCGGGCCTGTGCGTTTTTTGTCGCAAGGTTAATATTGATGGAACCATTAACATATTCCAGTGCTTCGCTGTCATGGCCGAGTTGATGACACATGCGTGCTGCGCCGGCAAGTGCCGCAGCCATATGCTTTTGATCGCCGGAAGACGATGCCTTTTTTAGGGCAATCTGATAGGTTTCCAAGGCCGGGCCGTGCTCTCCGGCTTTTGCCAGTTCTCCCGCCTGCTTCAATAGTCCCGGGACATCTTCGGCTTTACCTGGATCAGCCGGCTTTGAAGCGTCAGGATGACTCGGCCCCTCGGGCTGCTTTCGCTCTCCCACCTCTGGACTGTCAGCAGCCGGGACTTTGCTTTCCACCGTTTCATCGGTCTTCACTTCGTGGTCAGGCGCAGGGGCCACTTCCGGCGAAGGCTCAGCTTGAGGCGATTGTTCGGGCGCGGCGGGTTCCGGTGCTTTCGGCGATTGGTCCTGGGGCGGAGCAGGTGTCTCACTTGCGCTATCAGACGTACTTCCACCGGCCATCATTGCCTCAACTCGGGTTCCCTGGAACACAACAGATTCATTGTCCTGGGCTAACGAGGGACTTGATAGGTAACCGTCGGTGGCGTACAAAACCGCGAGGACCGTGATAACAGCGGCTCCGGAAATCAGAACTCGATTTTTGAGTAGTTCGATCATCTTCCCTTCACTCTTGGATCTGAGAGCAGCCGATTTCTCAAGTCGCGTCGGGCGATTCGGTGGTTTTTCCGACACTAACCCGACGAATATAGACGAAGAGCCCGATTCCGGCTGCGATCATGAATAGGCAAAGAATCTGTCCCATGGTCAGCCCTTTGGCTATGAACCCAAGCTGAGGATCAGGCTGACGGAATAACTCAACAACGAAACGAATAATGCCGTATGCGAAAAGAAAAGTGGCCAGAACCTCTCCGGGGCGCTTGATCCGCACCCGAAGCCACCACAGGAGAGCAAAAAGAAAGGGGCCTTCAAAAATTGCTTCGTATAGTTGGGAGGGATGGCGAGGCAGATCACCGCCCCCGGGAAAAACGATCCCCCACGGGACCGCAGTGACCCGGCCATAAAGCTCACCATTGATGAAGTTTCCGATTCTGCCCAGCATCAATCCGATAGGGGCCGCGAGGGCACCGATGTCGGCAAGTTCCATGAAAGGAGCGTTTCGGCGTCGGGAAAAGATGATTCCGGCAATCACCATTCCCACAAGCCCTCCATGAAAGCTCATACCGCCGTGCCATATAAAAAAGATCTCCCATGGTGCGGCCAGGTAAGTCCCCAGGTTGTAAAAGATCGCATATCCGAGGCGCGCGCCGATCAACATGCCCACAATGAGATAAAAGAGCAGATCATCAGCCGACTCAACGGGGATTGGCCCATGCTTACGTTTTAGCTCGGACCTGATGACCAGGAAGGCACATGCGAACCCGAGCAAGTACATCAGCCCGTACCATCGCACTTCCAAGGGGCCCACGCGAATTAGGACCGGGTCAATGAACGGATAAGAAAAAAAGTTCATACGCGAGCCTGTGCGTCAATTTTAATCTGCAAAAGAGACCAGGTGGCGCGGGGTATACGGTACACTCCGGCGGAAAGGGTCATGAATCGGCCTCAGAAGACTCTCCCTGCCGGGCCTTTTCTCGTGCTATGCGCATCATGTTGTCGATCTTCCGGAAAATTCCTCGAATAATCTTGGCGTCACGGTCCCCCATTTCCGCACTGTTAAGAATGCGCCTGAGGTCCCGCATCATTCGCAGCGGGTTGGATCGGTCCAGGAACCCGGCTTGGAGCAGAACGAGCTCTATGTGTTCGTACATATCTTCGCGGACCTTTATCGACGCAGGGCGAAGTGTTCTTGCCTGAAACCCTACTGGACGGCACGCGACCTTAAATATTTCATACGCGGTAATGGCCGTCGCCTGGGCCACGTTCATTGAAGCAAATTCGGCATCCGTGGGGATGATCATGTGATCGGTGCAAAGCTTCATTTCTTCGTTAGTGAGCCCTCTCGATTCACGGCCGAAAACACATGCGACCGGTCCGGTACGGGCACGCTCCATGAGTCGGGGAATCACCTGATCCGGCATCTCTGCGCTGGTGCGTTTCCCGCCGAGCCGGGCCGACGTGCCAACTGCCATAAGGGTCTCTGCCAGGGTTTCAACTAGATCTATTGCAGACTGAGCTTGCTCCACGATGTCGTAGGCTCCGGAGGCCATAGGAGCTGCTTCGGTTTCTGGGCCGGCCGGAGTTGAAGAAACCAATGTAAGATTTCTCAATCCCATGTTTTTCATGGCACGGGCAACAGCCCCGATGTTCCCTGCGTGGGTGGTTCCGACCAAGACAATGCGCACATTCCGCAAGGCATCTGCCCAATCAGGATGTACGCTGAATCCTCTCTGTACCTTTCTCGACGGCTTCATCAGCGGTGCGCCGGTCCATTCGGAAATCGGCCCTGCCCCTGGCCAAGTGGAGAGGCATTTGAGAGATCATGGGATCCATGGACCTTGAACCGACACAATGGACTCAGAGTTTCTACTGCCTTTCCTGAACCGGCTTTCAACGTGCTCGTCCGCGACATTCAGGGCGGGACTTTTCCGCCCGCAACGAAACATATAACTGTATTAAAATATTGTCAATAGATATCAAATTACAAGCATTGTTTGCTAATGCCGCTGATTATGTAATGCATTCAGCATGCTTACATTCATCAATAATGGTTTTAAGAGTAGGATAACGGATTATTTCGGCGGTATATGTCCCC
>Ga0209039_10003774_pt1 | contig 11604 bp, 14 predicted proteins | sample BogFormECP12_OM1_FD_188238 | JGI IMG/M metagenome (GOLD analysis project Ga0209039, IMG submission 188238) | Bog forest soil microbial communities from Calvert Island, British Columbia, Canada - ECP12_OM1 (SPAdes) (version 2) | ecosystem: Environmental > Aquatic > Freshwater > Wetlands > Bog ...
CCGGGGCATTCGGCGGTACCGGCGGCTGGGGCTGCTGCGGAACCGGAGATGGGGTCGGCACCGCCCCCCGTGCCTGAGCTGGTGCTTCAGGCTCTACCGCTGTTCCGGCGTTACCAGGGGCCGGCGCCTGGTCCGGGGTTCGATCTCTCACGGACCGGTCATCAGGCGGCCGATCTCTCTGCTGTGCCATCTGCATCCGGTCCGATGATCCATCCGCAAAGGACGGCCCGGCAAGGGTCGCCTCGCCCATGGCTGGGCCAGAACAGAAAAGAATCAACAGGGAAAGAATCAGGAAGACTTTCGGATTAAACACGCGCTCTCTTTCGGCAGGCAATTCACAACAATTGTTCCCAGCTCGTGACGCCTTTTTCTTCTCCCTCACCACCCAGGTTACCATCCCGCCTGTAAGCGTAATGATACCATAAAGCGCTCGCGATCTGAGCCAGGATTCCGCCTGCCGTGTCTATCCCCACATCCATCATTGAAGCCGTCCGGCTGGGGACAAACCATTGGTGAAGTTCGTCGCTGAGAGCGCAGACCAATACCCCCAGCAATGCGAGCACAGACCATCGCCACTGCCATGGTCCTACGGAGCCGACACCAAGGGCCCGAAAGAGCAACAGACCCAGGACGAAGTATTCAGTGACGTGGGCCGCTTTCCTGACAAGAGCATGGACCGGCATCACGTGGCCGTGCGCGAGATGCGGAAAGAAGAACCCCATGAAAAGCCTCACCATGGGGAAGGTGTGGTGTGCAGAGAACATGCCCGTGGACATCCAGAAGATGAAACTTAACCACAGGATCACCGGGAGCCATCGTGTATCCCTGAGGTCTGCGCTATCCTGGCCTTGCCCCATGCCTTTCCTTCCGGTTCACGTTCTTCCGGCGGGCGCTGAGGATTCTGTCCGCCGGTCCTCATCCATGTGAGTTCTACTAGGGTATCAACGAAATATTTCGGGGTTATGAAGGCTCCGTTAAGAACGCGTGAATAAAAACCTCCCGGGCGACCAGCAGAGCGGAATTCACCCAACATGAGGTGAAGAATGAAAAAAGTGTATGCCCGGCCTCGACTTTCTCCCCTTGAAATATGAGATTATCAGTGTTAGGTATACAATGGTGGATGTTTCCAAAGGCAAGTAGGGAAGAAGTCAGGAACCATAACTAAGAAGGAGCACGGGGTTGAGCCATGAAGGAATTTATTAAGAAAACCGAAGACGAAGAAACAAAACACGCAGCCGCTATTGATCGGATCGCGGCCTCGCTGCAGGTCCCGCGGGAAGAAGTCGCGCCGCTCTATGAGCGCGTGCTTGTAGAACTACAGCAGAATGCCACCATAAAGACCTTCCTGGCCATATTCGCCGCCAGAAGAGTCGAGCAGCTTATCCGGACAATGCGTGGTCCCTTCGGGCCCCTACCTCTGGGGACTCATCCATGACGCGCACGGTATGACCGCTCCTTAAAAGAATCCATTACCGCACCATGGTCAATTCATGCGTACGGTGTCAGCTGCCTGGTGCAGGGCCTCAGTTTCTTGTGTTTCGCCATGACACGCGTGCTACCCCCATCACGGCAAGTCCGGACCCCAGCAGCCAGACCGAGGGCGGAACGGGTGTGGCGGTGGTCGGAACCTGCGGATCCGAACTCTCGACGATAATGACCGAGATGTATATTGGGGCCGCCTTGTAGCTCCACCTCCACGGGCTCCATTTTTCGTCGTTCCATCTCCAGTCGTACCTGTCGTAGTTGCTGCCGTGCTCGCTCCAGGCGGCCGGATGCCCTTTTAGGCCGGTGCCGGAGTAGTTGTCGGGGGGCTCCCATGCGGCCGGGTGCTTATCCCCCCAGGGATCTTCCGTTACCCATCGAGGTTGGTTCGGATGATACTGTGGCGCTCCCACCCAGAACTCATCGCGAAGCCCATCGAAGAAGTTCTGCACGTATCGCTGTTCCACATGGCTGCCGAACAAGGCGAGCCTAGAGAAATATCCCCAACCAGCGACCCCTGGGGCTGCGTCATGCCAGGCGTTGCCCTGTTGTAACGCGACCATATAGTCGTGATCCGTTGACAAGTTAGCCTGTGCGACGTGACTGAAGCACAGGAGCGCGGCCAACACCGCTGCTGCAATAAGACTCCGTTTCATAAAAACCTCCTTGCTTGGATTCTCGGGAAGGCGTCGCCTGCCCGTTATTGCCGAATCTTTCGTGTCAGGACTCATCGGCGGCATCCTTCTCCGTGACATGCTTCTCCATGCCACCCTTCCCTGTCATCCGGATCCCCGTGCCGGCAGGGTGAGCCGGCCGCACACTGCTTTCCGGGCGAGACAGACGGAAGTTCGCGGATGTAACCTGGCCGGGCACCAGATCGAGCTGAAATGCAGAGACCTTTTCGTCAAAGAGGATCTGAAATCGAAGATTCTTCGGCAAGCCGATCCGCACCCCTCCCAGGAGAAGATAAACAACCCCGTCCCCCGATTCGACCTCCTGCGGTTGCTGTTCAGCAGCCGTCACAACGCCCAGGTTCCCGTTCCGGACCGCGCTTCCGTCTTTGCCCGAAAGAAATTCGCGCAAGATCGTCTCTATCAGCGATGACCGGGAACACTTGAACTCTTCGCAAATGCGGTCCAGCCCTTCCAGGAGTTCGTGCCTCGTTCGAAAAGATACCGATACTGTCTTGAACATCCCTGTTCCTCCTTTCGCAACATCCTGTCCCCCTTCTCGGATCGGTGCGCGTTGCCGGGCGTACCAAAAAGAAAAGCCCGGACCGATAGTATTTCGGTTCGGGCTTTCTGTTCCCGGCCCCCGTGTGAAAAGCGCCGGTCAGCAAAGGACCTGATCCTTAGCCTGTACAGATGAAACATGAGCAGTGTACTACGAACGTATTAAGAGAGTATTACAACGGTGTTGAATTTGTATGAAACTTCCGGGGCAAGCTGACCGCAGGTCAAAGCCTCCGCTGGTCAAGTTCTTTTAGTCACTGAGTGTCAGCACAACCAGGAGAGCCGATAGAGCACGGGGCGTAAGGCAAAAGCAATACGCATGTCAAGTCAGCAGGGAACAAATGGAAGACAAAGTGTTCACTCCATTACTTCAGTCGAGGAAATTTCCGCACGATCGCGAGCCACATCAGAACAGGGAGCACGTATTGCCCGATCGCGCACACTACATAGTCGACAGGAACAGCGAGAGGCACTGCGAAGCCTGTAATGAGGAGGTTATCGATCCTGTGCACAAGATAGAAAAGGAAGAAGACAGCCAAGCCGAACCCAAGCCCTTTGAGTCGCCTCGGCCACGGTATCGACGGGGTCCCAAGAACAAGGGACGTGAAGGTGACGATGTTGAACGTTTCATAGTAAACGGTGATGCTGCGCGGGATGATGAGCCTCAGGTCAAATAGCGATGACCCGAGGATCATGAATTGATTGACGAACATAATGTACCAGTGGTTCATCTTGAGCCATACAAGAAAGAAACATCCGGAGATTAGAGCAAAACGGCCGAGGAAGACCGCAGCTTTCATGCGCGCGCTCCGGTGCGACTCATCATGGTCGAGCCATCGCAACCATGCAATCACGGCGAACATCACCAGAAATATGGTAAACACCTGCCCCAGGTACACGTGCACGACCTCGAAGAGCCTTCGGTCATACCGGCTTATCATGAACGTGGTTGTAAGCCGGGCCATGTTGCCCAGATACAATAGCGGCAGACCCATGCGAAGACCCGTTGCCTTCTCGCGACGTGTGGAAGGATAAAAGATTACAAAGCTGAGAAAGAGGCCTGCCGTAAAGATCGGCGCGCACTCGGAGATGATCTCGAATGCCAGGCCGCCTTCTGAGACGGTGTCACGTGCGGTAGAAACGGAAGCGCCCAGGGCGCGCAGCGCAAGGCCGAGCGTCGAGGCGGTATGCTCGTTGATGGGTGCAACAAACCCGGACGGCAAAAAGTGAAGGAGCGCATAGAGCCCTGCACATGAAAGGGTCAATCCCGCCCAGAAGCCGACAGGCACGGGGCGGACCAGATCACGCAGGTCTTGAGGCCTCACGATCACCAACCCTTTTTGCCTTTGAGCTGGTGATCACAAGCTGTCCTCTTTTCTGTTTCGCTTGTCTTCGTTTACCCATAAATCTTATCCTTACTGCACCTACTTCTTGGCAGCGCTTCATAGATACAAGAAAGTCCGGACCGTTCCGTTCATCGGAGTCGATCCGGGCTCCCCGCGTCTTTTGCCAGGCCGGCAAAGTACCGCAGATTATTTCAGGAGTATTGAAACAGACCTCTATTACGTAGCCATGACAGGGATGTTACATGTTTGTGAATCATGCGTAAACAAACAATCCCGATTCACAAAAGCTCCGCAGCGAGCGCAGCCAGCGTGCTGCGAATGGTCTTGCGCAGAGTAACGTGACCGTAAATGGATTGCCCTTTGAATCTGTTCACCAGGTGGGTAAGTCCGTTTGAGAGAGCGTCCATGTGCGGTGAGTCGATCTGATGAATATCCCCTGTTAATACTATCTTGCTTCCCTCTCCCACACGGCTCACCAACGTTTTTATTTCGTGCGGCGTTAGATTCTGGGCCTCTTCAACGATGATCCAGGATCGTGCCAGACTTCTCCCCCTCACGTGGGCGATCGATTCGATCTCGAGAAGGTCAGCCGCGATAAGGTAGTCGAGGGTCATCTTCTGATGGTTCTTCGAGAGCGGCGACACATTGTCGAAAATCGACTGGACCCATGGCAGCATCTTATCCTTCTTGTCGCCGGGCAAAAAGCCGATATTCTGCTTGCCCACCGGTATCACAGGCTTGGTGATGATGATACGGGCGTAGCATCCCTCTTCCAACGTCTTGTGGAGACCCACCGCGAGCGCAAGGAGCGTCTTTCCTGTCCCTGCCTGGCCGACCAGTGAAACCGCGTGGATGGCGCTGTCGAGAAGGAGTTCAACCGCGAACTGCTGTTCCTTGTTGCGCGCCTTCACGCCCCACAACACCGTGTTGGAATGACTCAGCCTCTTGAGTCTCCCGCTCTTGTTGATCGCGAGCGCCGAAAGCCCGTTGGGAGCAGTGATAAGCACGCACTGATTATCGAGGAGTGCCTGACCGGAAGACTCGAGCATCTCCAGAGGCAGTTCACCGGTTCGATGGAGTTCGTCCACACAGCCCCGATCTGCCGAGATCGCCACATGGCCTGAATAGATCGCCGGCGCATCGCTTTCGTCACTCCCGTAATCCTCAGTTCGAATGCCGAGGGCGTGGGCCTTTATACGCGCGTTCATGTCCTTTGACACGAAAACCGTGTTACCGTTCTGCCTCTGCTTATAAAGCCAGGCCAGGCCTATGATGCGATTGTCTGTTTTCCGGCCGAACTCTAATGCAGGTCCGAAGGCCAGCACAGATCCTTCTTCCTGCTGCAACAGAGTCGAGTCTATTTTGAGCGTGCCGCCATCATCCATCGTGCACAGGTCACCCTGCCCCCTTCGCTCGATGAGCCCTCCAAGGTAGCGAAGCGTCTGCCTGGCGTTGTGTCCTATGTAATCGTAACGCTCTTTCAGTCTGTCCAGCTCTTCGAGAGCCTCGTAGGGTACGACCACTTCATTTTCGTGAAAACGGAAGATACTCTCGGGATCGTGTACGAGCACATTGGTGTCCAGGATGTAGGTCTTTCTGGTCATCTATCCGCTCCTTTTTTTCGATCATTTCAAACCATGCTCGATCGTAAGAGGCAGATCTCCCTTATCTGAGCTCTAAATACCATGCTCATGTTAAGAGTCGATAAGATTTGCGTTAATTATTGATGCGGAAAATTGATGCGGAAACCGGAGAGCTATTCAGATACTTCGCCGACCGCGGCTTTGATGGCCACGTCGGCAACTTTCTCCACACCTTCTTTGATACACTCGTCCAGAGTCTTGGCCTTGAGGTGATCGAAATAGCCGCTCTTCTCCAGCAGCTCAATCAGCTTGGTGTGATCGATACGTGTGGGGTCGTAATGTACAATCGCACTGCCTATCTCAACCTTCATTTCGACCGACGTGACACCTGGAATGCTTTTTACAAACGCCTCGAACCTTTGTGCGTTTGCCTCATTGCCTCTAAGCACAGGGCTTTCAATCCTCAGCCTGCCCGGGATATCATGAATATAATAGTTCATCGCTTCGCCTCCACGCTCTATTTTACCCCGTCTACTGGACACGTCCAACGCAATTATCCAGCCAGGATCGTTGAGTTGGGCTGGGAAATTAATCAAATCTTAACTTTAGGCTAACATCATGTTAACCATCTGCCGCTAGGCTGGTACCATTGAGTGGTCGATCAAGCGAGCAGACTTTAGCGATAACCCGAAAGAATTACGTACGATGGCCGACGAGCCGAAAGCTCTTTGCCCCAATTGCGGATCTCCCGCAGTTTACAGGTATGGAAGAACCCGCGCGGGGAAGCAGCGTTTTATCTGCCTCATGTGCGGAAGGCAGTTCATACCTGGCTCGGAGCGCCGCTTTCCCGATAAGCGCCCACTGTGCCCCAGCTGCAGTGCACCCATGCATCTTTTCAGGAGGGGCACAAAGCAGACAACGTTCAGGTGCTCGGCTTACCCCGTTTGCCGGACCTTCACGCGGATCGTTATGCCGCGAGATCCGAAGTAAGGTATGATGAGCCGTTACTTGCATCATGTTCCCGGCAGGATAAGAGTAAAGAGCCCAGTGGTCAAAGGGCCAACGAAGTCCTCTCCTTGCTCAAGGACTTACCAGCATAGGTTTGTGCTACATGCCAGATGAACGAGAAGCATTGTTTGAGAATCAGCCGCTAGAGAAAGGAGCAGACACCGTGGCGGGCGGTGAGCCTCGCTTTCCTGTCGATCAGTGGGCAAAGGCTGAGTTCTTAGTTTGCCTGACCAAGGCACAAACAGCGGTTGCGAAAGCTACTGAACAAACGGCTCGCCATTACAGAGGGTTCCTCAGGGAATTAGCCCTTCTCATAGAACACTTTTGAATGCTTCTGAAAGGTTGAGAGGACACTACGAGTATGCAACCCTCTCGCATTCTGCCCTTACATTCTATAGAGGTAGCGATGGCAAGAGAGATAGTAGGTGCCGGGCAGCTGATAACAATTCTGAATGAGGAACTGGCCAAATGTCCTGAAAATGCAGCCTGCGAATTTACTATGATCGACTTCAAGTTGTCGAAGCCTGACGACACCGGATGTAACTGGCATTCAGCTGAAGTCGTCATATGTAATGACAGAGTGCCCCCGCGTATCATCGAACAGGTCACGGCAAGGATCATCTCTGCAGCTAAAGAAAAATACAACGTAGAATAGTACCGGGTGGAAGCATGGTGCGGATAGCTGTACTGTTGAAACTCGCGCTTGCTCAAGGAGTTGTGGACCATAACTTGATCTTCAATTTTCCTCACCCATCTCCGCGTCGGGGCTGACTTTCCTTCTCCCCACAGCCGTCAAGAATTCTCAGGCAAACAGCGATGCAGCCAAATCGACATACTTTATCGGTCTCTCCACATCTACGACCTCAGACTCGACCGGAAAATCAGTTACTTATTTTGATTACGCGAAAGCAATCAGGCAGTGACAGGGGGTCCATGAGATGCGAGACATGAAAACCGCGAAACTGAGCAGCCACGGGACAACTTTTCTATCCCTTTTCCTGATCGCCTTATCAGTCGCGCATACGGCCTGTGCGCCCGGCCCGCAGGATGCGTTACATGCAGAGGGCGAATATTACGGCAAGGAGACGGTTGCCTTTTCCCTGCTCATGACGCCGGATCGCTTCATCAAATCTTACAGCAACGGGGTGACTGTTACGGGCACCAAGACCGCCCAAGGCCCGATCTATTATTTTGTCAAGAGCGACGGGAGGCTCGTTGTGAAGGTCAGTCAGGACAACCTGTACCGGATCGGCGAAATGACCAACTGGGAAACCATGACAAGGCTGATAAGGTTTATTGATGGCGCCGGTCTCGTGAGAGAGAACAGGACCGATACGGAAAATTCATGCAGATGGTGGTATAGCGTTGAGAAGGAAAAAGTAAGGCTTTGCATGAACGAACCGGTTCAGGCTTCCGTTTTACGTGGAGAGCAAAGGAAAAACAATCGCCCACGTCAAAAAATGAGCTACACGAAAGCATCGGTCAATCCCAGGACGGTTGTTGACCACTACCTGAAAGACGGTTATCAATTCGTAGATGCTGACGAGGATATCTCGCCTGACACGGATTGAGGGCGTCGGAAATCGCACGGCAAGCCGCTCCTTCGGCCTCAAGCCGCTTCTCTATTACTGAGACATTCAGACTCGCTTCGCGGGTAAGGCGGCTCCCTCAAGCATTTTCACAAGATTTTAATACCGGCTTCATGAGACCGTAACATCATGCAGGTATACTGACAACGCTTGGTCGGGTTATGGCCGAGGAGGGAACGCTTTTTCCTCCCGCCTGCCAATTTCAAAAAGAGGTGATTATCGTGAAAAAGATGATGCTACTGACTCGGGCCTTCCTCCTCGTGGCGGGTTTGGCCTTGCTCACGCAGAGAGCGCAGGCCGAGGTGGAGTGGAAAGTTCTCAGGAGTCTGGACCTTATGGCCACGCCCCTGGATGTCGCTCCTTCCGCGGACGGGCAACGGTTGCTGGTCCTCACGCGCGGAGAAATCATTATCTATTCTCTGATCGATGGAAAGATCACTGACCATATAGCCGTGGATCCCGGTTTTGACCGAATTATTGCATTGCCGAGGGCGGATGTCCTCACCGTTTCGAGCAGCACCAAGAAAAACGTGCAGGTCGTGATGCTCGAAAACATCTATAAGATCGACACCACCGGGCTGCCCTTTCGAGGACCCAAGGACGCTCCTGTCACCATTGCGGTCTTTGATGATTACCAGTGACCTTATTGCGCGGGGCTTGAGCCCCTTCTCCAGCAGGTGCTGGAGAAATACCCGAAAGAGGTCAAACTTGTCGTGAAACAGTTTCCCCTTGCCATGCACAATTATGCCAGGAAAGCGGCTGAGGCAGCCCTCGCTGCGGACAGGCAAGGCAAGTTCTGGGAGATGCACCACGAACTATTCGCGAATCAGAAGGACCTCAGCGATGCCAAGGTAGAGACTATTGCACGGGAGCTTGGCCTGGACATGCAAAAGTTCAACCAGGACCGGAAAGACACAGCTATCGCGTCTCTGCTTGACAGGGATATGAACAGCGCCAATCAGGCCAACGTCCAGGGAACGCCGACCATTTTTGTAAACGGGAGGGTGCTCACCCAGCGAAGCCTTCCGGGTTTCCAGCAGGCGGTCGAAGCAGAGCTGAAGAAGAGCAAATAAGGATACGGGCTGCACGCCACTTTCATAAATTCTTAATATGGATGCCACAAGCCCGCAACATGGATCGGGTATATTCAGACGAGGCACGGTGAGGAGAAGAGTCATGCGAAACGCTGCCTCATGGTATGGTGACGGTATGAGGGATGGGCGTGGCACTTTGCCTATGCGTGGACAGGAAGTAAAAGATATCTGCCAATATCGGATGTTTCATCAGCTGCTCTATCTGCTTTCCTTCCTGGTCTGTTTCGTGATCATTGAGGCCTTTACCCAGGTGCTAAGAATCTTCATGTTGTGCGGCCGCTTTCAATGCCGCGAGGACCACCGCGGGCCCATGAACCCGGGCCCGATCGAGACAACAACCCACCTTCCATAGTTCTGCATTTTAGCATAGCTGTGGTATCCGAATTATCTGAACTTTAACCGACACTGCATGCATTCTTAACACTCAGCCACGATAATCATATCATGAAAAATATTGAGAAAAGAGGAGTATGTATGGAACGTTGGATGAACAGGCTTGCAAGACAGCACCGTGTAATGAAGAGGCGCTACCCAAAAGAGAGTTTGATTGTTGTTTTTGATATAGACGATACGATACTCGATCTCCGCCACATGATCCTGAACGTGCTTGCGTCGTTTGATCGGTGTCATGACACGGGATATTTCCGGGGCCTTTCCGTAGACGACATAGGTGTCGGCGAGACAGAGATTCACCGGATGATGGCAGGCCTATGGATGCCCGAGCGTGAGAAGCGAAAGGTCGTCCAGTGGTTCGCAGCTCACGCATGGTCCAATCCGGTGGTGCGTCACGCGCACCGGCCTTTTCCCGGCGCAATGGACGTCATACGGTGGCTCCAGTCACAGGAGAATACATTTGTGGGGCTTAACACGGGCAGGATAGAGGCCATCCGAAAGGAGACCATCCTATCCCTCAACACCATCGGACGGGCCCACGGCGTTCTCTTCCGTGACGATCTGCTCTTCATGAATCGTTACGGCTGGGGCGAGCGCGTCACCGAATCCAAAGTGCAGGGCATGCGGTATTTTCAGGAGCAAGGCCTTCGCATCGTGGGATTCGTGGACAATGAGCCCGAAAACCTGCAAGCCGTGGCTGAGTTTGATGGAGCGGGAGAGATCCTACTGCTTCATGCAGATACGGTGTATAGCTCGGATAGGGGCATAATTCCGGCCCGCGCAGTGAGTGGCAGGGTGTACGACATTGGCGCGCTGTCAGTTAGTCGTGCACAGAGGAATGAGCTAGGAGAGGCTGCTTAGCCTCCATAGTTATCAAGAATCGGAATGGTGAGGGCTTTGCAGCCCAAGAGTACGCTTCTTCCTCAATCAATTGTTCCTTCCCCATTTTGCATATTCTACTGGGATGGGATACCCTGTTAGGGATAGTCACATTGGCCTGCCTATAGCTCCCGCCGCCATGTCAGATTAATGTCCGGGTGGTTGCACCGAAGTGTGATCCGCACCTTGCCGCCAAGGCAGCGAGACACAGGCAAAACAGGAGGTAGTATGGAGACAATAAAAACGATAGCCCTGGTTGCACATGACAACCGTAAGAAGGATTTAATTGAATGGTTTGAATATAATTACAAATCACTGGTGCAGCATAACCTTGTGTGTACCGGCACAACAGGGAGGCTGATCAAAGAAGTGATTCAGAAAAAGCTTGCGGAGGAGCGATTTGAGTATCAAATAGAAGGGTTGAAATCAGGCCCGCTGGGCGGCGACCAGCAGCTGGGCGCCATGATTGCTGAAGGCAAGATTGACGCGATCATATTCCTCTGGGACCCGATGCAGCCTCATCCTCACGACGTGGACCTGAAGGCCTTACTGCGGATCGCCGTTCTCTACAACGTGCCCATAGCCTGTAACCGGGCAACAGCCGACTTTATCATGTCGTCCCCATTATTGAATGAACCGTATGCGCCCATACTGCAGGATTATGACTCCTACGTCAAGAGGCCGGTTGACCTGTGAATGACCTGAAGGACGAGAGGAGCGCCAGACTGATACTTTACCCAATTTATTGCCGTAAATGGAACCCTAAAATTGCCGGAAATTGCCCATTTTCGAGGCGTCCAAAAAAATTTGGGAAGGCTAGAATTGCCGAAAGTGCAGAAATAAAGAACCGGAATTGAACGAACGACGCCGCTCAAATTTTTGATGAAACAAGATCCTCTAGGTGAGTGGCGCAGGGGAACTTCCCCCCTGCGCTCTCTCAGAACCCGGCGTGAGCCTCTCGGCTCACCGGGCTCCCATCATCCAGCCGTCGGTCGTGC
>Ga0209039_10003775_pt1 | contig 11603 bp, 7 predicted proteins | sample BogFormECP12_OM1_FD_188238 | JGI IMG/M metagenome (GOLD analysis project Ga0209039, IMG submission 188238) | Bog forest soil microbial communities from Calvert Island, British Columbia, Canada - ECP12_OM1 (SPAdes) (version 2) | ecosystem: Environmental > Aquatic > Freshwater > Wetlands > Bog ...
GAAGCATGAGCAGTATGTGGCGGACATTCCGGTCATGGTGCCGGTGATCACGCGTTATGTGACCTACAGCGGCTACTGTGCCGAGTGCAAAAAGCGGGTGAGGTCGCAGCACCCGGAGCAGATCTCGCAGGCGGCGGGAGCGGCCGGAGTCCTGGTGGGACCGAGGGCCAAGGCGCTGGCAACGGATCTGAAGCATCGCCTGGCCGAAGGTCCCGGCACCCTACGGGGGAGGCTCGTATGGCAAGGTCAGCGAGACGCTCAACGATGCCTTTGGGCTGCAGGTGAGCCGCAGCGCCTGGTGCCAGGCGGATCAGCGGCTGGCCCAGACAGCCCGTCCGGTGTATCGGGAATTGATCGAAGCGATCCGGCGCAGCAGTGCGGTCCACGCCGATGAAACCGGATGGCGCATCAACACGTTGTCGGCCTGGCTGTGGGTCTTCACCAACCAGGAAGCCACGGTCTATGCCATTCGAGACAATCGCTCGAGCGATGTGGTGGTCGAGATCCTCGGTCAGGAGTTCCGGGGCATCCTGGCTTCGGACGGCTTCCGGGCCTATGACGACCGGCGCCTGGCGGCCTGGCTCAAGCAAAAGTGCCTTTCGCACTTGTTGCGAGACCTGAAAGACATGGAAGAAAGTAAAACCGGCCGGGCGGTGCGTTTTGCTCAGCAGATGACCGTCATCCTGCGGGAAGCTCTGGACCTGAAGGCTGAGAAATCCAGCCTGGATCCCGGCGTTTTCTTCCAGCGGGCCCAGGTTCTGGAAGCCCAATTGGATACGCTCATCTCCACCCGACGTCACTTGAGCGACCCGGATAATGTCCGCTTTGCCAGGCGCTTGCGCAAACATCGGCCCCATTTGCTGCGCTTCCTCTACGTGGATGGCCTGGACGCTACTAATAATCAGGCCGAGCGTGCCTTGCGGCCTGCGGTCATCACCCGCAAGACCAACGGCTGCAATCGCACCGAGGATGGAGCGGATGCCCATGCTATTTTGAGCAGCGTTTTGGTGACCTGTCATCAAAATTCGATTCCTATCCTGGATTACCTGGTCCAGTTGCAGCGCTTCGGTGAAACACCACCACCTTTGGTTTCATCCATCTCTGCTCCAACTTGACCTCCTTTGAACGCTAAACAAGTACCTGTCAAGGTTGGTTTGAAAGCCCATCCATAGGCACCCATCGGGCCGATCCGAATTGCAACCTCGCCCGGCTTGTCCTGGTCCTATTTTTAAGTAGGTCTGCTAGCGAGCCGGGGTGATTTGGCCGTAATACCTGGCCCTGACTTTCCGATAGCAAATAACCGGCTGAATTCCCTTGGGTCTGAAGTATCATTCTCGAGGGGGGGGGCGATCTTGGATTAATCTAAACAACGGCAATCGCTTTCTGGCCGAGAGGTTAATAATCGGTTATAATAAAGATAAATCATATAGAAAATGGAGGAATTAGAATGTCCAAGAAATATCTCTGGCTCTTTGCTCCGATCCTGCTGTTTTCCCTCGTGGCTTGCATGTGCTCGGGGTTATCCGGGTTGCAGTCCCTGGGCTCAGGTCTCCAGGCAGCAGCGACCTCGCTGCCGGCCATGTTGACCAGCGCGCCGACCGAATTGGGTCCCATGGAAACCATGGCTGCCCAGCAGACCACGCCGAGCGGTACCCTGACCCCCGGCCACCTCGGTGTCTCCCTGGCTGAAGTCAAGTCAGTGCTTGAGCTGTCCCAACAGTTTACCTTTACAGATGGGACCGTGAATGGACAGCCTGCTTCGATCGCTACGATGACCGGTCCTGCCGCGCTCTCTTTCGCGGATATTGCCAAGGGACTCTCTATCGAATTTATCGGTGATCCAGCGGATCTCACCCAGATTCATGCAACGATACCTGATAACGGTCAAGCCGCGGTCGAGGATGAAGGAGTGGGTGTTCTTACCATTATCGCCTCCGGTTTTATGCAACCGGGTATCACTTCGACTTTTCTTCCTTGGGTGACCCAGAATTACACCTCGCTCCAGGTCGGCGACAAAACGCAGACGACCATTCAGAATTGGGTGTTCACCCTGGAGAGGACTTCCACGAGCATGCTCCTGACCATCGATCCTGCCCAATAAAACAAGGCTGATTATTATTGTGGATAATTAGGACGGCCAATCGGCCGTCCTAATTTCACCCCCAGCTCATCATCCATCCCGCCCTTGCCTCGAAGGCCAAACTGCCTTTATTCTGATCCCGGCGATCCCTCTTCCTCCGGATCCATATCCTGGGATTTCGATCCTGGGCCAGCCTGAGGAAGGTTTTATAATCAAGGCTCAGGAACCCGGAGGATATCTTATGAAACGATACCTGGTACGGCCTGGCGACAAGGTGAATCTCGACGACTGGGACCCGGATGACAGAAAGGCCTTCAAAAAGGATAAAGAGCACGCGCAGGTTAAAATTCAGCAGCTCGATCGGCGGCTGGACGCGCTGCAGGAACTGCTCTATGCTGAACATAAGCATAAGGTGCTGGTTGTCCTGCAGGCCATGGATACTGCCGGAAAAGATGGGGTGATCCGGAAAGTCTTCGAAGGGGTCAATCCACAGGGAGTGCGCGTAGCCACTTTCAAGCAGCCCACCTCGCAGGAACTGGACCATGACTACCTCTGGCGGGTGCATCAGGAGCTGCCCTCCAGGGGCCAGCTGGTGATTTTCAATCGTAGCCATTATGAGGATGTTCTGGTGGTGCGAGTTCATAACCTGGTACCGCCGCGTGTGTGGGAGAAGCGTTACAACCAGATCAACGAATTTGAACGCATGCTGGCAGAAGAGGGGACCACGATCCTCAAGTTTTACCTGCATATCGACGAAGAGGAGCAAAAGAGACGCCTGCAGGCTCGATTGGCCGATCCAGATAAACGTTGGAAGTTCAGCCAGGATGATATCCGGGAGCGAGCCCTGTGGCCCGAGTATCTCCAGGCTTACAACGCCGTTTTGTCCAGGACCAGCACGTCATGGGCGCCCTGGTATATTGTGCCTTCCAAATCCAAGTGGTACCGTAACCTGGTGGTTGCACAGATCCTGGTGGATGTTTTGAGCGGATTAAAAATGTCCTATCCGGTGATTAAAGAAAATAAGAAGATCACGATCAAGTGATCCTGGAGGACTTTCGCGATCCGGCGGAGGCCTTGAGCTTACTTGATTGGGAAAAAACCCACCCCAATACGAATAAGCATTTGGCGTCCGTGGATCTTGGGGCATGGGCAGTGAAAATCGGGGCTTCCGGTTCGAAATTCCTCGGTTCAGGACTTTGAGATTCGCACTTCCATACCGCACGGTAACGGTCGCAAGGTCCCCGTGGATCCTCGTTGCCTTTCGTGCGTAGATACTATCAAAGCTAATCCTTTCAACCCTGTGAACGGTCGAGCTTATGGGTTTCCCCGGGTCGTGATTCGAGGGCTTTTATGTCTGATCCATCCATCTTGATCGCCACCACGGATCTGGTAAAGCGATACGGCGAAAACATCGCAGTGAACCATGTCAGCTTCGAAGTGCATGCGGGCGAAGTTTTTGGCTTCTTAGGGCCCAACGGGGCGGGGAAAACGACCACCATCAAGATCATTGTCGGCCTGTTGCAGCCCAGTTCGGGGAAGGTGATGGTAGCCGGATATGATGTGCAGTCCCAGCCCCTTCAGGCCAAGGCCACCAGCGGCTATGTCCCTGATACGCCGAACTTGTATGCCAAGCTTACCGGCCGAGAATTGCTCCACTTTGTCGGCGATCTCTACGACTTAAAGAGGGATCAGGTGCAACACCGCATCGATGAGCTGCTGCGCACGTTCGACCTGTCCGCAGCTGCCAATGATACGATTGATTCTTACAGCCACGGCATGCAGCAAAAAATATCCCTGGCGGCTGCGCTGATGCACGACCCCAAGGTGCTGGTTCTGGATGAGCCCACGGTGGGTCTCGATCCGAAATCCGCCCGCCTGATCAAGGATATCCTGCGTCAGATGGCTGACCGGGGCGCAGCGGTCTTTCTCTCCACCCACATCCTTGAGATTGCCGAGCGGATGTGCGACCGCATCGGCATCATCAACAAGGGCGAGTTGATCGCCGTGGGAACGATGGAGGAGCTGCGCAGCTTGGGAAAGGCCGGCGGTGCCAGCCTGGAGGATATCTTCCTGAGCCTGACGGGCGGAGCGGAGGTTGCAGAGATCGCTGAGATCCTGAAATGAATCCTGCAGCCCTCCCCGCCGGCCGATTTCTTCCATCAGTCTGGAAGCTGCTGCTCCTGCGTCTGCGCATCAGTCTGAACAGTTTCCGGCACGCCCGGACTCGCGCCAAGATCGGCATTATCATCCTGACCGTGCTCGTGCTGGCTTTTGCTGCCGGTATATTCACGGTGAGCTGGTTGCTGCTCGGTTTTCTGCGTTCTCCCCAGCTGCTAAGATTTACCGGGGTGAACCCCGCCCCGTTCCTGGAAGCCGTCCCGGTGTTGATATTTACTGTATTATTCCTGGGGATCCTGTTGAGCAGCTTCGGCGTTCTGCTCCAGGCCCTCTACCTATCCGGGGATATGGATTTCCTGCTGACCTCGCCGGTTCCCATCCGTGCCGTGTTCATCACCAAGCTGATGCAGGCCGTGCTGCCCAATTTCGGCCTGATTGCCCTCTTCGGGCTTCCCGTACTCTACGGTTTGGGGATCACCGGCGGCTATAATTTTTTGTATTACCCTCTGGTGGTGCTCATCATGATCCTTCTGGCCCTTACCGCGGCGGGGATATCGGCGCTTTTTGTAATGCTGGTGGCGCGCCTCTTTCCACCCCGGAGGGTCGCAGAGCTTCTCGGATTTGTGGGTGCAACTCTGTCGCTCCTCTGTTCTCAATTTGGAAGCCTGACCCGCTTATATCGGCCCGGCCGGGACATTTCCGGGAACCAGGTGGATGCCCTTTTCAACGGTCTGACGAAGCTCAACACGCCCTGGCTTCCGCTGAACTGGGCCGGACAGGGTTTGGTGGAATTGGGCCAGGGGCACTGGCTTTCCGGTGTCCTGCTCGTCGGGGTGACGGTGGGGCTGTGCGGCACGATTTTCTGGTTTACGCTGGTTACAGCCGAGCACTGGTATTACACCGGCTGGGCCAGCATGCAGGTTGTTGCCCGGAGAAAAAGATCCGCGGCGCGCTCGTCCATGCCCAGAAGTTCAGGGCTCGGCACGCTATTTAAAAAGATCCTACCTGCCCCGGTCCGGGGAATTCTATCGAAGGATTTTCTAGTGCTGCGCAGGGACCTGCGCAACCTGTCACAGCTCGTCACCCCGATCATTTTCGGAATTATATATTCCCTGGTTTACCTGCAGGCCGGAAGCAGGTCCTTTTCGGATTTCACCGGATCGAATATGAGCGGGATGCCCGCCTGGCTCATCGGCTCCTTCAGTTCCCTCCTGGCTTATGGCAATGTCGGATTGGCCCTGCTGGTTGGCTGGACCCTCTTGAGCCGGCTGGCAGGAATGAGCTTTTCAGCCGAAGGGAAGAATTATTGGCTCTTGAAGGCCTCCCCGGTGCGTTCCTCTCACCTTTTAATCGCCAAATTTCTGGTCGGCTACCTGCCGGCGTTGGCCCTGGGTCTGTTTTTCCTGGTTGGTTTGTCAATCCTGCAGCACACGCCGATCGTGGGTTTTTTATACAGCCTGCTGGTCGTAATGATGTGTCTGGCGGGCTTGGATGGGATCATGCTGGCATTCGGGGTGGCGGGTGCGAATTTTACCTGGGAAGACCCGCGCAGAATGAACGCCGGGCTCAGGGGTTGCCTGGGCAGTCTCGTGGCCGTTGCCGCCGGGCCGATCATGTTCGGGTTGTTTGTTGGACCGCTCCTGATCGCTGCCGCGCTGAATTTCCCGTCGTTCTACGGTTACCTGACCGGGGCTCTGCTGGGTGGGGTGGTGAGCGCCTTTTGCACCTTCTTCCCACCCTGGATCATGCGGGGCAGGGTAGCGCACCTGAGTGATGTTTAACCCATAACGTTCTGAAATAAGGGCAGATTCCGGCCTCAATCCTTTTTCTTGCGGGTCCTGGGCTTCTTCGCCTGCAGGCGGACCGCAAAGTACTCACTGCGGCCGGCGGCGAACCGGACCGTTTCCTCGGAGGTGTAGATCACCTTCCCACCCGGGTCCGTGACCAGGAGGAAGAGATCAGGGGCTGCCTCGCCGACCTTTTTGAATTTCCGCTCGCTGTAGGCCAGGTAAAAATCGCCGAGCTCGTCCGTCGTTGTTTCCCCCAGCAGCTCGTCGAATTTCCGCTCCCGGTCAAAGACACGTACGGTCAGGTTGCTGGCGCCATTTCCATCTGCGTCCGTAACGGTACCAAAGACGGCCCACTCGGTCGGACGAGGCGTTGGCCAGCTCGCCTGGCGTCCAGCGTGTTTGTCGATCTGCCCCTTCAAATTATCGACGCTATTGGCGTAATTCTGCAGGGCGACCACATCCGGATGCTGGGTCCCCAGGGCTGTTCCAAGGGCTTGGGCGATATCGGCCGTCCGGGCAGAACGGCGGTCCTGCAGCTGCCCGAACATGGTCAGCGCGGGGCCTCCGGATTGGGCAGCCTGTTTCAGCATATTCTGAAGGCCCTCCTGGATCTGATTGGGGTCGATCTGAGGACCGGGCATCCCGCTTAAAAAGGATTGATTTTGTTCCATGACATCTCCTAACTCGTGTCGCCTGGATCGGAGAGGAAGAAACCGGTTCAGGTCAGGCTGAGGTTATTCGCTTCGGCTTTCTTGGGGGCGTTGGTGACGAAGGCGTGCGTGGCCGTGTTGCTGGTGGTGATATCCATGGCGGTGGCGTTGGACGCATAGGAAATGCTGTTCGAATACAACCGTTCGGATAGGCCATTGCTGGTTGCCCGGATGATGGAACCGGCGGAGCCGACCTGGATGAACTTCAACAAGTAGGCCAACAGATCGCCGAGGGTCATCCCCCCGGCCTGGTACTTTTGCAATCCTTCGAAGGCGTATAAGGGGACGGTCGATTGAAACTGGTTCCCGCTAATGGAGAGATCGTCCAGTGACATGAATAGTGCTGCAAAAGTTGCCTGGCCCCAGGCGCGCTGCGGCCAGGTGGCATCGAGGGGATCCAGGCTGGTTACATCCCCTTGCTGATCGGTATTAAAGGATATCGTGTTGTTATTAAAAATGACCCGCCCATCCGGATACCGGGCCGCCTGGGTATCGGCCTGCTGGAAATCAGTCAGATGCAGGTTGATCAGGCCGCTCGACATCATTTTCAGACCCAGGCTTAGTTCGGACAGCCAGATCGGCACTCCCATATCGAGCAAGGCCACACAGGCTCCGTTCACCTGGAAATTGAGAGGTCCCACAGGCTGGCGTTTGACCTCCCGGGTGGTGAAGGTGTTTCCTTCCACCATCACACTGCCGAGGGTGGAAATCGTCAACGCCTGTCCGGCCGGGCAGATCACCTGATTAGAAAGTACCCGTGCTGCTGGGAAGCCTGCAATCAAAGAGCTTTCGATTGCTTTTGGGTTTTCCTTAGAAGCGAACGTACCCAGGTAATTTCCCACCACGTACTGGATGGCGATGCCCGCCTGATAAGCACTGGGTGGTTGTGTCTGGGTCGGATCGTCCACGGTGCCATTTTCGGCGATCACGTTTCCGACGATGTCGACGTCGCTGCCATCCAGGATAAAGATGCCGCAAGCCTCCTGTTTTCCTAGTCCATTATCGACGATGTAATTATCCACAATTTGAGTGCTGAACAGTCCGATGGCGGCGATCCCTCCGCCCACCGTGCACGAGGAACTGAGGGTCAGGTCGGGGCTGCTCGCGCAGCCGACGATCTGGTTATCGCGGATCACCAGCATTTCCACATCCCCCAGTTTTGCTGCATTGGCCAGGTTGGTCTCCGTAAGAATTCCGCTGCCGGTCATGCCACCGATCAAATTCGCGGCGATGGTCACCCGCCGGATGGCAGCCAGTGCATTACGGGAGATCGGAACCGGTGCGCTCGCCAAGGTGACACCCCCGGCGATTTCTGGTGACCCTGGTTTGGTTTGTGTGGCCGCGCCCTTTGCGCTACCCGCCTCGGTCATCACCGGAGCGGCCTCCTGCGCCGGATAATACATGGCGACGAAATCACTCCCACTTTTGTCTCCACCCCCGAGCTGAATGCCTGGGCCCTGGCCTTTCAGGATGGCATTGCCTACAATCCGAAGGTCAAAGGAAGGGGGATTGACTTCGACGCCGCCTCCGAGAATCCGGTTGTCGGTGATTTCGATTTCTGAACCCTGGGCGCGGATGGCTGGCAGCCCGTACAACTCGTTTTCTTGAATCCGGATTTGAGTGCTGCCATCGATCACCAGGAATGGACCGGCCGGTCCGATGCGCTCAAGAGCCAGATTGGTGCTCAGTGAAGCAAGATTCACTCCCACGTTATTCGTGAAGATGAGTTCGCTGCAGCCTTCGAAGAGCAGCGCTCCTGAGGGGGAAGAAGCTTCGATACTCAACCCTTCCAATTTGATGTTCCGGCAGTCAGCGAAGGCGAGCAGGGGTTTTCCCATGGGAGCTACCAGACGGCTTTGGACACCGCAGCCGCTGATGGTCAGATTGATCGCCGCGGAGACCTGAACGGTGTCGCTGCTGTTCACGATACCCGGAAGGATGCAGACGGTCCACCACTCGGAATTGGCGCTGCGCGCCTCCAGTGCGGATTGGAGATCAGGGTAATCCCCTTGCACCCCGACGGTGACCGTACAGCAGGTTTCGCCTCCTGCCGGTAGTTCGGTCAGGGGCGGAAACAGCAGGCGGCAGTCTTGCACGAGGGCGCTGGCCTTATTTCCATTGCGCGTCCAGGTGATGAGCGCCAGGTTGCAAGAGGCGTGAAGCACACCCATCGGCGGCCTGGGTTGGTCGAGGGTAGGATCCAGCGAACCGTCGATCACCCGCGCCGCAAAGGTCCAATAATCCCCGGTGCGGAAGTCGTCGGCGGTGGCGGTGAACTCGACCTGGATTCCGGCTTCGATGTTGAGCACCCCGGCGGCAATGGACTGGGCGTCTCCCCCGTCCCAGCGCCGCACCTTGGCGTGCCTGTCCGCCGCCTTCCAAATCGCATCCGGCAGAGGAAGGCTTAATGTCAGGGTGCGGGAAGCTTCATCGACGGTGATCTGGGCCAGGGTTCCCGGCAAGCCGGACAGATCGATGGCGTCATCGGACACTTCGACCCAATCGCCCGTTTTAAATTTTAAATAATCGTCCTTGCCCAGGCTCCGTACCACAACTTCGGTCGCCGATTTAAATTGCTGAATGGAGGCGAGTACCGAGCCATTATCTCGTGACCATTTGTAAGTTGCCGAACCGAGCGGGCCACCATTGTGGATTTCGATTCGATACAAACGATTGTCCGGTCCGGTATAACCACCCTGGGCCGTCGGTTCACAGGGATCCGGTGGGATGGGCTGCGGGGTGACCACGACATTCAGCAGGCCTCCACCGAGGGCAGGAATGCCCACTGATGTGTTGCAATTGGTTTTCGAATCAACACCGGCATTCACCTTGACCTGCCAGACCAGCTTGATCCGTTCGGCGGTATCGGGCCCACCCAGAGCGACCTCGCGCAGGTGTGGGTCTTCGATGGCACTGATCACCCTTCGCCAGACATCAATATAGACCTGGTCAACGCGGGTTTCGCCGTCCTTCAAATCAGGCAGTGTGGGGCCCAGGCCCGCCAGGGTCGTACCGAGCGGGGAGGAGAGCCAGTCGGGTTGGGTGAGATAGGTCGTATCCTGTTCGATCTCAGTCAACAGACCGCTGACGTACATGCGTCCCTTCCCAGCCGGTCCGGCATTGATCTGGAAATCGAGGGCCTGGCTGTTCAAATCGATGGCGGGAGCCTCGATCTTGAACGCGTCCACGTGCACCGGTACGCCGCATTCGCCGATTACGTCGCGACCCAGGGTCTGCAGTTGGTGGGCTTCGATGCCGAGGTTCTCGTTCCAATCCGCGTCCAGAGTAACACGGCCCTGCTGCATGACCACGCCGCGGTAGTGCTTGCTCGGATCAAATGTAAAACGTGTAAAATCACCTTTCATATTGCCTCCTCTAGGTTACTTCGATCAGCGCCGGGGCCAATCCAAATGGCAGGTACTCCGCGAGACGCATGATGAGGTTTTGTCTTCGAACCGGGTTTTTCAGAATGAAAAAGGCGCCGATCTCCGAGCCGTCCGAGCCCCCGGTGGCGATCTCATCCGGACCGGAACGGCTCAACTGGGCATAGCCAGGGTCTCCGAAGCGCACCGAAGTGAAAGACGGCATCAGGCGTGCCAGTTCATCCGGCGTGGCGCCGTCCGGTGGCAGGCAGCGATAACGACGGGGTGTCTGCGAACCCGGAGGAATGTAGGAGAAACGCACGCAGCCATTTTGTTTCCGCAAGGCCAGCACCACGTCGTTGAAGAGGACTTCGGATCCCAGGGTCAATTCATGCAACAAGCACTTACCGAAGATGGTGGTTGCCTCGATGGTTGTGCGCACCGCATAATCACCGGCCCCGTTAAGCCCGGCGATGGCGACACCGCCCTGCGCATCGACGATCGAGGCGCTGATGTCCATGTGCTCGATCGTGTCAGGGACCAGCAAGCCTCCGACGATGGATTTCCGAATGACGATTTGAAGGGCTGTCGCCGCTGGGGATATCAGCAGGGAATTTTGTGGGGGACGCAAGGTCACTCCATCCGCTGACAAACCACCCCCAGGATCGAGAGTACAGTTGCTGAGGGTCAGCCTGCCAAGCGACCCATTCAGGTGGATCCCTCCGCCGCTGACCAGCAGGCCTTCCAGAGTGAACGAACTGGCTGCATCTCCTCCGGTTAAGACCAGATCGCCGGAGAGCAGGATGGTCGGCCGTTCACCGTTCCCGGCTCGAATGGTCAGCCCGAAAAGTTTGTTGGGCATGGCGAGCGTCCCGATACTGAGGGCGTAGGTGTGGCTGTCCTGGATCTCAAGAATCGCGTTGCCGGGCTGGTTCGTCTGCCACTCGGTCAGCGCCTGGTCCAGTGTAAGGCCGCTGGCCTGGCTGATGACCGAAGTTGGCGCATCCGGAACCTGGCGGTCATAGGGTCCCGCTCCTATATCCCCGCTGAAGCCATCATTGAAACTTGTCGTCATCCGACCCAGGGGTGTCTCCCCAGGGGCGAAAGCGAAGCGACCGAGGCGGACGTCGATCACCAGGGTCCCCGGATCCGGGTCCTGCCAATTGCACAGATCGCCGATCAGGACACGTCGCCTGTGCAGGGGCGCCGCGGCATTGGGGGAGACCAGTTCACCATCCACGGAAACACTGAAGCCACGCCGCTGCCCGTAGTAGCTGGGCAGATTCGGGAACGCCCGCAGCCGGGTTTGGGAGGTCAGACCGGTGGAGGGGGCAATTTTCAAGGACGAACCGGAGTCGCCCACGTAGATCAGGTTGGCAGAGATCGTTTTTGAACTGTCTCCCGGGTCGATCAATTCCAGCCACAACCCGAGCGGCCAGCCGATGGTCAGCGGGGCATCCGGAGGGATCGGGTACAGGGTCACGTTGCCGTCCGCGTCGGGCGGGTCAGCATGATCGATTTCCAGGATGGAGGGTTCCAGGCG
>Ga0209039_10003776_pt1 | contig 11602 bp, 8 predicted proteins | sample BogFormECP12_OM1_FD_188238 | JGI IMG/M metagenome (GOLD analysis project Ga0209039, IMG submission 188238) | Bog forest soil microbial communities from Calvert Island, British Columbia, Canada - ECP12_OM1 (SPAdes) (version 2) | ecosystem: Environmental > Aquatic > Freshwater > Wetlands > Bog ...
GCACATGGCCGAACGACTCGCCCAAACGCCGTTGCTGGCGGGCGATACGGTGGATATCGCCTTCACCATCGGCCACAACGACCATCCCGAATACGGCGGTCTCGAGCTTTCGCTGCGGGATTTCAAGGTGCCAATTGACTGAGCGCGCTGTGGGATTCCGCGCTACCGTTGCTCAAACTTGCAGTGACCAAGGTCGCCAGAGGATGGCTAGCGACTGGGGCTAGATTTCACCCTCCCTGGTTTTGGGAAGGGTGGGTAGTCAACGATCAGTTTGCCCGGCAATATCCCCGTTACGCCGGCGGCGGCCAGGCGCATGTTTGTGGATGAGTCTTCCCGCACCGGTTACCACAAATGGTAGTGCCCGTCGCGCCGCGCCATCTCTACTTTGACTCCGAACAACGCGGCCAGCCGTTCAACCTGCAGGATTTCTTCTTGCGGCCCATCGGCTACAACTCGTCCGCGGCTCATCAGCACCACGCGCTGAATTTCCGGGACAATGTCGGCCAGTTCATGCGTCACCAAAATAATCGCAGTCCCAGAGTTGGCCAAAGCGCTCATCGTCTGTCGAACATTCTGCTGCGCGGCGAGATCGAGCGAGTTGCAGGGCTCGTCGAACAGCAGCGCGCGAGGCCGATGCACCAGGGCGCGGGCGACCAGCACGCGGCGGGCTTCCCCGGACGACATTTCGCTCACGGGACGCTCGGCCAGATGTGAGATGTTCAGCTGAGCCAAAGCCGCGTCGGCCAGCTCGCGGTGCCGGGGATCCACCGTGTGGTGGGGAAAAATTGCGGTGCTGCTGAAAAAGCCCGACAGCACCACGTCCCGCCCGCAGGCATTGCCGGTGCAGGAAAGCATCAGATCGTTCGAGACAATGCCCAGGCGGACGCGCAGCGCGAACACATCCCAGCTGTCTTCTCCTAGAATCGCCATCGAAGAGTCCGGACGAACCACCGGATAGCATTCGCGGGTGATGGTCTTGATGAACGTGGATTTTCCGCAGCCGTTGGGCCCAAGGATAGCGACGTGTTCGTCGGCGCCGATGCGGAGCGTGAAGCCGTCGAGCGCCATTTTCTGCCCCCGCATCACGCAGAGGTTGCGAAAATCGAGGAGGGGCGGCGTTGCGGCTTTCATCGTCATCCAAGTGTAAACGAGGAAAAGTGGTCAGGGGCCGGTGGTCAGTGGTCAGCAATGAGCACTGGCCACTGATCACTGGTCACCGACCACTGCTCCTGGATTACACTGAAACCAGATGACGCTTCCCATCTATCATCTGCGACGCCTGCTGGCGGTGACGGCCGTCCTGCTCATGGTGGTGGTGACGGGGATGTATTTCTATGCGCGCCACCGGGCGCGCAACGTGCTCAAGGAAGTCCCGGGCAAGATCGGCTACGACATCAAGCAGACGGCCAGCGGATTTCAGTTCTCCAAGTCCGACGGAGGGCGGACGTTATTTACCATTCAGGCCAGCGGCCTCAAGCGATTCGTGCTGGGCGATCGCGCCGAATTGCACAACGTCAATATCATCCTCTACGGCCGTGACTCGTCCCGCTACGACCAGATTTATGGCGACGATTTTGCCTACAACCCGCAGACCGGCGACGTCACCGCCAAAGGCGACGTGCAGATTGATCTGGTAGCGAACCCCGCGGGTCTTACCAGTCCCGATCAGGCCACGCCCAAGGCACTCACCAATCCCATCCATCTGAAGACGCGCGATCTGGTTTTCAACCGGGACACGGGCAATGCCTGGACCGACGCCCGGGTGGAGTTCAGCACCCCGCAAGCCACGGGCTGGGCCCTAGGCGTGAAGTACGCGGGCAAGAACAACGTGCTGACGTTGTCGTCGCAGATTCACGTTGTGCTCAGCGGCGCCAATGCCGCTGTCATCGAGGCGGAGCGTGGTGTGATTACCAACGAACCGCGAGAGGTCGTGCTCGACCACCCCCATCTTGACCGCCAGCGCGGATCGCTGCAGGCGGAGCGCGCGGCATTTTATCTGGGTGCGGACAACAGCGTTCAGCACGTTCTGGCCACGGGCAATGTCGTCGCGCAGACGTGGCAGGAGGGGAAGGGATCGGCGCAGCCGGAACCAGCTTCAGAGATGCGTACCCGCGCGGACCAGGCTGAATTCCTGCTGACGGAGAAGCGGGACCTGTTGCGAACCGCGATTCTGATCGGCAACGTTCATGTGGAGCAGACGGGATCGCAGCCCATCGAGGGTGATGCCGGGCGCGTGATTCTGGACTTCGCCGGCCGGAACCAGTTGCAGAAGGTGCACGCCGTGGATGGAGCCAGGCTAACGCAGAAGGCTGAGGGAGCGAGGAAGGCGGGGTCCAGTTCCGCCGCGCAGGACTTTGAACTCACCGCGCCCGTTATCACCTTCACAGTGGCTAAGGGGCGTGTTCTCGATCGCGCCGAAACCGCGGGCGCAGCGCAGATCACGATTTCCCCAGCGCAGCAGGCTGGTGCGGATTCCGCCCTGGCTGATTCGGACACATCTGGCGCGGCTCCGGGTTCAGCTGCGCAACGAAGCGTGGTGACAGCAGGCAAGTTTGAGGCGAAGTTCGCGACCGACCAATCCGCGACCGGCAGCGGACGAACCCATCTGAACCTGATTCGCGGCCTGCCCGACGCCCGCATCGTCAGCTCGAATCCCGGGCAGCCGGATCGCGTCAGCACCAGCGAATCTGTCGAAGCAACGTTCTTGCCGCAAGGTGGAATCGAAGCCATCACGCAACAAGGCAACGTTGCCTATAGCGATGGACAGGCGCCGGACAAGCGAATGCAGGCGTGGGCGAACAGCGCACGCTACACGCCTGCTGACCAGATGCTGGTGCTGACAGGGAACCCACGCGTGACGAACGGCGCCATGGCCACGACCGCGAAGACGATCCGAATGAACCGCGCCACCGGCGACGCTCTGGCCGAAGGCGACGTCAAGAGCACCTACAGCGACCTGAAAGAGCAGCCCGACGGCGCCCTGTTGGCGTCGGCTTCACCGATTCACGTCACCGCGCACAGCATGAGGGCACACAGCAGTCCTGCGGTGGCGCTTTATTCCGGTGAGGCGCGCCTGTGGCAGGACGCAAACATCATTGAGGCGCCAACCATCCAGTTCGACCGCGACCGGAGGTTCGTCACCGCCCGTGGAACGCCTGCAGAGCCGGTGCAGACGATCATGGTTCAAACGGAGAAGGTTCAGACAGAAAAAGTCCAAACAGAGACGCCCCAGACGCAGAAAGCCGGGTCAGGAAAAACGGGAACGGGCGGAAACGGGGCCGGAAGGGCAGCCCGACCGGAATCAAGCCCGGTGTCCATCACCGCAACGCAGCTGACTTACGCCGATTCCGAGCGCAGGGCCCACTATGAGACCGGCGTGCTGGCCAAGGGCGCGGAGTTCTCCGCCTCCGCCAAAACCATGGACGTTTACCTGCTGCCCCGCAGCCAGAGTTCCACTCAACCCCATAATAATCAATCGTTTGCCGGACCCGGCCAGCTCGACCGCATGGTCGCCCTGGGCGACGTCATTATCCAGCAGCCCAACCGTCGAGCCGAGGGGCAGCAGCTGGTTTACACCGCCGCCGAAGACAAGTTCGTCCTGACCGGCGGACCGCCTAGCATTTTTGATGCCGAACACGGCAAGATTACCGGCGTTTCGTTGACTTTCTTTAGACACGATGATAGGGTGCTCGTAGACGGCGAAGCAAGTACTCCTGTGGTAACTCAGACGCGAGTGGCCAGATAATGGCAAGATAAATGCGTACCCTAGCCACCGAAGAAATCGGCAAATCATACCGTGGCCGACGCGTCGTAAATGGGGTCAGCCTGCGGGTCGAGCAGGGCGAAGTTGTTGGATTACTTGGACCTAACGGCGCAGGCAAGACCACCACGTTTTATGCCATTGTAGGCTTGGTCCCTCCCGACACTGGCCGCGTGCTGTACGACGGCCAGGACATTACTGACGTTCCCATGTATCTGCGGGCGCGCCAGTATGGCATCAGCTATCTCCCGCAAGAAGCTTCGGTCTTTCGCAAACTGACAGTGGAAGAGAACATCCTCGCGGTGCTGGAGGCGCAGCCAATGTCCTGGCACGAGCGCCGCGAAAAGATGGAAAAGTTCATTGACGAACTGGGGCTGGAGCACATCCGCCAGAACCGAGGCTATGCGCTTTCCGGTGGGGAGCGGCGGCGGGTGGAAATTGCGCGCTGCCTGTGCATCAATCCCACGTTCATATTGCTGGACGAACCGTTTTCCGGAATAGACCCGATCGCCGTGCTCGATTTGCAGAAGATCATCAGCAGTCTGCGGGCCAGCGGCATCGGAGTGCTGATCACCGATCACAACGTGCGTGAAACGCTTTCGGTCACCGACCGGGCTTACATCATTGACGACGGCAGGATTTTCCGTCAGGGAGAGCCCAGCCAGTTGGCCAGCGATCCGGAAGTGAGAAGAGTGTATTTGGGAGAAAGTTTCTCCTTAGTCTGAGGTTTCAAAGTTTCAAGGTTTCAATGTTTCAAAGTAAGACCATGAAACCTTTGAGTCATTGAAACTTTGAAACCTTGAAACCTTGAAACTTTGAAACATGGTCTTACTCCAGCACAAACTCAGCGTCAAGCTCTCGCAGCGCCAGATCCTTACTCCGGGCCTGGTGCAAATGGTCTCTGTCCTCGCGCTCAACAAGCTTGAGCTCAAGGACATGATCAACGCTGAGATGGTCGAGAACCCGGTTCTCGAAGAGCTGGAAGACGCGGTTCCGCTGCTCGACGAAGTAGGCAAGAAAGAAGAAGACCGCGACCGGGCCGCGGCCGCGACCACGGAAGAGAACCCCATCACCGCGGTCGAAAAGAAAGATCCCTTCGAAGAAATTGACTTCGGCTCGTTCTTCCAGGATTATCTCGATCCCGGCTACCGCACCTACGGCGAGATGGAAGAGATCGAGCGGCCGTCCTTTGAAAACTTCCTCTCCAAGCCAAGCAATCTGACCGACCACCTGGCGTGGCAGTTGGGCGCATTGAGTCTGCGGCCGGAGGTGCGCGAGGCCGCCGATTTGATCGTTGGCAACCTGAACGAAGACGGCTACCTGATCGCCAGCGACGATGAGTTGTTGGGCGTGGCGCCACCAGCACCGCCCGAGGCCGACGCTGTGACGGCGAAAAATATTGTGAGCGAGGCCCAGGCCTTAGGCCTGGCGGAGGTCGAAGCGGAATCAGAATCCGAGGATGAAGAGACTTCCAGCCTAGGCGGTATACAGGGTTCGGCCGACGCTGAACTGGACTCCGGTGCCGCGTCTGGCTACGACGAGCCGGCGGAGTTTGCGCCCGCCGCCGAGCCACCGCGAGAAGTAATTCTTCCTCAGTCTGGACGCCCCGCCGCTGCAGCAGCCGCTCCCGCACCGGAGCCCGCGCTGCAAACGGCAGGCGCATACAAACCGAGATTTACCCCCGCAGACCTGCAGGAAGCGTTGGAAGTCGTCCGGCAACTGGATCCTCCGGGTGTTGGCTGCCGCGATCTGCGCGAATGCCTGCTCTGCCAGCTGCATTACCACCAGGCGCAACTCGCGCTGCACAAGAACGGCAATGGCACGGCGCAGGTTCTGCAGGATGCCGTCGCCGTGGTGGACCAGCACCTGAAGGATCTGCAGAACAAGCGCCACAAAGAGATTGCCAAAGCCATTGGCCGTCCGATCGAAGCCGTCGAGCAGGCGCTTCTTTACATTCGCACGCTCGATCCGCGGCCGGGACTGCGCTACAACAAAGTGCAGGCGCGGCTGATCGAGCCCGACGTTGCCTTCATCAAACATGGCGATGAGTGGCTGGTCATCATGAACGATGAAGACCTGCCTCAGCTTCGCCTGAATCCGGCCTACAAGAAGTTGCTGACCCGCGACGCCAACGACAAGAGCACGCGCGACTACGTGAAAGAGCGCTACAAGAGCGCCATCCAGCTCATCAAGAACATCGAGCAGCGCAAGCAGACCATCACCAAGGTTTGCTACTCGATCGTCGCCCGCCAGCAGGAATTCCTCGAACGCGGCATTGATTTCTTAAAACCCATGATGATCAAGGAGGTGGCCGAAGAAATCGGCGTGCATCCTTCCACGGTGAGCCGTGCCGTCGCCAGCAAATACGCCCACACCCCGCAGGGCGTATTCGAGCTGCGGTACTTCTTCAGCGAGAGCGTGCAGGGACCGGAGGGCGGCAACACCTCGCTCCTGATCCTCAAACGCCGCGTCAAGAAGCTGATTGAGGAAGAAGATCCCAGCCGTCCGCTGACCGACGAGCAGATCACCCGGATTCTGCAGTCGCAGGGCATCCAGGTGACCCGCCGCACGGTGGCCAAATATCGTGAAGACATGCACATCCCGAGCACGCACCAGCGCCGGGTAAGAAAGTAGTCGTTGGCCGTTCGTCGTTGGTCGTTGGCAAACTCGACCAGAAACGACATGCTGAACTTGAGCGAACGACCAATGACCAACGACGAACGACCAAAATGCAGTGCCCGATTCATCTCGTAAGACCAACTTCTAGGAGGGGCGCTCATGAACGTGGAATACACGGGAAGACACTACGAAGTAACTTCCATCATCCGCAAAGAAGTAGAAACAGGCCTCGCAAAAATCCGCAAAATCCTGGGCGACCGATTTGAAACCAAGGTGATCCTCGCCGTCGAGAAGCACCGCCACAAAGCCGAAATCACCATCAGCCCGCGCAATGGCCCGCTGGTCGGCCTGGCTCAAGCCAAGGACATGACCATCGCCGTCAACGAAGCGCTCGACCACCTGGAAAGACAGGCAATCAAGTACAAGACCCGCTGGCAGTCGAAGAAACGCTCGGCGCGCAAGACTGAGGAAGTCAATAAGTGGAACGGCGACGATTCGCCGGCGCAGGAAGAACTGCAGACCACGGTCGGCTTGTCGGAGAAGACGGCCGTGCCGGTGGTGGTGCACAAATATCCCGCAGTGGCGAAGACTACGGAAGTTCACCTGGTTCGTTCCGACGATGCCGTGGCCATTCGCCCCATGACGCTCGAAGAAGCCATCAAAGAAGCGCACTTCAAAGATCGCGATGTCTTCGTCTTCCGCGATCCCAAAGGGAAAGTAATGGTGCTGCACCGCGCTCGCGACGGCAAAATGCAATTGATCGAAGTGCCGTAAAACAGTCATCAGCCCTCAGCCGTCAGCCCTCAGCTAAGCTACGTCGGGTGCCCCATCCTAGCCGCGCTTTTTGCGGCTAGGATGGGGATTTGACGATTGAAACAAGCAAGGTCCGTGTGGGGGCGGGCGCCTCGCCTGTCCGGGTCGACATAGCATGAAGATGGAATGTTCTTGCCTGCACGATTTCTTCTCTGCATTTTCCTCGTATGCAGTTCTCTGGCCGTAGCGATGTCCATGAGGCGCGCGTGGCTGGCCAGCACGCGCACGACTCTGCACGGCATGGGAGCCGTCAGTGTAGGCTGCCGGATCGTTCACCAACTCCTGCAGCCCGCGTTTGATGCCGCCCGCCTCCCGCATGTCAGACCACAACGCCGCGCCTCCGCTTTCCCGGTGGCCCATGACGATGGCGCGCCAGCCGTCGTCCCGGAGCGCTTTGGCCAGATACGAATAGCCGTCTTCGCTGCCGCCTGCGCCGGGAGAGATCAACGCCAGCGGTGCGCAGCCCATAGCGCTCGGTGAATAGACACGCAATGGCTTCTGCTCCTTGTCCCGGCGTGGAGCCTGAACCAGTTCCTGGGCGAGCGCCGCCGGCCCAAGAGTGGCAATGTAGATTGCCGATAGAACCGCCGCTACCCGAAAAAATCGTCTCAATTGCAACTTCCTTCCTTGGAAGAAATTCATAGAGTATGCACCCGCTGGGCACAGAGTCGTAAGAAATCTGTTGATTGATGCCTCGGAAAGTTTCTGGCCCTGTATCTCTTCCAGTATCTCTATCCGGCCGTCCTCAACGAAGTTGCTTCGTCTGCAGGGCAAAGATCTCTTGCACTCGCTCAATGGTGTCGGCATCTTCCGCCGACTTGTCGGGGCGCAGGCGGAGGATTCTCGGAAAGCGCAGCGCGTAGCCGCTGTCGTGCCGGTCGGAGCGCATCATGTTGTTGAAGGCCACTTCGAGCACGATCTTGGGCTCGACCAAGCGGCGAAAACCCTGATCTTCGATGGTGTGTTCCAGAAACCACCTGGTCATCTCGGCGATCTCGGTGTCAGTCAGGCCGGAATATGCCTTGCCGATGTTGACCAGCCGGTCTTTGCTCGTGTCCCACACGGCGAAAGTATAGTCGCTGAGTACGCCTACGCGTTTGCCGTGGCCGTACTCGGCCGCGGTTACCACTACGTCCAGGGTGGCCAGTTCGCGCTTCATTTTCAGCCAGGATTTGCCTCGCTTGCCGGGAGTGTAGGCTGAATCGAGATCCTTGATCATCAGGCCTTCGTTGCCGCGCTCCTGCGCGGCGGCGAACCGTTCTTCGAGTTGTTCGGGTGTTGATGCGCGAAAAACGGGCGCACGGATGACGACGAATGCGGCATTACTATTCGGATCATCATCTTCGAAGGCCAGCTTCGCTTGCCCCGTTTTTCTCCGTGACTCTGTGCCTCTGTGGTGAATGGTTTTTCTTTCTTCGGCCAGCAACTCGTCCAAAATCCGCATCCGTTCTCGCAGCGGACGATCAATCATCAACTCACCCCCGGCATAAAGCACATCGAAGGCTAAGAACGCGACCGGAATCTCGCGCAGCATTTTGTCGCTGACTTTCTTTCGTCCCAGCCGCTGCTGCAAAACACTGAACGGACGCGCCCGCCCCGCCGGCCATTCCCAGGCGACAATCTCTCCGTCGAGAATGGCGTCCTGCGGCAGCCCGGCCAGCGCGTCGGGCAATTCAGGGAATGATTCGGTGATCTCATCCCGGGTGCGCGAAAAGATTCTGACCTCGCCTCCGGAGACGTGCGCCTGGCCCCGAATGCCGTCATACTTGTCTTCGACCGACGCCTCTGGGAAGTAACTCAGCCCTTCTTCCGGGGAGGCAATCGGGCTTGCCAGCATGAAGCCCAGGGGATGAAACAGGCGCATCTTAGCCTGAGCCAGCTTGCCTTCGGCCGCAAAGCGGACGGCCTCGCCGATGTCGCCCAGAAGCATGTTGGCCCGCTGCACTTCGGCAAGCGTGGCGCCGTAGGCCTTCCCAATGGCTTCTTCGACCAGGCTTTCCTTCAGGCCAATCCGCAAATCGCCGGTCATGATTTTGATGATGTATTTTGCCTCAAGCGGCGCCGAGAGAGAGAGAAGATCGCGCGCTAACGCATTCTTGGCGGCCGGGCCTCGCGCCGCGGCAATCTGACGGAATATGCTCTCAACTTCCAGCACACTCAGACCCTGATCGGAGCGTTCGGGAAGCACCTCGCCCGCGACCGCGCCCAGATCGCCGTGGCGGCGGTAGGCAGCCGCTAGTTCGTTTTCGCTTTTCCCGGCCAGCTCCAGCACGACCTGCCAGAGTGATCGCCCGCCGACCTGCAACGTTGTTTCTTCCCAGGCGGGGAACGCGCGCCCTGAGAGGAACACAGCCGACACGGCTGCCTCGTCCGCCGTACGCGAGCCCAAGTAGTCGGCGACGATCGCCGTCTTTTGCAGCTTTTTCGTGGTCGCTGCTATGGATTCGCAAGTTGTGGCCAGTCGCTGCATGCATTCCCCGCCATAGGGCGGAATAGTTCCCTCCGACCCTCCGTCAGCCTCAACCCCTAACCTACTGACAATGCACAAATTCCCGGCGCGGCAGCGCCGCTCGGACGCGACCGTCACCTGTGATAACCTACTCCTTGATCCCTGTCCCCCGGAAGGGCCATCTAACATCCATGGGTTTTGTGCGAAATCATCTGCGATTTCTCGCCGCTCTGCAGCTTCTTCCCGCGCTGGAAAGCGGGGAGGAGACGCTCGTCGGCGGGCAAGCCGTGCTGGAAGGCGTGATGATGCGCTCCCCGCACGCCTGGGCAATCGCCTGCCGCAAGCCTTCTGGCGAGGTTGTAACCATGAGCGAACCGCTGGATCGGCCGTCGGAGAAGCATAAATGGATGGCCTGGCCCGTCGTCCGGGGAGTCATGACGCTCGGCTACGCCATGAATCTGGGTTACCGGGCCCTGCGCTTTTCGGCCAACGTTGCGATCGAAGACGTGATGCAGAACCAAAGCGACCTCTCGATTCAGAAAGAAGCTCAGAAAGGCGCCACGCCCTCGACTGTCCGGCCAGAGGCAAGCCGGGCCAGTTCGCAGACCCGCGAGAAAGCGGCCACCATCAGCAACTGGCTGGCCGTGGTCAACATCCTGCTCTCGCTGGCCTTCTTCATCTTCATGTACAAGTACATCCCGCTGCTGGCAGCGACAGAGTTGAAAAAAATCGATCCCGCTCTGGGCGGACGAATCGTCTTCAATCTGGTGGACGGCGCCATCCGGTTGGGTCTGTTTCTGCTGTTCATTTGGGGAGTGTCGCTGTGGAAGGATATACGGCGCGTGTACGAGTATCACGGCGCGGAGCACAAAACCGTGTTTGCGTTCGAAAATGGCGACCCGCTTACGACTGTGGCCGTGCAGAAGTATTCGACCTTCCATCCGCGCTGCGGCACCAGTTTTCTGATGACCGTGATGCTGATCTCGATCGGGTTCTACATGCTGATCCCGTTTACTACGTTCTGGGCGCGCTTTGCGTCGCGCATCGTGCTGCTGCCGCTGATCGCCGGTGTTTCCTACGAAATCATCCGCTTCGCCGCCAAGCACCGAGGGTCACTCTTCGCGCTGATGACGGCGCCCGGCCTGTGGTTGCAGCGCATCACCACGCGGCCGCCGTCCGATGAGCAAGCGGAGTGCGCCATCCTGGCCCTGAACCGCGCCATGGCGCTGGAGAAGGAACGAGGCGGCGAATTGGTGATTGCGTAGGGGTTCCCACCCCGGGAACCGTCGTTGGTCGTTCGTCGTTCGTCGTTGGCCTCTCACAAACCAGGCAGTACAGTTCTCTTGAGAGGTACTTATCATGTCAGCATCATTCAAGGATTTGCGGGTTTGGCAGGAAGCAATGAAATTTGCTGTCGAAGTATATCGGGTGACGGCGCAGTTTCCGCGACACGAGCTGTAACGGTTTGAGCCAGCAGTTACGAAGAGCCGCGGTCTCGGTTCCCAGCAATATTGCTGAGGGAAAAGGTCACCGCTCGGATCGTGAGTCTGGGAACTTCCTGCTCCATGCGCGAGGATCTCTGTTGGAAGTACAAACGCAGGTTATGATCGCGGAAGAATTACAATACGTAGGCAGCGAGGAGACACAGCGGATTTTGGCGTCGGCAGATGCCATAGGCCGCAGTCTCAATAGCCTGATCAATTCGGCGCGGGAGAAAGCCGCGTGAGGATTTTAGCCAACGACTAACGACGAACGACCAACGACGGTCGGCCACGACCAACGACCACCATGTTTGAACGACTTGACCAAATCGAAGCCCGCTACGACGAGCTGACCCAGGCTCTGGCGTCGCCGGAGATCATCGGCGACTCGGCGAAATTCCAGAAGACTGCCAAGGCGCACAGCGAAATCGCGCCGGTGGTCGAGAAGTACCGCGAATACAAAGATCTGAGAAAGGGGAT
>Ga0209039_10003777_pt1 | contig 11596 bp, 6 predicted proteins | sample BogFormECP12_OM1_FD_188238 | JGI IMG/M metagenome (GOLD analysis project Ga0209039, IMG submission 188238) | Bog forest soil microbial communities from Calvert Island, British Columbia, Canada - ECP12_OM1 (SPAdes) (version 2) | ecosystem: Environmental > Aquatic > Freshwater > Wetlands > Bog ...
ATATAAGTTCCCAAACCAACATTAGTAACCCACAATAATTGAAGCCCCGCAGCCTGAACAGTACTGACCAAACTCAAAACAGAAAAACTACTCACCAAAAATACGGCTATTAGTGCGACAACGGATATAGTCCTCAGCTTTCTACCAAGTTTAGACATATGATCTACCTGAACTTTCTGTCTTTACTAACTGAAATACAAATACATAAAGCCAACTGGAATAATCTTCTATTATTGATAGACCTCGGATTATATAACCCAGCAACAGCGTCTTTAGCTTGAAGAATTGAAGGCGTGGATTTTGGAGATTACGGGAAGAAACTTGCCTGACTTAGAAGAAGGTGGGATATCCTTCAAGTGTTCAACGTTGATATTGACTGCATGTCCGACTATCAACTTTATCCGTGAAACGATCTTCTGGTCGTCACTGGCCGAATAGCCCACATCGGGTATCACTCTGACGGTGAGATTGCTATAGTCATCTTGGACGATCTGATATTTTTTCACAGGCAGATCTGCGAAGAAATAGATGAAGGCTGGCCCAGGCACGGATCTTCCGTCGCTGGTCCGGATAAAATCTGTCACGCGACCCTCTACAGATTTCATTAGGGGCAATCCTCTGCCACAAGAACATATTTCATCAGTTGGCCTGCCTGCATCACCTATTGAATACCTTATCAGGGGCATGCCGTAGTTCTGCAGGTCCGTTACAAGGATTTCGCCGAGTTCTCCAGAAGCTACTGACTCATCGCCACTGACAAACTCGAGAAGAATTGTTTCTGCAGAAACGTGAAAACCTGAATGTTCCTGGCATTCACCGGCCATCAAAGCAACCTCTCTGCTTCCGTACGTGTCAAAAACCGGGCAATTGAATTGCTTCTCAAGCAATGTTCTGGTGCCAGGGGGCAGGTTCTCTGCAGTTGAAATAACTGAATGCACATTCAAATCTGAAATTCCTGTAGCTTCGAGGTAGTTAGCAAAGAGTGCAAGAGACGAAGTGTAGCCTTTGACTGTTGTAGGCTTGGTTTTTCTGATCATTTCAACGATTCCGCCCATCGACTCTTCCGACATGTTAGAAGATTGAATGAGCTTGTAGCGCATCAATTTCCCATGCAGGATTCCTGACACCTTCTTCGATGTCGAAAGATCAAACGGCGAGCTCCAAAGTATTATGTACTTGTCTCCTAAATCGAGACCGGCCCACCTGTAGTTTCTACTTGTTGCAGCTTCAGCCCAGCTTGTCGTTTGTTTGTCCTTGAAGAAAACAAGTGGTTCTCCTGTGGATCCTCCAGTCGCAAACCGAGTCAACTTACTCAGGGGTATAGCAGAGGATATCAAGTCATGTAAGTTGCTCTTGATTTGCTGTTTGGTCACTTTCGGCAACTTTGCCAATTGTTCAACTGTTTTTATCGATTCAGGCCTCAGACCACATTGTTTGAACCTTTTGTTATAGAAAGGAACGGTGTCATAGGCGTGTTTCAGTAGGGCTCGCAAATGGACAAGTTGAATATGTTCGATTTCTTTTCGAGAAAACCATTGGCTTTTCTCCAAGGAGCTGAGACATTCTAAACTGTTAGTGCGACTCTTAATTTCCATTAAAGGCATAATGAAACGTTGCAATATATTGTTATACATCCAGTTTCTCCATGAAACTGTCCATCACGTGCGCTAGGTGTTGATTGCTGATAGTGCGTCTTGAACAAGCTCTTTCATTGACGTTTCTGGGTTTTTCAGCTTTCCCATACCGAGAAAACTGGTTGCTTTGCTGATGTCCACTTTTATTCTCAGTTTGTCTTCAGACTCGAAAAGTATTGGCTCGCCGTTGTCGATGATTTCAACCCGCGGCTGGATTTTCCCCTCCGTCTGCTCGATTATTATTTTTCTTGTGATGTCAGCAAGGTCCTTTATGGTGATAGGCTCTGGACAGCATAAGTTGACCACATGGGCCAAGCTGCTTTCTTCTTTACAGGCCTCCTTGTTCAATATTTTGGCTGCAAATCTTGCGAATGCTTCGCAAACGTCATTTATGTCCACGTAAAGCATTGGCCGAAACATGCTTTGCTTGAACGGTGTGAGAGGTTCCCCCCTCAGTCCTTTAGAGATGAATATGTTCGCGGCTGTCTTTTCTGGCATTCCTTTGCCGAGAACAGTCCCCATTCGGATGACGCCATAGATTTTGTCTGACATTTCATCGTAGTATCTGACAATCACTTCCTGAGCAATTTTGGACATTACGTAGAGGCGAGCTCTACTTTCGACTTTGTCGGGTCTAAAGCCGAATGATTCATCTATCGTGCCGTTAAGTTTTCTTTCTCCAAAAACGTGCCAAGTCCCAGTGAGAATCAATCCTTTGATTGAGGACGATTGATCCACGATTCTGCAGACATTCTGCAAACCTTGAAAGTTGACCGCGTAGCCAAGCCGAGTTTTCTCATTGATAACTGGAATCTGCACAATTGCGGTATGTATCACCAAGTCTGTGTCTCTAAGCTCAGAATTTGCTTCAGCATAGTCCAGTATGTCACAGGATCTGTATTCTACTTTGTTCTCGAAATCCTTAGAGATCGGATTCTTGTCCAGGATGATTATGTTTTCGGTCTTGCTAAGGTGGGCCGCGATTGCTGAACCTACGTAGCCACACCCGCCTACTATGGCAATCCTATGTTTAGCCACATTTCCACCTTCCAGTTTCAAGCCGCATGGCTTTCATTGTCTAGTTCTAGTCTGGACGGCCACATATAAGTGATATTCCAATGGGAGCATTTGACATTCACTCGTGCAACTGAGAGTGGTAGAAGAGCAATTTTCCGGTTTCTTCCATTGACCTTATCCTTCCCCTTTTGATACCATTATAGCCCTGTGTGAGATAGTGATTTGTGTATTTCTGCTCTTCAGGTGGACGGCAAGCTATATTAAGACTTACGATTTCTCATTTCAACTAAATTCACCTGTAGGAAAATGGAGGAAACGAATCTGACACGTTCTCGGTTCGCTTTATATGCTATGCTCTTCTTCTGTTTGTTGGTCGCCCCAATTTATTCATCCGGGGCAAAAGACGCAACGGTTCAGTCATCTGGCCAAATCGCTTACGCACCGCTCCTGACTCTGCACCAATACACTGCTTATGCTTCAGGTATCACGGCACAGCAATACGCCAGTTACACTGGCGCTTTTCAAATACATTACGACGCAAATCCATCAATAATAGGCAGTATTCACGCCATCGAAGCAAGCTATGTGGGCTTACTCTATAGAAACATCCACAAAGTCTCTACTGCCTCTCCAGAGTGGAGCTACGTAGAAAGTCAAGGTTGGGTTCTAAAAGACATTCAGGGAAATGAAGTCGGCAGTTCAATTTATGGGACATCCTCGAGACTTATAGACATTGGCAATAGCAGCTATCAACGATGGTTGGCAAGTTGGATTTACAATCAAACAACGCTTCACGGTTACACAGGGGTATTCTGTGACGATGGATTCGGAGCATATCCAGGCGAGATATTTTGGGATGCAAACACTTCTCCGATAAACCCCCGTACTGGAACAACTTGGACGAGTGCAGATGTTGAAAACGCGCTGATTGGACTCTACAATCACATCAGGGCAGCTCTGGGATCAAAGATAATCGCGGCAAACGGCGTCTTTGACGGTGACAGATGGCAAAGCAGGAAGTCAGCATACCAATACGTGCTCAACAACACTGACATCAATGGACTCATGGGTGAGGATTGGTGGTATCACGATTCAGGAGCCAGTTGGCTAACCGAAGCGTCGTGGAAAAACAGTTTAGATTCACTTGCAGAGATAGAAACAACATTTATCAAAAATAATCTCAGCAAAATGTTCATTCCTTGCTCCTTTGTTGATTTGGATGGTAACAATCCACTTCCATCTGGTGCCACTTACTATCAAGTCGCAATGTACGCATTCTCTTCTACTTTGCTTGGGATACAATCAAGCCAAATCTATTTGGGCATGAGCAACAATGAAAGCAGACTAATGCAATTCTATGACAGTCTTTTCAGCATAAACATCGGCTCTCCAATTAACAATTACTCCATGATTGTCAATACGCATGTCTATGAGAGGGATTTCACAAAATGCATTGTCCTAGTGAATCCTACAACCTCCGCGTACAATGTCACTTTGAGCGGAACCTACATAGACTTGAACGGACAAATTGCTGGCTCGCTTATTCTGGCCCCACACACAGGGGATGTTTTGCAACCTGTGACCCCTTAAGTTCGGAAAGGCTGAAACATACGTGAAGTTATGAAGGAAGGGATTATAACGATAGGAATGGAACGAATGGAATGTGGTGGAAGGTGGCGTGTCTGAAGAAAGCGCGCGTCAGGGCCTTGGCGCGAGCCACAATTGATACTTGGAGACACAGTCGTTGCGTTAGCCCTAGGCTTCAATCTGATTCTGGAAATCGATTATGCAAGGCACGCGCCAAATAACCCAACGCGCGCTAAGCCAATGTGTAGGCTAGAACGCGGTTAGGACCCACCCTCGTTGTACCAGAACTTGCTTCTTGGCTAGCGACTCGATTGGAGATAGTGATTTCTGAAAACGAGCGAGGTTGCCGGTCTTGGTTTGCATGAATTTTGGCTTCTACAAAGGAACGCTAAAATATCTTGAATTAAACCAGATTATGTTGTCCATAGAATATGTGGCTGGTCTGCGCGGCCTACGCTCAATTGCCCTCTTGTACCTTAGCAATCGATTTTGACAGAGCCGAGTCCAATGTTAGTCTGTCCTTGTAGTAAATGTCGTCTAATACTTTTCGCCCATTTGAAGCTAACCTTTTTCTCAAGTCTTCATTTTTCAGCAAGGACGAAATCGCGTTCGAAAGTTGCTCAGGGTTGTCAGGTTGAACGAGCAAGCCGTTTCTACCGTCTACGATCATGTCAGTAACGCCTCCTACAGCAGTAGCTATCACAGGCAAACCGCAATGAAGAGCCTCCAAAACAGCGACGCCTAAGCAGTCTTCCCTTGTTGGGAAAACGAACAATGTTGCTGATTTGTAGTAGGATGCCAGGGCGTCATAATCGATCAAGTCAGAATCGAAGACTACTTTGTTTTCGAGCCCGAGACGGGAGATCATGTCTTTGAGCTTATGAAAGTAACCAGCATCTCTTACGGAACCTTTAATCAGAATTTTGAAGTTTCCTTGGATGGAGGATGCTGCCGCGACTAGAGTGTCCAAGCCCTTCCTCGGTTCAATCCCTGCCACTGTTAACAAGACGGGTGTAGAAGGCGACTTGGGCTGAACTTTGTCGTGTGTTTCGCAAAAAGTGGGGTGAATCGGGTACGAAATGAGAGCCACGTTGCCGGTAAGTTCCGGAACGAGTTTTTCGATGCGTTTCAGTATATAGCTTGAAAGGGCAAACATTAGAAGTGTTCTTCTGTGCGAAAGTTCAAGAGAGTTCTTAAGAAGCAAGAGTCCCTTGTCGAACATGAGTTTGCCAAGCAAGCTGTTCCCATAATAGCCAAACTCGCCTATGAATACTGGAACGTACCGCGTTCTCCAAGACAAAAGCGAGTACGCCGACACCGGCAAGATGTTATGCAGGCCTAATACAATCACTAAACGAGGTCTGTATTGGAATAGAAGTCGTAGAAGACCTAAATAGTACGTTAGCCTGCCCAATCTGCCGCTTGCCTGGACGTCCCATGCCAGAATGTTATTCTTTATAAAGAAACTGTTTATGGGTCTGCCAGACGTGCCGACGAGCACGAAGCGGTATTTATCACCATAGTATTGAGCAATTTTTAGTATTGACGCGTACTCAGGATGGTTCATAGAAAGCTTCGCAGATTTCCAAGAGCTGGCCTTTATTATTATTACTGTATCCTTCAATTCGTTAGGTCCCCCCCCCGTCTGAGTAGCGTGCTAGGGCTTGGCTAAATTGTATTATTGGCTTTAATATCTGCTTGTCTTCCAGCGCGCGCTTTTTTCCTACGGAGGTAGTTGTTCAGCTCGCTTCAGACGCTGAGACTCACTTGCGCGCACGTGGGAATCGTCGTTCCTCAGTCTGATCATTAATAGAGACGTGCAGATGATGTTCATTGAGACTAACCCATGGAGTGCGGGCGTATTTATCTGATCAAGGTGTCCACGTTAAGTTGTAGCTCTTTACAGCGATGAAAGATTGTCCGTCATCGCACACTCTGTTCAGCATCTCCTCACCAAATACTTTGTCTAACGTAATGTTGTATCTTTGGAGGTTTATGCCGAGACCCACCGTGTAGAGGATACTGTCACAGCCGTTTATGCTTGGGAAGTTGGAAGAAAAGTCGCTTTCAAAGTTGGCCATTCCGTTCTCTCTTGCCTGCAGGTAAGTGACGACTCTGGTGTGAGCAAGCACAACACTCGTGTGAGTCCAGTTGTAATTATCTATCATGAAATTTTCAATTATGTAGCTTTCTTTGGTCTGGAACATCACCTGAGAATTGTCGAAAGAGGAATGCACTATTATCAACGGGAAAAATATGAGCAAAACAAAAACCACGGTTTTGATGTACTTTGAAAACTTTGTTCCAAGTAAATAACACGCGCCCAAGGCGACAGGCATGAACAAGAGGGGAATCGATCTCGAGCCCAGAACGGACAGCGCGACGCCCATCCCCGCATAGACTGCTCCCGACACGAAAATAACTTTGTCAAGATTTCCAAGCCTTTTCCTGAGGGTGAGGGCTAGAAAGCCAGACACACAAATAACCAATGTGACGACGATTATTGCTCTCGAACCTGTCTGGGCCAGCACATCAAGGTGATTTGTTGCCGGTGCCAAGCTAGCTTGAGTTATGCTACGGTACTCGCTTGTGACGGTTACCAGAGCTTTGACGGCGTTTGCAAAGAAAGTCGTCGTAGAACCATTGAGGACGTTGTAAAGCGGCTCCTGAAAAAGCTGAACTGAAAAATAGATTATCAACGTCAACAGGAAGGACCTGAGATACTCTCTTTTTCGAGCTAGTACATAATACACGAATTCGAAGAGGATAAAGAAAAGTGGAACAAACGAATGAGACAAGGTCATGGCTACGAAAAGGAACATTGCGATGAGGGTTCCTTTACGACTGACAAAAAGTTTGTCTCCCATCATCACTAGGAGCAGGAACAGAGCGAAGGCAAAAGAAAACGGAACAGCTTGGTAATTCAGAAAGTCGTACATAGCCAAAAAGAAGCAGGCGACAGCCACGAGAGCCCCATTTTTCCAGGACTTCGCAAAGTACACATATAAGGCCGTACAGAAAAGAAAACCAATGACTGCATAAATAACGAAGTCAAATTGTGATAATTGCAGACCTGTAACGGATGTTGCCACGTTATTAAGCATGAAAAAGAGAGGCCATTCATAATAATAATGGCTGGGTAGCGAAGGAGTCCTGCTCACGTTAATGTAATACTCGTTCAATCCCCTGAAACTCTGAGAGTCTGAGCCTGGAAGCATGGAGTAGTAGTACGATATGGAAAACATCGCTGTAACCAGACCGACGACTACGATCCATCTCCATACATGACTCTTCGAAGTTATTCCCGCCAAGAACAAAGATGCCAGAGTTAAGGATAGACCGACCCAGTAAAACACTGAGATATGGTTGAAAATATGGTCAGTTATCGAGTTGATGGACAAAGGGTAGCTCATGAACCATGAATAGACTAAGAGGAATACGCCCGCCGCGAAGGGCAGAATGAATAGTTTGTTCTTTGCAGAACTTTTCATGTTTTATCATCGGATTGATAATGATGCCAGATACTCTTCCAAGTCGAGAGCGACTTTTTCCCACGTGTATCTTTCTTCGACTATTTTTCTTCCTGTAATTCCCCATTCTTCCAAATGCGCGCTATTCGCATAAGCGTAGATTACTGCATTTGCTATTTCTATCGGCGTAACTGAACCAATGTAAATTCCGCATTTCGCTCTGTCAACAACCTCTCGATGAGCGGGAATATTGCTGAGAATGATGGTTTTTTCCATCGCCATATATTCCAGAAGCTTCAAAGGACATGAAAACCTCCAGTAGGGATTATCAGGCAGTGGACTAGCCGTAACATCGGAGAGAGCAATGAATATCGGAACATCAGGATAATCCACTGGCTCATGTATCATCACATTGTTTTGAAGACTCTCTGTCTTGATTAGGTCTTTGAGCTGTTGACTTGACGGCCCCTTGCCTAGCAGGAAAGCGACGATTTGTGGATATTTCGGCTTCAGAATCTTTATGGCTTCCACGAGTTCGGTCAGCCCACGGTTCGGACTAAAGACTCCATGGTAGAAAACGACAAATTTTCCAGTCAATCCTAGTTTGTTTTTCAATTCTGTCGTTTTGCCCACATATTGTTTTGGGTCGTATATGCTGGTAGACACTCCTGAGGTCCACACGCCCACCGTGGCAGGGTCGATCTGGAATTTCCTTGAGACCTCATTTCTCATTTGGGGAGTTATGATAGTCATGCCGTCAAGAAAATTCTTAGCAGTTAAGACAGATACTGAAAACCACAACTCTTGAAGGCGGCCTCTGATGCCTGCGGTTTCAACGGGGATACTTCTTATGTCGAGCATGCATTTGACTTTCTTGAGTTTTGATAAGAAAACTCCTGGTAGCGACCCAAGAATAGACACGTCCGCTTGTGGTTGGAAAACAATGAAATCCGGCTGCCATTGAAGAACATACAAGGGAAGGAGAAAGACCAGTACAACAGCGAACATGATGGGCTGAATCACTGGAACGTACCTGAGTGGGACCGCGAGTATTCGTAATCTCTCAAAACTTGGTTTTTGCTTTGACCTGACTGCTATTAGAGATGTTCTGTGCCCAGCATTGGAAAACTGCTCCACAAGTTGCAGGCGAGCGCTCTTGTGAAGTTCAGCGTCAAGCATGGTTGAAGTTACCCAGAGAATACTCATTCTTCGCAAATTAGATTCGGTCTTCACGTAAGCCACCGATTGCGCCGCTAATTGTCATTTGCGTGCATGCTAATAAGCACGTGAGTATGACGGCCCCAATACCCAAAAGAATTCAGTGTCCAAAGAGTGTGACACGTTGCCTTGCTGCGTGGGCCTCGCATGTTCTGACCGATAAACGAATTGTAGAAAACGACTGCGCGCGCATTCCAACTCCCAATAGATCTGCTCATCGGAGTACTGCTTAAGGACAGAATGTACATCAGATATTTCGGTAAGTTCGCAGGAACGACTGTAGTAGATTCTCGTAGTCGAAATCACCTACGTTAAGCTTTAATTTATTATTTAGCGGGGCACTACTATTCCATCGAGCACGCTCTCGAGATCGACATCGCGGGTTATGGTAAAGTTTAATTCCAAATTCAATTTGACAGGCTTGTCAGTTTTAGTTGCACGTATGCGCTAGTCGCAAGCATTTTCCCTTTGAAGTTAACTAGATAGCCAATTCAGCTTCTCAAGAAGTGTTAAGAACCTCTGTGGGAAACGCTATTCCGATCCGTGACCAGAGATGAAAAGGGAATCTGAAAAAAGGAGTTACGACAGTAACATAAAACAGACGCACCCAAAGCGTTCGCAGCTCTTGAGAGAATCGCTGCTTACGGGGTTCTTGCCTTTCACTGTGTGGAAGAGAGCTGGAATGAAGACTTGTTGTTTTTTTGCAGTGACTCAGACCCTGCGCGAGATCAACATCTTCAAACGTAAGGTGGATACCCGGAGAGGCGATTAAGGATGAAGCTAAGAAGTGTCAAGAGAGCGTCAGAAAAGGCAGTCGCCTCTGTCCTAGCTCTGCTCTTTCTCGTCAGCATTGTTTCAATAATCTTCGCCAGCCCCATCGCCAACGCTGCTCCTCCCTCCCTGACCCTTCAGCAATTCACCCTTTACGGTGCGGGCGCGGGCATTACAGCACAGTTGTTGGTGAAGTACACAAGAGGCTTGCAGATCCACTATGACTGCCCAAACTTGATAGAGTCAATTCACGCTCTAGACGCAAGCTACATTGGACTTGTCTATCGTAACCTTCGCAAAATCTCCGTGGGAAGTCCTGAGTGGAATCTGTTTCAAGCTAACAATTGGGATTTGAAAAATCAAAATGGAGCCTACGTCACTTCGACACAATATGGAGGAAGAATGGCAGATATTGGCAACCCTGCCTACCAGAATTGGGTCGCACAATGGATCCTCACCCAAGTTGTCAGCCGCAACTACAACGGAGTTTTCGCTGACGACGGCTTTGCCGCTTATCCTGGGGAGATATGGTATGATACTTCAAGCCAGCCCATCAACCCCAGAACAGGAACAGCATGGACCGCCCAACAAGTGAGCGACGCTTATGTAAGCATGCTCAAAACGATCAGAGCAGCATTGGGATCCAACAGGCTGATCGTCTGCAATGGCATCTATGATGGCGAAGATTGGGAGACACGCACCGCTGCTTATGAATACATTCTTGATCGAACCAGCATAAACGGTCTAATGGGTGAAGGATGGTGGATAATTGGAAACACCTGGTTCTCAGAATCCTACTGGAAGGCAAGCGTAGACAGCCTCGCGCAGATTGAATCCTACTTCATCAAAAACAGCCCTACCAAGATGTTCATCCCAACTTCCTACGTGGATATGGATGGAGCCACCCAGTTGCCAACGGGAACAAGTCAGACCCAAATGGCAAGGTATGGCTTCGCATCTACCCTCTTAGGCATCCAATCTAGCAGAGACTATCTCTGCCTAACAAACAATCCAACACTAATGGGGAACTATTACAACACCATGTTCTCCAAGAACATTGGCTATCCCCTAGGCAGCTACAGCGTCGTCTCAGGTACTCATATCTATCAGAGACAATACTCAAACGCCTTAGTTCTTGTCAACCCAACTGGCACGTCTTATTCTGTCAAGCTAAGCGGAACCTACACAAACCTCGATGGAGCAAGCGTGTCAGGAACCTACACAATGCCCGCTCACACAGGACAAGTCCTGCTCAATCCAACGGATCCCGCCCCACCGGATCCACCACCTTCATCCAGTTGGTGGAACACCGCCTGGCATTATCGGTCCAGCATGACAATCGACCACACGAAGGTGAGTTCTGGCCAGACCAACTTCCCGCTCCTAATCGACCTAACCAACCCTGTACTAACAACCGAAGCACAGCCAAAGGGCCAAGATTTTGTGTTTGTGGACGCCAACAATCAGAAGCTTAGCGACCAAATAGAATCCTACAACAACAGCGCAGGCCACTTGGTAGCCTGGGTAAGAATCCCGCTACTCTCCTCAAGTGTAGACACAACCATAACAATGTACTATGGCAATCCCACGTGCCCAGACCAACAAAACGCGACTGGTGTTTGGGACTCCAATTTTCTCATGGTCCAACACTTGAATGGAGCGCCGGGCACACAGTATGACTCCACCTCAAACCATAATAACGGCACGCCGGTGGGTGCAATCACCGAGGGAACCTCTGGAAAAATAGGAGGATGCGATCAGTTTGCTGGCGGTTATCTGGGACTGCCCAGAGTCCTCTCCAGTCAGTCTTCGTTTACGTTTAGTGCTTGGATCTTTCCGCAGTCGGGTGCTCGCTACTTCATTTCTGAGTGGGCGAATAATCAGGGAGCATTCCTGCAG
>Ga0209039_10003779_pt1 | contig 11589 bp, 7 predicted proteins | sample BogFormECP12_OM1_FD_188238 | JGI IMG/M metagenome (GOLD analysis project Ga0209039, IMG submission 188238) | Bog forest soil microbial communities from Calvert Island, British Columbia, Canada - ECP12_OM1 (SPAdes) (version 2) | ecosystem: Environmental > Aquatic > Freshwater > Wetlands > Bog ...
GTTCGGCTGTGGCGGAGAGAAAGCGTGTCACTAGGCCGTTTTCAAAATTGCAACCTGTTGGAAATGGACCACTTCAGCGAGTATGGTGTAGAAGACGAGTTAGACCAAAGCGAGTGGGCGTGGAATCGAGGTCGGGCTGACGCTCCCGATGCGGCCCCAATTCGCCGGCAAGCGTCGAAACATCCACCAGTTGGCCGCCACGAAGGGCGTCGCGTGTCTCCGCCGGCGCCCTATGACCCGGCGCGCCGCCAGCCACCTTGGCCCGCCCGGCCCAATCACCGCCAGGATTTACGCCGTCTCGACCGCTCCGCCTCTTTGTCCAGCACCACTTAGGGTTCACGGCCATGATGGCGGATCCCACCAAGTGGTCGGCGCCGATAAATGTGGCGGTGTCCTCATCGACGCAAACCCTGTACAAGCGGCGCCTACACGCACCGGCTGCACATTATTGACTTTGTGATGGCGGAGAGAGAGGGATTCGAACCCTCGATAGAGTTTCCCCTATACACGCTTTCCAAGCGTGCGCCTTCAACCACTCGGCCATCTCTCCGGGTCCGTGAGAAGCGGCGGCTTTCGCCGCGCTGGCACTGCAAACAGAATAGCACGCACGCCCATCCCTTCGCCCTCCTGGAAACCGCTCTGCCAGTGGCGGCGGACCGCTATTCGAGGTAATGTAAACGGAAGTTCGTTTCCCAGGAGGCCAGCATGAAAAAGTTGACGCGAAGAACCCTATTGCAGTCGAGTTTGGCGGCTCCGGCCGTTGCCGCGGTGGCCGCGGCGGCCGGGGCAAAGGAACCCGGCCAGGCCGGGGCCGCACAGGCCGCGCAACCCGCGCCGGACGGCGGCCGCGAGCGCCTGCTGCTGGACTTCGGCTGGCGCTTCCATTTCGGGAATGCCAGCGACGCCGCCCAGGATTTCAACTTCCGCGGCAACTTTTCCAAAACCGGCGGCTTCGGCCCCGTCGCCACCCCCGAGTTCGACGACGGCGATTGGAACGCCGTGGACTTGCCCCACGACTGGGCCGTCGAACTGCCCTTCCAGAACGATCCCGCGCTCTCCAGCAAGGGCTTCTATCCCCTGGGCCGGGCCTATCCGGCCACCAGCGTCGGCTGGTACCGGCGCGTGTTCGAGCTTCCCGCATCCGCGGCCGGCAAGCGCATCTCCGTCGAATTCGACGGCGCCTACCGCGAAGCCATGGTGGTGCTCAACGGCTTTTACCTCGGCCGCCATATCGGCGGCTACGATCCATTCACTTTCGACGTGACCGATTTCGCCGCGCCCGGCGGGCGCAATGTGCTGCTGGTGCGGGTCGACGCCACCCAGAGCGACGGCTGGTTCTACGAAGGCGCGGGCATCTACCGGCATGTCTGGCTGGTGACCACCAATCCCGTGCACGTGAAGCTGTGGGGCGCCTTCGCGCGGAGCGAGGTCCAGCCATCCGGCGACGCCGTCGTCAAGATCCGCACGGAAGTCGAGAACCAGGGCAAAAGCTCGCAGGGTGTACGCATCACCTCGACTCTCCTCGATCCCGCCGGCAAGCCCGTGGGCAAGACCACCACCGCGCCGGCTCCCATCGCCGAGGGCGGCGAGCACAGCTTCGAGCAGCAGGTCACCGTGAAGTCCCCCGCCCTGTGGTCGCTCGAACAGCGCAATCTCTACAAGCTGGTGACCGGGGTGGAGGCGGCGGGCGCGCTCACTGACCGCTGCGAGACCCGCTTCGGCATCCGCACCTGCACCTTCGACGGGGAGAAGGGCTTCTTCCTGAACGGCAAATCCGTGAAACTCAAGGGCACCTGCAACCACCAGGACCACGCCGGCGTGGGCGCGGCCGTGCCCGACGCGCTGCAGTATCTCCGCATCCGCAAACTCCAGGAGATGGGCTGCAACGCGCTGCGGACCTCGCACAATCCGCCCACCCCCGAACTGCTCAACGCCGCCGACGAACTGGGCATGCTGGTGTTCGACGAAACCCGCATGATGTCCTCCAACCCCGAAGGCCTGAGCCAGTTCGAGAACCTGGTGCGCCGCGACCGCAACCACCCCAGCGTCTTCCTCTGGTCCATGGGCAATGAAGAGGGCGCGGCGTCCGGGCCTCACGGGCTGCCCATCCTTTCCTCCATGAAAGCGGCGGCGGCGCGGCAGGACGACTCGCGGGGCGTCTCCATCGCCCCCAACGGCGGCAACGACATGGGCAAATTCGGCTACGCGGCTCTCGACGTGCAAGGCTACAACTACGCCGATCCGGCCGCCGAGGCGTTCCACAAAGCCAACCCCAGGGTCCCCGTCATGGGCGCCGAGCAGGTGAGCGCCGTGGGCACCCGCGGCATCTACAAAATGGACCCCGCGCGCGGCTACGTTCAGTCCTACGATCCCTACACCACCAGCGGGCGCGCCTCCGCCGAAGGCTGGTGGAGCTTTTGCGACGCGCGGCCGTGGCTGGCCGGCGGTTTCGTGTGGACCGGCTTCGATTACCGCGGCGAACCGTCGCCCTACGGCTGGCCCAACACCGCCTCGCAGTACGGCATCATCGACCTCTGCGGCTTCCCCAAAGACACCTTCTACTACTACCAGGCGTGGTGGACCGGCCAGCCGGTGCTGCACCTGTTTCCGCACTGGAACTGGCCGGGCCTGGAAGGCCAGGAAATCGCCGTGTGGGTGTACTCCAACCTGGACCGCGTGGAGCTATTCTGCAACGGCCAGAGCCTGGGCGCCAAAGACGTGAAGCGCGCTTCGCACCTGGCCTGGATCGTGAAGTACGCGCCCGGCTCGATTGAAGCCCGCGGTTACAAGGGCGGCCGGCAGGTGATGACCGTGAAACGCGAAACCACCGGACCGGCGGCGCAACTGGCGATCACGGCCGAGCGCCCGGACCTGGCCGCCGATGGCGAGGACGCCGTGTCGATCGCGGTGGAAGTGCGCGACGCGCAGGGCCGCTACGTCCCGCTGGCCGACAACCCCGTGGCCTTCCAGATCGCCGGCCCGGCACGCCTGATCGGCGTGGGCAATGGCGACCCGGCCAGCCACGAATCCGACAAAGGCAGTTCGCGCAAGGCGTTCAACGGGCTGTGCGCCGCCATCGTGCAGTCCACCAAGTCGGCGGGGGAGATCACGGTGACGGCGGCGTCGCCCGGCCTCGCGCCGGCCAGCCTGCGCATCCCCTCGAAGGCGGTGAAGCCGCGTCCGCAAATGGCGGCATGGGAACGCGACGTGCCCGCGGGCGAGGGTGTCACGGGCTTGTGGCGGCCGGCATCCGGCCCCGCGCAGATCTTCACCCTGCGGCAGACCGGCGGCGCGCTCTCCGGCACGGTGGAGGGCGGCTTCGGCGGCGGCGCCATTCAGGACGGCAAGGTGGAGGGCGCCAGCATTTCCTTCCGCGTGGGCAATGCCGGCTACACCGGCACTGTCAAGGGCGATGAGATCGAGTTGCAGCGCACCGGCGGCTTCGGACGGCCGAATCGTCCCACGCTTCCGCCCGCGGAGTCGGGGCCAGCCATCGGACCGCCGCCGGATGGGTCGGACCCATCGTCGGCGGCTTTCCTGGGCTTGGGCGGCGGCCGAGGGCCGCAGGGGCCGGCCACGGTGGTGCTCAAGAGGGTGAAGCGGTAGACCACGGGCGCCGCTCTCGGGTCATACTGGGAAGCATGCGCGTGGTGGTTGACGCCGTGCCCCTGCTGGTTCGCAGCGCCGGTGTCAAGAACTATCTTTATCATTGGATCACGCATCTGCGCCGCGTCGCCGGCACGGATACCGTCGGCACATTCCCGGCGCTGGGCGGGTTGGGCCCGCTCGAACACGATTCCTCCGCCGCCGGCCGCTGGCGCACGCTCTCGGGCCTGGGCTCGCTGGCGCTGGCCAACTACACCCCGCTGCCCGTGCTGCGCTTCGCCGCCCGCGGCGCCGATGTGTTTCATGCCACCAACCTGGTGCGGCGTCCGCCCGGGAACGCGCGGCTCTCCACCACCTTGCACGACATGACCTCGTTCCTCATGCCGGAGTTGCATCCACGCGCCAACCTGCGCGCCGACCGCGCCTTCGCCGGCCTCCTGCAACGCGCCCACGGCATCATCGCCGTCTCCGCCAGCACCCGCGATGACGCCGTGCGCGCGCTGGGCATTCCGGAAGACCGCATCACCGTGATTCACTCGGGAATCGCCGAGGCCTTCTTCTCGCCCGCAGCCGCGGCCGTGGACGAGGTGCGCCGGCGGTACCATTTGGAGCGCCCCTTCGTCCTCTTCATCGGCACCGTCGAACCGCGCAAGAATCTCGACGGCCTGCTGGACGCCTGGGCCGCGGTGCCCGCGGCGGTTCGCCAGGAGTTCGACCTGGTTCTGGCCGGCCCCATCGGTTGGGCGCCGCCTTCGACCGCCGCGCGCGTTCGCGCCATGCGCTACCTGGGCTACGTTCCCGAACCCGACCTGGCCCCGCTCACGGCGGCGGCCGCGGTCTTCGCCTACCCGTCGCTGTACGAAGGTTTCGGGTTCCCCGTGGCGCAGGCCATGGCGGCCGGCGTCCCGGTGGTGACCTCGAACGTTTCCTCGCTGCCCGAAATCGCCGGTGACGCCGCCCTGCTGGTGGATCCCCGCAGCTTGCAGGAACTGCGCGACGCCCTGGTCCGCCTGTTGACCTCGCCCAGCCTGTGCGCCGACCTCTCCGCCCGCGGCCGCCAGCGCGCCCGGCGCTTCCGCTGGGAGACCTGCGCCGCCGAGAGCTGGAAGTTTTTCCGGAAACTGGACGGCGGCTGAGGCACACGAAGTTCGTGATACACTAACTTCGTGTTGAAGAATGTCACCGTCACTTTGAGCGAGGAAGCCTTGCACTGGGCACGCCGCCAGGCCGCCGACGAAGGCGCCTCCGTCTCCAGGTTCGTGGGCGGATTGCTGGCGGACCGGATGAAGTCCGCCGACGGATACCGGCGCGCCTTCGCCAGCATCAAGCGCATCAAGCCGGTTCCCGGTTTCGATGCCTCCAAACGCCTGCCCCGGGAGCGGATCCATGACCGCCGCTAGCCTGTTCTTCGTCGATACCAGCCTGTTGCTCTATTGTCTGGACGGCCGCCATACCCGCAAGCGGAGCGCCGCTCTGCGGTGGCGGGACCGGCTCTGGGAAGCCCGCGCAGGCAGGTTGAGCTGGCAGGTGCTCGACGAGTTCTATGCCGGCGCGACCCGCAAGATGGGGGCGCCAGCCCCGGTCGTCCGCAAGGTGGTTGCGCAGTACGCGTTCTGGGAGCCCGTGGGCAGCGGGCTGGGGCTGCTGCAGCCCGCCTGGCACTGGATGGACGCCGCCGGTCTGCCGTTTTGGGACAGCCTCATACTGTCCGCCGCCGAAGCCGCCGGTTGCTCCTTTCTGTTGAGCGAGCGGTTCCAGTCCGGCCGCAAGTTCCGCCACGTCACGGTGGTGAACCCGTTCACCTCGGATCCCTCCGCGTACGGCCTCTGAGTCCCCGCCCCAACCCCGCCCGCCGGCTTCCCCGCCGGTGCTATGTTTGTTGCATATGCGTTTGCTGATCGTCGCCGCGGCGCTGGCCGCCTGCGCCTGCGGCCCCGCCTCGGAAGCGGAAACCGTCCCCGAATACACTTACCGGGTGGTGCATTCCTACCCCCACGACCCCCTGGCGTTCACCGAAGGGCTGTTCTACTGGAATGGGTATCTCTACGAGAGCACCGGCCTGGAAACGCGGTCTTCCGTCCGCAAGGTCAGGCTGGAAACCGGCGAAGTGCTGCAAAAGCTCGACCTTCCGGAGGCCTACTTCGGCGAAGGCATCGTGAAATGGAAGGACACGCTCATTCAGCTCACCTACAGGACCGAGGTCGGCTTCATTTACGACTTCGCCACCTTCGAAAAGAGGAGCGAGTTCCATTACCAGGGCGAAGGCTGGGCCCTCACCACCGACGGCAAACGCATCATCATGAGCGACGGCTCGCCCCAATTGCGCTTCCTCCATCCCGAAACCCTCGCCGAGCAGCGCCGCCTCACCGTCACCGACCGCGGCCAGCCGGTCAACTACCTGAATGAGCTGGAGTGGATCAAAGGCGAGATCTATGCCAATATCTGGCAGTCCGACCGCGTCGCCCGCATCGACCCGGCCAGCGGCAGGGTGGTGGGCTGGATCGATCTGACCGGTCTCCTGCAGGGCGCCGACCGCACCCCCTCCGCCGAAGTCCTTAACGGCATCGCCTACGACGCCCAACACGACCGCCTGTTCGTCACCGGCAAGTACTGGCCCAAGCTGTTCGAGATCCAGATTGTCGCGAAGCCGCGGGTCCAGTAGCACCGCACAAAACCGGCATCACGACGGCCGGGTTTCGGCCGATAAGGTTAGACGAGGAGGATGCCGCACCCGTCTATCATGGCCTTCCGGCGGTTCAGTTGTGCCTGTGCCATCGCCGCTCTGGCGCTCGGAGCGGCACCTCTGGCCGGAGAAGGCCTGGAATCCTGGCGCTTCTGGAATCTCGCCGACGGCATGGCCGAATCCTTCTCCGGAGGTATCTCCGTCGCACCCGACGGCCGCGTCTGGGTCCGTCACGGACGCGTCGGCAGCCTTTCGATTCTGGATGGCTACACCACCCTGAGCGTGCCCGCGCCACGGACCTTGGACAAGTGGTTCCAGACCACCGGAACGGATTCGCTGGTGGTGAACGACGATGCCGGGTACCTGTTCGAATACGCCAACCGGCAATGGAAATCGCACCGCGTATTCTCCGAGACCATCGTGCCTCTCGGCGCCAGGCGGGTGCTTCTTCGCCAGGCCGGAACCGTCAGCCAGTATGACCTCGACACCCACGTCCGGAGCGTCGTCAGCCGCCAGGAGAACACCCGCCTCGGCATGTTCGGCGCCCTCTTTCCCGCCGGCGGCCAGGGAGGCTTCTGGGTCATGGGTTCGAATGGCGTCGCCCGCGCCGGACCGGACGCCAACTCCTGGACCGAGTATGAATTCGTCTCCCTGGGGTTGAAGAACGCCCAGTCGCCCTACCTGGGAGACGATGGATCGCTCTACGTGGTCGCTGCGCGGATAGCTGACGAGTCCAAAGTGCTCGTCCGGCTGGATGGCGGGCGCTGGAAAGTCCTGTATCGCAGCAACCTGGCTCTGATCCGCGGATGGCCCGGCGCCGCCGGCACTCTCTGGCTGGAAGACCCCAATGGCTTGCACCACGTTCTGGGCGATTCCGTCGAAAACCTGGACCGCAAGGGAGTTCTCTCCGGGGCCATCGCCACGGTGGCCACCCAACCCGGGGGTATCGTCTGGGTGGGCACCACCCAGGGCGTCGCCCGGCTGGCGCCGTCTCTCTGGCAGACTCCGCCCGAGGTCGCCCATATCCGGTCCGCGGTCCAGGGGACCTATGAGGACCCCGATGGAACGCTCTGGTTTCTCTCCGGAACCGGTCTTTCCCGGCTCCGCGGCGAGGAATGGAAAGAGTATCCCTTCCCGGCCCAATGGAGATTCATAACCCAGGGCGCCGGAATCACTCCCGGTCCGGGCGGCGTTCTGCTGCTGATGGTCTCCGCGCCGGCCCGCGAATGCCTGCTGGCCTTCGACCCGCGCCATCCCGGCTTCCGCGAGATCCCGCCTCCCGCCGGCCAACTCATGCTGCGCGCCCTGCCGCGCGACGCCAACTCGGTCTGGATCTGCACCCGCACCAGCGGCTCGCAGGAGTTGGTGCTTCATGTCTTCGACGGCCGCAACTACCGGGAGTCTCTGCGTCTGCCCGACGAGTGGGTCTTTGGCATTATCCGCGCCATCTACCAGATGCCCGGCGGCGGCTTGCTGCTGGGTGGCAGCGGCGGATTGGCGCGCTGCAGCCAGGGGAAGTGCCTCCGCATCGGGGCTGAGGAAGGCTACACCGACAGTTCCTGCTTCCGCCTCTGCCCCACCTCGGATGGCGCCATTCTCGCCGCCGGCCGCCAGAAGATCCTCCGCTACGACGGCAAATCCTGGAAGGTATTCCAGGATGGCACGGATTTCGTCCGCGAAATTATCCAGGCCCGCGACGGAACCATCTGGGCGACGTCCAGATCGGGAGTGCACCGCTGGCGGAACGGAGTCTGGATCCCCAACGACGATCGCGACGGCCTGCCCTCGAACATCGCCTATACGGTGATTGAGGACCGGCGCGGCCGGGTCTGGGCCGGCACCGCTCTGGGCATCGCCCAATTCCACCAGGAGGCCGACCGGGACCCTCCGCGCACCTTCCTGGTGGCGGGGGACAACGACAGCAAGGCGCCCCCGGACGGCAACGCCCGCATCGCGTTCTCCGGCGCCGACAAGTGGAAGCTCACCACCGCCGACCGTCTGCTGTTCTCTCACCGCATGGACGGCGGACCCTGGAGTCCCTTCCTTCCCGGCAACTCGGCATCGTTCTCCGGGCTGAAGGCCGGCAAGCACCGCTTCGAGGTCCGCGCCATGGACCGCAACGGCAACGCCGATCCCACCGCCGCCGGCTTCGACTTCGCCGTGCTGGTCCCCTGGTACCGGGAAGCCGGATTCCTGGCCACCTCGGCCCTCGGCGCGGCGCTGATTCTCGGCCTGGTGGGACTGGCGGCGTTCCATTACCGCGCGCGCGGCCGCATGATCGTGCAACTGCGCGGCGCACAGCAGTCCGCCGAAGCGGCGCTGGCGGCCGCCCAGGCCGCCAGCCGCGCCAAGAGCGACTTCCTGGCCAATATGAGCCACGAGATCCGCACGCCCATGAACGGGGTCATGGGAATGACCGCCCTGGCACTGGCCACCGAACTGACCCCCGAACAGCGCCAGTACCTCTCGGCCACCAGCGCTTCCGCCGATTCCCTGCTCGCCATTCTCAACGACATCCTCGACTTCTCCAAAATCGAAGCCGGCAAACTGGAATTGTCGCCGGTGGATTTCAGCCTCCGGGACTGCATCGCCGACGCACTCCAGACCGTGGCCGTCAAAGCCGCCGAGAAAGGCCTGGAACCGACCTATGGGTTCGCCCCCAACGTGCCCGACGCCCTGCACGGAGATGCCGGCCGCCTCCGCCAGGTGGTCGTGAACCTGGTCGGCAATGCCGTCAAGTTCACCGCCGCGGGCGAGATCAACGTGGCCGTGGAATCCGCGGAGCGCGACGGCCTGGTGACCCTCCACGTGCGCGTCCTGGACACCGGCGTGGGCGTGCCCGCCGAAAAGCAGAAGAGCGTCTTCGAGCCCTTCGAGCAGGCGGACAGTTCCACCACCCGGAAATACGGCGGCACCGGGCTGGGACTGGCTATCTGCACCCGCCTGGTGGCGCTGATGGGCGGCAGGATGTGGCTCGAAAGCCCGCGCCCCGATCGCCCTCCCGGACCGGGCGGTCCGGGCTGCGTGTTCCACTTCACGGCGCAATTCGTCCGCGCCGCGGGCGCCGCCCAACCGCCCATCTCTCTGCCCGGCGGAGTCCGCTGCCTGGTGGCCGTGGGATTGAACGCGCGGCGCATAAACATCGTCGAAACCCTCGCCGGCTGGGGCATCCACGTGGAAGCCCTGGGCGACACCGCGGCCGTCATACCCGCGCTCCGGGAGGCTGCCGCCGCCGGTCGCCCGTTCTCCGTGGCCATACTCGACCTGCACGCCCCCGCGGCGGACAGCTTCGAAATCGCCCGGCGCATTCGCCAGGACCCGGATCTACCTCCCATCCGCATCCTGACCCTGACCTCGCCGCTTCCCGGCAGCCGGGGCCCGGCCGAAAACGCGGCGGCCGATGCCATCCTCATGAAGCCCGTGAAGCAATCCTTGCTGCTGGCGACGCTGGCGAGCGTCCTGAATCCCGCCGGCTCGCCGCCGCCCCTGGCGCCCGCCGCAGCGCCGCCGCCCGCCCGGCGCATTCTCCTGGCCGAGGACAACAAGGTCAACCAACTGGTAGCCCGGCGCCTGCTCGAAAGCCGGGGACACAGCGTCACCGTGGTTGACAACGGCCGCGCCGCCGTTTCCTCCGCGCTCGCCGGCGGCTTCGATCTCGTCTTCATGGATGTGCAGATGCCCGAGATGGACGGCCTGGAAGCCACCGCCGAAATCCGCAGGCGCGAGGCCGGCGGCCGCCGCCTTCCCATCGTCGCCATGACCGCCCACGCGATGAAGAGCGACCGCGAACGGTGTCTCGAGGCCGGAATGGACGGCTACGTCATGAAGCCGGTGCAGCCCGCCGAGCTCGACCGCGCCGTGGCGGAAGCCATGCAGTCCGCCGCCACTCCGCCCCGCATCGGCGAGGTTACTCGTTGAGGTGCACCACCCGCGCCGGCGCGAAGCCGTTGAACCAGGTGGCCGATGCGTTGCTGTAAGCCCCGATGTTCTCGGAGTAAATCAAATCGTCGATCTCCAGCCTGGGCAATTCCTCGGACTGGGCTATCGTATCCATGCCGTCGCAGGTCTGTCCGAAAACCGTGGCCATCTCGGTCTCCCCGGTCTTGAAGGCCTTGAGGCGATATTGGCAGTGGTCGAATACGATGCCGGAGTACGTGTGGTACACGCTGTCGTCGATGTAGTAACAGGGCTTGCCGTCGCGAAACGCCTTGCCGATGACCCGCGCCACGGCGGTGGCGGCGGTCGCCACCAGGTATCGCCCCGGCTCCGCCAGGATCTCCATGTCCCGCGAGAACAGCCGGCCGATCTCGGCGTTGATCTTCCGCGCCAGCGGACCGAGCGGTTTCACGCGGGCGTCGTAGGCCACCGGGAATCCGCCGCCGATGTCCAGGATCTTGATCTCATGGCCGCGCGCCATGGCTTCCTGCCGCACCGCCGCGGCGATGTTCAGGGCCTGCACGAAATTGTCGAAGTTGGCGCACTGGCTTCCCACATGGAAGCTCAGGCCCTCCACGACCAGGCCGGCGCGGAAGGCTTCCTGGATCAGGTCGGCCGCCTCGCCCGCGTCGCAGCCGAACTTCGAGGACAGTTCCACCATGGAGCCGGTGTTGGGAACCCGCAGGCGCAACACCAGCCCGGCGTGCGGAGCGTAGCGCTGGATCTTATATAACTCGTCCAGGTTGTCGTAAGTGAGCAGCGGCTTGTACTGGTCCAGGGCCTCCAGCGTTTCCTTTGGCTTGATGGGATTGGCGTAGATGATCTTGTCCCAGATGAAAGCCTGCCGTTCCTTCGCCGCCAGGCCCTCGATGTTCTTGTGAACCAGCAGAAACTCGGGCAGCGATGCCACGTCGAAACTGGCCCCGGCCTTGTAGAGTGTGCGCACGATCTCGGGCGCCGGATTGGCCTTCACGGCGTAGTAGGCCTGAACGCGCGGCAGCAGCCGCCGGAAATTCGCGTAGTTGCGGCGAATTGCCTGGTGGTCGATGGCCACCACGGGCGTTCCGTACTTGCGCGCGGTCGAGAGCAGTTGCTTTTTAGTCATGAGTTAGTCGAGCGCCGGGTCGCTCCCGTCGAGCATCTTGACTTTGTTATGCGCGAAGTATTCCCGCGTCAGCGCCTTCATCATCCTGCCGCGCTGGTCGTAGAGGCGCCGGGACTTGCGCGGTTTGTGGCGCGCCAGCGCGTAATGCGTGAGCAGCGGCATGGCGATGGTGGTGTCGGTGTAGCAGACCACCGCGTCCGGCAGGCGGTCGGGGTCCACTTTCCCCCAGCTCACGGCCTCGCTGGGGGTGGCGCCGCTC
>Ga0209039_10003781_pt1 | contig 11586 bp, 9 predicted proteins | sample BogFormECP12_OM1_FD_188238 | JGI IMG/M metagenome (GOLD analysis project Ga0209039, IMG submission 188238) | Bog forest soil microbial communities from Calvert Island, British Columbia, Canada - ECP12_OM1 (SPAdes) (version 2) | ecosystem: Environmental > Aquatic > Freshwater > Wetlands > Bog ...
TCTTTGCCATGATCATCCGCCAGTTTCGTCTGCTTTTGATGACCCGTGAGATTTTAGACGAGGGCGGGAAAACTGAAACCGTCCAACATGATCTCAGCCAACACCCGTATGTAACAGACAAATTGATCAAACAGGCGGCCCGTTTTTCAATGGAACGCCTGGTAACCGTCTATCACCGTCTTTTAGAATTGGACGACGCCATCAAATCCAGCCGCATATTGCCCGATCTGGCTATTGAAACTTTTATTGTTGAATTAGCACGCTGATCGGGTGATATCGGCTATTGCGCTAATTTCAAAATACTGGAACGCAATTCGCCCCAACGCAGTGCATCTGCAATGCCTTGTTCGATTGGCAGGCGCGCTTCCCAGCCCAGCAAGCTGTGGGCAGTATCGGCATTGGCATAAGCGCCGGCCACATCCCCCGCACGCGGCGGCGCAATGGTTTTATTAATAGGCTTACCCCACACTTTTTCAAAAGCGGTGATCAGCTCGAGCACGGTTACACCCTTACCCGTTCCGAGGTTGATGATTTGATACGGATCATCGGGATTAGCAGACCGGGCAAATACGCCATCGAAATCCTGAACCGCCAGGACATGGGCCTGGGCCAGATCCCAGACGTGAATATAATCTCGGATACCTGTGCCATCCCGAGTTGGCCAGTCTGTTCCTGTGATCTGAAATTCTGGCAGCTTGCCAAGCGCGACATCAACCAATTTGCCCAGGACGTGCGAGGGTTGATCGACATGAATGCCGGAACGCATTCTGGGATCCGCTCCAATTGGATTGAAATACCGCAGGGCAATCCCTTTCATATCGTAAGCATAACAAAAATCCTTCAGTATCATTTCCATCATAAATTTGGTGCGAGCATATGGGCTGTTGGGTTTAATCGGAGCTGCTTCAGTCACCATAAATCCCGGCACCACATCGTAGATTGAGGCAGATGAGCTAAACAAAACTCGTTTGCATCCCAGGCGATTGAGGTTGCGAAATAATTCGATCGATTTCGACACGTTCTCGCGATAATAATGATAAGGGTCTTCGACTGATTCGGGTACCACGATTAAGGCCGCACAATGGATCGTTGCCTGGATATCAGGATGTTCGCGGAAGATGGTTTCTAATGCGGATACATCCGCAATATCTGCCTGATAAAAGATGTGACCTCTGGTAAATTCAATCCGCCCTGTAACGAGCGAATCAAGGATAATTGGAGTATGCCCTACATCCTTCAAAGCAGAACAAATCGTACTGCCGATGTACCCGGCCCCGCCGGTGATTAAAAACTTCATACGATCTCCTTATATTTGAGCCCAGAAAACGGGCTTAATGATTTCAACAATTGAATTTTATCAGGAATAATCCTGTTCACGGATTGCAGTGTAGGCTATCCTCCACCATTTTAACGGTTTTATCTCTATCCGGACTGGCGCTAGTATTTCGACCGATACGTTGCCATAACCCGCACAGCATTGGACGCATCAAATTAGTGATATCAGCCGATTCTTGGGTCAGTTCTTTAGCTCGCGACCAATTCCCGACATGGGCATATCCCTCGATGAACGGCATCCGTTCCGATGGGTCATTGGGATAGTCTTTTAACTGAAAAGCCTGATCGCCCAGGGCGGCCACCTGCTTCCAATCCTGCTGCTGGCGAGCCAGGTCAGCCTTTTCAAAATAATAACACCAGCCATGGGTTGGCTCTTTACCGAATTGTGTTACCGGTGGAACCACCGGGCCAGGTGAGCCGGCAGGTAAAATTTGAGCGGTATTGGATAAGCTGGCACTGGAGCGGATCATCTCGGGCAGCATTTCGTTCAGCGGGTCCAGTTTTGGATCCAAAACCCTCAGGCAGGATGGCGGAGCAAAATCGATAGCAACCGCCCACGAAGTGCTGCCGTTAAAACTGGCTGCCAGGTAATCGTGCTGGACCGGGATACCTGTATTCAAACCTTCTAAAGAGGTACCTAACCGAACGGTCGGATAATAAAAAGCATACCAGGCCGAGCTACTGGTATTGGTCGGAGCATAAATCCAGTTTAAAGGCGCTGTCATCGAATTGTCGCTGAAATATTTTACTGGCAGATCATTGGATAAAATTAAAGTATCCTGTTTAAGACCCGGCATCCGCCAGGCCATCTCCCAAAACAGGATATCCTGAGTGTTGGTATCCCGCCGATAAGAAGTGGCAACCTGAAACTGGTAGCCCACCGCAAAACTGACGGCCAACCCCAGCACCACCAGTTTGATCCATTGCTTGCCCGGGATCAAACCTAAAAGTCCCGCCATAAATAGACTGACACCCATTATAAACGGTAGAGTAAACCTGCTGACCGGATAAACCAGGCCGATCTGCAAGCCCGTCAGCCAGAACGGCCAGCCCGCTACAAACATTGTAAAAAGGCCAATACCAATTGCCGGGAGCGCCCATCTGCCAGGGTTCTGGTCAGATGTTATTTTTGGCTTGCGCTTGAGCAAATAAAATATCAGCAGGAAAGCAGTCAGGATTACCACCAGGGCATAAAGTTCAAACGTTCTGGCGCCCAGTACAGTGACACTTGGTAGGACAAACGCTTTTCCCCAGGCGCCAAAACTGGTCATCCACAAATCATGCAGCACCAGACCAGCCAGCCCGAGCATTGTTTGCAGCGGCTGCAGCTTGAGCTGTCCGAGCAACAGTGGTTGGTAATTATGGGTCTGTACCTTAAAAAAGAAGGCTCGCCAGATGGTCATGCCCAGGAAGAGCAGCAAGAAAGGCAGCCAGACCGACATTGTTTGCAGGAATCGTTTCTTCTGGCTTTGCTTTTCGGGCAGCGTTTCCCCCAAAACCACCCATACCAACAAAGGCCTGACCAGATCAAGCAGAAAAAAATATTCCAACGTCAGCAAATTTACAAAGGAAAACAGCAATGCCAGAACAGTATAAAGCCAATACCAGCCTGGGTTACGTAAAGCCAAAACCATAAAAACCAATGAAAGGAAAAAAGCCGTCAGCACCAAAAAGAAATGGCCATAAGTGATGGCGATCTCCTGCTGGTCAAAACCTGGATAAACCAGAAACAATACACTGACCCAGTCGGCTGCTTCAGGGGCTTTCTGCCAGATCAAACGCAGCAACCACCACAAGGACAATGCGCTCATAAGGCGCCAGAACAACCCAAAGACCTGCCAATGCCATGGCACACTTTTCAACAAGGCTGTGGAGAACTGGTAAATCATGCCCCAATAAGGTCGGTTAGTCATAAAATAGCGCGCCAACCCGGCAGAGCCCATCCGCTGAGAAATCCAGATGAAATGCCAATCGTCCCAATAAAATCCCAACCAGGGGATCAATAAACCGTAGCACACTGCACCAACCAACAGCAGTACAACTGGAAACGTAGCAGCAGAAAATGAAAAAGTTCGGATTCGACGCAAAAAGTTATCCACCGGGAGCCTCTGGATACGGTGAGTGTGCAGTTTCATCAGATTGGCGTGAAGGCATCATACGGCGGATCAAATAGACCGGCCTGTGTTTCACTTCCTGGAATATATATCCTATATAAATACCGATGAACCCAATTGAAATCATCAATATGCCGCCGACAACCAGCAGCATAAACATCAATGAGCTCCAACCCGGCGCCAGTCGTTGGGTTTGCCCGCTAACCCAAAAGCTGAGCACATAGATAGCCTCTGCCAGCGCCAGGACCAGGAACAAAACACCCAAAGAGATGCTTAAATACAGTGGCACCAGGGAAAACGAAAAGATGGCGTCCATCGCTAAACGAAGCATCTTACTGAATGAATATTTCGATTGCCCGGCAATGCGATCTCCGGGCTGGTAAGGTAAAATCACCGTCCGAAAACCAACCCAGGATACCATACCTCGTAAGAAGCGGTGATATTCGTGCATACTTCGCAAAGCTGCTACCACTGGCTGCGCCAGCAGACGGAAATCGGCCGAGCCGGGCAGGATTTGTGTTTCGCCAATCCTGTTGATCATCTTGTAAAATAAATCGGAGGTCTTCTTCTTGAAAGGTGGTAGAGAAGCCTGCTCCAATCGTTGGGTAAGCACTACATCGTAACCGCTTTCAGCCAACTTTAGCATTTCACCAATTAACTGGGGTGGATGCTGACCATCTCCGTCCAGTGTGATCACATAATCGCCCTGCGCCAGGTCAAGACCAGCAGTCAGGGCAGATTGGTGCCCAAAGTTACGGCTAAATTCGACCAGTTCTACCCGCTCATCCTGCAAACGGATTTGTTCCAGGCAGTCTTGCGTATGGTCAAGGGAACCATCATTGATATAGTAAATTTTAAAATGGTAAGGTAATCCAGCAATTGCAGCCTGCAATTGTGCATGAAACAAGGCAATCACATTCTCTTCGTTGTAAACAGGCACTACCAGATCCACTTTTGGAAGGGGTAGGATAGGTTTATTCTCTACCAATGCACCTCGAATCGGGTCAGAAAGGACTTTTGCAGCGATGATTTGGGATTAATAAATTATTCAATCGATTGCAAATTTATTATAACGGAAATTCGAGGGATGATTGAGAAACAGAACGGACAGGCGCGCTAGCGAGCAATCAACTACAAGGCGCGGACGGCTTAGGCTGGCAGTCAGTTCACATAGATAGTGCCAGAACCCCCTTTTCCCCCATTTATTCCCCGCCAGGTGGGCTATGTTATAATCTTAGTGCCGAAGGTGGGAATTGAACCCACACTCCTTAAAGGAACACGATTTTGAGTCGTGCGCGTCTGCCAATTCCGCCACTCCGGCATGTGTTTCTAGAGTATATCGAATTTCTTTAGAAGGGTCAAGGTATTCAGACATGCGCCTTGGAATTATTGGCCTTCCTCAATCCGGCAAGACCACATTATTCAATGCATTAACACGCGCCACCCAACCCACCGGCGCAATAACCGGAAAAATTGAAGTTCATACCGCCGTTGTGGATGTTCCAGATCCACGGGTCGACCGCCTTTCAGAGATGTTTCACCCGAAAAAAACGATTTATGCCAAGGTGACCTATGCCGATATTGCCGGTCTGGATGGCAGCGCCGGACGAACCGGCATCTCCGGCACCCTGCTGAATCAGCTTACTCAGATGGATGGCTTTATCCATGTAGTGCGCTGCTTTGAGGATGAAAACGTCCCCCACCCGTCCGGCAGTATCGATCCTCGCCGCGATTTAGCCAGTATGGACTCGGAATTCATCCTGAACGATCTGATAGCCGTAGAGCGAAAACTGGAGCGGCTCGATGAAGAACGTCATAAAGGCGGCGGGCGGGAAAAAGCCATTATCGAACGCGAAACAGAACTGTTTAACCGCTTTCATAATGCTCTTTCGGAAGAACACCCTTTACGTGACCTGGAAATTAGTTCCGAAGAGGAAAAAACTCTGGCAGGTTTCGGTTTCCTCAGCCGTAAACCGAACCTGATCGTTCTTAACCTGGCGGAAGGTCAGGCTGCGCCAGAAATTACCTATACCCATAAACATAGTCTGGTTGTCCCTTTGCAATGCCGTCTTGAAATGGATATTGCCCAACTTCCCCCGGATGAAGCCGAAGTATTTCTAAAGGAATACGGTATTGAAGAACCGAGTTTAAATCGCATGATACGTCTGTCGTATGATCTGCTTGGGCTACAATCTTTCTTTACGGTGGGACCGGACGAAGTTCGAGCCTGGACTGTCCGTCGTGGCGCCACTGCTCCCGAAGCTGCTGGAGAAATTCACACCGACCTGCAAAAAGGTTTTATCCGGGCTGAAGTAGTGGCTTATAACGACCTGGTTACGCTGGGCGGTATGAATGAGGCGAAAGCCAAAGGTAAGTTGCGCCTGGAAGGGAAAGAGTATATTGTCCTGGATGGCGATGTTTTGAATATCCGTTTCAATATCTGATTCCATCTAAAATAAAGAAACCGGGTAACTTTGAGGAATATTCCGTCAAGTTGGCCCGGTTTTTTGACCTGTAAACAAGATTAATTGCGCAACAGCTTATCTAACTCATCAAAATTAACCCGAGATGTCAAATCAATACTTAAGGGTGTTACCGAGACTTTGCGATTAACATGGATAACATTAATATCGCTATCGCTCGGACTGATCTCAGGATGTATCTCTAAACGGAAATCTAATTTGGATTTCCCATTCCCATCTTCTCTCATATATGGAACATAATAACGCTGGCGATCCTGCCGGCTAATTTGCCATTCGGTAGCCGGTGTGGCGTCAAAGGGTACCTCAATTTTAAGCACATCCACATCAGCCGGCATACGTTTTTCCAGCATCAGCCTGGCAAAATATTGGACGAAATGAGCAGCCGTTGAAAAATTAACAGCAGTCGAATACGAAAGGAATTCCCGACCATCCGTTAACTGGAGCGAAGCCGCGATTGCAGGGATACCCATGCTGGCCGCCTCTAGCGCTGCTCCGATCGTGCCGGAAATCGTGACACTGGTGCCCAGGTTCTCCCCATAATTAATCCCGGAAACAACCAGGTCAGGCCGGACAGGCATGATTTCAAAAATTGAATGGACCACGACTTGTGCCGGGGTGCCGCCCACTGCATAGACATCCCAATCCTGACTGCCGATCTGCATTTTGTTTATTGTAATTTTGCCGTCAGATGAGAGCGGTTGGCTTCTGCCGGTGCTGGAGGCTTGATCACGCGGCGCAGCGACAGTCACATAACCCAGCTCAGATAAGGTTTCGGCAGCAGCCCACAGCCCTGGGGATTTAATTCCATCATCATTTGTTAAAAGGATTTGATAGCGCTTATTTTCCATTATTTTTCACCAAAAAATGACGAAGATCAATTCTTCGCCATTTTTGAAAGTGCCCCAGGCAGAAGTCGAATCTGCAACCTTTTGCTCCGCAAGCAAACGCTCTGTCCAATTGCGCTACTGGGGCATAACCGATCTATCTGCTTATATGAAAGCGATACTAATATACCGCGCACCGAATGAAACGTCAAGGATGCTATAATCAATTTCAAAATGAACGTTTTATCGACTTATGGTCATCTAAAAGAGTGATTTCCAATGGGAGATTGCTATGAGGCTGTCTATTGGTCTTGAAAATGGTTTTGAAGGTCATTCAATCGCCTGGGCCCTAGATTATCCCGGCTGCTTTTCCTACGGCAAAGATGGCAGCGAAGCAATTATCGCTATACCCCTGGCTCTGTTGTCCTATAAGACCTGGATGGAATCACACACTTCTCAATCCTGGCTAAAAGACCTGGGCGATTTCGATGTAAATCTGGTCGAGACCTGGCAGTTTTATGAAGTTGATGAGAACTTCAATCTGGTAGAACACGGTAAAGGTGTCAATGCCTGGTTTCGTCATGATTGGAAACCGCTTACAGCCCTGGATGCCCGGCGAGGGGTCGAGTTGCTGGGTTGGGGACGTGAAGATTTACTGGCTCTTCTAGCTGAAATACCCATCCAAAAACTCGATGAGCCTGTACCGGGCGAACGCTGGACGCGCCGGGGTATTTTAGCACATGTCGCTACTATCCAGTGGTGGCTGTTAGATCGTCTCGACCAAGCCAGCCTTTCCAGAGCACAATTGCCCAAAGACCCATTTGAACGCTTGCAAGTAACATCCAAGAACATGGACCAGGTCATTAACGATCTGGCTGGCGAAGAGCTGGTTTTAGGGAAAGAAGGGGAGTTTTGGAGTCCTCGTAAACTGCTGAGGCGAGCCGCCTGGCATATACGCGATCATATTGAGCATATTCGTAAATTAGGCTAATTCTTTTTATAAAAAAGCTCCCTCTTCGTTTGGCAGGAAGAAGGGAGCATAAAAATACATTTCCTCTTTTTAAGCATAAAAAGAGAATTTGACCGGGCCCGGTTAACGAAAGAATGAAATTAGCACCGGCCTTTATCTAAAAACACCGTTTTCTTTGCTAAATACCATGCCGAAATCACTTGTGCTGTGACGCGGAACCGAACACGGTCAAAACAAAGAACATCAAACAAACCAATGAAATTACAATATACACAATAATTGCCATTCTACACCTCCTCCTTGAGCTTACCGCAGCAGGTCGGCGTTTGATTCTGCCAGCGGATTTCGGGGGGCTTACTTAATAGTTATAACCCCCTGTATAGTAAAAAGTTTTTACCAAACAGCGGGTTGGACCTGTTCATATTTATGCTCTTTCTGCGGCGAAACTGGTTGGGCGACCAGGTGATGTTCGGCCCGTTATTAAGCCCCCGTGCTGTGTTGCTGATCAAAGCAACATCTACAATAAGTATAGAACTGATTTATTAAAATAGTGTAATCATTTTTGTTAGGAATTTAGGGTTATTTCCTAAAGCCATAAAATAGCCTGTCTGGCTATGCTATAATCCAATTGGCTCATTGCTAGCTGGCATTGATAATAATCTCCCGATGAAGACATGGATTTTCAGGAAACAGGAAGCTGGTTTAAGGCCAGCCAGGTGGCTGGTAACGGTTTCATGCCTGCTGCTGGCCGCCTGTAGCAACTTTCCATTGACTGCCCCAGGCCCAACTCCAGCAACACCCAGCCCAACGCCAACCCAAACCCCCACCTTTACACAAACCCCCATTCTTCTTACCCCAACATATGATCCTGATTTGCCAGTCTGGCAGAACTTTCCAGCCCCTCGTTTCACCCCAGTTACTCCTATTCCAAGGCCGCTGACCGGGTTGAATATTCCTGATGAAGTGCAGGTAGGTGTATTGCTTGGAAATGACGTAGATTCTCCATTTATTGGTCGTATGGACGCCATCGTGCTGGTGTTTTATCACACACGCTTCGGGCGCGCCAGCTTGCTCTCTTTACCCCCTGACTTGTTCGTTTATATCCCAGGATATTCCATGCAGCGCCTGCAAATTTCGTATGCCCTGGGCGGGATCCGCCAGCTCGACAACACGCTGGAATACAATTTGGGTGTCAAACCTCAGCAGTGGGCTATGATCAATACCAATGATTTCGTTAAATTTGTCGATGAAATGGGCGGGTTAAACGTACCCGTATTGACGGGATACCCGGATCAATGCGGGGGCATTAACGCGGGTACAGATCACTTGGATGGCAGCCAGGTGCTCTGTTACATCCGCTTGCGTGAGGGGTCAAACGAAACCGATCGCAATATACGACAACAAGAAGTGGTTAGTTTGCTATTGGACCGGATGGTCAGTGCAGGCCATCTGGCAGAATTACCAACATTATTTAATGAATATAAGGACAGTATCCAAACCAGTCTGTCAATTCAGGATTTTTCAAATTACATTCCGCTGGCGTTGAAGTTGGGGGATCCAAAACGGATTGGATTTTTCCACCTCGATCAAAGTGATCTTAACACCTGGCAAGTACCAAACACTTCGAATACCAGTGTTTTCCTACCCAAACGTAAAAACTTGCTATCCATAGTCCAACAAGCCATCAATTTCGTATTGACGCCAGCGCCGCTTTCTGAGATTGTCATCACTTTACAATATGAGCTGACTGTCTCACCAACGCCAGGGTTCACACCAAAGCCGGGCAGCAAACAAAATCCAAGAAGCACGCCTCTTCCAGCACAGACCAAAATACCTACTGCCGTTTTTCAACCCATCCCTTCGAATACACCTTAATCATTTTTATAAAAATCAAAAAGGAACACACTTAAGTCCTGATGTCTAGATCTGCCACCCTGTTTGCATTGCTTACCATTTCTCTTTGGAGCTTTCTGGCCTACCTGGCCTCGCGCCTGAGTCATTTACCCCCATTTCTGGTTGTAGGCATTGCCTTATGCATCGGTGGCATGGTAGGAATCTACCAGATTCGTAATTGGCGGGTACCTATAAGGACATTTTTAGTTGGGTTGGTCGGCTTATTCGGCTACCATTTTCTTCTTTTTACTGCCTTCCAATATGCGCCTACGGTTGAGGCAAACAGCATCAATTACTTATGGCCGTTATTAATTGTTCTGCTTTCGCCGGTCTATTTGCCTGGATACAAATTGAAGCCCCACCATATTTTCGGCGCATTGATCGGGTTGGCAGGAGCAGGTCTGGTGCTCAGCGGCGGACATTTAAGCCTTGACATGGCCAATCTGAAGGGCTATCTGCTGGCAGCTGCTGCAGCGTTGGTGTGGGCCAGCTATTCCCTACTTACCAAGCGATTGCCACCCTTTCCAACGGCTGCGGTGGGCGGTTTCTGCCTATCCTCGGGAATAATCTCATTAGGCCTATATGGCCTGGGCAATCTGGGCTCTGCACGACTTCCGGCCTCATTAAGCCTGCAGGATTGGATATTTTTGATACTGATCGGTATCGGCCCAATGGGGATAGCGTTCTTCACCTGGGATGCCGCCCTCAAACGGGGCGACCCGCGCATCATTGGCTCTCTAACATATATAACCCCATTTTGTTCGACCCTGGTGCTGGTATTATTAGGTGGACGCAGTTTGTCCTGGGTTTCTGGTATCGCCATTCTGTTAATTGTTGGTGGAGCTGTGGTAGGTTCATGGGATACCATCCGGGTTAAAGACAGGTTGCCGGCTACTTTGTAAACTTTACCACCAAGCTTTGTGTGGATTTGTATCAGCAGGTGTCAAATGGCTGGCTATTCCAAAAAATCATTGATCGAAAAACTGGGGATCAAGCCAGGTTTCCAAATTTTGATCCTGAACCCGCCCGAACAATATAACCTCATTCTGGGGACATTGCCTCCGGATGTTAACGATCATCCTTCTTTGGAGATACCTCTAAACTTTATTCACTTCTTCAGCAAAAATCTGGCAGAACTCAATCAAGAATTCCCCGGCTTGAAAAAACGATTGAGGCCGGATGGGATGTTGTGGATATCCTGGCCGAAAGGCTCGTCTGGTTTGAAAACAGATCTCAACGAGAATCTTATTAGAGAAATTGGATTAAAGAACGGCCTGGTAGATGTGAAGATTTGCGCAATCGATGAAAATTGGTCCGCACTAAAATTTGTTTACCGGATTGTCGATCGCAAGGTCTAACAAACAACCAGTTTGCAAAATTGTAGCGCCTTTTATATTGGAATATTTAATCCAATATGTTAAACTAATAAAGATCCAATTTGAACGATTACAAAAATAAAGAAGGGGAAAAGCCACATCCAAAAACCAGGGGTAAAGATGCGTTTAAACAGGCGGTTAATCATAACGGCAGGATATATAACCATTATCATTTGCCTGTTACTCCTACTCGGCAGACAGGTAGTACCTGCGCGAGCCGATGATACTATTCCTACGCCGACTCCCACCAGCCCTACCCCTGCCCGTCAAGCAAATCTCTTTATTGATTACACAGTCTATGAATGGTGGCTGCTCAGTTGGCAGACCAACCAGGCCATGTGCCAAATCTTCATCGAACATCCCGGTCTCCCAACCAATGATGAAATATATACTTTCTGCGGAGGGGATCTGTTTAACCAATGGATCAGCACCAAACCCTGCGCAGAGTCCGATATGGGGAAAGACTCGAGCCAATGCGATGGCATGTACCTCCACGCAGTTGCTAAAACCCCAGGCAAAAGAAAAATGGTGGTTAATCTGCCGGTGCCGGAGGTGTGGGTATCTCTGACCGACTGCAATCCGGTTCCTCCG
>Ga0209039_10003782_pt1 | contig 11579 bp, 10 predicted proteins | sample BogFormECP12_OM1_FD_188238 | JGI IMG/M metagenome (GOLD analysis project Ga0209039, IMG submission 188238) | Bog forest soil microbial communities from Calvert Island, British Columbia, Canada - ECP12_OM1 (SPAdes) (version 2) | ecosystem: Environmental > Aquatic > Freshwater > Wetlands > Bog ...
CTAGAGGACACTGCCCTGACACTGACCGAACCGCCGGATGCGGACCCGCATGTCCGGTGGTGTGAGAGGAGGGCGCTAGCCCCGCCCTCCTACTCGATTTTTGACCAGGTACAACTCCCCGCGTTCAAACCCCCGTTCCAAATAATACAGGCGCGTACCCACGGCGGCGATGACCGCCATACTCCCGTAGCCGTGCGCCCGGGCGGTGCGCTCCGCTTCGAGGATCAGGCGGCTGCCGAGGCCGGCATGCTGCGCAGCCCCGGCTTGCTCTGTGCCCAGCGGCAGGGATTGTCCGTAGACATGCACCTCGCGGATCAGGGCCGCGCCCTGCAGGTCCGCCAGGCCGGTGGCAGGGGAATCCTGGCGTGGCAGGGAGAGGCGCAGGAAGCCGGCAATGTGATCGTCCGGGGTGACGAAGGAGAGGAAGTGCTCCTCGGCCCCGTCGGTGGCGTAGGTCAGGTCGTCCAGGCGGAGGCCCTGGGCGTCCACCTTCTGGTCGCCCACTTCACGACAGCGAATGCACTCGCAGTGTGTCCCGCGCCGGGCCATTTCGGCGTGAACATCCTGCCTCAGGCTGGTCCGCTTGTTGCCGGCCACCACATGGGTCGAGGGGATATCCCGGATGACGCGGTTAACCCGGCAGTAGCGTGGGATGGTCGGCTTGACATCTGCGATCAGGTCAATGAGTTCCTGGGTGGCGTACGGCTGGTATTCGCCGCGCTGCCAGTAGGCGTACAGGGGGGCATTCTCGAGCAACTGGCAGGGGTAGATCTTGATCTCGTCCGGGCACAGGCCGTTCCAAAGACGGGCAAAGTCCGTCCGATCGGAGGCGGGTGTCGCACCGAGCAGGTTCGGCATCCAGTGCAGCACGATCTTGAACCCGGCGGCCCGGGACAGCGCCACGGCCCGATGCGTCTCGGCCAGGGTATGGCCGCGCTGATTAAGTTCCAGAATGTGGTCGTCCAGGCTCTGGGCTCCCATCTGGAGCTTGGTCACGCCGAGATGGCGCAGCCAGGCCAGCTCGTCCGGGGAAATTTCGTCAGGCCGGGTCTCGATCACCAGGCCTACATTGCGGTGCGGGCCGGCCTCGTTGGTGGTATGAGCGGCGGTAAGGGTCGGGGTATCGATTGCGTTCAAGGCATCGAAACAGCGGTGGATGAACCATTCCTGGTAATCGCGCCGGTAGGAGGTGAAGGTCCCCCCCAAAACCAGCAGCTCGACCTTGTCGATCGGGTGGCCGACCGAAGCCAAAGCGTCCAACCGCGAGCGCACCTGGGCATGGGGGTCAAAATCATGCTGGAGGGCACGCATCGCTCCTGGCTCGTCGGAGAGATAGCTCTTGGGCATGCGCGCTTCCTCGGGACAGAAGATGCACTTGCCGGGACAGGGGTAGGGCTTGGTCAGGACGGTGACCGTGGTCACACCGGAAAGCGTCCGCACCGGCTTCAAGCGGATCGAGGCGAGAAGCCGCGGGTTCGCCTCCCATTCCTCGCTTTCGACCAGCTGGTGATAGGCCGCCACCAATGCTGACTTGCTCAGATGCCCTTGCCCCAGCGGGTGCTGGTGGACTGCCTCCATGACCTCGGTGCCGGCGCGGACCTCCTCCAGGACGAGGCGCGCCAGGTCCAATTTTTCGCGGGTCAATGTGTTGAGTTGCAGGAAGGTGCTTTTCTTGACCATAGGTTTTCGTAGGCGATCCCGGTGCAGGGCGAGTGCGCCGCCGGTCGCAGTATAATCGGCCCATGAATTCGGCCACGGTCGTCCGGCTGATCGAACTGAATAGACAATTCTACCAGACCTTTGGGACGCAGTTCGCCTCGACGCGCGGCCGCCTTCAGCCCGGCGTGCAGCGCCTTCTGGGCAGGCTGACCGGAAAAGAATCCATCCTCGACCTGGGCTGTGGCCGCGGGAACCTGGGGCATGAACTGGCCAAGCGGGGGCACCGGGGGGCGTACACCGGGCTGGATTTCAGCCCGGTGCTGCTGGAAGAAGCCAGCCGGGGGGCGGGCGGAGGTGCCCTCACGTTCCTGCAGGCCGATCTGACCTCTCCCCATTGGGATGCCTCACTCCAGCCCGCTTCCTTTGACCTCGTTTTTGCCTTCGCCGTCCTGCACCATATCCCCGGGGTGGATCTGCGGCTGGACATCCTGCGCAAAATACAGACCCTGCTGCGCAGGCCCGGCAGATTCGTCCACTCCGAATGGCAGTTTCAGAACAGTGCGAAACTGAAGGAGAGGATTCAGCCCTGGGAACAGGCGGGCATTTCCTCAGCAGAGGTGGACCCGGGCGATGCTTTGCTCGACTGGCGTCAGGGCGGGCATGGACTGCGCTATGTGCACGCCTTCGACGAGGCCGAGCTCGCCGCGCTGGCCGCAGCGAGCGCCTTTGGCGTGCAGGAGACCTTCCGTTCCGATGGGGAAGGCGGAGTCTTGGGTCTCTATCAGATCTGGACCCTGCTGCCGGAGGCGGATTTTTGACTTGCAGGTTTCCTGCAACCCTGCTAAAATTTGCAAAACATATGTTCTAAATCATCCAAGGATTCAGGTTCCCATGTCAGAGAATATCTTTCAGCGGATTCAGCGCAGTGTGCGGGAAAAACACCGCCAAGTCGAAGACTGGCTGGAGACCGCGCCGGAATCCGAGCTGGATTGCTGCCTCGCCAGTGAGAATTCCCGGCCAGTCCAGGAGCATCTGCAGGTGCTGGAGAATGTCTTGGGGAAGGCCGAGGACCAAACGCTCGGCATTTGCCAGGTCTGCCACGGCCAGGTGGAGGATCGCGTTTTGGAAATCGATTACACGACCTCCGTCTGCCTGGACTGTCTCTCAGAAACCGAGAGGCGGAATCTGGAGACCGAACTTGAATTTTCGAGCGAGGTCCAGCGGGCCTTGCTGCCCCAGCAGGTGCCCTCCATCCCGGGCCTGGACATCGCCGCCTTCAGCCGGCCTGCCCAGATCGTGGGAGGGGATTACTTCGATTTTATTCAGTTCCGCAACGGTACATACGGCCTGGTGATTGCGGATGTCATGGGCCATGGCGTCTCCGCCAGCTTGCTGATGTCCAGCCTGCAGACGGCCTTACACACATTGATCCCGGACAACGACTCGGCCTCCGAGGTGATCCAGCGCGTCAACCGTTACTATCTGCACAACGTCAACCTGACGACCTTCGTCACCGCCTTCCTGGGTCAATTCGATCCGGTCCGGGGCGTGCTCGCGTATTGCAATGCCGGCCACAACCCGCCGTTGTTCTATCGGGCGCAACCGGACGGGGGGGACCGGACCTCCTGGCTGTTGCCTACCGGTGCCGCGATCGGGCTGGTGGAGGAGTACAAGCTCCGACTGGAGGAAGTCGCCCTGCGCTCCGGCGATGTCGTCCTGCTCTATACCGACGGGGTGACCGAAGCCACCAACCCCCGCGGGGAGGAGTTCGGCCGGGAGCGCCTGGCAGGGCTGCTGGCCCAAAATACGGCCCGGTCCTCCGGGGATTTGGTGTCCGCCTTACGCCAGGGGTTGAAGGATTTCATTGGGGAGGCGGCCCTGGCGGATGATGTGACCATGGTGATTTGCAAGGTTCTGGGATAAACTGGTCGAAAAGGTGGAGGACCGATGAAGACCAAGGAGCAGATCGTCACCAACTGGTTGCCGCGCTACACCGGCACCGCGCTCGAGGATTTCGGCAAATACATCCTGCTGGTCAATTTCAGCAATTACGTCCAGATGTTCGCTGAAATGAACGGCGTACGGGTCTGCTGCGAGGACAAACCGATGCCGAATGCGACCGCGGACGGCATCACCATCATCAACTTCGGAATGGGGTCGGCCAACGCCGCCACGGTCATGGACCTGCTGTCTGCCATCCAGCCCCTGGCCTGCCTTTTCCTCGGAAAATGTGGAGGCCTGAAGGACAGGCCCAGCATCGGCGAACTGATCCTCCCGATCGCGGCCATCCGAGGCGAAGGGGCCTCGAACGATTACTTTCCTCCCGAGGTCCCGGCGCTCCCGGCCTTTAACCTGCAGAAGGCCGTCTCCACCACCATCCGCAACTATGGACAGGATTACTGGACCGGGACCGTATACTCGACCAACCGGCGCGTCTGGGAACACGACGAAGCCTTCAAGGAGTACCTGCGGCGCATCCGAGCCCTGGCCATCGATATGGAGACGGCCACCATCTTCACCACTGGCTTCTTCAACCATATCCCCTCCGGTGCGTTGCTCCTGGTTTCCGACCAGCCGATGACGCCGGAGGGCATTAAGACTGCCGAATCGGATGCGAAGGTGACCCAGGACTATGCGGGGCTGCACCTGCGCATTGGCATCGACTCCCTCAAGGAAATCATCAATGACGGTCTGACCGTCAAGCACCTGAAATTTTAGCCTGGCGCCGGTCCACAGGGCCGGGCGCCGGAAGTGCGAAAAGAAAGGATTGCAGCATGCTGATTGCGATCACCCGCGCCGTTAGCCCGTCGATCACCCGGTGTGAACTGACCTATCTGGAGCGCGTGCCGATCGACCTGCCGACCGCCCGCCGCCAGCATCGGGAGTATGAGGCGGCACTCCGTTCGGTCGGGGTGCAGGTCCACCCGTTGGCTCCTGAAGCGGATCTGCCGGATTCGGTCTTCGTCGAGGACCTGGCGGTCGTCGTGGACGAGTGCGCGGTCATCACCCGACCCGGGGCGCCTTCCCGCAGGCCCGAGGGCGAGTCGGTGTCCACGGCGCTGACGCCTTACCGGAAGCTGATCCACGTCGAGGCGCCCGCCACGCTGGATGGGGGAGATGTGCTCGTCATCGGAAAGGACATCTACATCGGCCGGTCGACGCGTTCCAATCCGCTTGCGCTGGAGCAGTTGCAAACCCTCCTGGCCCCGTACGGGTACTCCATCCGGGGAATCCCTGTCCAAGGGTGCCTGCATCTCAAATCTGCGGTGACGCAAGTGTCGGAGGGCACCCTCCTGCTCAATCCGGCCTGGGTGGATGCAACCGACTTCCCTGGCCTGGAGTTTCTCGCCATTGACCCTGCCGAGCCGTATGCGGCCAATGCCCTGAGGATCGGCACAACGGTGCTTTACCAGCCTGCCTTCCCCAGGACCCGGCAGATTCTGGAGCAGGCCGGGATACGGACGCAGCTCGTGGACGAGTCCGAGCTGGGCAAAGCCGAAGGAGCCCTGACCTGTTGTTCGTTGATTTTTACGGCCTGATCCCGTCCCTGCCATTTCCGACCTTTACAAACGATTAAGGGCAGCTGCAAGCGCGCCAGGGATGCGCCTCCCATCCCGGGCAGGGTATTCTAAGCAAACCTTAATATGATAATAATGACCTTTTTAATCATTTTATAATCATCCTCGGGTATACCTGTGCTTGTTTGATAAATCAGCTCCACCCTAACCCCAAGGAGGTTGTTATGAGAAATAAGATCCTGTTCTCCGCCCTGCTCGGTCTGGCCTTGGTGCTCTCCGCCTGTGGGGCGGCGGCCACCCCGGCTCCGACGGCCATGCCCGCCGCCACGGCGACCGCTGCACCCGTCGCCACGGCAACCGCCATGCCCGTTGCCACAGCGTCCGCCATGCCCGTCGCCACGGATACGGTGGCGTCAGCGCCATCTTCCGCCGCGACGGTAATGGTCGGCCAAAATGCGACCCTGGGCTCCTTCCTGGTTGATTCCAAGGGCATGACCCTTTACCTGTATACCAACGATACCCCCGGCACGAGCACCTGCACCGCTGGCTGTGCTTCGATCTGGCCGCCGCTCCTGACGACCGGTGCTCCGGTCGCCGGCCAGGGGGTCAACGCGGCCATGCTGGGCACCACCCAGCGCGCCGACGGCACGACTCAGGTGACCTATAACAGCTGGCCGCTTTACTACTTCGCCTCCGACCGCGCGGCAGGTGACACCAATGGCGAGGGCAAGGGCAGCGTCTGGTATGTGATCACTCCCGACGGGATGAAGAAATAGGATTTGGAAATTCACGGGTGCAGCCCGAATCCCATTCAATTTCATGGGCCCCCTCCCCGATCTTCCGGGGAGGGGGCCCATCGACATGTGGAGGGTGCAGAGCGGAGTTTACCGCTCCTCCATTAACACCTTTCGCATGCCCCATTTTTCAGGCGCTGGGGCGGCAGCCGTACCCCTCAACGACCGGGCTTCACCTGGATTGCGGTAAAATTCAAAGACCTCTCTGCCGACTGCACCTCGCTCCAGGCGTCCAGGCGCAGATCGTAGAGAACCGGGGAGGCAGAGACTCCGATTCGAGGAACGGACATGCATATTTTGGTCACCAACGATGATGGGGTACAGGCGCCCGGGCTGCTCGCCCTCGCCCAGGAGATGCGCCGCCTCGCCAGGGTCACGGTCCTGGCCCCGGACCGCAACTGGTCAGCCTCCGGACACGTCAAAACCATGGACCGGCCTCTGCGCGTGCGCGAGGTGAAGCTGGCCGATGATACCTCCGCTTATGCCTCGGACGGCGCGCCGTCCGATTGCGTGGCCTTGGCCATCCTGGGTTTTGTGACCGAAAAGATCGACCTGGTGGTTTCAGGAATCAACCCCAATGCGAATATCGGACACGACGTGACCTATTCTGGAACGGTGACCGCTGCCATGGAAGCTCTGATCAGCGGAGGCGTACCGGGCGTCGCGGTTTCGGTCGACGGGGCGGAATCGCATGGCACGCCGATCGATTACACCGCCTCGGCACGCCTCGCCCGACGGATCGTTGAGAAGGTCATGGCAGAGAGTCTTCCGGAGGGGATCTTCCTGAACGTGAACGTGCCGTATCTGCCGGAGGTGCAGCTCAAAGGGGTGATGGTGACCCGCCAGGGGTTGCGCATCTACCGGGACAAACTCGAGCGCCGCGTCGACCCGCGCGGCAGGCCATACTTCTGGATCGGCGGTGAATCCCCGACCGGCGTTGAAGAAGAGGGGACTGATTTTGGAGCCCTCAAGGCGGGCTATGTCTCCGTCACGCCCTTGCAGTTGGACTTAACCGCACGCCAGGCACTCGGACCCATGCGTCAATGGGAGTGGGGATAGGAGCACCGGATGTATGCTGCATCGGAACAACGCTATGAAAGCATGAAATATCGGCGCCTCGGCCGCAGTGGGTTGAAGCTGCCTGCCATCTCGCTCGGCTGGTGGTACAACTTCGGCGCCCTGGACAGCCTGGCCAATGCCCGCGCCATCGCCTGCCGCGCCTTTGACCGGGGGGTGACCCATTTCGACCTGGCCAACAACTACGGCCCGCCTCCCGGATCGGCCGAGCTGACCTTTGGCCAGCTGTTTAAAAGCGACTTTGCCCCCTACCGCGATGAACTGATCGTCTCGACCAAGGCCGGTTATGACATGTGGGCCGGACCGTACGGCGAGTGGGGTTCACGCAAAAACCTGCTCGCCAGCCTGGACCAGTCCCTGATGCGCATGGGCCTGGAATACGTCGATATCTTCTACAGCCACCGCTTCGACCCCGAGACGCCGCTGGAGGAGACCATGGGAGCCCTCGCCAGCGCCGTCCGGCAGGGGAAAGCACTCTACGTGGGGATCTCGAACTATACTCCCGAACAGACCACCCAGGCTGTCCGCATCCTGCGCGACCTGGGTACCCCCTGCCTGATTCACCAGGCTTCCTACAACATGTTCAATCGTTGGGTGGAACAGGGATTGCTCGAAGTGCTCGACCAGGAAGGCATTGGCTGCATCGTCTTCTCCCCGCTGGCGCAGGGGCTGCTGACGGACCGCTACCTGAAGGGCATTCCCCCGGGAGCCCGGGCGACCAAGACCGAACGCGTCTGGCTCACTGCCCAGGATGTCGATGGCAGCCTGGCGAAGGTTCACCAGCTGAATGAAATTGCGCGGCAGCGGGGGCAGACGCTGGCGCAGATGGCCCTGGCCTGGGTGCTTCGCAAGGTCCAGGTCACCTCCGCCCTGATCGGAGCCAGCCGTGTGGAGCAGCTGGAGGATGACCTGGCAGCCCTCGCCCATTTGCAATTTTCCGCGGAGGAACTGCAGGCCATCGAGGACGTCCTGGCGGCATGAATGCGAGCGAGGGCTCTCCCGCAGGTGTTTCCCCGGGGATCGCCAGCCCGGCTGGATTGGAGCACGGGAGTCCCCGGAGGTGTCATGAGCCCTTACGTATCCCCACCCGATGTGCACTTCTTTAATGCTCTGGTCTGGGAGATCGTCTGCAAGATCCCCTCAGGCAAGGTCGCGACCTATGGACAGATCGCGGGGCTGATCGCCCCGCCGCCGGATATGGACGCCAGGAGCTACCTGGCGTTCTCGCCGCGCTGGGTCGGGGGTGCCATGGCGGCCTGCCCGGAGGGTGTGCCCTGGCAGCGGGTGATCAACGCCCAGGGCAGGATCAGCCTGCGATCCGGGGCGGAGCGGCAGCGCGAGCTGCTCGAGTACGAGGGTGTCCATTTTGACGATCGCGGCCGGGTAGATTTGCACCGCTACGGCTGGAGCGGACCGGATTAGAAGGCCTGGGCAACAACAGCCAGGCTGCCTGGAAGGCGGCCCTCCGGCGTCCGGCTGATGCGCATCGATCCGCGGGCAGATGCCGGCCTCAGCGGCCACCGTTTGCCATCGGCGTCATTCCTGGCCGTGATAAAATGCATGCATCGTCAGCGGATGGAGCCACCCAGGCTCCAATTCGAGGGATTATCCATGTCTGGAATGACCATCAAAAACAGGGCAGGCAAGGTATTCTTTCAGATCTCTTCCGTGGAATGGTTGGTCATTCTGGTGTCGCTGGTCTTCGGCTCGCTGTATTGTTTGACGATCCCGGTGATGGCTGGTTCGGATGAAGACCAGCATCTCCTGCGGGTCTGGGAGATGTCGACCTTTCACTTCATTCCGAATGAAGAGTTGGCGGCCGGTCGAATACCATTCCCTTTGATCTACAACCGGATATCCCTTCATGCTCAACCCTATGGGGCACCTGTTCCATCGGACTTCTGGAGCAAGTACTCCAGATTGCCCCTGGATGCTTACGATTATGTATATGGCAGCCTGACGACCCGGTCCACGGATGCACCGCTGCTTTTGCTGCCTCAGGCGCTGGTTATGCGTTACCTCGGCCGCCGCTTTCAACTGCCGGCTTTAACCGTTTTCTACGGATGCCGCCTGATCGGCCTGTTGAGCTACGCCCTGCTGGCATGGCTGGCAGTGCGCCTGATCCCCTTTGGAAAATGGACCTTGGCCATCCTGGTCCTGTCGCCTATGGCTATGTTCCAGGCCTCGGTCATCACCCATGATGCCATCTCGAACGGCATCGATTTTCTTTTTATCGGTGGCACACTGGCCCTGGCTTACCGGGAAAAGATTCGGTGGAAGGAGTGGGGGCTCCTGGCAGGCTTGTTCTTCCTGCTTTTCATGGCAAAACTCAACTCGGTTTTTCTGGGGCTGATTCCCTTCCTTTTTCTATCCCCCGCGCGCTTTAAAATGAAAGGGGGATATTGGCTTTTGGCCGGCACGGCCGTCCTTCTGTTCATGGTGGAGGTGGTCGGTTGGAATTTGCTGGTGGACACTCATACCCAACAGGCTGCCCCGGCGGGCGTGAATCTGATCGGGCAATTAAGGTTCGTGCTCATCCATCCTCTCCAATTCTTGGAAGCCCTCGGGTTGAATCTGTGGGGCAGTGCCGGACCCTACCTCCGGCAATGGCTGGGTGTCTACGGATATGGTGGTTACTGGGTCGTTCCCTCCGCGGTCTATGCCTTCCTGGCCTTCAGCCTGGGGGCTACCTTCTGGTTAAAGACGGAAGGGGAAACGCCGGATCGGAAACTCAGGCTGGGGCTTCTGGCGGTCTTTGTTTTAAGCTTCCTGGCAACCTTTGGAGCGGAATATCTGGATTTCACCCCCGTCGGTTCGTCCGACATCCTGGGCGTCCAGGGGAGATACTTGATTCCGGTCATGCCCCTGCTGCTCCTGGCCGGCGCCGGATGGCTTCGAACCAGGCGGATGCGGCTGATTGCCTCGCTGACCGCGGCCAGCCTGGTGATCGGCCTGGCCATCTTCGCCGCCGGCTTCTTCCTTTCCTATGACGTCCCTTGCGGGACGAAGGATTACAGCGCCGGGATTTGTTACCAGCCTCTTTACAAATACTGGAATCCCGGCTCGTCCTATTCGCCGCCCGTCTCAGGCGGGCCCGGTCTGGTCCAGAAATTCCAGCCGATCTGTAACGGGATGACCGAGATCCAGGTGTGGGTCAATGCGTCCGGAACGAATGGGGAGGAAAAAACGGATTTTCGCCTCCAGGAATCCGGATCCGGCACGGTCCTTGTGGAACGCTCGGTTCCTAATGCAACCCTCCCCGAGGGGGCCTGGTATCTCTTGAAATTCGATCCGGAGTGGAAATCCGCCGGGAAACCCTTTACGCTCACGATCCATGCAGACCCTCCGAGCGGTGCAGGCCCGCGCTTCGCCTATTACGGCCAGTATGAGACCGATACCCCCGGCAGCCTGAGCGTAAATGGCCAGCCGTCCCGAACGAATCTGATCTATCAATATGGATGCATTACCGGGCTTGAAAAAATCCTGTGGTCGTTCGACCATTCCGTCCAGTAAGGGAAAATCAGGTGACCCCTCTTCCACCCCAGACCGCGACGATCTCTAAGCGGAGGAATCGAGTGCCGTTCCAGATCGCGGGAGCCGAGCTTTTCACGGTGATCGTGCTGCTCCTGGCCGGCGGCGCGGCCTGTTTTTGGATTCCCGTCGGGGCGGGCTTCGACGAAGATCAGCACCTGATGCGGGTGTGGGAGATGTCCGCGTTTCATTTCATCCCGAATGAATGGTTGAGTACGGGCCAATCCCACTACCCCTCGATCTTCAATGTGATGTCCATCCGCCAGCGTATCTATGGCCGTACCATCGAACCCGACTTCTGGTCGGAATATTTCCAACTCCATTTCGACGATTTCGATCACGTCCATGGAGCCCTCTACACCCGATCCACCTACACCCCCCCCTTGTTGCTTCCTCAGGCGCTGGCCATGCGTTACCTGGGACGGCGGGCCAATCTTCCGGCCCTGCCTGTCTTCTATGCCACCCGTCTGGCAGGGCTGATCAGTTACCTCCTTCTGGCATGGCTGGCCGTACGCCTGATCCCGGCGGGAAAATGGACCCTGGCGATCCTGGCCGTCGCCCCGATGGCCGTGTTCCAGGCCGCCACGATCAACGCCGACACGATTTCGAACGGGATCGGGCTGCTTTTCATCAGCGTGTGTCTTGGCCTGAGGTTCCGCGAGCAGATCCGCTGGCGGGAATGGGGAATTTTGATCGGCTGCATCTTCCTGCTGCTGCTGGCAAAGGTCAACCTCATATTTCTGCTATTTTTGCCCTTCCTCATCCTTTCCCCTGCCCGATTCAAGATGAGGGGGGGGTACGCCCTCCTGGCCGCCGCGTCATTGATCCTCGTTCTGGTCGAAGTCGGCGGCTGGAATGTGCTTGCCTTCTCGCATGCCCAGAGCGTCTTCCCGGGAGCGGATCCGATCGGTCAAATTAAATTTATCGCCGTTCACCCTTGGGAGTTTCTCAAGACCGTTCTGCAGGACCTGTGGTCCAGCAAGCAGGCCTATGCCCGGCA
>Ga0209039_10003783_pt1 | contig 11577 bp, 13 predicted proteins | sample BogFormECP12_OM1_FD_188238 | JGI IMG/M metagenome (GOLD analysis project Ga0209039, IMG submission 188238) | Bog forest soil microbial communities from Calvert Island, British Columbia, Canada - ECP12_OM1 (SPAdes) (version 2) | ecosystem: Environmental > Aquatic > Freshwater > Wetlands > Bog ...
GCTGTTATGAGCGAGCATCTAGATGAATTAACTCAATTGCTCCGGAACCTCCAAGCGCAGAACCACGAAATCGAAGGTGCTACCGTGGTGTCTGTCCAAGGACTGCCGATAGTTACATCAATGTCAGGCGGATTACAAGACTCTGTTAACGAGGGCATTATCTCGGCGATGACTGCAGCAATTCTATCAGTCGGAGACCGTGCATCGCAAGAATTACAACGCGGCACCCTCAAGCGCATTTTAATTGATGGAGAAAACGGCACAATAGTCATTTCCCAAGCGGGCGAACACGCTATCTTGTGTGTTTTGTGCGGCACTGATGCTAAGCTCGGGATGGTATTTTTGACAATGCAGAATGCATCTAAAAAAATCGCCGATCTGCTGGATTAAACTTCATTTTTCGGATTTCAAACTTTTTGTTGTTCAAACGAAAACCTTTTTCAAAATTTGATTATTTTTCAATTTGGGAAGTAGCTTCAGATGAAAACAAAAATCATATTGCTGGGCCCGCCCGGCGCAGGAAAGGGCACGCTCGCGGGCAAGATCAAGGAGATCATTGACATAGCGCACATCTCGACGGGAGATATTCTTCGGGAAAATGTGAAAAATGAGACCGAAATCGGCCTGCAAGCGAAAGAATACATGGACGCCGGTGCACTTGTCCCTGATGAGATAGTCATTGAAATGGTGAAAGAGCGGCTTTCCCAGCCAGATTGCGAGCAAGGGTTCATGTTCGACGGTTTTCCTCGGACCGCGCCGCAGGCGGAAGCCTTGGAGCAAATTACTAATATCGAATTAATCCTCGAGCTTCAGGTACCGTTTGAAATTCTCGCGCATCGAATTTTGGGCCGCATCTCCTGCTCGAAGTGCGGGGCAGTATACAATATTTACGACAATCCCCCCCAAGAGGAGGGCATCTGCGACAAGTGCGGTACGCAAATGGAACAGCGGTCGGACGATACTGAAGAGACGCTCCAGAAACGCCTCGACGCCTTCACCGAGAACGCCCAGGCAATCATTGAGTTCTACGAGGGAAAGGTAGAGCACAAGGTTGTTGACGGCACGCACACGCTGGACCTCACGCAGGACGACGTGCGGGAACTGCTTGAGTGAAACCACTGGGATATTTTTCGACGTGCCAAGGCGTGTTATTATCGCCCAGCCCAAAACTCTAAAAAGTTAGCCCCTTTTTTTCATTTCAACCTTATCGGTGATTAGTTTGGTGGACTTCCTCACTCTTATCACGACGCCCCCGGGTTCCACAATTTTCGTTATTTGTCTTTCCGCGGTTATTAGTACACTCACCTCCTTGCTCACACGCCTTCTCACCGACCAACGCGAACTAAACCGCAAACAGGAAATTATTAAGGAACACCAGCAAGAAAAAAAGGCACTGGAGAAATTAAAGGAAGAGAATCCAAAGAAGTACCAAAAAGATTTCATACGTTGGAAGCGCCGGGAGAAAGCAGTGCAAAAAATGCAGCAAAGTATATCTTTTGCACGCATGAAACCAACATGCATAACTTTTGTTCCAATGATCGTAATTTTTGCCGTTTTGAACACCTATTTCTCGGGCAAAGACGTGGCCCTCGCCCCGATGAACCCGTGGCACATAGGAGTAGCATTAATTGTCAATTACGTGAAGGGGGCAGACGATGGGTGGATTAATTTCATCGCTTGGTATTTCTTGACGTCCTTTGGAATGGGGACCATTATCCAGCGGGTCTTTGGCGTGGCCCAGCAGACGAGCTTAACTCAAATGCTCGGGCAGCAAGGCGGCGGCGGAATGTCAATGAATGACGCGTTCAAGCGGAAAAAAGACAATTAGTCCTATAAATTCTACACGAACGCTTTTGTCCATTCCCGCCTAATCGGATTTTATTTGCTTCCCATTACATTTTTTAGGGGACTTTGGCATTTTATGAGCGAATACGTGCTTTTTGGAGATTATTTTTCATGGGTAAGAAATCCGCAAAGCGACTGCCCGCTACCACTGAAATAGTACCCAAGAAGGGCAGGCGATTGAAGGTTTTGTACCGGGAGCGCTGCATAGGTTGTTTTTTATGCATGTACGCGTGCGCACGAACCCGATATAAGGAGCTATCCCTTGAAAAATCCGCAATCCGAGTGAGAATTAACACTGGTGACGAAGGGAAATTTTCGATCCGGGTTTGTGCTGCTTGCCGGGATCCCCCGTGCGCCAAAGCCTGCCCCGAGGGAGCGTTAAAGCTCCGGTCTGGCGGCGGCGTGGTCGTTATTGAAAAAAAGTGCACTGGCTGCCAAATCTGCCGAAAAGCGTGTGTACTCGATGCGATCCGCTGGGACATGGATAAGAATGTCCCGATAATTTGCATCCACTGCAGTTATTGCGTGGGATATTGCCCTCACAACGTGCTAGGGATGGAGGAGGTCGATATCTAGTGCCAGTATCCGATGGAGTGCCAAAAGTCCTCCGAGTCGACCTAACAAGTGGGGAGAACTTTGTTGAACCCGCAACTGAAATTTTTCAAAAATGGATGGGCGGGACGGGGGTTGGTACATATTTATTCTCTGAGGAATTGGAGAAGGCGGGAAATCCGGAACCACTGGCACCAGAGGCACCCATAATTTTTACCATCGGAGCTCTGGCGTCCCTATATCCGATGGTCACCAAAAGTGTAGTCACCTTCAGATCGCCACTGACCGGCGAATTTGGGCAATCTTACGCAGGGGGCCGGTTTTCGGCGTGCATGCGCCTAAGCGACCTTGATGCCATAATCATAACCGGGAAGGCTCCTGATCTTCGATTCTTGTGGGTCGACAATAAAAACGTCGAAATTATCGATGCCACGCCCCTCGCCGGTCTGTCTACATACGCCACTTTTCGCGTCTTGCGGGAGCAGTTTAAGGACGAACCCCGCAAACGAAGTATTGTCCGGATTGGCGTGGGAGGCGAGCGCATCATCCCTTATGCGAATCTCACAGTCGACCAATTCCGCCATTTTGGGCGCTTGGGTGCCGGGGCGGTCTTTGGGAGCAAAAACCTCAAGGCTCTCATGGTGTCTGGAAATTATTCATACCCGCTCCCACGCGAACATTTTAAAGAATACCAGGAAATCTATAAGGAAATTTACGACCAGTGCATGAGTCCCACCATGAGTAAATACCACGACCTTGGCACTGCCATAAACGTCGAACCGCTTTCCCAAATTGGGGGATTGCCTACGCGCAATTTCAAGCAAGGTTTCTTCGAGGGAGCGAAGTACATTAGCGGGGCGAAATTTGCGGAAGAGTCGCTCGCATACAAAGTTGCTTGTACTCATTGCCCCGTCGCGTGCATCCATGTTGCCCATCTCCGGGAGCAATTTGCTGCTGAGCACGAATACGAAACGTTAAGCGTAGCCTATGACCATGAACTCATCTATGCGCTCGGATCAACATTGTCGCTTGACAACGTGCCAGATATCTTGAAACTGATCCATAAAATCGAGCGGTACGGGTTGGACTCCATTACTACAGGCGTGACTTTGGCTTGGGCCACTGATGCCTTCCTCAGCGGTCTCATTAGCACCGAGGATACTGCTGGTCTCGCCCTTGCGTTCGGTAATACAGATAATTACTTGAAAGCTATCGACCACATCGTGGATGGGACTACTACTTTTTACCAAGATATGCAGCTAGGCTCAGAACAAGTGGCGAAAAAGTATGGCGGTCTAGATTATGCTATTTGCTTTGGAGGTTTGGAAGCCCCCGGATACATGACAGGGCGGGATTTCATCGTGGGTTTTTCAATGTCCCCCCGCAACTCGCACCTGTCCAATGCCGGGTATAGTTTGGACCAGAAAGCCCTCTCGAAGCCTACCACGCCGGAGGAAGAAGTTCAGGAATTAGTGGCAGAAGCAAATTGGCGGAACATCCTGAATTCCCTGACGATTTGCCTTTTCGCCCGAGGAATTTATACGAAAGACCTTGTCCTGCGTTGCTTTAATGCAGTCGGAAAAGAGTGGACTGAGGAGCAATTCGAGGAATTGGGAAAAAAGATTCACCGCCTGAAGTTCGACGTCAAGCAACGCCTAGGATGGACACTCGAAGGATTGCGTGTACCTGAGCGCCTTTATCAAGTAATTAGTTCGCGAGGTATCGTCAAGAAGGAAGAAGTCGAGCAGATGTTACAAGAATATTGGGAAATCGTCCAAAGTTATTGAGAAATTTTCTCTATTCTCCACTAAATTTTTTTCGCAATCAATGAAATAAAACTCTTATCAGGTTGAAATTCAAAAAGGGAGAAAAAATAACAGGGATTGGGGATAGTGGGATTCGAACCCACGATAGTCGGTTGTCCTAGCCTCGCAGGTCTCTGTTAATTACTGTGTGTAGGCCTGCGTGTCATATAAGACCGATGCCTTGACCGGGCTGGGCGATATCCCCGTGCTTGAGCGATTTAGACAGTCCAAATTTTTAAGTTTTTGCGCAGAACATAGAAGCGCGATTCCCGCACTATGCCGATTATCAAAGGTTTTTTTTCACTGATAAGCGATTGAGTTAAGGGGAGATATCCGCATCGCTTTTCAAGTGTGGATTATTGGGAAACATAAAATTACAATGGCACATAAAATTATAAAACAAAAAGAGAACTATTGGATAGAATTAATCGACTGGTGATTCAATGTCTGACCAGCTCATATTAGACAGTGTCCAATCTATTTACGCCCGGATTACAAACATTTCCAAGTCAATGGGCGAGTTGGGCAATTCCATTAATGCATTAAAACAAGCATTGCAGGACAAAATCGGGAAGGTTGTTGACCAGATCGGGCAGATGAACGGAACCGTGCAAAATGAAGGCGCTATGCACGCGGATATCCTTCGAGGCATAGCCAACGATGTGACGAAGGAAATAACCAAGCTTCAAGAAGAAGTAGGCCTCCGAGCAGTAGAAGACCTCAAGAATAATTTAACAACCATTTATGACTCAGTAAAAGAAACTTTACGTCCTGACAATGTGGATATACTCCTAGCCGAGGCTTTGGAGACAATTAAAATTCTGCAAGGGGAAAAGAAAAGTGAAGAAGCAAAGAAAGCAGCGGAAGAGACCTCGGTAGCTAGCGAACCCCAGGACGCCGGACCGGAACCTGAAGAGAAGAAACCCGCAAAAAGGGGAAGGCCGAAAAAATAAATTTCAAACGCGAGGTAACAAAAAATGGCTGAAGATGCAATTTATCAAGCGATGACAAATATCGGGCAACATTTAGAAGGGACACTCGCCCAGATCGAGTCATTGAAAATATCCATAGAGGAAATGTCTCGTCAATTCATGGAAAATATGGTCAACCTCACGGAAAACCTGCGCTTGATTATTGGTTTAATCCGCGAGCAACGAACCCATTTCACCGAATCGATCCAAGAACTTGTCGACAACGTAAACAAACAAATTAAGGATGTTTACGAGAAACGGACGTGGGATTTGCTATCGGCTGACCAGAAAACAACCCTAGAAACTTTGCGCGATACAGACCAAGCCGTTGCAAATAACTTATACCTAATGCAATTGCTAACGATAACCCAATCCATTCGGGAATTGGCTGGGCGGGCACTGGCTGCACGCCTCCAAAAGACTGAATAATGAGTGTGAAATTCTATGCCTTTAGGTTGCTTTCTCGTAACGTTTGATCCGACAGCGGGACCAGCTTGCACCAGCCGCTTTTTTGAAGCGGGCCCAGATAGCTATGAAGTAAATGATGATCTTTTGCTGCGCCTGCAGATGCAACATGCATCCAAGGTTCAAAGCTCAATTAATCAAACAGATTCGATACTCCTCTCTCGAAGCTACGAGGACCGGCAACTACACTTCATTGTCTGCTTGGTCCTAACCCCACTTGACAAACCTGAGGCGTTTACTACCGGGTTGAAAGACTCCATCCAAAATGTTGTCGCCCAATTAAACAGTGGCGGGGAAAATATGGATGCCTTCCTCGAGGAATTGTATTTTGCGAAATACCGCACGCCCCAGGTCACGCTAGACTCGAAGAAACTTGAAGAAAACATCAAAACCAAAGCCAAAAAATTGCTCGCTTCAGGCGAAACCAAAGAAGCCGAGGACCTGCTCGAAAAGGTAACCAAGCAAAAAATTCCTAAGAAATTATATAATAAGGCGACTGAAGCGGAACGTGACGTGAAAAAAGGCGATTATGAGGCTGCTGGGCGAGACTACGAGGAAGCTGTAGCGCTTGCAAAGGAGCTCGGGGAGGTAACTCTTGCAGATTATTTGTTGGACAAAGCCAAGAATGCACAAAAACTCCCCCAAATCATCAAAACGCGGGATCAAACTGCGACTGACGCGCGGAAGGCGTTGAGGGAGGAAAAATTCGAGCTTGCTGCCCAACTATTCCGGCGAGCAGCAGACCTTTCCGGGGAGCTTCTTGACACGCGTAAAGCAGAAGAATTCACGCTCAAGGCAAAGGCATTGCAGGAATTTGCTTCTGTGGAGAAAAAATATCGGTAAAAAGGGGCGGAAACTTCGCTGTGACGCCGCCCAAGCCCATCAAGACTATATATCTTTTAACAGACTTTGGGTTCGAGGGGCAACATTACGTCGCCCAAATGCGGGGGGTTTTACGCAATTTAGGCCCGCTTGATTGTCTAATTGAGGATATAAGTCATGCGGTGGAGCCGTTCTCCGTCATTCAGGCAGAATTCTTCTTAATTACCACGTTTTCCTATTTAATCCACCCGTGCATTATTGTGGTGGTGGTTGACCCTGGCGTCGGCACGAATAGGGACATCGTGGCGATTCAGGACAAGGATGGGAACATACTAATCGGCCCCAATAACGGCCTTTTTGGCCGCTTTCCCCCCAAATCTCGCATCGTAGATATTCGGAAGGTCGACAATCCGAAAATTGTGGCGAAACTGGGGTCCATTACATTCCAAGGGCGGGACATAATGGCCCCTGCGGCCGCTTGGCTTGCCAAAAATTTGCCTTTTAGTGAGGTTGGACCCGGTGCAGACGATGAACTGCTCCTTAACGACCTGCTAGCTCCGGAAATCGAGCAGAATGTTGCAACGGGAGGGATATATTCAATTGACTCCTTCGGGAACGTGATTACAAATCTCCCCGCGAACTTCGTCCGCGATTCGAGTCTCGAACCAGGCGCTATCATTCACGTGCAAGCCGGAGGCATTGAAGAAGACTTTCAATTCGGCACAACGTTCGCCGACGTGCAAGTTGCCGAGCGCGTGGCATACGTGGGGTCGAGTCTCTTTCTCGAATTGGCGGTTAACCAGGGTTCCGCTGTCGCGCTCCTTGATTGCAACATTGGCGACCGTATTCGGTTGGAATGGGAGTGAGGGAGGGAGCTCGATTCCTGAATTGCTAGCTTGCTTTGCCAAGGAGCGAATGCGGGAGTTCGAGACCGGGCGATTTCAAGCGATTTTCCCTGAAGACCGCGCCGATGCCCACCTCAACAGAACGCCCCACCTGATTGCTCGTGTGTATGCCATCCACCGGAATACCAAATATTATCTAGTCCAGAAACGCGCAGTAACCCGCCAGAGTAACCCGGATAAGTTTACTGACTCTGCGTCCGGTCATGTGGGGTACCGGGACCATTTCCAGTTCGAACATATTGCCGGCGATGCTTGCCGTGAATTAAAAGAAGAAATGGGATTAACCGCCCTCGCACTGGAATTCTGGGAAACTTATTTTAGCGAAGAAGAGCAAGAACTGGTGTATACATTTCTTGCTATCGTGTCCGGTGATCCGATCCCAGATCCCGACGAAGTGTGGGTGAAAAAAAGTCGCTTTTATTCTGGCGGGGAACTTGTAGTGCTTTTACAGGAACAGGACTTCATCCCCCACGTCAAAAAGGAGTGGGAGCGATTAATTGAGTCAGAATTACTGTTAAAATTCTTATACCGTTGGGAAAAAGAATGGCAAAGCGGGACAACCGCAAAAACGGGACCCGCGGTTCTCATAGGTCGTTTTCAACCCTTCCACCGCGGGCACCTCTTACTCTTGGAGGAAATCATCAACCACCAAGGCAAGGCCATCATCATCATTGGATCCAAACAATATTCCCGCGTGCCTGAGAATCCGTTTACCTATGAGGAACGGGTGCGAATGATCCGGGAGTCACTCCCCGAAATAGGCATCAGTGAGGACATTGTTGAGATTTTCGGTATAGACGACAAACATGATGCCCCGCAGTGGGCTGATGAAATATGCTCGCGCCTTCCACCAAATGCAATCCTCTATTCCAACAGCGTCTGGATCCGGAATCTATTTAGCGCCCGGGGCATTCAACTTGCAGAAATTCTCAAGTTCAATTTCGAAGAGTATAACGGGACAGCCATTCGGGCGAAAATCTACCATAACGAGGAATGGCAAGGGGAAGTTCCCGGCGGCACCCGGACCGTTATTGAGGAGCTCCTGCAGGCAGGCGCATTGAATGAATTCCTGCTTAATGAAAACACGCAGTAGATTTACGATAAAAGATCTAAGCACATTTTTAGCGCAGTTTCGACGGCTTGCTTTTTAATTGCCCGCCTCGTCCCGGGGAAGAAATATTGTTTTACGAAAATTCCCGCCGAGTGGGCGATTGCAATGTAGACGAGTCCCTTGGGTTTATCTTCAGTGGTTTTCCCTGCGACGCCGGTAATGGCAATGGCGACGGTTGCATTCATTATTTGTTTAACTTGCGAAGCTAGCATTGTTGTGGTTTCTGCAGAGATGGTTCCGTTGGATAGTATGAAATCCTCAGAAATTCCAGCCAAGTGTTCTTTCGCTTCAGGAGAATATGCAATAATCCCCCCTAGGAATACTTGGGAGGACCCATCGATGTCAGTGAGGGCATCAGACAATGAGCCCCCGCTGCATGACTCTGCAGTGGCCAGAGTCCAGCCTTCGTGGGCAAATTTCTTGATAACTTGAGCTGCGAGGGGTTCCATACTAGCAAACTTCCTTTGGCATCAAACTAAAATGATTTATGTCTTTTTATGTTCTTTTTCTTTGGCAGTGTGCATGCTGGAAATCGACGGGTCCATAGGCGAAGGCGGAGGGTCTATTCTTCGGGTCGGCGCGGGATTCGCGGTCTTGACCCAAACGCCCATCCACGTGTTTAATATCCGGAAAAATCGGGACAAGCCCGGCTTGCGGACACAGCATATGGTGGGATTACAAGCGGCCGCAGACCTCAGCGGTGGCGTCCTCGATGGTGCCGAGGTCGGATCTACGGAGATTACCTTCCAACCGGGCATTGTGGCGAAGCAGCAAGTCGACCTGTCCATCGCTACCGCGGGGTCCATGGGTTTGGTGCTCCAAGCGCTGCAGATTGCGTGCTTGCAGGCACCGGACACCACTATTAGCGTCAATATTCGCGGGGGGGGAACTTACGGCACAGGGGCACCGTCCACGGCGTTCCTGCAAAACGTGACATACCCCGTCTTTAAGCTAATGGGTTATTCTGTCGATTTACGCGTGAACCGGCACGGTTTTTACCCCAAGGGTGGGGCTAGTGCTACAGTCGAATTTCGCCCGCCTGTTAGCTTGCGCCCCCTAGTCCTTGAGGAACGAGGCGAGTTGGTAAAGATCGGCGGGTTCGCAATCGCCCATTCCAACCTGCAAAAACCCCGGGTTTGCGAGCGCATTGCGGACCAGGTCTCTAAGTCGCTCGGAAGTATCGTCCACCCAGGAGACATAGCGATTTCTTACGTGAATACCCTCAGTGTGGGCGTAGGCGTGGACTTATGGGCGGAATTTGACTCTGGGGCTCGACTTGGGACCGGCACGATTTTAGGGGAACGGGGAGTTCCCTCTGAAACCATTGCCCAGAATGCGGTCCAGCAAATGCAGTCCATTTTAGATAGCGGGGCCACGGTCGACCCGTACTTGTCAGATCAAGTCCTCCCCCTCATGGCTGCATGTCCCGAACCGTGCGCGGTCGTTGCTCCCGCCCTCACTTTGCACGCGAGTACGAATATTGATATCTTGCGTTTGTTTGCCCCGGGTGTCCGATTCATTACGGAGCAACATGGCCAGCTCGTCACTATCCGGTCAGAGCCGGCATAGAAGGGGGGAATAATTGTGGTAGAAGTCCTTGTCCGGAAACTCCGAGCATTGCCTCTTGAAACACGGCAAAAGATATATGAATATAGCTCCCTCGTAATTTCACTAATTGCGGCAATAGTCTGGATTGTGAGAATCTCGCTTTTTCCCCCCATCCCCTTTATCCTCGCGTTACTGGCCGTTGAATTTGTGGTGTTAGAAATCTCCCTCGCCATTTTCGTGTATTTCCACGTCGCGATCTGGAAGACCCGGATTAAACAGTTGCGGCAGGATATTTTGCAAGCAGTGATCTTTCGACGAAAGACCCCCGTGCCCGGTCTTGCAGACAAGTTCAATGTCTCTGTAGATTCGGCGACCGAAGTCCTAACTTACCTCGTACAGAGCGGGCAAGTTACTGGAGAAATCAAACAAAATGTGTTTTATCTTGCGGAACGAAAGAATCCCACCTGCCAATTGTGTGACCAAGAAATTGAGATGAATGACCGCTTGCTTACGTGCCCCTACTGCCACACGCCCTTCCACAAGGACCACTTAATCGAGTACATCAACGAGGTCAAGGAACGGTGCCCATACTGCCAAAACCGGCTCACAATCGCGGACCTGTTTGGTTGAACCGCATAAGTTTATTTGCCTTCGGCGTAATGTGATATTCATTAGCACTAGCGTTCCCCGATGTTTTCTTCCATCCCGGGGTTTATTGAAACAGGGTGCACCAGCTTATGGTTCGCTGCAACCGCTGCGGGAATGAAAATCCCTCCGAGGCTTTCGTATGCGCCTTTTGCGCCGCCAAACTTAAAACGGAGTCAATCGAGCGGATTAAATACTTTGAACGACCCGAAAAGCGGTGGAAACGACCCCAAGGCACCCTGACTCGCTTCAAGCAAGTGTTTACTAACCCCTCGGAGCTATTCTGGGACCTTCGGTACGACGAGAAGCACCGGGGAGGGGGGTACGTCATTCTGATCGATGCCGCCCTTTTTGGATTGCTCGGGTTAGTCCTAGCGAGTAAAATTGTCTATTCTGTCACGTTCTGGCAGCAGGGATTGACATCTTTATCAATTTTTATCGCCTTTTTCGCTCTTGGACTTGTCTACCACTTAATGCTTTTCGGGTTCCTCTCGCTGTTGTTTCGCATGGTAGCGGTGCGGGTGGGCGGGAAAAAACAGTCTCACTCGTTCGAGGCGATGTTATACGCGTTTTTCCCGTCTATTGTTGGAAATGGAGTAAGTTTGCTCATCCTCCTCATCGCCCTCCCGGCAGTGCCGTTCGCGCAGAATGACCTGTTTGCGGCTTTAACCCCGCTCTTTCAATCCCCCGCTTGGGTTTTCGTGGACATTATCAACTTAGTCATTTACGCAGGTTGGGTGCCCATCCTCGCCGCCCTGGGCATCCGATCATTGCACGAAATTTCAACAACTCGCTCCATCACTGGGTGTTACATAGTCGGCATTCTCGTGGCCCTCTTGCTCATTATTACTCGCGGCACCTTTTTCCCATCCGCAGTAGCACCATAAAGCAGGGAGTGTCATGCCGCC
>Ga0209039_10003784_pt1 | contig 11570 bp, 9 predicted proteins | sample BogFormECP12_OM1_FD_188238 | JGI IMG/M metagenome (GOLD analysis project Ga0209039, IMG submission 188238) | Bog forest soil microbial communities from Calvert Island, British Columbia, Canada - ECP12_OM1 (SPAdes) (version 2) | ecosystem: Environmental > Aquatic > Freshwater > Wetlands > Bog ...
GTTCATCATGCGACCCGAATTCAGCTACTGAACCGTTTTCAAGGACAAGTATCTTCTCAGCGGTCTTTATCGTTGAGAATCTCTGGGCGATTATGAGGGTAGTCCTCGTCTTGGTTGCTTCTTCGATTGCGGATTGAATTTCTTGTTCTGTCTTCGCGTCTACGAAAGAAAGGGAATCGTCCATTATCAGTATCTTTGGGTTGCCCACGAGTGCTCTGGCTATGGTTATCCTCTGCTTTTGGCCTCCAGAGAGGGTTACCCCTCTTTCTCCAACGGGCGTGTCGTAGCCGCTTGGAAGGGATTCAATGAAATCGTGTATCCTAGCGGACTTCGCAGCTTGCACAATTTCCTCCGTAGTGGCGTCAGGCTTGCCGAAAGCAATGTTTTCCCTGAGCGTTCCAGAAAACAGGAATACGTCTTGCAATACTACGCCTATCTGCGTCCTGAGGGAAGCAAGCTTGAACTCGCGGATGTCTACGTCATCTATCTTTATGCTGCCTGATTGGATGTCATAAAATCTCGGAATTAGGTAGATGAGAGAGCTCTTTCCAGATCCTGTTGCGCCGAGTATCGCTATTTTTTCCCCTGGCTGCACCGTGAAAGTGACGTTGGTTAGGACAGGTCTGTCTTTTACGTACCCGAACGTCACTTTTTCCAGTTCAAGCTTTCCATTTTCTATCTTTACGTCTCTGGCGTCGGGCAAATCTTCAACGCTCCTCGGCGTGTCTGTCACTTGAAAAACTCTCTCGAGTCCAGCGTAGGCGGCAATCCACGTTCCCAATGTCGCGCTTGCGTCCCTTATGGGCATGGTCAGTCTCATCATGTATCTGGCAAAGAGGATGATGTCACCAACTTGAGCAACCGCTAAGGCCGAGCCTGGAATGCCAAGCGTATATCCTGCGTACACGTAAACCAAGGCTATTCCAAGGGTGAGTATCGCTGGACCAAGCGGCATATAGATTGATTGTATCTTGCCTGCGCTGATAGCTGTGTTCACGTATATGTCTTCCACGTCTTTGAACCCGTCAACAACGTCTTTTTCTCCACGGAATATCCTGATCGTTTTCATTCCAATGATGTTTTGCTGTATGTAGGAACTCAATCTTCCAATAATCAACTGCATGTTCCTAAAGAGGGGCATCGTTTCGATCCAAAGGCGTGTTGTGAAATAGAAAATTAACGGCATTGAGGCCAATGAAATCAAGGTCATAATCGGATTTATGGGGAAGATTATCACAAGAATTATGATTGTCGTTAAGACAGCGTTCAGAACAGTGCCGAGCCATGTTCTAAGGAATGCATCAACCAATTGAAGATCAACGGTGGCCCTTGAAGTCAGGTCACCGACACCATAAGAATCGTAGAAACTGAAGGATTTGCCCTGCAGGGAACGGTAATAATCCGTTCTTATGTCTCGCACTATGTACTGGGACATCGCTCCATGCACGAAAGTCAGAACAAAGTTTGAAATGGCATAGCCTATCCCGGCTAATATGATGACGAGAAGGTAACCGGGCAATAGACTGGTATTGGTCGGCGGTCCTATGACATAGATTATGATGAAGGTAGTGTACAATGGTTCAAGCGAGAACAATATGGATCTTATCACTGCAAGAATTGTTATTGCTGCAAGGTAGCCGGGGTATCTCCTGTGGTACTTCATTAGCCTCTTAAACGCCGAAATAGATTGAGCGAAACCCTTTTGCGGCTTGAGAGACTTGGCATAATCCAGTAAAGGCTTTGCTATGCTCATTATGGTCTTGGCATAATGCAAACAGTCAGAATCGATATAAACATTTTCAAACCATACAAAATATCCAATCCACAAAACTGTCTAATGCGCTGCGCACCCCCAGCGTTGAAACAACTCGCGCGTGCAGCAGTTTCTTCGATGCAAACTGATTTCTGGTGATTAAGTATCTTTCTAAGGCGATTAGGATCATTCCTTAAATACATCAAACACGAGAAGTTTGGCTCATGGGATATCGACAGGGTGCAAGAGGACCGCGAAACTCTGGTCGCGGACGTGGAAGACAGCGTCACGAAAGAGCCAAAGCAAAAAAACGGAAGAATCAAACCAGCAGCGTCTACCTGACTGAGGAAACTCCAGCTGTGACTTCCAAAGAGATAGTTGATAAAACTGTCAGCAGTTTGCGAAACCTTGGGAAGCAGGTTTTTGCTCTCTCACCTTTCAGCGCCCATTTTGATCGCTGGTTAACCGACATAAATGTGGTCTTGACTGAATTCGAGTCGAGTCCTTACATAAACACAGATGACTATTTCACGAAGGAACGGGCTGAAATACTTTCAAGAGTCGAGCTTGAACTCGCAGAGAGAAAACGCATGGAATCCTCTGCAGAAGAGGCTGTTCGGCAACTCTCTGAAAGCAAGAGTCATCTGAGGCAAATTGAGGAAGAATATGGGACTGAAAGAAAGAAGTTAGAAGGCCGAAAATCCAGCGAAATCAAACGTCTAACCAACAATGTCGACCAACTCAGAGAGGAACTAGACGCAGTATCTCGAATGAAGACGGGCATTTTCAGAGGGCTTTCCAAGAAGGCCAAAGCACAAAAAGAAGCCGACGCAACAAAAAGGCTGAAACAAGCAGAGAACGAAGTTGCTTCTACAGAACAGAGCTTTACACGCCAGCAGGAAAAGCTCAAAGGGGAATATGAGAAGAAGAAACAGCCCGTCGCCTCGCAAATCGAGGAACAACAGAAAGAGGTCGATCGCACAGATGTTGACGGTTCCCTCGAATCAAGAATGGCAGCTTCTGAACGCCTCGTTGACGCTCTAACCCGACTTGTAGAGAGGAAGGGTTCTCAACCCAATTCGAAGCTGGATTAATGCGAGGATCAGGGCTGCATTCCGCGGCGAGGCATGAATTGCTGTCTCTGCATAACATCTGGAAATCTGGAGTAATGTTCGTGGGCAATTTTCCATCCCGGAAATTCTCTTATGACGACGGCTGTTACACGTGAGGTCACGTCATAGGGGGCATTTCGCAGTACAGCATGGTAATGGATTATGAAGGTGGCGATAGCCGCATCTCCAAAGATATCGGCTCTGAAATCCTTCAATTCATAACTGTAATTTGAGAGAACCTTGAAAGCTCCAAATTCGTTTTCAAGGGCCTTGCTGCTGTCCTGTCTTTCATAAGGAGGCCAATCATCAAACTTGCTGTAACGTTCGTCAAAAAGGCTTCTAACTGCGCCTTCATCCTTGTTTTTTATTGCATCAAACCTCTTAATCACTATGTTCTTAACGTCTTCCTCTGAAGCTGAACCCGCCAAAACAATTCCCCACAAATGGACACTAGGTATCTAGGTGCCTTATGTTCTTATCTCAACAATTCATCTGCTTGAAAAGTTATAGCAGATTCAACTATCTTTTTCAGTCAAACTGCTGCATTTCCAGTCAACAAGTGTTTGTATGTGCACTTCAAAGTGAAGTTTCTCACAAACGTTTGTTGGCGCGGGGTGTGGGATTTGAACCCACGCGGCCTTTCGACCACAGACTTAGCAGGCCTGCCCCCTACCAGGCTAGGGCAACCCCGCCCTGTTTTTGACTGACCCCACCAGCCTTTTTTGGGCTGGCGATGTTAATTGCCCGCTTGAATCTTCATCTTCGTTTCCTCAGGAATATTAGGTTATCTTTTTCAAGAACCTATTCGAACGCGTGTGAGCGATCATAGAAATCCTTTTTCGCGACTTGCGGTAACAGTGAAAGTGCTCACGTTCAAAAAACGAGAAAAATGAAAAAAGTGGGGAGAGTAGTCTAGCTGCTTGGCTGGATATTAAAAGGTAACACTGCGTACGCAACTGTGCCTGTCGCATTGGTTACTTGGTAGGCTAACATCTCGTTGATGCTGAAGCTTGTGTTGCTGAAGACTTCGCTTTCTAACACGTTAACCGTCACGGTTTGCCCTGCACTGGCAAAGGTTCCATTGAACAAACTGGACCTACCGACAACTTCGGTGCCAACGGTCCATTTCTGAGGCAACATCACACGTATCTCACCAGAGCCAGTGTCTAGGACTAGTAGGCCTTTTACCTCTGAAACCACTGTTCCATTAACCGTTGCGAGTGTCGCGTTTTGAAGGAATCCTTCATTCAAGCTAAAACCATTGCCGTGCATCATTGGGCCGCGTCCGTAACAGGGTGAAGTCCCATTGAACTGAAGCGTCGAATTATCAGAATTGAAATATGCCCTATTGCCCCAATACCCCATCTGCTGCTCATTGGCATTGACAAGCGAAGCGTTCTGTGAATAAGCAAACGCGATAGCTACGGCAGTTAAGGCCAAGAAGGCAACTGCAGCTATTATAGCTATTTTTATAGTTTTCCTCATATTTTCATTTCACTACTGAACAGGAGACCATTCGGTTATTAAATCGTTTTTCAGAATTATACCAGACTCAAGCCCTAATCCTTTACAATTCGTTGCTGGTCAACTGTACATGAAAACAGACTCTGAAGGGATTAGTACACGTTATAATTAACCTTACAATTTACAGCAGGCGTCAGCTCTGAACGCTAGTCCAACCTGTTTTTCAACATGATTTGTCACAGAGCAGCATTACAACTAACCTCACCAACAAAAGAGGGGGGGTCGCCAATGCAACAAAATTACAATCGAACAGCACACAGTCAGCTCTGAGGGACAGTTCATTCTGTTTTCTTCAGCATTTGTTACTATACACATTACTTTTGATGTTACAATTTTCAATACGACTCAGCTCTGAAAAGCTGTTCACATTGTTTTTCAACATGGTTTGTTACTTTACACATTACTTTTGACGTTACAAGTAAAAATGATCGGGGCAACAAAGCCACATCCCAATTTTACAATTCAACATTACAAAAAATGTAAAATAAAAAAGCGGGGTCTACAAGTCAACATGACAACACGACATCGCAACTGACCTTGCCTACGTTACGTGATGATCTTGATTGCAGTTGAACTGGTACCGTTAGGTCTAGCGTGCACATATCTGACATTTTCAACAAGTGGCTTCGGACGCATTATTTTTAGAGTTATCCAGGTTTGCTAAGTGGGTGGGGGTCGCGTTCCCAACTTTACTGCGATGCTTAGTGTCTGGTTGTTTCGAACGACTGTGACGTTTATCGTTTGACCCGGTAGGGTGTACTCTTCTAGGTAACTTGAGAGATCATTTTGGCCTGTGATTTTCGTGCCATTGATGGCTGTTATGATGTCGCCTCCTATTGTTACGTAGCCGCCCTCGTTAACATTGAGGTCCAGGAATTGGAGCGCGCCTCCTCTGAGGCCTGCTGTGTCAGCTGGTCCTCCACTCGTGACTTGAGAGATTAACCAGCCGTAGGTTACGGTTGTGTTCGTAACCTGTGCGATCTCGGGATCCATGTCTATCCCTGATGCTCCTAACCACGGATGACTGGTATATGAGCCGTTTGTTATCAACGATGGGGCTTCTCGTAGTATCGTGCTGGATGGAATCGCCAATCCCAAACCTTGAGCAGCTACTCCTTCGGAGGTGAGCGCAGTGTATGAGGTTATACCGACGACTTCACCCTGATAGTTGAGGAGTGGCCCCCCCGAGTTACCCGGGTTTATTGGAGTCGTCGTCTGAATGCAATCTGCTATAGCGTAGCTGGACCAGGAAACTGTGACTGATCTTCCTAGGGCGCTGACTACCCCCGAGGTCAACGTTCCGGTGTATCCTAAGGGGTTGCCGACTGCGAACACGGGATCGCCGACTTGCAGCGTCGATGAACTCGTGATATTCAACGGCTTGTACTCGCTCTGTGGAGCCTTCGTTGAAAGTGTAGCGAGGTCTGCGTAAGGATCTGTGCCTGTCACGTTGGTTTCATAAGTATCTCCATCCGTAAACGTTACAGTAATATTGAGCGCATTTTGAACAACGTGGTAATTTGTGATGATGACAAACTGTCCCGTCAAGTTGGAGACGAACCCTGAGCCCAACACGCCTCCGTATGACGGATTGCCGAAGAAGTCGTATCCTTCAAGTTCTATTCCCTGAACAACAACGATAGAGTTCTTAATCTGATCGTACAACTGAGGCAGTGAAACATTGTCTCCTAAAATGTAGGTGTTATTCTCGTTCGAAGACGAGTTTTGAGTTGACTCAAGATCTGCAACTTGGTTTTGAAGAGTTGACACGTTATGCGTCAGGTTGTTTATTTGGTTTGATGTTGCTAGGCTGCTTGCTGCATAACCGATCACCCCTCCCGCGAGCAGGCAAATTATTATCGCTCCGACCAGCACTCGCGTTAAATGAGGGTTTTTTGGTTTTTCTGGTAAAGATGGTATTTCCATTTATATTCCAACCTTCTTACTCATAATCTCTTTTTGCAATTGGGACATCTTTGATCTGTGGTCTGAATCTTGTTTCCACAGTAGGGACAGATAAGTTTTTTCTTCATCGAATGAAGTCCTTGTTTCTCTTTCGCGATTTTCCCATCCCTCAGAAGAAGCATTCTTTCAGTGTGTGAAGCCGCTTGGCTGTCGTGCGTAACCATGACCACCGTGGTTCCTTGATTGATATTTAGGTTAGCGAGGAGTCTGACGATTTCGTACTTGTTTTCCGAATCCAAGTTGCCAGTAGGCTCATCTGCCAAGATTATCGCTGGATCATTCGCCATGGCCCGTGCTATCGCCACTCGTTGCTGTTCGCCGGCGCTCAGTCGCTGAGGCCTATGATCTTCTCTCCCAGATAACCCCACCAGTTTCAAGAGTTCACGGGCTCTAGTGCTTCTTTCGCTCTTGGACCTCTTCGTAGACTCCATCGGCAACTCGACGTTTTCGCGTGCGTTCAGGTATGGCAAGAGATTGAAAGTCTGGAAGATAAAACCTATCTTGTCTCTTCTTATCTTGCAAGCTTCCCTTTCAGGCATGTTTGAAACGTCGACTCCGTCAAGGATAACCTTTCCTGCAGTCGGTTTGTCAAGGCAGCCCAGCACGTTGAGTAACGTTGTTTTGCCGGAGCCGGATGGTCCCATGATTGCAATAAACTCGCCCTTATTCACTTGGAGATCAAGATCTGATAGGGCCCGCACTTCGCGTTTGCCCATCATGTAGACCTTGGCGACTTTTTCAGTTCTCAGAACGACTTCACTCATACCTCATCGCCTCGGCAGGTCTGGTTCTTGAAGCTCTCCAAGCAGGGTACAAGCTGCCTACGGCTCCTAACACCACAGCCGCGCCAAGTGCAAGCAACATGACCATGGGAGTAACAACAGCCGAGCTACTTGACGAAGCTGAGCCTGAAGATAATGCAAAAACAAAGCCGCCTCCAAAGCCCCCGCCTCGAGAACCAAAAGGGTTAATGGATGGAAGCAGAACCCCCGATAGGGCCGATGCTCCAACTGTTCCTATACCTATGCCCACCAAGCCTGCAGCCAAACTCAAGATTACGCCCTCAAGCATGAACTGCTTCATGATGCTCCAACTGCTGAATCCTATTGCCTTAAGTGTGCCTATCTCCCTTGTTCTCTCTCGCACCGTGTACAGCATCACGAACAACACGATTAAGCTTGTTGCAACCAGCGCCACAATAATCTCTTGTGCGGCAACCGACTGTGTTTGCGCCACGGTCGATTCAGCACTGTTGAGCGTATCAGTATACACTGCTTGCTCGTTCTCAAGGTTAGCCAAACGATCCGAGTACGTTGTGACGGACATAGCGCCTGCCTGGATCTCTGATGAGTACATGGTCTGTATCTGCGTGTTCACGCTATCTACAATAGAGGCGTTCGCTGCGTACACGTCAAGCGTGCTCACGTTCCCGACATTGTCAGTGAGAATTTGAGCGTCATTCAGACTCATGTATACTCCCCTAGTTTCCAAGGAGCCTTGATCCGTTGGATTGTAGATTCCTGCGACGGTGAATGCCGTGCCATCCAGCGTTACTTGGCCGCCTACTCCTACACCATAGTATTCTGTGAGATTAAGACTCATGAGAACGACGTCAGTATCAGTACTAGTTTCGTTGAGATTTGTTCCCGAGACTATGTCAGCAGGTAGTATAGGATATTCGTCGTCAAGCGAAGAATTCAGACTGACTCCTGTTATCGTGTAAAGGGGTCTATTAATCGTAAAGTCTCCGCGCGGCGTAGATATGGTCTGTTGAATCGTGTCGGACGATGATACCGTGAGGGACGGAACAATAGCTGCAATTCCAGCAACGGCACTAACGTTGCCCACAATCGATTTATTCAGATAGGACGGCGTGCGCGAAACAAACGAGCCCCCGTAGCCCCCGAAGCCTCCCGGTGAACCAGAAAAATTATAAGAACCTGGAGCCGGCGCTGTGAAATTCCTGGAGAATATGCCTGCGCCTGAAGAAGACGAGACTTCTATCAACGTAGTAGTCTGGTTGATTTGCTCTTCCGTTGCCAAGATAGTGCTGTTATAGTTTTGGTCCAATTTCTGCGCGGATTCTTGGTTTGCAACCACACCTGCAGGGATAGATATCATTATTGCTAAAGAAAAACTCAAGGCAACGATTACCAATAGAGCCCTTATCTTTCTTCTCGAAATGTTCCTAATTGCCCTCGTAAAAGCTCCCACACTCATCACTTTTCCCAATGCTCAACGTTTAATCTTACGAAGCAAGGAGGGGCAGCAATGAACTTGAAAGTTACCCAACATTGCCTAAGGCTAACGTCCTTCAGGTCTTTCACTGCCACCATCTCCCTGTTTACTCACGATTCTACTCGAAAGAATGACGCCTTATTAAACCGTTTTTCAGAATTACACCAAATTCTGTTCTGAATCAAATGGTAATCTAACCCTATCTGAACGCGCGCATGCTTGTTCCCAAATTCCCCAGCGCGCCCATTTTAGCAACTCGATCTGCTCCTGATTTCCTTCCAGAATAGGGGCTTCAATAGCGCACCAAACCTAACGTCTAACGAACAGTCAAAACCGGTGCATTCTCTGGTTGGCAGCCCAATCCATTCTTTCCAAGCCTTGCTACAGCACGCCTTACATTTGGCCTTACAAACAAAACTGCTGCGTCGACTCTGAACAGCAGTCCAAACTGTTTTTCAACATGGTTTCTTACATTTCAACATTACATCTGGCCTTACAAGTTGAGACCGGGGGGTCACCAACGCAACATTACGCTTTCACAGCCCATGCTAGAAACGAGAAGAAAAAGACATATTCCCCAAAAAACAGAAGCATCAACAGACACGCATACTCACAAGTTCCACTCTTTCCAAGTCGGATCCAGCCTAAAAAACGATCCTTCACTTATTCGAAACATTCAACCTCTACGCCTGAAGCTGAACCTAAGGCAATAGTCACCTCCAAAACAGATTTAGAAACAGGCTTGCACGCAATCCGGCAACATTAGAACGGAACGTTCTGAAATTGAGGCGTTGCAAGAGGAGCTCTCGGCTTACTTCCTAGGAGCGCAGAAGACCTTTCATCACCTAGTTCGTCGCTCGTGAAAGTAGCCGACCAAAAACGGAACTAGTTTTTCTACTAGAACGAAGGCGCAAGTTGCATAGATTATTCCGCCGATGATGTCTATTACATAGTGTTCTCCAAGGTAGACGGCGCTGAACCAGATCCCAACGGGAAGTATGAGTATAGGCAAAGCTTTTGTTTTCTTGATTCTTAATGCGAAGAGCGAAATAAGCCATGGATACATGGCGTGAATACTCGGAAACGCTGCAAACTCATTGGATGAAACATAGTCTATAATGGTATGGAAGAATGGGATTCCCAAATTATTATCTACCTGATAAAGGATGCGCGTGGCATCAACGCCGTACCATGGAGGCGCAGCTGGATAAACTAGAAATGTTACAAGAGCGCTGTACGTGCAGATTGCCAAGGCGAGCACGTATTTGTTGAAGTTTTTGTGGGAGTATTTCCACAAGACGAAGGCAAAAACCGTTGGCAAAATGAAATGCAGAGAGTAAAAGAAGGCCCCAAGATAATCCAAGATAGAGCTTCTATAGAGATGCTGAAGAACAAGAGTCGGGATTGAGCCGAATAACTGGATTTCAAGATTTGCAGGTTGCTCAACGTGTATCAGCTTAGGAAGACTGCCGACCAAGCCATTCATTGCTTCAAAGGAAAGGAAAAGCAGTACAAAGGGAGCCCAATCCCCTATGAAACGCCGGCTTGTCTTATTATATGCTGCATATATAAAAAAAACGAGAACGATAAATTCCGGACTTGGAAACACATTATAGACGAGGCAAAAGACGCATAGTACCGCTACGTAAACGGCGGGAAGAGCCACTCCAAGAAGACGTGAATATCGGTAACTGTCTTCTGATTCAAGGGTTTGCTCTTCTTTTTCAACCGTGTTGATCCCGGCTGGTCACGATCGCCCAACATATCCTCTACCGTTGCCGAACGCAATCCCCTATGAAACAGTACCTCGTCTTATTATAATTTGCATATAAAAAAAGATAGCTTATATCCTCAACACGTTTACCGGCGCCTCTTGTCTCTCAGGTTGTTCCTCTATTCAGAAGGCGGATGAGCTGATTCTTCTATTCCATAGAGCCTGAGAATCGCGGAGAAATCGTTTGCAGGGTGAAGAGACATCATGATTCTAAATATGCGAATTGCTTCAATGAAGGCGCGCGAAACCTTCACTTCTACCGTGCGCAAGGCAAGTATTACACGTTTTATATTGAAGGAGCGAGATATCCCTATTCTGCTTGTTGAAAGCAATTGACTTGATCCTTCAGACATTTTCTCATCTCTTAATTCCTGAACTGCAATCCTTTTTGAATCCCAATAGAGCCCAGAAAAGCTGAATGGAGAAAGGGAAAATCTAGAAATAGTCTTCAGCTCTTCTGGGCCCCTTGAGACTTTTCCTCTGGAGAGCAGTTTTGTCGCAGTTTTTTTCTCGACCTCCAATTGGCAAAAGAGCTTTTTCATTAATTAACTCTTTTTCAGAATTGGGCCATATTTCATTCCTAATTTCACCAGCCTCGCGGTCAGATACTAGGCGGAGAATCGGCGACATATTTATTATACTGGTTCAAATAGCTCTAACGAAAGACTTCTCAACCCTTCGGAGCGGAATCAATGTCTATCAGTTCACGGCCGCTCAAGTACTTGCTTGGGTGGCTAATTGCGGGCACCAGAGGAGGAGTAAGCCGCGCAAAGATAATTCAAGCCTTAAATGAGTCTCCGAAGAACGCAAACCAGCTAGCAACCCTTCTCAACATGGATTACAGGACGATAAGGCACCATCTCCAAGTGCTTGAAAAAAACAAGATAATTACGTCTGCAGGGGAAGGCTACGGTATGACCTACTTCTTGTCGCCTGCCATGGAAGAGAACTATGCTATGTTTGAGGAGATTGTGAATAAAATCTGGAAAAAGTAGAAAAAGGGGGAAAAAGGATGAACAGTCATATGAACAAGAGTCTGAGGAACTGGATAGTACTCGTAATCATAATAGCAGTGGCGGTGTTTGCTGCTTTGTGGGCCACATCAACCGAGTGGTTTCCACGTTTTCCTTTTGAAGAACGTCCACCACCTTTTGTGAATCGTGCAGACATCGAGCTTTTCTACACTGTGGAAACAATAGTTTCC
>Ga0209039_10003785_pt1 | contig 11566 bp, 8 predicted proteins | sample BogFormECP12_OM1_FD_188238 | JGI IMG/M metagenome (GOLD analysis project Ga0209039, IMG submission 188238) | Bog forest soil microbial communities from Calvert Island, British Columbia, Canada - ECP12_OM1 (SPAdes) (version 2) | ecosystem: Environmental > Aquatic > Freshwater > Wetlands > Bog ...
ACGCTTGTGCGCGTCGAAGCCGCGAATGCCGCCACGTTCCGTCGTCTTCACCGACTGGCCATCCATGATGACGACCGACGGACAGGCGGTCCGACCGGCAAGGCGACCCGCTTTGATTGCTTCACGAGCGAGCCGGAGAGGTTTCGCGTAGCGGTGATTAAAGTTGATTGCAAAGAACAGACCTCGCTTTTCGGCCTGCGCCAGCAACTGGTCTGCCTCCGAGAGATCGAACGTTAAAGGCTTTTCAACCAGCAACGAATAACCAGCTTCAATGACCTGCATCGTCGCTTCAAAACGTTCAAGATTTGGTAGCGACAGACTGACGAGACCAGGTTTCTCTGCGGCCAACATCTCCTGCACGTTCGTGTAAGCGCGAAGTCCGAATTCGGCCGCGCGCGCCTGTGTCTTCGCCAAGGTGCGTCCGGCAACCGCGCACAGTTGAACGTCCGGTCTCTCTGCGAGAAAACCCGAGCATGCTGGCGCCCCCATACACCGGCTCCAACCAGGCAGACCTTTATTTTTCGATCGGGCGGAATCATTGTTCGATAATGACTTTCCCGGTTTCACACCCGAAGAAAAATGCTTCGAAGGCCTGCTGAATCTGATCGACCCCCATCCGGTGAGTGATAATTTGGCTGAGATAGCCACGATGCTCCCGCAGCCGCTGCAGGTTGGTAGGCAGTTCATTATACCGGAAGTATTCGCTCCCAACGATGCTCCGCTCCGGGGCGATAATGTCGGGCGAAATCTTAAGCGTGATGCCTTCGCCGTGCCCGACGCAAATCAGGGAGCCGCGCTGGGCTATTGCATCAACGGCTGCCTGACGAGCGACCTGTTTCCCGCTGGTGTCGACGGCCATGTCGACTTGCACCAGGCCATGGGAATGGATACCGGCACTAAGCGAAGTTTCGCGAACATTGATCGGTAGTCCGCCAAGCCGTTCAGCTAACTTGACTCGATAGGATACAATGTCAGTGATCAGAACCTTTAACTGCTGCCCGATAACAATCTTAGCCATCGCCAATATAGCGAGGCCGATTGGGCCCGCTCCTACGACCAACAGAGACTCTATATCCGACCGCATCAGCTGGCACCGCTCAATCGCATGCCCGCCTGTGCCCATGACGTCCAGCAACAGAGTCGCTTCTGCTGAGAACTCGTCGGGCACCGGAAAGAAGATGTTTTCGTGGACCAATTCATACTGACCGTAGCCGCCATCGCGGCTGAATCCCATGTCACCCCGCTTCTGTAGACACTGATTGGTAAACCCTAACCGGCAGGAGCGGCATTCACCGCAAAAGTCCATCAGGAATACGACCCCCGTTGTTCCTACCGGCGTATGTGTACCCGGTCCGGCAGCGACGACGGTGCCCGCCGCTTCATGCCCGGGTGTCACAGGTGCTCCGTCAAAAAACTGCGGCCGTTCAGAGCCGCAAAGGGCGTTAGCACGGACGCGGAGCAGGAGTTGGCCGGGGCCCGGTTCTGGCACTGCTTTTTCTTCGAAATTAATTTCTTTGTTCCCCACAAAATGAGGAACCCTGCAACTCGAGGGTATAGTGGTGGCCATCCGTTGTAAGGGGGGTGATGAGAACCTTGAAAGCGATCATCACGTTTTAGCCGGAACATTCCAGGTGGATTTGCGTCTGCCGTTTTGAGAAATTTGGCCGTGACAGTCAAAGCCGGCACCAAGCCGGCGATTCTCTGATATGGAAATCCGCCAGCGGTTAGAGAAGCGCAAAATATGCAAAGCATAACACATATCAAAGTGTAACTAGAGGTATCCCTCCTCTTTATGCTGACAGGAACGATTTTTGACGTCAGGGAGTTTACCGTTCACGACGGCCCCGGTATCAGGACAACTGTCTTTATGAAAGGCTGCGGGCTACGCTGCTCGTGGTGCCATAATCCCGAGGGCTTGTCGCCATTCCCACAGGTTATGAAGGGATCGGCTGGAGAAAGGCTTGTAGGGCAAACCTTCACCTCGAGGGAACTTGCGACGCGGCTTAACCAGCAGGCGAGACTCCTCAAGATTGCGGAAGGGGGAGTCACATTCTCTGGCGGCGAGCCACTAATGCAGTCCGCTTTTGTCGCGGAGGTGATCGACCAATTAAATGAATTACATGTCACGCTTGATTCCTGCGGAAATGCCGCGGCGGAAGAATTCATGCGTGTAGCGTCGCGCTGTGACCTTGTATTGCTGGATCTGAAGCTCGCGGATCCCCAGGAGCACCTCCGTTGGACGGGATGCGACAACCGGCTTATCCTGCACAATCTAGGATTGTTGGCCGCCACGGACATCCCGTTTATCATCCGTGTTCCCTTGATACCTGCCGTCACCGACACAGATCAAAACCTCCTTGGCATTGCGCGGGTCCTGGCGGCCCTGCCCCGGCACCCGTGTGTCGAACTGCTCCCATATAATCAGGGTGCTCGCGCGAAATATGCCGCCTGCGGCATGGAGTGGCGGCCTGGCTTCGACGAAAACATTCCGTACCGCGTTAATTTGGAACCGTTCAAAGAATTCGAACTGGAGGCATCACTGGCATGAAAATCCTGGAAAGTTCAAGAGTCACCGGAGGCAATGAAATGCTTGAGCTTTCTCCGCGCCTCGCGGAGATGAAGCACAACATTCGGGAAGGAAAGCATCATCGATTTCGCGACGCCGATACGCCTGATCTCGTCACCGAATGTGATGCGGAGCATCTTTCCTGGAACCAACGCGCCTCACGCTTGAGTCGCCGGATGTGTGAGCTCGAGAGAGTGATTATCGAACCTGATGAGCGCATCGTGTTCACCAGGACCATCCGGAAAGTTCCGCCCCTGTATTCGGAGTCGGCACTGCGTGCTCTCACCGTCGGCCGCACCTTTCACGAACTCGGTCCGATCAGTAATATCTGCGCCGACTGGGGAATGATCCTGTCTGAAGGTTTGCTGGCCAGAAAGCAGACCGCCCTCTCAACCAGGGAGCGCATGCACTCCGATGCTGCCGCCGTTGAGTTTTTAGACTGTGCCATCGAGACTATCGACGCCGTGTTAACACTTGCCGCCCGGTATGCCACTGCCGCGCGGAAATGTGGGCGAGAGGATGTTGCCGTAATTCTTGACCAAGTCCCGGGTTTTCCCGCCCGCACATTCCATGAAGCGCTCCAATTTCTGCGGATTTGCCATTCCGTGCTCTGGTTGAGCGGGCATTACCACTGCGGTCTCGGCCGGCTTGATCAATATCTGTGGCCTTACCTGCGGGACGATATTGAGGCTGGGCGCCTCGACTATCCTGCCGCCGGAGAGCTGCTGGCCGAGTTCTTTATTTCGCTGAACAAGGACAGCGACCTCTATCCGGGAATTCAGCAGGGCGACAACGGTCAATCGCTGATGTTGGGCGGAGTGCGACGGGATGGAACCGACGGAGTCAATCCCCTTACGGCGCTGGTCTTGCGCGTGGCGTGTGCCGTGGCTTTGATTGATCCGAAAATCAACCTGCGCGTTAGCCATGATACGGACATTGAACTTCTCACGCTCGCCGCAAGATTGACGAGGCTCGGTCTCGGGTTCCCGCAGTTTAGCAATGACGATGTGGTCATTCCGGGCCTGGTCGCCGCCGGCTATGAGATTGAGGATGCCCGGGACTATTCAGTGGCCGCCTGTTGGGAATTCATCATCCCGGGGCGAGGAATGGAAGTCGTGAATATCGGGGCCGCTTCGATGCCTTCGGCAGTTGACTTGGCTATCCGGGAGGGCCTGGCCGCCGGTGAATCGTTTGAAGGAATCCTGGACCGGGTCCAATTTCATCTCGTCGAGCAGGTCAAGAGGCTCGCAGAACGGAGCCGGAAACTTTTTCTCCCGCCTGCCCCGTATTATTCCGTACTGATGGATGGATGCCTCGAGAATGGCTGCGATCTTTCCGCCGGCCTGAAATATAATAATTTTGGGATCCACGGCGCAGCGTCGGCCAGCGCGGCTGATGCACTGGCTGCGCTTAAGGAGTTCGTTTATGATAAAGAGTCTGTCGAGCCCATGAGGCTGCTTCGGGCTCTGGAAGACAACTTTGCTAACGACGAAGAACTCCGGCTGCGCCTGCGGGAGAAGGCTCCAAAGGTCGGAAACAATGACGATCGTGCCGATCAATGGCTTGTTACCCTGTTTGAAATGTTTGCCGAGGCCTGCCGGGCGGCGGGCGAGAATGGCCGCGGCGGCGGATACCGGCCGGGTAGTGGATCGGCGATGTATTATGTATGGCTGGCGACGGGACACGAAGGCATGCAGGAACCGGTGGTGGGAGCTACCGCGGATGGACGCAAATCCGGGGAATTTTTCAGCTCATCGCTGGCTCCGTCACCCGACGTCCTCGTGCAAGGGCCCTTGAGCGTGCTCCAAGGTTTCGGCAAGATTGACTACAAGCGCATTTGCAACGGTGGTCCGCTGACCCTCGAACTGTCCGACGGACTTTTCCGTGGCAAGGATTCGTTGAGAAAAGTCGGACTCTTCATACGCGCCTTTGTGGAGTCCGGCTGCCAGCAAATGCAGTTAAACACCCTTAATGTCGAAACGCTGCGTGATGCTCAACGCCATCCGGAACGTCACAAAAACCTCGTCGTACGCGTCTGGGGCTGGAGCGGCTACTTCTGCGAGCTCGACGAAGTCTATCAGAATCAGATCATAGGCCGGCACGTTTACGGCTTATAAAACCGGCTGGGACGCGCCCTTCAGAATATGGGCCAGGATGCCGGCCTGTGTCATTGCTTCTCTCTCGGTCAGTTCTGCCGCCAGCGTCCCGGCTCTCATCACATAGATGCGGTCGCTCATCCCGATCAGCTCCGGGAGCTCCGAGGAGACCATCAACACCCCAAGCCCCTGGGCTGCAATTTCGTCGATCATCTTGTAGATTTGCGACTTGGCGCCCACGTCAATGCCGCGCGTCGGCTCATCCAGCAGAAGGAGCTGTGGCTCTGCGGCGCGCCACTTTGCGAAGACCGTCCTCTGCTGGTTCCCTCCGCTCAGGGTCCCCACCGTCTGTTCGACGGATCGAGCGACGATCCGCAGCTGCTGGACGCTTTTGCGCGCGGCTTCGCTCTCTTTCCGTTGGGAGATCATACCGAACCTGAAAAGCCGAAAAAGCGAGGCGAGAGTGACGTTCTCACGGATCGTCATCGCGGTGATAAGACCCTCGGTCTTGCGGTCCTCGGAGAGGTAGGCCATGCCTGCGCGCACCAGGCGCTCTGGTCTCCACCCGTTGATTTTCCTCCCGTTATACACGATCCGGCCTGAAAGCAGCCGGCGTGCCCCGAAAATGGTCTTCAGCAACTCGGTCCTTCCGGAACCGACAAGCCCGCTGATGCCGACGACCTCACCGCGGCGCACTGTGAGGCTCAACGGAGGGGCCCCAGGGAGCAGCCTGAAGTTCTCTACCGCGAGCAGAACGTCGTCCGTCGGTCTGTGGGAGCGAGGATACATGTCGTCGATCGACCGGCCGACCATCATCTGAATCACTTCGTCTTCGCGGAATCCCTGGCTGGGAATCGTCCCGATGGAACGGCCGTCGCGAAGGACTGAGATGCGGTCCCCGACCTGTCGCAATTCCTCGAATCGGTGTGAAATGTATACGATCCCGATACCCCGCGCTTGCAGCGTCCTCATGAGGGAAAAGAGCCGATCGATTTCGTTTTTCGAAAGGCTCGCCGTGGGCTCATCCATGATGAGGATCTTCGACTCATATGAAAGCGCTTTTGCGATCTCGACGATCTGCTGGTGCGCCGTCGTGAGCCTGCCCAGCATAACCATGGGATCGATCTCGAACCCGAGGGAGGAAAGCAGCGCCCGCGCCTGCGCGTACAGCTTCTTCTTGTCCAGGACTCCGCCGCGCGTCGGTTCACGACCGAGAAAAATGTTATGGGCAACGTCGAGGTTCGCGCAGAGGTTGAGCTCCTGGTGGATAAACGCAATTCCTCTGTCGCGGGCCTTCCGGGCGCTGGCGAAGCTCACGGCAGCGCCCTGGAGGGTGATTGTGCCCTGATCCGGAGGAATGATGCCTCCGAGGATCTTCATCAGCGTGCTTTTGCCCGCTCCGTTTTCACCCACCAGAACGTGGACTTCCCCCCTCCGTAGATCGAAGGAAACGGAGTCCAGGATTTTAACATCTGAGTTGCGGATCGGCCTGCCGGAGCTGTCGTAGATGTACTTCGTGATCTCGTGCATCTCCAGGAGCGGTTCGTCCATCTGTTGCTTCCCCCTACGCTCCCCTGCTCCTGATCTTGTCCATCACAATGACGGTTAGAATGATGCCACCCTGGACTGCGAGATACAGGTGATAGGAGATATTCATCAAGTTGATGCAGTTCTCGATGACCTTTATGATGAGAACCCCGAAAAGGCTCCCGATCACAGAGCCGACTCCTCCGAACAGGCTCGTCCCTCCCACGATCGCCGCGGTGATGATCTCGAAGGTGAATACTCCGCCTCCCATGTTCGGCTGGGCCGCATTCACGCGGATGGTCAGAAGAAGACCGGCGAGCGCGGCCAGGCTGCTGCAGAGGACGTAGGTCAGCACGTTGACGCGGGCAGTCGGAAGCCCGCTCAGGAAGGCCACACGGGAATTGAACCCGAAAGCGGTCAGCGCCCGGCCAAAGACAGACTTGTGGATAAGAAACCAGCCTAGAGCGACGATCCCGACTGCGATGTATACCGATGTCGGGAGCCCCAGCAGGTCCGTTCGGCCGACCGCGAGAAGCGAAGGGGGCAGGCGCGTTATGACGTTCCCTGCGCTGGCGAGTTGTGATATGCCGTAGAGAATATACCCCGTCCCGAGGGTGGTGATGAACGAGGGAACCTTCATGTACTGGATGATGGCGCCGTTGACGAGGCCGACCAGGGCACCGATGAGCACGGTGGCTGCCACCGTGAGGTCGACAGGAAGACCCCAGACCTTTGCCATGAAACCTGTTGCGGTGGAGGCCAGACCTACAACGAACCCAAAGGAGAGATCGATACCACCGGTCATGAGAACCATCGTCATTCCGAGAACAGCGATGGCGGGGATCGCGGACTGCCTGACGATGACGGCGGCGTTGTCGACAGACGCGAAGTTGCGGACGAAGACGATCCCCACGAGCACCAGGAGGACCAGGATGACAGCACTCCCGTTTTTCAAGGCATGTTGTATGATTCTTCTCATACGGGAACCGTCCGTCTGTAACGAGAGAGGCCGGAGCCAAATACAACCAGGATGATGATTGTCCCGACCAGAACATTCTGGAAAAAGGGGTGAACTCCCAGGAGGTCCAGCACGTTTCGCACCGAGCCGATGATGAGAGCACCCGCGACTGCCATTGCCACGCGGCCCTCACCTCCGGCAAGGCTGACCCCGCCGATCACGCACGCTGCGATCGTGTCCAAAAGATAGGGATCGCCTTGGATGGGGTGGACAGTGTCCAGTTGCGCGCTGAGCAGAATGCCTGCGATCGACGCACAAAACCCCGAAAACGCATAGACGAAAAGTTTCAGTCCGTCGGCGTTGATTCCCTCCTGCCGCACGACCGTCTCATTGCCACCGAGGGCGTAGATGCGGTTTCCTGTCGGAGTGAAATTGGTGATGAAGATCCCGATTCCCATCATCACGAGCAAGAGAAGGTCCGAGACCGGGATGCCGAGAAAAGATCCATTTCCAATGTGCACGTAAGAGGCAGGGAAACCACCGATCGAGCGGCCGTTGTTCATAATGAGCGCCATTCCCTGGCTGACCTGCCCGACAACTAGCGTGGTGATGAAGGGAGGCACGTCCAGCTTCGCAACCATAAGACCGTTGAACAGACCCGTCCCGATCCCCGCAATGATCCCCGCGACGATCGAAATGACGATAGGAACACCCTGGAGCATGAGCAGTCCGCTCACCATGGGACAGAGGGCGATCAGCCCGGCAATTGACAGGTCGATGCCCAGGATCACGATGACCATGGTCATGCCCACCGCGCCAATGCCGATGATAGAGCTCTGGCGAACAACGTTCAGGAGGTTGGCAGGAGTGAGAAAATGCGGTACGAGGAGCCCGGCGGCCGCCAAAGCCGCTCCGCCAAGGAGAAAGAAGAGGATTCGGCCTACACGTTGGCCCATGCGCCAGTGTTGTTTTTACAGGCTGAGGGTCCGGCCTGCGCGGCCTCTAGTGTCACGCCGCGCAGTCCAAACCCTCGTTTGGCGATCAGAACATCTGCTTTTTCGCTTCGTCCAGGTTGTCTTTGCTGTACAGCATGGTGCCGGAGTCAATAACCTTCGGGATGCTGTTTGCCGCGGATTTGTCTTCAATCACTGACGCGAGCTTCTCCACCGCGATGCTCCCGATTTTCTGCGGGAACTGAGCCATAGTCCCGTAGATCTCACCTGCGGCGAGCAAGTCAACCGCCTTGTGCGAGCCGTCGACGCTGATAATGACGACGCCTTTCCTGTTCGCGTCGGAAAGTGCCTCGAGTATTCCGTCCAGCATGACGTCGGAGGCGCTGAACAGCCCTTGCACATCCTTGTTCGCCTGCAGCATGTTTTCCGTAACCTGCATGGCGACCGAGTTCGTCCAGTTGCCCGGCTGCTCTCCTGCGATCATCACGCCGCTTCCCTCGAGACCCTTTTTGAATCCGTCCACGCGGTTGTCCCCGGCCACACTGCCGTTCGCGCCTCGAACGACAAGCACCTTGCCTTTGTTGCCAAGAGCCTGCACCATCTGCTTACCTGCTTGCACGCCGGCGTTGAAATTGTCGGTCCCGACGAAGGTGATGTACAGGTCGTCGTGGCCCTTCGCGACCGGCGAATCCACAATCACCACGGGAATTCCTGCGTCACGCGCCTTGCCGAGAACGGGAACCACCGCATTGCCATCCATTGGGTTGAGGACGATGCCGGTTACCTTCTTTGCAATCAGGTCCTCCACCTGATTCACCTGCGTGGAAACCGCGGTCTGTTCGCCCGCGGTGACGAGCAGAAAGGTATAACCCATGGATTCAACCTTTGCCTTCACAGCATCCGCCAGAGCTTTCTGGAAGTCATCGTTCGTGATCGTCTTCAGGCTGAGAGCGATCGTTCCCTTGCTTCCAGAGCTGTTGGCAGCAGTGGACTGTTTTACACCCGTAAACGTTGCTGCGATCAGGGCCAGCGCGAAAACGGCGGCTGCCACCTTTGAGAGGCTTCTCATCGCACACCTCCTGAAAAGAACTGGTTCGGTACGGTTAGTACAATGCCAACGCCAGTCGCCGAAAAGCTCGGGCGTACTGTATGTCTAACGACAACCGGGATCGTGCAATTTTGGGGAATCGTATCAATCATGGGAGTTCTAGGGGTATAGAAATTTCGGGAATTAATTGTCGGTCCGATTCCACAGCATTCAATGAGTATTTGTCGTGGACATTTTGAGGTTTTTTGCCAAACAAGGACCTGCCGATAGCGATCCATCACAAGGTTTCAAGAAAAGCATCGCAATGTAAGTCTTGGACGCATCCGCCTCGCTCGGCGACCGCAGCAGCAGCAGCGGCGTCAATTAACTGGTGCGCCGCGGTCGATACCCGACCAGAAGACTCGCTGGACCACCAATTTGAGTTTCTTTCCGCTATGTAAAGAATCATAGTGCCAGCGTTTTACTGAGAATTTTTGTGTCCAGCCGGAATTCAACGAAGAGTCGGCTATCCAAAAGCGAAGTGAACCAGGCTCCTCAGGTGGCGCTGATTATCGAAACGTCGGTGATTTATGGCCGGCGGATCTTGGCGGGCATCGCACGCTATTTGCGCTCGCATCACCGTTGGTCGGTCTTCATTGAGCAACACGAATTAGGGACTCCCCCGCCGGCTTGGCTGACGTCCGGCCGGTGGGACGGCATCCTCAGCCGGCCTACTGACCATGCCATGGCCCGGCTCTTCCGTCGGATGAACGTACCGGTAGTCGATCTGAACGATCTCCATGAAAATCTGGATTTACCCTGGGTCGGCTCAGATCACGTCGCTATCGGCCAAATGGGCGCATTGCATCTGATTGAAAGAGGTTTCCGGAATTTTGCGTTCTGTGGATTTGCGGATGAGCTCTGGTCGAGGCGGCGGTTCGAAGGATTTTGTTCGGCCGTGCACCAAACTGGTGTTTCCACCTCGCTGTATGAGACCCCCTGGCGTGGGCCAAATATTCCGCGCTGGGATCGTGATATTGAGCAGATTGCAAAATGGGTGAGGAGCCTTCCCAAGCCGGTCGGGATCATGACCTGCAATGATGTACGCGGCTTGCACCTGCTGGACGCCTGCAGCCGCGCCGGCACGCTAGTGCCTGAAGAGGTAGCAGTCATCGGGGTCGATAATGAAGAGATCATGTGCGAGCTTTGCAGTCCACCTCTATCCAGCGTCGCGCCAAATCCGGAGCTCATTGGTTATGCAGGGGCAGAACTGCTCGATGCCCTGATGATGGGCAATTCCCCTCAGCGGCAGCGAATTTCCATTGATCCAATCCGGGTTTTCTGTCGCCAATCATCCGACGTGATGGCGGTTTCGGATTGGGCAGTCGCCAGTGCCGCGCGGTTCATGAGGGAACACGCACTTCATGGCTGCCGGGTCAGTGATGTACTTCAGAAAGTTAACATGTCACGCGCCGCGTTGGAAAAACGTTTCCGAAGACATCTCAATCGGTCGCCTAAGCAGGAAATACGGCGTATACAGTTGGAACGGATTAAACAACTGCTAGTGGAAACTGATTTCACCTTGGAAACGATCGCAGAGCTTGCCGGCTTCGAACACCCGGAATACATGAGCGTCCTTTTCAAACATGAAACCGGACAAACGCCTGGCAAATATAGAAGTCAATCTAGCCGGGTAACATCAGGAAACAGTCTCGAAATCTCGGGCAACTATCTTCCACACTAATCCTGTGAACCTTGGCGTTTCCATGCCTTGCCTTGTGGCCTCGGACCTTCTCTGACTAGCAGTCGCTCCAAGCGCGCCGATAGGCAGACCCGATGCCCCATAACCCACCCTCTAGTGGAGACATTGTGAACCTACCACGTCCGAAAGAGACGGACAGGTTTTCTGGGAGGAAGTACAACCTTTTACGAATTGAAGCGATCAGAAACAAGAGAAGGGCGATGGGATGGCGATTCGGACCGAGGCCGAACTCTGGCTCCCTGAAATCGGCTTTGCTCGGTCCGAATATCGAATAACCTCCGCGATTTTCGGAGCTGACTATCGCGAGCTGTCACTCACGGCGATTTTCGGCGAAGCGCCTCCTTCATCCGTTCCTTGGCTGTGGACGAAAGCGCATCCTGAGAAAACTCGTCGACGTGATCAGGAGCCGATGAGGCGATCTTGCGTAACATGTGCAACTGCTTCGCGTAACGTTGGCACCAAGCACAAATCAAATAATGCAAACGGAGCTTGATTCGCATCGTGAGCGGCAGTTTGGAGTCCATGGACCGTGAAAGGATCCGCACCACCTCGCGGCATTTCGGGGTGTGGCTGCCAATGAACTTCACCAGCGCTGTCTGGAATCGGTTCCGACGCGCCAGAAACGATGGATTGCCCTCCGGAGAGGGATTGTACTCCCCACTCATAGGTGTCCTTCC